>Ga0316204_10005508_pt1 | contig 20775 bp, 16 predicted proteins | sample 6monrhotite_MG_2_FD_205661 | JGI IMG/M metagenome (GOLD analysis project Ga0316204, IMG submission 205661) | Microbial mat bacterial communities from mineral coupon in-situ incubated in ocean water Damariscotta River, Maine, United States -... | ecosystem: Environmental > Aquatic > Marine >... | reverse complement strand
AATCACACGCTATGACGGCTATACATTTAGTCACTTCACAGTTGATCAGGGTCTTGCAAACAACACTGTTCAGGCCATTATTCAAGATTCCATTGGCCAAATGTACTTTGGTACAAAAGGAGGTGGATTAACTGTTTTTGATGGACAACACATCACGAATTACACTACCCGTGAGAATTTAAGTGACAACTATGTTATTTCCTTACATGAAGATAGTGAAGGCGTTATTTGGATTGGAACGGAAGGTTCAGGACTCAACAGGTTTGACACAGACAGTATAATTTCTTACAATGTATCTGACGGATTAAGTAATAACATCATTTGGTCTATTATTGAAGATAATAACGGAGACCTTTGGCTCGGAACTGAAAAAGGATTGAACAATTTTTCTATGGATGACAGTCTGGGACTAACTATTACATCTTTCGGAAAATTAGACGGTCTCAAGGGCTCTGATTTCTATCCGAATTCAGTTTGTCTTGATGATGAAAATAGAATTTGGTGGGGTACTGGGAAAGCTCTTGCAATGTTGGATTTGAACAAATACGAGCAAATAAAGAAACCTCCATTCTTACAAATTACAGATGTTCGCTTAGATCAGACTTTCGTGGACTATCGAAAACTCGAGAACTTTGCAGATTCGACATTCTACTTGAACGAGACTGGCCATAAAGAACTTAAAGGAATTAAATTTAGTGAGGTTGAAGCCTTTACAAATACACCACACGATCTTGAACTTCCATACTATCTTAACCATGTTACCTTTTACTTCTCAGGTATCGATTGGTCAGCTCCGCACAAGGTAAGATATCAATACATGTTAAAAGGGCATGATGATGACTGGAGCCCAATATTGACAGATAACAAGGCAGTTTACACGAACATTCCGAGTGGTGAATATATTTTTAAAGTTAGAGCTATTGGAGATTCACAAATTTGGAGTGAAGAAACATCTTTCCACTTAACAGTTCATCCTCCTTGGTGGAAAACTTGGTGGGCAATTACACTTTATGTCATCTTAGGAATTGTTTTAATTTTCTTTGTAATCAGATTTAGAACTAAAAAACTTCTGCAAAACCAAAAACACCTTGAATCTGTGGTAACTCAGAGAACATCAGAGGTTGTGAAACAAAAAGAGCTGGTTGAAGCCAAAAACAAAGAAATCACTGACTCCATAACTTACGCTCAGAGAATTCAGAACGCCATTTTACCAACGAAGCATCAAATTGATTCTTGCATCAATGAAAACTTCTTCTACTATCGACCTAAGGACATTGTTGCTGGAGATTTTTATTGGCTAGAGGAAATTAATGATGATGAAGTGCTTCTTGCCGCGGCTGATTGTACAGGTCACGGAGTTCCTGGAGCCATGGTGAGCGTAGTATGTAACAATGCACTGAACAGAACTGTTCGTGAGTTCAAATTGAATTCCCCAGGAGACATCTTAAATAAGGTTAGAGACTTAGTGGTTGAAACATTCAACACTTCTGAGACAGAGGTGAAAGATGGAATGGATATCTCACTGATTTCATTGAATAAGAAGACAAATAAAATAAAATACGCAGGTGCTAATAACGACCTCTACATAATTAGAGAGGGAGAACTAATCACCATACCAGCAGACAAACAGCCTATTGGTAGATATGTTGCAGAAAAAGATTTCATTGAGCATGAACTACAATTAACCAAAGGTGATTGTGTATATATATTTACTGATGGATACATGGATCAGTTTGGTGGACCAAAAGGCAAGAAATTCAAATACTCTGCCTTTAGAAAGATGCTAGCAGAAATTCATGAAAAGTCTATGGAAGAACAAGAAATCCATTTGCACAAAATCATGAATCATTGGATGGGCAGGTATGAACAACTTGATGACATTTGTGTTATCGGTCTGAGAATCTAAGTTGTATAAAGGAATTCTATACATGCTCTTATCGGCGCTCTGTTTTGCGTTGATCAATATTCTTGTCAAAGTTCTGACCAACTCAGCTGACCTTTTTCCTCAAATTCAAGAATATCCAGTTTTTGAAATCGTTTTTTTTAGATCAATAATCTCATTGATAATTTGCTCAGCAATCATTAAAGCCCGAAAAATTCCTTTTTTCGGACACAACAAGAAATGGTTGCTGGTTAGAGGTTTTGCAGGTTTCACAGCCTTAACTTTGTTCTTCTTTACCCTCAAAAACTTGCCATTGGCAATAAGTATAAGTGTGCAGTACCTCTCTCCTATTTTCACAATTTTATTTGCAATTAGACTCCAAAAAGAGAAAGTAGCTCCCTATCAGTGGATTTTCTTTTTCATCTCTCTGATGGGTGTGGTAGTGATTGGCTATTTCAAAGACCCAAACCTTCATTTCAATCCTTTGTGGTTAGGAATTGGGATTGTGTCTGCAATCATTTCGGGATTAGCGTATAATGCCATCATGAAGTGCCGCGATACTGACGAGCCAATTACGGTGGTGATGTACTTCCCACTGGTAGCAACTCCTTTAACCTTTATAGCTTGTATAATTGGAGGTTACGTCATTCCTCAAGGAATTGAATGGTTAGTTTTAGGAGGAATTGGAGTACTTACTCAGCTCGCTCAAATTTCAATGACCAGAGCATTCCATTCTGATTCAGCAGCCAGAGTAACGCCAGTCAAGTATGTTGGCGCCATTTATGCAGTTGCTGCCGGGGTTTTCATATTTGATGAAAATCTAGGTTTGATGACAAGTGTTGGAATAGTCTTGATACTTTGTGGTGTTCTCTTAAACACCTTTATTAAGGGAAATCTACTTAAGAAAAGTTGAGCTCGTACAATTTCTTGTATTGACCGTTTTGATCTAGCAATTCTTGATGCGTTCCTCGCTCCAGGATTTTCCCATCATCAATCACCAAAATTTCATCCGAATTCACAATTGTTGAGAGTCTGTGAGCAATGACAATTGAAGTTCTACCTTTTTGCAGCTCTTTAGTAGCATTTTGAATCATCTCTTCTGATTCAGAATCCACACTGGCTGTTGCCTCATCAAGTATCAAAATCTTTGGGTTGTACACGTAAGCTCTAATGAATGAAATCAGTTGTTTTTGACCAACTGACAACACCCCTCCTCTTTCTCTGACATTGTAATCGTATCCTCCTGGCAAATTCATGATGAACTGATGAGCTCCAACCATTTTAGCAGCTTTTTCAACCTCTTCTTTAGTAATAGCTTCATCACCCAATGTGATGTTGTTCATTATAGTATCTGAGAACAAGAAAACATCTTGCAAAACTACAGCCACACTCTTTCTCAGCTCGTTCAGTTCTATATCTCTTACTGAGGTCTCACCAATCTTTAAATCCCCTTTTTGAAATTCATAAAATCGAGTTATGAGATTAATTATGGTCGATTTACCAGCTCCAGTTGCTCCCACCAATGCAATTGATTTACCAGCAGGAACTTCGAAGTTTACCCCTTTCAAAACCCAATCCTCATCATTATATGCAAACCAAACATCCTTAAATGTTATATCCTTATTGAAATCAACATTTTGAATATGACCTGAAGCATCAATATGTTCTTCTCTGTCTAATATCTCAAAGACCCTCTCAGCTCTAACCATACCTCTCTGAATCACATTGAACCTGTCAGCCATTTGCCGAATCGGTCGATACAATTTATAGATCCAGAGAACGAACATAAAAACGACACCTACAGATGCCCTATTTTCTTCAGTTAACACGCCTATGTGAAGTGTTGTCCAGAAAATTACGGCAGCAATCGAAAGTGAACTCAATAATTCTACGATAGGAAAAAAGGTAGATATTGCCCAAATCCCACCTATATGTGCTTGCTTATGTTTTTCATTGATTCCCTGAAATGTATTGTATTCTCTGGTAGTTCTTGAAAAGAGCTGCACGATAGACATACCTGAAATATGCTCTTGAACAAAGGTGTTCAGCTTCGTCACTTGTAGTCTTTCCTTTTGAAAATACCTCTTCATTGCTTTCGCAAAAATTCGAGTCGCAATTAGCAATAGTGGAATTGGGATTAATGAAAGAAGAGCAAGTCTCCAATCCACAATACACATTACCACCAAAATCGTAACAATCTTAATACTCTCCCCGATAAAACTGATGAATCCTGATGAAAAGAATTCAGAGACTGCCTCAATATCCGACACCACTCTGGTTACCACTACTCCGTTGGGAGTGCGGTCAAAGTACTTCATTTTAAAAGAGTTGAGATGCTTAAAAAGTTTAACCCTCATATCTCTGATAATACTCTGTCCCAAAAGAGCTCCTAGGTAAGTTGTTAAGAAAGTTAAAACTCCTTCAGCTAATAACAGAATCACCAAAACTATCGTCCAAGACATGAATTGACCCTGCCTTGTATCTGAATTTCCAAAGATTTCAATCATCCAATTCCAACGAAAATCTGTGGCGCTAAAATCATCAACAACAAGACGTCTAATGGCTGTTCCGATTAAGTAAGGCTGAAACACACTGACTAGGGCAATGGCCATTACAGCAATGAGCACTGTAAAGCTAATTCGCTTGTATTTCCCCATGTACGCTAATAGTCGCTTAAAGGCTGTAAAATCGAATTTAGACTTCTTCTCTTCCATTGATTTGCAAAAATAACCAAACAATATTCATTTTATAGATTTAATTATCTAAACCTGATTATTGCTAAATTTGTTCAACACTTGGATAAACTCTTGAAATGAGGCGTCTTTTACTTTTCTTAATTTTCTTTCCTGCTTTTTCAAGTTTGGCTCAAGAAGATGCAGAAATGAGTTTTAATTCTGATCAGCCTGAATTGTCCATTGGCAGATATCTGCAACTTGCTGAAGATTTATCAAATGTAAATAATCCTGATAGCGCATTGAACTTACTTTATTCAGCAGAGATTCTAGCTGAAGGTTTACAAGATTTATATCTTTTAAATAAAGTGAAATTTAGAATTGGAAAGGCACTTTCAGCTAAAAAAGATTATGCTTCAGCAATTGATTATTATCAGCAATCTATTCAAATCTCAGCAGTAATTGCTGACACTGCCAGAATCGCAGACACGTACCGTTTGCTAGGGATAGCATACAAAAACATTGCGGTCTATCCAAAAGCAATTGAAGCCTACAACAATTCTAACTTATACTATTCTTTTTTAAAAGACACTGCCGGCCAAGGAAGTACCATGATCAACATAGGAAATGTTTTCAAAAACCTTGGTCAGAACGAAAGAGCTAAAGAGAAGTACAGAGCCGCAATCAAAATTTTTGAACCTGCCGAAAATTTAAATTCTTTGGGAGATTGTTACAATAACTTAGGGAATGTCTTTAAAAACGAATACAATTATGATTCGGCGGCTTTTTACATGTTTAAGACGTTAGAACTGAGAAAAGAAACTCAAAACCTTGAAAAGCTGAGCTATGTTTATCACAACTTGGCAAATTTGAATGTTCAACTTGAAAACTTTGATATTGCTCGTCAATATACTGATTCTGCCCGCACGATAAAAGAACAAAGAAATGATATTTATGGGGTCTCAATGGAAATTGAACTATTGGCCAGAATTCATTATTTCAAAGAAGAATGGAGCCTTGCAGTGCAAAGAGGTGAAGAAGCATTGAACATGGCACAACCATATCAAAATCTTGAGCTAAACAAAGAGATATTGAGAATTTTGGGTTCTGCAGCTTACAAAATGGAAGATTTCAAAAAATCTGCTAGGTATTACTCTCAATTCATGGATGCTGACGAAACACTCAAAGACCTCAATCAATCAGATCAAATTGAGTTTGAACTCGTTACTTTTGAAATGGTTTCTGACAGTTTACAAAAAGATCAATTGACACTACAAAAAGAATTACAAGATGCTGAGAATAAAAATATTGAGCTCGAAAACTCAGTAAGCAGAAGAAATTATTTGTTGACTATTGCTGGGCTCCTAATTTTAGTGATCATAGTGGCATACATCTATTTCTTAAACAGAAAGAGACTTTCAGAAAGTCAATCAGAGAAAGAAATAATTAAAAAATCTTCAGTGCCAAAAGAAGAAAAAGAAATCCTATTAAAAGAAGTGCATCATAGGGTTAAAAACAATTTTCAGATTATCAATAGTCTCATCAGAATTCAATCAGAATTCATAGATCAAAATAATTACCGGGATAAGTTGAAAGAACTTGAAAATCGAATTAGGTCTATGTCCTTAATCCACGAAAAACTTTACAAGACAGAACAATTCTCCAAACTGTCGGTGAAAGATTATGTTACTGAACTCTCAGCAAATCTTCTTCAATCTTATGAGATTCAAGTAAAAATTAAGTTCGATATTAGAATTGACGAAGCTGAATATGGCATTGATTCTTTAATTCCACTCGGATTAATTTTAAATGAGACCATTTCGAATTCTATTAAACATGGTTTTCAAGGAAAATCAGAAGGCTTGATTAGTGTTGATTTACAGAATACCAAAGAAAATACGATTTTAAGTGTTCATGATGATGGAATTGGAGCAGACTTAAGTATTGAAGAACTTAAAGACGAATCACTTGGGATGGAATTACTGTATGATCTTACTGAGCAGCTAGATGGTCATTTGAGTTTGGATACCACTGAGGGCTTCAAATATCTCTTTAAATTTCCAAGGCTAAAATAAGTCTGAATCAATTTTTCTAAATATTTTTGTCAAAATTATTTTCGTATGCCAACTATATCTTCAAAAGGCTTGTCAATGCCTCAATCACCAATTAGAAAACTCGTTCCTTTTGCAGAGAAGGCACTTAGTCAAGGAAATGAAGTACTGCATTTAAACATTGGTCAGCCAGATATAAAGACTCCTCAAGTAGCACTTGATGCAATTAAAGACATTGATCGTAACGTTATTGAATATAGCCATTCTGCTGGATTCGCTTCGTATAGAAATAAATTGGCCGAATATTATAAATCAGTAGGAATCGATATTGACTCTGAAGAGATTCTAGTAACTACTGGTGGTTCAGAAGCCCTTGTTTTTGGTTTCTTAAGCTGCTTCAATCCAGGAGACGAAATAATTATCCCTGAGCCATTTTATGCGAATTATAATGGATTTGCAAATATTGCTGGAATTAAAATCGTTCCCGTTACTGCTAAAATTGAAAACGGATTCGCTTTACCAGATATTGAAGATTTTGAAAAACTTATCACTCCAAAAACTAAAGGAATTGTGATTTGTAATCCTGGAAATCCAACTGGATATCTATACTCACAAGAAGACCTCAATGAACTGAAAGAAATCATTGCTAAGCATGATCTCTATTTGTTTGCAGACGAAGTTTATAGAGAGTTCTGTTATGATGGAAATTCACCTTTCTCTGTTATGAATCTTGAAGGTATCGATCAGAATGTGGTTCTAATTGATTCTGTTTCAAAAAGATATTCAATGTGTGGAGCTCGAATTGGAGCAATGGTAAGTAGAAATAAAGAATTGATTGATACCGCATTAAAATTTGCGCAAGCTCGCCTTTCTCCACCTACTCTAGCTCAAATTGCTTCTGAAGCAGCTCTAGATACTCCACAATCATATTTTGATGACGTGATTGAAGAATACGTGGAAAGAAGAGATATAATGGTAGACGGACTAAATGAAATCCCTGGGGTATTCTGCCCTAAACCAAAAGGAGCTTTTTATTGTGTAGCTAGATTCCCAGTTGACAGTACTGAAAAGTTCTGCCAATGGTTGTTAGAAGAATTCAATCATAACGGACAAACAGTAATGATGGCGCCTGCAAGCGGGTTTTATGCTACAAAAGGTCTTGGACAAAATGAAGCAAGAATCGCCTATGTTCTTGAAAAAGACTCATTACATGATGCAGTTGCTTGTCTTAAAGCTGCTCTTGAAGTTTATCCTGGAAGAATTAAAATTGAAGAATCGACTGAAACTCAGTCTGCATAATCAGGCTTTTCCAATTTTAGGCTAAATTTAGCGTTAGTGCTTTATGACTAAACTTGGTCTCATACTTATTCTGTGCTCCGTCTCATTTACAGGAATGACGCAAGAGTCGAACACCCTGTTTTTTCATTTGGATAAAATTACCATTAAAAAAAAGGTAGTCAAAGATTCCACTTTTGAATCAAAGAGATACTTTGATAAAATCATTGCTGACTTCATGTTTCAAGGCTATACAGGTATTGAACTGAATGATTCTACAATCAAATCAAACGGCGAGCATTATTATTTCACTTATTCCAACAAATTCTCAAAAATCAATTATGTCAACGAGAACAAGCCAAAAAACAATGTAAAGAGAACACCAGACTTCGTTGGCCTTTCAAAGGGTATAAATGAAGAAATTAAAGCACTTGAAAACAAAGGATTCCCTTTTGCTCAAATTGAAATTATCGATCAAAAAGAAGAAGAAAAAGAGCTAACTCTCACTTACAAGATTGATTCTGGAGCATTTTATACGATAAATGATATCATTATCAAAAGCGAGGATAACTTTCATGAAAAGACAATTCTCAATTTAATCGGTATTAATTTAGGTGATGTCTATTCAGAGTCTAAAATCACAAACATCCCTTTACTCCTTTCAGCTTCCAAACTTTATGACCTAGCTCAACCTGTACAACTATTATTCAAAGAAAATACCGCAGACGTCTATTTATTCTTAAAAAAGAAAAAATCTAGTAGTGCCGACGGATATGTCGGTTTTCAACAGGATCAAGTGACGAACAAGCTCGCTCTCAACGGCTATATTAACCTACAACTGTACAATGCTTTTAACAGGGCTGAAATAATTGATATGCATTGGAAATCAAATCCTGACAAGACTCAAAATTTCCATGCTATCTTCGAGTACCCATATCTGTTCAACACACCTTTGGGAGTCGGCGCCAAACTTGAATTAAGAAAACAAGACTCTACTTTTTTAAGGTCAGATATTACTCTAAACTTGAGCTATAACCATCCAATGGCTAAGTTTACTGTTTTTGATCAAATTGAAAGTTCAACAACCTTGAGAGAATCTGCCCCGATCACTTACCGTAACTATTCAAAAAATACAATAGGAGCAACTGCTTGGCTAAAACCACCAAAGATCAATTATTTACCTTTTTATCATCCTGAATTATTTCTCTTAGGTGGCTTCTATAACTACCGTCAAGACACAATTGACGACAATAAACAAAAAGTAACAAATAGCAAATATCAACTGAGATATTCTCACAAAATTGATTTCTTCAAATACTTTCATTTGAATAATTCACTTCAGTTCGAAGGCCTAACTTCTAATATTGATTTATCTCGAAACGAATTGGTTTATTTTGGAGGCCTAAACTCAATCAGGGGTTTCTATGAACTTGAGTTATCCGGAAATAATATTTGGTCGCTAAGAAATGAAGTTGAATTCAAGCCTGTCGATCTTATTTCTATTATTGCCCTTTATGACTACTCTACCTATGAATTCTCTGGTCGACATTACACAAACAGTTTTGGCTTCGGATTTGGCCTCAACGCGAATGGCACCTCACTTCAAATCATCATAGCGAATGGCGTTTTAGATCAAAATCCTGTTGACTTTGCTAACACGAAAATCCATCTAGGATTCAAATCCATATTTTAATTCAATCAATCAAACTAGCCTTTTACTCAATTTCAACGTTAGTCCTATTAAGATTTATTAATTTTACATTATGATCAAACATTTTTGGCGTTTAACACTAAGTATGTTCATTTTGTTGGCTTCGCAATCTTCGATAGCGCAAGAACAAGTTGAAAAAGGACAATTACTCATTCAATTCAAGAAAGGAACTGATGCCCAAATGTTAGTTCGAAAAGTACAGGTTGAAAATGAGCTTCAAATTCGAGAATTGAATGTTCTTAGCGAAATTGCCAATATCTATCAAATCATCTTTACTGATGATAACCAAGATCTTAATAAAGGAATAAATACCTTTTACGAATACTCTCAGGTAATTGCTGTTCAAAAGAATCATTTAATTACTCAAAGGGAAACCATTCCGACTGACACATTATTTGATCAACAATGGTTTCACAAAAACACTGGACAAACTGGTGGTACAATAGATGCAGATATAGATACTCCAGACGCTTGGGATATAACTACTGGTGGGCTCACAACACATGACGACACAATTGTTGTTTGTATAATTGAAGGAAGTGGTGTCGATATTTCACACGAAGATTTAGTTGATAATATTTGGCATAATTACGGGGAGATAGAAAATGATGGGATTGATAATGACAATAACGGATACATAGATGACTTCAATGGTTGGAATGTTGTATCTAATGATGATGCGGTAGGTTCAGGTTCACACGGAACTAGAGTTGCAGGTATGGTTGGAGCTACAGGTAATAATGTAACTGGTGTCTCAGGAGTTAATCATAATGTTAAGATGATGATTATCAAAGGTCAAGTTGCATCTAACGAATCAAGCGTTATAGCAGCTTATAACTACCCACTTGTAATGAGAAAAAGATTCAATGACTCTTATGGCGAAGAAGGAGCCTTTGTTGTCGTAACAAACGCCTCTTGGGGAATAGACAATGGAGATCCTGCTGATGCTCCTCTTTGGTGTGCAATGTATGATACTCTTGGAGCATACGGAATATTAAATGTGGCTGCCACAACAAATAGCAACAGTAATGTTGATTTGGTGGGAGACTTGCCCACAACATGCTCATCAGATTATTTAATTGGCGTTACAATGACCAATAGTCAGGATATAAGAGCAAATTCTGGTTATGGTCCACTCAACGTAGATATTGCAGCACCAGGATCTTCAGTTTTACTTCCTATTCCAGGAAATTTTTACACTGCTACTAACGGAACATCATTTGCTTCACCTTGTGTAGCAGGGGCCATTGCTTTAGCTTACTCAAGTCCTTGTAGTGAGTTTATTGGCTTTTCGAAATTTGACCCGCAGGCTGCTGCTCTTGATATGAAAGATTATATTTTAGATGGTGTAGACGTATTGTCAGTTCTTGATGGTGAAGTTGGAACTTCAGGAAGATTAAATATCAAAAATTCAATTGACGATTTGATTGCAGATTGTGGAACCTCACCTTGTACTCCACCCTATTATGTTCATGATACCACTTTGGTTGACACTTCAGTTTCTATGATTTGGGATGGATTTTCAACTGATTATATTGTCTTTATCCAAGAAGGAAGCGGACCTCTAATCCAATTACCAACTATCTCAAATGACTTTTTAACGATTGATACACTTACACCTTGCACGAATTACTCAATTTTGATTAAAGGAATCTGTGGATTAGACACGAGTGACTACTCTTTTCAATATGACTTTAAAACTGATGGATGCTGTGACAATCCTTACTTAATTGAAGATTACAGTGTCGAAGATTCATTAATCATCTCTTGGGATGCCGTTCTTTATGGTACACAATATGATATTAGGTACAGAAAAGAAGGAGATGTAGCCTGGATCGCAACTTATGCAGACACTGCCTCACCCGTAATCTTTGGAGGATTAGACACCTGCACTGCTTATGAATTCCAAATTCAAACAACTTGCACTGATTCTACACAAGGATTTTCAGACTCTTATGTATACGCTACAAAAGGTTGTGGAGCTTGCTATGAAGCTGTTTACTGTGATATTTCTGGGGGAAACACAAACTCTGAATGGATTGAAAGGATTAAAGTTGGAACGCAAAACTCAATTACTGGTGATAACAATGGTTGGTATCAATCAGAACAAATCTTAGTTGGATTCTTACCAGGTGAGACTTACGGAGTTGAAATAGAAGCGGGATATACCGGATTTGAATTCACTGAACGGTTTTCAATGTGGATAGATCTAGATCATAACGGAACTTTTGATTCAGGTGAGAAACTAATTAATAATGTTACTTCTAATGTCCCTGTAATCACAACAATAGATATTCCACTTACAACTCCTTATGGTGTTACTAAATTAAGAGTTGGAATGAGTGCGTTAACTGACCCTGAAGCTTGTCATTCTGACTCTTTCTTTGGAGAATTTGAAGATTATTGCGTCTATATTGGAGAACATGCGAGTCTTGAGAACAAAGAATCATTCTTAAGCCTATACCCTAACCCTACTAGTCAATCTTTTAAAATTGTTTCATCTGATGAAATTGAAAACGTGCAAATCTTTGATATGCAGTCAAAATTAGTACTTGAATTGAACAACAATCCAAGCAGCATAGAAGTTGATAATTGGAATCAAGGGGTTTATTTGGTTAAAATCAAAACCTCTAACGGTCTTCAAACTAAAAAATTGATCATTCAATAATGTCATTGTTTTCCAAACTTTCTGATCTAGATCCAGAAGATTATTACAAAACTGAAGAAGGCTACATTATCTTTACTGAGAAGTACCATCTCAAGAGAGGTCATTGCTGTAAAAGCGGCTGTAAACACTGTCCATACGGTTATGATAAGAAAACAGGGAGAGTACAAGGTAAATCAAGCTAGTTGGTTAACTTTGCTTCCAAAATTTAAAAGTGTTCTTAGAGATTAATCCAGAAAACCCTGATGACCGACTGATACAACAAGTCGTTCAAAAACTCCAAAAGGGTGGAATAATCATTTATCCTACTGACACTGTCTATGCCCTAGGTTGCAACCTCATGGATAAGAGAGCTATTGAGAAATTGGCGAAACTCAAAGGGTTAAAACCTAAAAAGGCAAACTTTTCGTTAATGTGCTACGACTTGAGTACACTTTCAGAATACACAAAGTATATTGACAGACCAACTTACAAGATTCTGAATAAAAATCTTCCAGGGCCATTCACCTTTATTCTCAATGCATCTTCGAAAATTCCAAAACTATTTGACTCAAATAAAAAGACTGTTGGAATTAGAATTCCTGACAATGAGATTGTTCGAAGAATAGTTGAGAACCTTGGTAATCCATTGGTCACAACATCTATTCATGATGAAGATGAGATCATTGAATATACAACTGACCCATATGCAATCAATGAGAACTGGGAAGGCAAAGTAGACATAATCATTGACGGAGGATATGGTAGAAACGAACCTTCAACAGTAATTGATTGCTCTCAGGAGGGCGTAGAAATTGTTAGACAAGGAATCGGAGAATTGCTTTATTAACATCAAGACTTGAAAACTTCTGGGCAATGCGACATTAAAGCACCTCTTTCTCTCTTACTTTTGAGATGTGATTCTTAATTACATATGGATTGGTTTCTTCCTTGTTGCTCTCGTAGTAGCAATAATCCGTACTATTCTTGGAGATTTTATCGTTTTTGCAGATATCGTCAATAGTACATTTGATATGGCAAAAATTGCTTTTGAAATCTCTTTAGGGTTAACAGGAGTTCTTTGTCTCTGGTTAGGAATAATGAAGATAGGTGAAAAGGGCGGCGCAGTTAAAGGATTATCCTGGCTTGTAGGACCCTTCTTCTCAAAGCTTTTTCCAGATGTACCGAAAGATCATCCTGCGAGAGGATCAATGCTCATGAATTTTTCGGCCAATATGCTAGGCTTAGACAATGCTGCTACTCCTATGGGACTGAAAGCAATGACAGAACTTCAAGAACTCAACAAGGAAAAGGACAAAGCCACGAATGCAATGATCATGTTTTTGGTTCTCAATACCTCTGGTCTGACTCTGATTCCTGTTGCAGTTATGACTTATAGGGCTCAATTTGGTGCTGAAAACCCTTCTGATATATTCTTGCCCATTTTAATTTCAACCTTTATCGCCTCATTATTCGGACTGATTGTAGTAGCTATCTATCAAAAAATCAATCTGCTTAATAAAGTAGTCCTCGCTTACCTAGGAGGAATCTCAGCCCTTGTTGTCGGCATGATTCTTTATTTTGGTCAACTTTCACCATATGAACTCGCTCGTCAATCCAGCCTACTCAGTAACTTTATCCTGTACGGAATCATCTGCGGATTTATAATCATGGCACTTCGCAAAAAAGTGAATGTTTATGAAGCTTTCATTGAAGGGGCTAAAGGCGGATTTGATATTGCCATAAAAATCATCCCGTATTTAATCGCGATCCTTGTTTCTATTGGTGTCTTCAGGGCTTCAGGAGCTATGGATTATGTGATTGAAGGTATGAGGTGGTTTTTTGGACTTTTCGCATCAAACACTGACTTTGTTGAAGGTTTGCCTACGGCACTTATGAAACCTTTGAGTGGCTCGGGAGCAAGAGGAATGATGATTGACGCCTTCAACACACATGGTGTCGACAGTTTTATTGGGAAATTGAATGCCACTTTACAAGGAGCAACTGATACTACATTTTACATCATTGCAGTATACTTTGGATCTGTAGGTATCAGAAAAACGAGATATGCCATTAAAGCAGGGCTACTCGCAGATTTAGCTGGAGTAATAGCTGCAATAATAATTGCAACATTCTGGTTTGGTGGAGACGTGCAAGCCCCCTCACTCAAAGACAAAGAAGTGGCTGTTACTTTTGTTGAAGAATGGAATTCTAGTAACAAAGACAGAGTTCATCCGAATTGTAAATTCATTGATATTTCGGGAGAATCCTATAACTTTAATGATGTAGATCAACAATTTGGCAAGTTAACATTCGTCTCTGTTAGTGAGAAAACGATTGATATTGATAGTGAAAACGAAATAAAGCCTGAGCTTATTTTGAAAACCGAAGAAAATGGCAAGCTCAGACTTTTCAAATTGAAGATTTCTAACGAAACGATAATACAAGTAGAGCTATTAGATATTTTTGAAAACAATTAATGTTCGGAAGAAAAAATAAAAAAGCTGAGATTTCAGGTGTAGTACAACTGAAACAACTCAAGTATCCTCCCAAAATTCTAATTGGTTGGGCGGAAGCTATTGGCGGTAACACTAAACTCCGGGATTGGTTTTTAGCAAGCGACGAGTTCAAAGAGCTAGGAATGGCTGTACACGCCATCTACCTCAAAGATGAAGCTAGAGACTGGTTGATGAAAAATGGGTTCGCTCATCTAATGGCAATGATTAATGGTGTTGAAGGAAACAAAGAAGCACTGCATTGGCTAGAAAAGAACAACATGCAGCTTTTGAAACATTTAGCTCTGGCTGGAGATGGAAATGAGGATTCAATGAGGTGGTTGGTCAAGAATAATCATCAAGAATTTGCAATCGTAGCCCAGAAAATAGAGTTTGTTAAAAACGAAATTGAAGAGAATCACAATGACGTCCACAAATTTGGAGTGGACTAGCGCTTAATCTCGACTCAACTTATACTCATAAAGAGTTGTATCATCCTGAAACCAGAATTCAAAGCTATTATTAATGAATTCATAGTTGTAGGTAGTATCTAAATAATGATCGACATCATAATTTGTTGAATACGGAGACCCTCGCTCAAACTGCATTCTAGTGGCATCATCTACCAAATAACTTCCATGATGTGAAGCCGGAGCACTCGTTATAGAATCACCAGTAATTTGATATTTTAGAGTACTCTCCCAAAGCGCCATGAACACTACTCCACTTGCTACAGTATCTCCACTGCTCCTAATTTCATTAAAAGTTCCGCGATAGATTCCCTCAGTTGGTACTAAAACATCCTTTTTACAAGAGAATCCCAGGAAAATTAAAACAGAGAAAAGACAGACTTTTTTTAGCATGTTAAATAAATATCAAGATATCTAATTCCCTAACGAACGAAGGAATTTTTTATTATCTTCAGCACTCAAATTTAAGAAAAACATGGCAAACAAAGTACTTTCGGATATAGAAATTGCACAAGCTGCAACTTTAGACCACATAAAGAATATCGCACAAAAATTAGACATTCAAGAAGATGATCTTGAAATGTATGGCAAATACAAAGCAAAAATTCCGTTAAAACTAATTAATCAGGCTAAAATTGACAAAAGCAATTTAATTCTCGTTACGGCTCTAACACCTACCCCTGCGGGTGAAGGAAAGACCACAACATCTATCGGATTGACAGAAGGACTTAATAAGATTGGTAAGAAAACTACTGTAGTTTTAAGAGAGCCTTCACTTGGTCCTGTATTCGGAATCAAAGGAGGAGCTGCTGGTGGTGGATACGCACAAGTCGTTCCCATGGAGGACATTAATTTGCATTTCACTGGTGACTTTTCTGCAGTAGAAAAAGCAAACAACCTACTTTCTGCTCTTATTGACAACAATATTCAGTCTAAAACTCGAAGTCTTGGAATAGACCCAAGAACAATTGGCTGGAAGCGTGTAATGGATATGAATGATAGAGCCTTAAGGGACATAGTTATAGGATTAGGAGGAACTGGAAATGGAATTCCGAGAGAAGATGGATTCAACATTACTCCAGCATCTGAGGTCATGGCGATACTTTGTATGGCTGAAAACTTTGAAGACTTAAAAACGAGACTAGGAAATATTTACGTTGGGACAACTTTCGACAAGAAGCCTATCTACGCGAGAGACTTGAAGGCTGAGAACGCAATGGCAATACTACTTAAAGATGCCATTCAACCCAATTTAGTTCAGACACTAGAAGGCAACCCTGCTATCATTCATGGCGGACCTTTCGCCAACATTGCACAAGGAACCAACACAATCATTGCAACAAAAATGGGTCTTTCATTGTCAGAGTATGTTGTGACTGAAGCTGGATTTGGTGCCGATCTTGGAGCAGAGAAATTCCTAGATATTAAATGTGTATCCGGAGGCTTAAAGCCAAAAGCGACAGTATTAGTTGCTACAATTAGAGCACTAAGACATCATGGTGGAGCTCCTAAAGAAGAGTACAACACTCCTTCAACTGAAAGAGTGGCTAACGGCTTAGCTAACCTAGGAAAGCATATTGAGAACATGCAAAAGTTTGGCTTAAACCCAGTTGTTGCAATCAATGCATTCCCCACGGATACTGAAGAAGAAATTCAATTGATCAAAGAAAGATGTGAAAGCCGAGGTTGTAAAGCTGTTGTCGCAAAAGGATGGGCAGATGGTGGAAACGGAATGACAGATTTAGCATCTGCTGTTGTAGAGGTGATTGAAAACGGAAATAACGAATTCAAACCTTTATACGATTGGAATCTTCCAGTTAAAGAAAAGATTGAGATAATCGCAAGAGAAGTGTATGGTGCAGAGTCAGTTGAGTATTCAAAAAAGGCCTTAACTGATTTAAAGAAAATTGAAGATTTGGGCTTAGCAAAACTTCCAATTTGCATGGCCAAAACACAGAAATCATTCTCAGATAATGACAAATTACTCGGTCGTCCAACTGGATTCGCAGTTAACGTTAGGGAATTTGAATTTGCTGCAGGAGCAGGATTCATCATCCCTATTCTTGGGAAAATGATGAGAATGCCAGGTTTACCGGCAACACCGGCTTCTGAAGGAATGACCATTGACAATAATGGCGTTATCTCTGGTCTATCATAATGACTGGAGTCTCAGATTACGAAGGATATAAATTTGAAAATGGGTCGGTAGCTAAAGTTACTGACCCATTGACTGTGGAGTCACCCCTTCAAATCAACATTAATAATGAGCCGTTTACAGTGGTAATGCAGACTCCTGGAAATGAAATCGATCTGAGTAGAGGACTCTTATTCGCTGAAAATGTTATTAAAAACTTTGATGAAGTTGAATTCGAAACACTATCAAACAAATTCAATTTTATTGAAACCGTCAATATCAAAACAGCAGAATCAAATATTGACTCTGGTTATTTAAGTAGCCGAAGCTTACTTTCTGTCTCATCTTGCGGCATTTGTGGCAAGAAAGAGATCAAAGACTTAAAACCGAATGATGAAGCAATGATATCCGAGCTCAAAGTTTCGTTCAACCAAATTTTTGATCTACATAAGAAAATGAATGCGGCTCAGTCTAACTTTTTAAAAACCGGAGGATGCCACGGAGTAGCAGCATTTAACGAAAACCTTGAAATGCTTTCTTTGCGTGAAGATATAGGTCGACATAACGCATTAGACAAGGTCGTTGGCGACCTCTTACATCAGAAAAAACTTAAAGAGGCCAAGCTCATTACCTTTAGTGGACGAATATCTTATGAAATCGTCTCGAAATCTTTTAGAAGTAAAATTCCACTGATAGCCGCGATATCTTCACCTTCAAGCCTTGCCATTGACTTCGCCAAAGAGTTTGGCCTTACACTCATAGGTTTCTGCCGAGAAAACAAAGGGACTTGTTATTCAAATCCAAATAGAATCAATTTTACAAAATGAAATACGCAGCTCTAATCTTAATCCTTGCAACCTTGTTTTCATGTAAAGGGGAAGTCGAAACCGAGGAAGAATCAATATTGACTCTTTCTGATTTCGATAATCACTTAGCAGGAAATACCAAACACTTGAATAAGTGGAAAGAAGAAATTGCCACCATACCTGACCTAATTTCCGAAGATATGGAATTAGACCAGTCAATCAATTACAACTTCTCTCCTGTAATGGGCACCCACAGTGGAAACGCCACTACTAATGAAGAATTCAATAGCATTTTTCTTTCTACATATTCACTATCTAAACCACTCAATGAAGGGATGGAAAAGGATTTCTTTAAGTCAGACATTTATGACATCATCAGTTCCTTTATAAATGAAGAAGATAATTACTACGGAACGGCAATCCCAAGTAAAGATGACGATCGCTTTCCTTCTGCTGGCATTGCTTACATTGACGCAATTAATCTTGCGCGATATGTATTCTTAATTGATGTTTCAGCCTTCAATCGTGGACAAGCCTTTGCTGCAAGTGAGAATTTGATCACTGGCGACTTACTTTTTAAAATGTATGTGTACGATATGCAAGAACACAAATTACTCTTTGTCTCTGAACAATCCATGGAAGGACCAACATCAGTTTCATATTCTGTAGACCAGAACAAATCATTCGAAGAACAGCAAAAGTCGGCCGATTATTACTTGGATAAAGAAAATGAAGAGTTTTACCCAAAAGCAATTATTGATCTTTTTTGCGAAAAAAATAATTTCCATTAGTCGAGAAATTCAGTTACTTCAACCTCGTTTTAGAACGAATCAAAGAGTTCGCAACTCTCCCTCCCAACCTTATTTCTAAATTCCTGTCTTAAGATCAAAATTGAAACACATTATGAAAAAGAAATTACTAATAGGAATTTGCTCTCTAGCATTATTGAGCTGCGGAGAAGCTGAAGAATCAACTACTACTGCCGAGGAAGAAGTCGTAAACCAAGAAGAAATCATTGAGGTTGAAAATGCAACTGATGAAGTTTCAGAAGGTCTTGAAACCCTAGAAGAAGAAGTAGAAGAATTAAACAATGAAATTGACTCACTATTAAACGACATATAACATGAAAGCTATATTAACAATTCTAATCTTGGCACTAAGCACATTTGCTATCGCTCAAGGAAAAAGTGACAAAAACAAATCAGATAAGAACAAAAACAAGACTGAAAAAGGAATAGAACAAGGTGCTGACAAAGTAGAAGAAGTCTTAAGTTCTGACAAAGGGAATCAAAAAGATAAGGGAAACGGAAAAGACAAGGACAAGGACAAAGGAGAGAAGAAGGACAAAGATGACGAGGATGGTGAGGAGAAAGACAAAGACGACAAGAAAGATAAAGACAAGGAGAAAGGCAATAACGGAAATGGAAATGCTTACGGCCAGAATAAGGGAGATCTCAGTGGTCAAGAATTTGGGAAAGAGCGTTCTGAAGCAGCCAAAAAAAATGCTGAGTTAAAAAAGAAAGAAGCTGAAGAGAAGGTAGAAGAACTAGAGAAAGTTTCTGATGAAAAACACATCAAAATTGACGCAGCAAGAGAAAAGATAGAAAAGGAAAAAGAGAGCGGAGAAATCACTCCGGCTGAATTCGAATTGAAATCTGAAAAGATCAATATGGCCGAAGAGGCTATTAACAAAGTTGATAGCAAAATTGAAGAAGAAAAAAAGAAAATAAAGGCTCTTGAAGAATTAATTATTAAAGAGAAATAAAACTTACTTTGCTTTTAAAAAGAGGACTTAGATAAGTCCTCTTTTTTTTTGTTTATTTTTTTCATATTCTGCATTTCATCCGTCAAGCTTAACTCACCTTATTATGCACGCATATTAACGGACTTCCTTAATCTAAATCGAGTTAAGAACACGAGTAAATAATAGCTGAAAAACTGTGATTTTTTCGGCCTGAAATGGTTATTTTTGTATTAAATAAAAACAGATGGCAATACGCGTAGGAATAAATGGCTTTGGAAGGATCGGAAGATACTTCACTAGAATGGCCTTACAAAATGAAAACATACAAATAGTCGCAATTAACGACCTTACAGATAATGACACTTTAGCACATCTCTTCAAATATGATTCGGTTCACCGTCAATTCAAAGGCACTGTTGAAACAAATGGAGATGAATTAATACTTAATGGACAAGTAATCAAAATGTCCGCTATCAAAGATCCCGAACAACTTCCTTGGGCTGAGCTTGAAGTTGATGTCGTACTTGAATCAACAGGAATTTTCAGAACAGAAGAATTAGCTTCTAAACATATCAAAGCTGGAGCTAAAAAAGTTGTTCTCAGTGCTCCCCCAAGAGGAGGAAACATTAAGTCTGTTGTACTCGGAATTAATGAAGATATTCTTGATGGATCTGAGAAGATCATTTCAAACGCTTCATGCACAACCAACTCAGCTGCACCATTGGTGAAAGTAATGAAGACCTTAGGCGAAATTCAAAATGCCTACATCACCACTATCCACTCTTATACCTCAGACCAAAAATTGCATGATGCTCCACACAAAGATTTGAGAAGAGCTAGAGCTGCTGCCGAATCTATAGTCCCAACAACTACAGGTGCAGCCAAAGCAAT
>Ga0316204_10005506_pt1 | contig 20778 bp, 21 predicted proteins | sample 6monrhotite_MG_2_FD_205661 | JGI IMG/M metagenome (GOLD analysis project Ga0316204, IMG submission 205661) | Microbial mat bacterial communities from mineral coupon in-situ incubated in ocean water Damariscotta River, Maine, United States -... | ecosystem: Environmental > Aquatic > Marine >... | reverse complement strand
ATGGTAAGATGAATGATAAGAATATTATAGAGAAAAAATTTAAACTAATATATAAAAATAACATACAAGATATACACTTAGGAGAACTAAATGTTATAGCTGATGTAAATGGTCTTTATACCGAACTTACAAATAAAATTTATATACTACTACTTTCTCAAGGTCTAAAAACTTTTATCGTATCACTCTTCATACTTTATTTATTTCAAATATTAATAACTAAACATATTCAAACAATACTTTCATATACCAATAGTTTATCTTTTAATAAAAAAAATGAACCATTGGCATTAAATAAAAAAATATTTAATAATCAAGATGATGAACTCGATGCCCTTGTGGATTCTATCAATAAAATGCAAACAGAAATATACAACTCATATCTAGAAGTAAAAGAACAAAAAGACATTCTAGACCATCAGGCTCATCACGATGCATTAACGGCCTTACCAAATAGAATACTTTTTAATGATAGATTAGAAAAAGCAATCAAGGAAGCAAAGCGAAATAATTCAAAAATTGCACTTCTTTTTATAGACCTAGATCACTTTAAAGAGATAAATGATTCTTTGGGTCATCATCTTGGAGATGAAGTCTTAAAGGTTGTCACTTCAAAACTCCAAGAATCACTCAGAGATGAAGATACATTAGCGAGACTAGGGGGAGATGAATTTACTATTATTTTTGAAAATATACATGAAGTTCAAGACGCTTCTGTAATAGCAACTAAAATACTAGAAAACCTTTCTAAATCGATGAATATCCATAATCACACTTTATATGTATCTAGTAGTATCGGAATTAGTATTTATCCTGATGATGGTGAATCAGCACCAAATCTTCTAAAATATGCTGACTCAGCTATGTATAAAGCTAAAAATGAAGGAAGAAATAACTATCAATACTATAACTCTACAATGACAGAACTAGCATTTGAAAGAGTTGTAATGGAGACAAGTTTAAGAGCTGCTTTAAAAAACAATGAATTTATAGTCTACTATCAACCACAAGTAAATGGTTCTACAAATAAGCTCATAGGAATGGAAGCACTAGTTAGATGGAAACATCCAACCATGGGATTAGTCGCACCTGATAAGTTTATTCCACTTGCAGAATCAACAGGACTTATAGTTGAGTTAGATAGATTTGTTATGAAAACAGCAATGACTCAAATTGCTACATGGTACGAAGAAGGATTTAATCCTGGAATATTAGCAATGAATCTTGCTGTAAAACAATTCCAAAAACTGGACTTTATTTCGATGTTTAGAGAACTTATACAAAAAACAAACTGTAAACCTGAGTGGCTTGAACTAGAAGTTACAGAAGGTCAGGTTATGACTCATCCTAAAGAGGCTGTTATAACCTTAAAAGCTATTAGTGACTTAGGTGTAGAATTAGCAATTGATGATTTTGGAACTGGTTACTCCTCATTGGCCTACCTTAAAAAACTGCCGATAGATAAGCTCAAGATAGATCAAGCATTTATAATGGACTTACCAGGGGATGAAGAAGATGAAGGTATTACTAAAGCAATCATAGCTCTTTCAAAAAGCTTGAATTTAAAAGTTATGGCAGAAGGTGTTGAGACTAAAGAACAAAGAGATTTCCTAGTTGAAAATGGATGTGAAAATATTCAAGGGTATTTTTACTCTAGGCCTATCCCTGCTGATGAGTTTGAAAATATACTGAGAAATGGGTTTTAAATATTAATATTTCTGTTTAAGTTCCACTGTCTTTAGTTTTTGGAAAAATTGATTCTAACTAAATAATTACCAATGCATTGGGTGTCTTGCAAAGTTAACTACGACAGTTTCATAATCACTGAAAAATATATGCATGTTTAAGCGCATCATAGATAGTGCTTGTTTTTAGTACAATACGAAAAAATATAACCAAAATAGCTTTCAGTTTCAAATAATTTAGTGACCGTTTTAGTGTCCGCTGAATTATAAAAAGCTCGATAGTACTGTATAAAAGGGGGTTTAGCATGCAGATTAGGGTGTATTATGAAGATACGGATATGGGCGGAATAGTCTATCATGCAAACTATTTGAAGTTTTGTGAACGTGCGCGCAGTGAGATCTTTTTTCAAGAAGGCTTAACCCCGCACATCGAAGGCGGGGAGTTCGTCGCGGCTAGCGTTGAAGCCAAGTTCGTTGCATCGGCCAGACTGGGTGATATCTTGGATGTGACTACACAGATTGTGAGCCTCAAGGGAAGCTCTCTGCTTCTTAGACAGAGGGTCTTCAAAGACGACATGATACTATTTGACATGAACATAAAACTGGGCTTTTTGAAGTCCGGAAAGATCGGACGGATGAGTAAAGATACTCAGGTGTACCTTCTGAAACTCTTTGCAGGATCAGACGCTTAGCTACTTAAATCTCTTCTATAGGAGCGGGAGTTTCTTCTATTGTCTCTACGGTGATAAAACGCGAAAAAGTCGGTTTGACGATGGAGATAGGGTACTCTACCTGATGTTCTATCATCTCTTGCGGATACTCTCTGTGAGCAGAGGTGATAAGGTGGTAGAAGTAGTCTGCACCGATTGTCGTAGCGTAGTTTATCCAGTCATAGACGATGTTGTTCTGAAGCAAAGAATTGGACTCTATCATGATGTTGTTATGGTAGTTGATAGAGTTGGCAATGAGCATATGCTCTCTGTCTTTGGGCTGTGTTAAGAGTAAAAGCTCAGGGTTATAATTGATCTGGGTGGAAAGAACACTTGAGGTATTTACATCATAGAGTGTAAGCTGTGACATTACCATAGCACTTTTGACGACAGGTGTATTAAGAAGGAAAGAACCCTCTTGTATTCTGTCGTTCTCGTTGAGCTGGATCTCAAGGTTGGAAGTGCGTTTTGCGATAGGATAAGACAAGAACTTGGGCTTGGCGGCATAGCTAAGGTTCAAATCCTTCATCTCTTCTTCACTCAGGTATTCTCCATCCTCATCTTTAAACATGACACGGTCTTTGGTGATGTTCTGATCAAAAGCGTAGAGGTACTCTTCTTTGGTCATATCTGTCAGTTTTGTACCAAGATCGTTTTTATCATAAAAGACAGTCAAAGGCGTAGAGGCATAAGGCATAAGGCTCTCTATCTGTTTTTGATAATTGATCCCACCGTAATAGATGTAATCCGTAGAGATATTCAGGTCATTTTTGTGAATGGTCGGAAAATAGATATGCATAGGAAGGTCCAAAGAAGCGACATTTTGTGCTCCTTTGAGTGTTAAGGGAGCAATGACATAATGAAAATCATCTTCTTCTATCTGAACCAGGACTTTTTCAAGTTCTTCAATCTCTTCAGATTCGGCATGATAAGTTTTGAGTTCAAAGGCACGGTTCTTAGTCAGGTAGTATGCAAAGGCTGCATTGGTAGTGGAATAAGCATATCTGCCAATAATACGATACGGTAGAAGCATAGCGATTTTAAGGTCAGTGTATTGGCGCATGCGCTCCACATTAAACAGACTGATCTGGATCAAAAGTACATCATTCAAGTCTGGGTCATCAAGTTTGTTTTGCGCATGTGCTAAAAAGCTGAAAAAACGCTCTTCTTCTATAAACTTGTACAGGCAGTCGTTGTCACACTCTGTCGTGTCGGTGTTAAGTACGTATGTCTTTGGCAGGGGTATGGATGAGACAAGAAAACTCTGCGCTTGAAGAGAGAGAACACTCAAACCCAAGAGCAAGAGATATTTAAGAATCGGCATTTATAATAATCCTTTTATGACTTGTAAGTCGTGCATTGTACACTTTTTTAGTGAAGGGTTGCGTAACAGATGTGCTGGATGGTAAATAGGCACCAATACCCTGTTGTCAAAAGGGATCTTTTGCCCTCTGACATTCTCAAAAGCGTCTTCGTCTTTCATCAGGCTGGTATAGGCAAGCTCTCCTAGCGTTACGATTACTTTTGGATTGACAAGTTCGATCTGCTTATACACGTAAGGCTTGCAACTGGAAAGCTCCGAGTCCAATATATTGTGGTGATGTGAAGGTCGGCATTTAAGTACATGTGTAAGATAGATGTCATGGACACCTAGGCCCAAGACGTTTTCTATCATCTTCTGCAAGGAGACACCTGACCTTCCGCTGAAACTGTCTCCGCTCTCATCTTCTATCATGGACGGTGAACCGTCAATAAACATGATATTGGCATTAGTGTTGCCAAATCCGTAAAGGACTCTCTGTCTGGACTTGCTTAAGTCACACATATGGCATTGGGACATCTGCTTGTGCAAGGCATTGATGTCCTCAGGAAGACTCCTGTTAAATGGTTCCTGGTCATTGTTGATACTGATCGGGTCTGTATAGGAAAAACCGAGAGATTTATAACGATAGAGTGACTTTAATAATACAAGGTTCTGATATGACTTCAATTATGATCCTATAGTTTAGCTCTTAGTGTATCCAAGCACGCGTTAAATGCAAATAAATAGACTAGGTTTTTATCCAATAATCATCTTCTGTGTAGTGCAAAGACATATGGATTAAATGAATCATGAAAGTTAAGTGTGTACGAAATAGATCCTGTTGCGATGATTAAAATAAAAGTAAATGAAAAATAAAAAAAGGTTGGAAGTAATAAAGAGGTTTAGGGCCTAAGCCCTAAGTGTGATTACTGAGCTACAGTAACTTCTACAGGAGTTGATTCCCAGATACCGTGTTTAGTACAGTAACCGTGTGCAACTAGGTTGAGTTTCTTACCCATTGGACGGATGTTAAAAGTCACTTCTGCGTGAGACTTCTCATTACCAAGTGTACCTGGAACAAAAGAAGCTGCTGCTAGTTTAGTCTCACCATCAAAAAGAGTGATGCTTTCGATGAAGTGATCGAAATCATCCGGGTGAGTATATTCTTGACCCATTTTAACGTTAACTGCAAGCATCTCACCTGCTTTTGCATCACCGACTACTGTGATAAATGGAGAGTGACGGTCAATCAAATCTTTCTTAGCTTCACGCTCAACTGTATCGATATCTACATACTTGTTAATCTTTGGCATTTTCTGCTCCTGTTTTAAATTATTCGGTATTGTATCGAGGTCATCTTTTAATTAAACATAAGTTTTCAAAGTTAATTCTAGTTTCATGAAAATTAAAGGCAAAGAATGAAAAAGTGTCTACCAAGTATATTGCTTTTACTTGTTTTTAAAATAGGTGCGTGGCTTGTCATGTTAAAACATACCTGAACTTTTTTATGCGTAACACCGCTTTACTAAAGTCCGCTTCGCTTTCACTGGTTTTGTTAACTACACTTGTCTCTCTCAAGAAGCATCTGCTACAGGAGAGCGCCTTAACTTGCTTTCTAAAGACGTGTGGAGTATGCCCATAGTACTTAGCATGCCTAAACTTATTTACTGCGTAAAACCGCTTTTGCTAGTTTTAACCCACAATTGGATAAAATCGCAACAATTATAGAATCTCATATGAGTTTAAGGTTTATAGATGTTGCAAGCATTATTGATTGAAATCGGTGTCGAAGAACTTCCGGCTGTTCCCCTGTTAAAAGAATTAGACAATATTGAAAAAAAATGGGCTAAGGTATTGGAGCAAAGATCACTTCTGTGCGAATTTGAGTTTTATTATACGCCCCGTCGTCTGGTCTTATGGCATAGAGAGTTTCCATCTGCACAAGAGGACACGGTAGAAGAGTTTTTTGGGGCTCCCGTGGCTATGGCCTATGATGAGCAGGGTAAGCCTTCCAAGGCTTGTGAGGGTTTTGCCCGAAAATGTGGTGTGAGTGTGGATGAACTTTCACGCAGTGAAAAAGGCGGCAAAGAGGTCCTTTATTATAAGAAAGATGTCAAAGGAGAGCAGAGCAAGAGTCTGATCGAAGCAATGATCACTGAGTTCATGAAGAGTCTCAGCTTTGGTAAATCGATGCGATGGGGAAGCCTTGAAGAGAGCTTCATCCGTCCTGTCCGCTGGCTGAATGTGATGATGAACGATGAGTTGATCGATGTCGAACTCTTTGGTGTGAAGTCTGCCAAACAGACGCATGTGCACAGGATGTCTTCTTTTGAAGCACAAAAGACTGACGGCATAAAAGAGTATTTTGATGTCCTAAAGAAGGGTGCAGTGATACTCTATCCGGATGAACGCCGTCAGTCGATCATTGACGGTTTTGATGCGATCGAGAAGCAAAGCGGTCTCACTATAGAAAGAGATGCTGAGCTTTTGGATGAAGTCATCGCTATAACAGAAGCACCTACGCCGCTTTTAGGAAATTTTGATGAAGCCTTTTTAAGACTTCCGCCTGAAGTCATCATCTCTTCGATGAAAGAGCATCAACGCTACTTTCCTGTCTTTAAGGATGGGAAGCTTACCAATAAGTTTATCGTCGTCTCCAATGCATTAAGTGATGACTTCACCAAGGTGATCGAAGGAAATGAAAAGGTCCTTCGTCCTCGCCTTGCGGACGGCCTATTCTTCTATGATAATGACCTGAAACGCGGTCTAGTCAATGACGGGCTTGAAAAAGTCACCTTTATGAACGGTCTGGGCTCACTCATCGACAAGATCGACCGTGAGAAGAAGATCGCAGGTAAGCTTGCACTGGCTTACGGGGTGGACCTGAAAAAGGTAGAGCGTGCAGTCGAGCTCTCCAAAGCCGATCTTATGAGCGAGATGGTCTTTGAGTTTACCGACTTGCAGGGCTTGATGGGATGCTATTATGCAACGGCGCAAAACGAAGATGCAGAGGTCGCTCTATCGATCAAAGAGCAGTATCTTCCTAACGGAGAGGATGCCGAACTTCCTTCTACGCAGGTAAGTGCTGTTGTTGCCTTGGCAACCAAGCTTGACACCCTGATCGGACTGTTCAGCGTGGATCAGATCCCTACGGGTTCTCGTGATCCTTTTGCGCTTAGACGCGCGGTAAACGGGATCATTCGTATCGTCAATGCCTATAAGTTTGATTTCGATCTGTCATCTATAGAAGAGCTCTTTGCTGCTGATTACAAAGCATTCGATTATACTGCGCTGCAAGATTTCATTTTAGAGCGTATCAACCAGTTCTACAAGGTGAATCCGTCGATCATCAAGGCTGTTATCGCTGCAGGAGACTTGGACCTGTGTACGATAGACGCAAAGATAAATGCCCTTGATACCATCGTCAGTTCAGACAGCTTTTCTGAAAGTTTTTCTACTTTCAAACGTGTGGCAAACATAACTAAAGATATGGACTTAGAGTCCGAACTGAGTGTCAGTACAGAGCTGTTTGAAGAAGATGCAGAAGCGTCTCTGTTCAAAGCCTATACGCAAGTCATATCTGAAAAGTACGACAGCTTCGAAGCACACCTGGATGCACTGTTCTCACTCAAGCCTCAACTCGACACCTTTTTTGACAAGGTCATGGTCAACGCCGAAGATGAGAAGGTGAAAACAAACCGTAAGAACCTTGTCTCATCTGTGTATAAGAGTTTTAAAGACATAGCTGATATCAAAGAGATATCGATCTAGAGATGAAGAGCTATGATATCATCATCATCGGTGCAGGTATCAATGGCTGTTCTTTAGCACGAGCTCTTCATCTTAGGGGCCAAAAAGTACTTGTTCTTGAGCAAGTGGATGTGGCTTCCGGCGGAAGCGGTGCAGCAGGTGCTTTTATCAATCCAAAGATATCCAAATCCGGTCCGCTGAAAGATCTGATTGAAGAGGCGTATATCTACGCGATAGATTTTTACACAACACACTTCCCTGAGTTTACGACATCTGCTCCTTTGCTGCATATTTCAAAATATCAAGACGACAATGATAAGGTCGAGTATTTTAAAGCCCATACACATTTGAATATAGAAGAGACACCGAATGAAATTAAATCTGTTTTGACGGACTATACGGATGAGTTTTCCAGCGTATACCTTACAGACAATGCCATCTTGGAGGCAAAGGATATCTGCAAGGCTATGCTTGTGGGTATCGATTATCAACAGGCAAAGGCTGAAGATCCGGTCTATGAGAACGGTTTGTGGGATGTCTGCGGACATCGATCAAAAAAGATTGTCTTATGCACAGGTGCGTATGATGAGATCGTTAAAGAAGAGTATCTTAAACTTCGGCGTATCTACGGTCAGCGTTGCGAGGTGACAAGCTCGATGCAGATGAATGCAACCGTGCATCATGAGGTCTCGGTGTCGGCAACCAAGAAAAATGGCCGTATAGCCATCGGTGCAAGCCATTATCTGAATGAAGAAGATGTCCCTGTACCAAAAGAGGGCGCACAGGCCTTGATCGACTTGGCGAGAAAGAGTGTGAGACTTGAAGACATTGAGATTGAAAATATCTTTTGCGGAATGCGTTCGGGTTCAAACGACTACTTTCCGATCATAGGCCCCCTTGTCGATTCACAAAAGAGCCTTGATCTTGACAGTACAGCATTAAGAGGCGATAAGACAGCTTCCGTAGTCAATCATCCCGAACTGTATATGATAAACGGAGCAGGAGGATACGGGTTTGTCCTGGCTCCTCTGCTTGCAGATCTGCTAAGCAGGCATTTGGTAGATGGAAAAATCATTCCGGAGTCTTTGACAACGAAACGTTTTTATTATCGTTGGGCAAAAAAAGAAGGTCAACTGTGAGTTGGGCTGTTTTTATCGGAATACTTCTGCTGATATACGCGGCGATAATGATGTTCATCTTTCTTTTTCAAAGCCGTCTTTTCTTCTCACCTACCTATTATAGGGATGAGGAGAGTTTTGAGGAGCTTGCAGATTTTTTGACACCGCTTATGCTGCCTGCGGAAGATGAGACTATGCTTGAAGGAATCTTGTATGAACCTGCAAATGCCTCGGATAAGATCATCTTGTATTTTGGCGGAGTTCAGCAGGACAGTGTAGCACTGGTCTCAAAGTTTGCTTTACACTACCCCGATATGCCTTTTATCACCTATAACTACAGAGGATATGGAAAAAGCGAAGGCAGACCGTCACAAAGCAAGCTCTTTGTCGATGCCATGCATATCTATGATGACCTGATCCTTGTCTATAACTATAAACCGGAGAACATCATCTTGATGGGTTATTCCTTAGGTTCAGGTGTAGCTTCATTTTTAGGTTCACAGCGTCAGGTAAGAGAAATATTACTTATGGCACCTTACGATTCTGTTTTGGAAGTGATGAAAAAACGCTATCCGTTCAGCGGTATTGCCTGGGTCTTGAAACAGAGGTTTCCTTCTGTTGACTTTGTGCCTAACATTGATGTGCCTGTTCATATCTATGCTGCCAGTGATGACAAGGTGGTTAATATAAAACATGCTAAAATACTGAAAAACCATGTCAACAATCTAGCAGGTTTCTATGAATATACTGATGTCGGGCATAATGACATCCTTTTTAATACAGATGTAGTCGAACATATAAAACAAATATTGGAAAAATGATGAAAGAAGCTATTATATTACTTAATATGGGTGGTCCGAACAATCTCTCAGAAGTAGAGATGTTTTTAACGAACATGTTTAATGACCCCAATATCCTTACGATGAAAAGCGGTACGCTACGGAAGTTTGTTGCAACAATGATCACTTTTTTCAGAACAGAGTCTTCCCAGGAGATCTATAGAGAACTTGGGGGCAAGTCTCCTATAGTAGGGTACACACAGAAGCTAGTGGCTGCCTTGCAAGAGACACTTCCGGATGTCTATATCGACTTTGTCATGCGTTATACACCGCCGTTTGCGCCCGAGGTCATCGATAAGCTGAAAGAAAGAGGGATAGAGAAGATCTTTTTGATCCCGCTGTATCCTCAGTATTCGACGACGACGACTAAATCGTCTTTGGAAGATTTCGAAGAAGCTTTTCGTGCTTCAGGTCTGGATGCTATCTTGCTTGAGAAAAAGCACTATTATGAGCTTTCCAAGTACAATGACGCAGTTGTAGAACGCATCAAAGAAGGCCTGCAAGGCGATAAATGCGAAGACTATCATCTGATATTCTCAGCTCACGGACTGCCGCAAAAGATCGTCGATGCAGGTGACCCGTATCAGCGTCATGTCGAACGCCATGTTGAGCTTCTAAAAGAAAAACTGCTTGAGAAAAACCTGCCTTTTAAAAACGTGACCCTCGCGTATCAGTCAAAAGTCGGTCCTTTGGCATGGCTGGAACCCTCACTTGAGACAATGCTTGACAAGACACGCAATGAGAACGTGCTTATCTATCCGATCGCCTTTACGATCGACAACTCTGAGACGGATTTTGAACTTGGTATCGAGTACAAAGAGATCGCAGAAGAGTTGGGGTTTAAGAAGTATAAGGTTGCACCTTGTGTGAATGATCATCCTTTATTCGTCGAGGCCTTGGTCGAACTCTATAACAAGATGAAGATGTAATGAAAATAGCGATCTTCGATATGGACGGGACCTTGCTCAACTCGGCAAAAGATATCACTATATCGATCAACGAGGTGCGCCGGATCAACCATAAACTGGACGGTCTGAGTGAGGATTTTGTCGTTGAAGCTATAAATAGAGATCAACGTAACCTTGCCGAACTCTTTTATGGGACTGAACTGTACGAATTACGAGACAAGGTGATGTTTGAAGATCATTACCATCAGCAGTGTATTCAAAACGTCTATCTGTATGATGGGGTGAAAGAATCTTTGCAGATGCTACGTGACAAGAGTGTGAAGATCTCTGTCGCTACAAATGCACCCACAAAGTTTGCCCATAGAATGCTTGAGAGCTGCGGAGTGTATGAGTACTTTGATTTCATCGTCGGCGCGGACAGGGTCTCTAAACCCAAGCCTGACAAAGAGATGCTTGAGCAGATTCTAAAAGGATACGGCTATCAAAAAGGACACAAGGCCTTGATGATCGGAGATAATTCAAAAGATATGAAGGCTGCTTTGCATGCCGGGATCGATAGTGCTTTTGCAACTTGGGGTTTCAGCCCGCACTGTGAAGATTATAAGATCGTCAGCAATCCCTTGGATATACTGGAATATTTTTAATGCGCTGCTATACATTGCTAAAATCGCGGACAACATGATGCTGTTTGTTAAGACTTCGCTACTTTTTCTCCTCATTTGTATACCGCTTCTTGCAGATCAAAAAGATTATCTTTTAGCTATGGAATATTATAAAACCAAAGAGTATGAGAAGGCCTTTGTGATCATCTTTGATGAGGCGCAGAAGGATAACAGGGCTGCACAATACCGTCTGGCAGAGATGTATGAAAACGGGCATGGCACAAAAGTCGACTATCAACAGGCGATGTACTGGTATAAGCTCTCTTCCTCACGTTATGCCTATGTGGAAAGTGACGAGGTCGGGGAAGCAAATGCCAGTTTTCTTTCTGAGATAACCAAGCAGTTCGGAAGTGCCAGTATAGAACGTGGAAATGAATATGCCCTGGCTAAGATGGATACAGATACACCTGAGACAAAACGGCTTTTAAAGTCAGTGATGGATAATGGTTTTTTTGGCCTAGAACCTTATGCGACAAACTACTTGCTTCCTGTCTCATTTGGTGTAGATAAGCCTCCCCGTGTCTCCTCGTCGGTTCCCACAGGGGAAACGACAGAGACCTATGATCAAAATACAGAAGTGGAGTTTCAGTTCAGTTTTAAAAAACAGCTCAGTTATGATCTCTTCGGGTTTAACGAATATATCAATCTCGCCTACACGCAAAAAGTGTGGTGGCAGTTGTATACAGACTCAGGGCCGTTTAGAGAGACAAACTATCTGCCTGAAGTCTTTGTCTCCATTCCTACTTCCCAGAAAGTAGATGATATTACCGGTCTCAAGGCAGTAAAGATTGGTTTTCTGCATGAGTCCAATGGTCAGGAAGGGTATCGTTCGCGATCGTGGAATCGCATCTATCTGACGGGTCTATGGCAGTGGAAAAACTTGTTTCTTTCCACAAGAGTATGGCACCGTATTTCAGAAGATGAGAAGTCAGAGGGCTATTATGATGGGCTGAGTTCAGATCCGAATGAATCGGGTGATGACAATCCTGACATATATAAGTATCTTGGTTACGGAGATATCAAGCTTGATTATCTCTACAAGAACAACCATTTCGGTCTCTTGTTTCGTAATAATCTGCGTATGAGTGGTGATAACAAAGGCGCCATTGAACTGAACTATTCGCATCCCATAACGGATTCGGCCAATACCTTCTTATATATCAAACTTTTTAACGGTTATGGAGAGAGTCTGATAGACTACAACAGAAACGTTACGAAAGCTGCGATCGGATTTTCATTTTCTAGAGGACTTTTTTAATGCACAACAAAAACATTTTATTATTACTGCTTATCTCACTTGCCTTTGCTGCATGTTCGACTACGCAGACGTATCACAATAGAACAGGGTTCTTCAAGAGCTATGATGAATTCAAACCGGTTGCTCAGAATAGTTCGCTATTTTTTAACAAAGAAGAAGATGTAGACTTGAGTACGTATGACAAGATATTTATCCCTGAGGTTCTCGTCTTGCCACATACGGTTCATGCCACTGCCGAAGATAACAAGCTCTATACACAGATAGCAGCGTATTCAACAGCAGCCTATACAAAGAACATCATTAAGAACAGTGCTAATTATCAGGTCGTTGATGTTGCCCAAAAAGACGCTATGGTCATGCAGATCGCACTATCTATGGTCGAGGTGCATCCTGAAGACAAAAACTGGGATCAACTGAGTGCCTTACCGTTTACTCTTGATGCAAGTACGTACTCTGCCTACAGCGAAGGCAATGCGAGACTGTTGATAGAAGCACGTATATCCGATGCGATGAGCGGTAAGCTTTTAGCACGTTCGATGCGTATTGTGATGGAAGAAGAGGTGAAAGTACATGATGATACGCATATACAGTTCAAAGACGTTCAAACTGCACTCGATCGATGGTTATATGAGGCTGTTTTCAAACACTAGAGCCTTATATCTTGTGTAAGCAGAGGATTTGTGGAATAATTGCGGCATGAATTTTTTAGGCGATCACTCTTATGTATAAAAAACTCGGGAAATGCCCCTTTTGCGAAGGCGGACAGATAGAAGTGCGCAAGATCGAGGTCAATGCCAAGCCTGTTAAGCTTTATGCCTGCTCTAACGCCCGTTGGATTTTTGAGTATGATATGTGCGAGCTTGCGGATGATGCGACTTGTTCATATCGCATCTTTGCAAATCAGTTTTTACGTTGGAATAAAAAAGCTATTGGTGAAAACGAGATACGCACTGTCTTGCAAGAAGGGCAGGTAAAAGTAAGACTTTACAGCGCTACGGCAAAAAAAGAGTATTACAAATGGGCAGTGCTTGATAAAGAATATGGCCTCTCTATAATCTGGGATATAGACATAAACGAGGAAGGATGAAGGCAATAGTGATGCATAGACTCGAACAGCTTGAGATCCGATGGAATGATGACATCGATGCGTATATGACGCAGGTAGAGAGCAAAGACCCTGTCCTAAAAGCGTTTTTCCGTATTCATGACTGGGATCTTATCCGCCATATCTTTCAGGCTGTTGCAGACGAGAGTTCTGTTGAGTACGACGAGAGATCGATCGTGTATGAGCAAAACTGTGTACATCTGTATGTCGGTGATGAGCATACACAGCTAGAGAGATCTGAATGCCTTAATATATTCTTTTATCTTTTTGATCTGATGATAGTGGGTGCGAATGATGATCACCATGGCGTCCGCTATGAACCCTGGTGGCAAGAGTTCACTGAGGTGAGTTACCAACTAAAGTATAAGATCGACCTGCAAAGCCGGCTATAGCTCCAATCTTATATAGCAAATAGAACGGGAAGTATGGTTTACTTTTCTTCTTGGAGTATCTTCAAGGCTTTTTCATAATCTTCGGGCGTATTCATGTTTAACAGCGCGTCTTCCTCATCGATATCGATGTAATGCACATGTGCATTTTCAAGAAGTCTTGAGAGTTTATGGTCACCTTCGTTGAGCATTCTCATAAGAGGCTCTTCTAAGGAGCGTGAATATATCCCGCAAAGCGGATGGATGCCGCCTGGCGTTCTTACGATGATAGCATCATAATCGTTATCTGTAACGGCTATGCACTTGTCTATGATGGCCTTATCGACAAAAGGGGTGTCTACGCTCAAGACAAAGATCATATTCTCTGACTTCAGACGTCTGAAAACATTCACGAAACCTGCTGTGGGCGCATAGACCTCTTTACCGATCTCATCTTCGATAACGTTGGCATCGAAATGATCGAAGAGATTCGCGTCTTTTGCCGAGAGGTATACATGCTCGAATATCTTTTCAAGACGTTCATACTGGTATTTGGCCAAAGATTCTTTGCTATCAAAAGAGAGCAGGGCTTTGTTTTTACCCATGCGGGAGCTTTTTCCACCTGCAAACAGAACACAGGACATCGTATGCAGTGCCATTTTCTCCCTTTTTTCTAAAGAAATATCTGTAATCCAGACCGCTTTAGCCTTGTTTTATTGAAAGTATATCGAACTCTGCTATAATCAAAAAAACTAAAGGTTACCGATGTTAAAAAAAATCCTCTTATTAAGTTTGCTCTTTTCATTTTTCTCCTTGGAAGCGCGTCAAAATGAAACGTTTGAAAAGGAACAGGCTGAGAACCTTCGTTACAACAAGACCATACGTGCTTTTATGAAAGATAACAAGACAATTACCGCACTTGTAAACAAGTCCTATGCTTATGTCGTCTTTCCAAGTATAGGAAAAGGCGGAGCTATCCTCGGTGGAGCCTATGGAGAAGGACGCGTCTATCGCAGAGGAATGTGGGTCGGTGATACAACGATGACACAGTATACTATCGGACTTCAAGTGGGCGGACAGGCTTACAGCGAGATTATATTTTTGATGAGTCGCGATGCCTTTGAGCGTTATCAGCAAGGCGGTTTTACAAGCAGTACACAGAGCTCTTTGGTGCCTTTTTACTCAGGTATATCCGGAGATGTCAATATCGCCAAGGACATCTTGGTCTACACCTCAAGCACAGGCGGTCTGATGCTCGAAGCCACAACCGGAACACAGAAGTTTACCTACAAGTCACGGTAATAGAAAAGGCCTGCGGGTCTTTGGCTTTTACTACGGTACAAGCCACACCTCTTTTTTTTACGCTTTCACAGTATGGCCTTCTAGTTATTTGAAAAGAGAAATCAAGAGTATGATATTAAAAAATATGAATGGAAAATGGCCTTTTGATACAAAAATATGAGATACTGAAGTCTGTCTTTGGGCATGACACGTTCCGTTCTTTTCAAGAAGAAGCGGTTGACTCCATCCTGCACCAGAAAGATCTGTTACTGATCCTTCCAACCGGCGGTGGAAAGTCACTGTGTTATCAACTGCCTTCGTTGATGATGCCGGGAGTGACAATCGTCATCTCTCCCTTACTGGCATTGATGCATGATCAGGTTATGGCGCTGAAGGCAAACGGTGTCAAGGCGGAGATGATCTCTTCCATGCAGACAGGTGAAGAGATAGACCTTGTTCGCTACGCCTTGTTAAATGGCGAACTGAAACTTTTGTACATCGCGCCGGAGCGTTTTTCGTCACCGCAGTTCTTATCCCTGCTCAAACAGATCAAGATAAATTTCTTTGTCATCGATGAAGCCCACTGTGTGAGTGAATGGGGACATGAGTTTAGAGAAGATTACCGAAAACTCCATCTTCTTAGAGAGAACTTTCCCTCTATCGGTATTGCTGCATTTACCGCTACGGCAACACCAAAGGTACAAAAAGACATCACATCGGCTCTGCGTCTAAATGCACCTGTAGAGATACGAGGAAAGATATTCAGGGAGAACCTGCACATTAGCGTTGAACCACGTATCAAAGACGGTAAGACGCAGCTTATGGAGTTCTTAAAAAACTTCAAAGGCGAGAGCGGTATCGTCTATGCCTTTTCGCGCAAGCAGACGGAGTCTCTGGCGGAGTATCTGCAGAAGCAGGGTGTGAAGGCGAAGGCCTTTCATGCGGGTCTGCCAAACCATGTCAAAGAAGAGACCTTTAAGTCGTTTGTCCATGATGAGACTCAGGTCGTCGTAGCAACGATCGCTTTTGGTATGGGTATAGACAAGAGCAATATCCGTTTTGTCGTCCATATGAGCCTTCCCAAGACCATTGAGAACTACTATCAGGAGATAGGACGTGCGGGACGTGACGGACTGGATTCGGAAGTCTTGCTTCTGTACAGCGGCTCAGATATGATGATGCAGCGTGAGTTCATAGAACAGCTTGAAGAGTCTCCCTATAAGCAAAATGCCTTTAACAAACTCGAGATGATAGCGCGCTATGCGAGTTCTGAAGAGTGTCGCCATCAGTATATAGCGAATTATTTTGAGGATGAACTCTCCGTCTGTGAGACAAAATGTGACAGCTGTACTCTGCCGCAGGGAGAGAAGACGGACATTACTGTCGATGCACAGAAGATACTCTCGAGTGTCTACAGGACTGGACAGCGTTTTGGTCAAGCTTATGTCATCGATGTCTTGCGCGGTAGCAGTGTGGAGAAGATCTTGGAAAATGGGCATGATGGACTTTCCGTTTACGGTATAGGCAAGGAACAATCTAAAGCCTACTGGGAACGCATACTTGAACGGTTGATGGAGATCGGTGCCTTGAAACGCGGAGAGTTTCGCGCTTTGATGATCGATGCTATCGGTATGCAGATCTTAAAAAAAGAGCTCAAGGTCGAGATCAAATCGGAAAGACTTAATGTCAAAGCCAAAAAAGAGTATGTCTCGCACCATGATGATACGGATCTGGACAAAGGTGCCTTTGACACACTGCGTGGTCTGCGTGCGCAGATCGCAAAAGAAGAGGGTAAACCTGCGTATATCGTCTTTGGTGACAAGACACTCAAAGAGATGGCAAATGCACTACCTCAAAGTAAAGAAGAGATGCTGCGCCTGCATGGCATAGGCGAAGTGAAGTTTGAGCGTTACGGTGAAGCGTTTCTAAATCTCTGTATTGAGATAAAAAGCCAGTCGTAAGCCGATGATATATTGACCTTATGATCTAAAGATAGTATTATTAAATAGAATAATTTTTATAACTTAAGGACAGATTTGAAAAAAGCTTTGATACTCGGGGGTGGGTTTGCCGGTATAGACAGTGCCATACATTTGCGTAAAGAGGGATATGAAGTCACATTAGTCAGTGACAGAGAGTATTTTTACATCTATCCAACATCGATCTGGGTGGCTACGCACAAGGCTGCGTTCGAGGATGTCTGTATTGATCTTCGTAAGTTGGAAAAAGCTCACGGTTTCACCCTTGTGGTAGACGGTGTTGCCCAGATAGAAGCGAAGTTGAAAAAAGTTACCTTGGCAAGCGGCAAGGTACTTGATGATTATGACTACCTGGTTGTTGCTATAGGCGCAGGAAAGATGAAGCATAAAGGCCTAGAGAATACTCTCTCCATCTGTGGTGAACCTGAACAGTCAGTAGCGATCCGAAATGCCTTGGATACCTTGGTGCTAAAAGGCGGAGGCAAGATAGCCTTCGGTTTCGGCGGTAATCCGAAAGACACAAGTGCCGTACGCGGCGGTCCGGGTTTTGAGCTCTTGTTCAATGTCGATACGATGCTGAGAAAAAAAGGCATCCGTGATCAGTTTGAACTGATCATGTTCGCACCGATGGAAAAGCCGGGTGCGCGTTTGGGTGAAAAATCACTGGCGATGATGGACAAGATGTTCAAAAGAGCAGGGGTCACAAAACATTTCGGAAAAAAGATCAAAGCTTTTGAAACGGACGGGATCATTCTTGAGGATGAGAGCAAAATAGAGAGTGATTTTACCATGTTTATCCCTGCAGGTGACGGACATGCCGTGATCAAGAGTTCTGATCTGCCTCTTAACGATGCCGGTTTTGTTCATATCAACGACTACTGCGAGGTAGAAGGTATTGAGGATGTCTATGCAGTAGGTGACTGTACAGCCTTAGAAGGTCCGGATTGGCGTGCCAAGCAGGGACATGTCGCCGAAATCATGGCAAAAAACACAGTCTTTAATATACGGGCAAAAGAGAAGGGCCTGAGCGAGCGCAAAGGCTATCAGAAACATCTCAATATCCTCTGTGTCATGGATGACGGGAAAGGGGCAGGTTTTGTCTTTAGAAATGACAAGAAAGCTTTTCTGATCCCTATGCCGTACTTCGGCCACTGGCTTAAACGCGGATGGGGACAGTACTGCCGTCTGTCAAAACTCGGATATATTCCGCGTATACCGGGAATGTGAGTTCGGGTCAATGGATGTCTATTGCTGGACATGTATCTGAACGTGCCCGAACAAAGTGAGGAAATGCCCTAGGGAACCGTAGATGATGTGCCATAAGGGCACCATCGCAGGCTTAACATGAATAAAGAGCGAAGCGATACAATACTAAATATAGTATAATCTGATAAAAATTTAGGAAATATAATGACTAATGCCGAACAACTGATCAAAATCTTAAACGAAGAGATTATCCCCGAGATCGAAAACATCATCGATGATATGTGCGAAGATATTGCTGACAACAAAAATGCTAGCGATGAAGACAAGGCTGAATTTAAAGAGGCTCAGGCAATGCGAAAAGAGTTCAAAGAGATGGCATTTGAAGCCGAGACAGGCGAAATGGATGAAGATGAATGCGCCGAGAACCTTGCTGAATGCAAAGAGATACTTGCAGAGATACAAGCATTAGGTGATGATGACTAGTCATCTTACCCTGTAGTACGCCACAGGAGTAAATCCTCTATGGCTCTACGCTAACGCTGAGTTCTTTTCGGCAAAGGGCCCTCGCACTTGGTGTTTTTGGGTTTTATCTGTCGAACAATTGTTTTTAAATAGTGATAATACTACCAAATAGGCTTTTTAATCATGCATGAAATATTACCCCTAGACTCGCTATTTGTCCCCTCGAATAAATCTTCTGATAAGCTCATAATCGTTTTGCACGGAAGAGGGGACTCTGCTGACGGATTTCGTTTCTTTCCTGCTGAACTTGGGTTTGATGATGTTAACTACCTGCTTTTAAATGCTCCGTTCGAGTACTATACGGGTTTTTCATGGTATGACCTTCCACCCAACCAACTTCCGGGAATAGAGTACTCTAAAAATGTCCTCACCGAAGTGCTTGATATACTCTTTGAAGACAAGTATAAACCTTCACAGACCATCCTCTTCGGTTTTTCTCAGGGCTCATTGCTGACCTTTGAGTTCGGTGCGCGATATGAGCGTGAACTTGCCGGATATATCGGTGTCAGCGGGTATATCTATAATGCACAGAAGATCTTGGAAGAGATGAATCCGGAGGTCAACAAAGGTAACTGGCTCTGTACACACGGATATGAAGACGATGTCCTTCCTTTTGTTCAGAGTAAGGCTCAGGTCGAGACACTGCAAAAGGGCGGTTTCAAGATAGATTTCAGAGCCTACCATAAAGTGCATACAGTTGATATGGGTGAGTTGAATGAGATACGTGAGTGGATTAAAGAGAGACTGGCAGATTAGGGCCATGCTATTATTCATCATTTGCCCCTGACCTTGATCTTACCATTTATATTTTTTGTTATACCCTCTCTTATGCTAATATCTCATATGATTTTTAAAATAATACAAATCCAGTTTTTATTACTGGTCTTTTTCACATTTTCAGGATGTACTTTAATACGAATGGGTCAAGAAAGTGTTGAAAAGGTCAAGACCAGTACAACATACGGTTATCAGAATGGAGTTAAGCCGGACAAAATCCGTAACGTAAAAGATTATATTGTAGATCAAAATGACTTTGTCATTATTGCAGAGACAACTTATCAGACCCTCTATAAGACACGAAATGAAAGCAATATGGGAAGATTGTCAATCCTTAATGATCTTATGGAGTATTGTCAAGATATAAAAGGCAGCGTGAAGTTTGGAAAACAGTTTACTGCTTCTATGGCGATGGAATATGATTCCATCGATTTTGAGTTCTCGAGCATACGAAGTGATCATAAAAAATACAAAGACTATAGTTATGCAGGCTGGATGCAATGTTTAAACACAAATGACAACTTTGAAATACAAAGAAAATCGCGCAGTAAATACTTTTTGATCACCCACGAGAAAGAGCAGCCTCAAGGTTATGCCTTGCAATGGTACATAGATTATTTAAATATCGAAGATTTAGATCTGGAGACACAGCATATCGGTCTATGGTCTTATGTATCTCTTGTTCAATTGGCTGGAGTATGTGCGTATCATGAAGGTAAGGCTTTTATTTCCAATCGTTTTAGTAAGGATAAAAAGACCCCTTTAAATACATATCTTATCTCACAACTCGACCCCTTGAATGACACCAAAGGATATCTTTTGTCTACAGGACTATTTTCATGCGAACAGAGTAGAGAAGGAAAAGCAGACTTTATCTTCGATATATCTTATTCTAAGAAGTACAGAAAATTACTTTTTACTAAACGTGAATAGTCGATATATGTCATTAGTTAGATATTTGTATAAAAAAGTATTTGTGTGAAGTAGGATATGAGAGTAAAAAACCTTCAAGGTCTTGAGTCTTTGACCCAAGGCTTGAAGAAAACCGCAATCTCTTTGAGATTACAGACGAGATTCGTAGCGTCTCATCATGAAAAGACGTTTAAGAATTTTCTTACGAGTACTAATCTTCTCTTTCTTGCGCTTTTCAGTCTCTGTTTCGTGGAAACGTCTAGCACGTGCTTCAGTAACAATCAGATTTCTATCTGTTTGCTTCTTGAAACGACGATATGCAGCTTCAAAGTTATCGTCAGATTTTAAGATAACACCTGGCATTGCATTCACCTTCTTTCTCTAATGTTTATTAG
>Ga0316204_10005505_pt1 | contig 20780 bp, 19 predicted proteins | sample 6monrhotite_MG_2_FD_205661 | JGI IMG/M metagenome (GOLD analysis project Ga0316204, IMG submission 205661) | Microbial mat bacterial communities from mineral coupon in-situ incubated in ocean water Damariscotta River, Maine, United States -... | ecosystem: Environmental > Aquatic > Marine >... | reverse complement strand
AAGAAGGGTCAAATTCGATCTGTGAATCAATCCGCCCAAACTCCTGCCGAAATTTTCTATTCTTTAGCTACATAATTAATGAAAAATTGGACCTTCTTTGGCCGCTCTTGAAGTTTGCGACAGAACCAGATATCTCGCCGCTCTCTGGATTACCGCTCATCATGGCGATGACCGCAGACGACAACCCGATCAAGGAGATTTTATCATTATCCAAGAGCCCTCATTTATGGATGATCGAGGTCGATTCCCGGTTAAAAGAAGAACGATGGGATGTGATCGAACTGTATCTAAAACGTATCGCTGCAGACCCAAACCACCGGGATCATGGGATCACAACCTGGATGGACCTCTGGGACGAGCATTTCAACCTGAGCGGCAAAGCTGTAAGGTAAACCGGTAGGTCCCAGGTTTTTGGCTCCAAGCCATGGCATCACGGAGGCGACCAGGGTACAAATAGCTAATCCCCAGCAATGAAGCGGTGGAAACCATCTACCGCAAGGACCCTGAGCTATATATGGAAAAACTCCCCCAAAACGATTGAAGTGGGCTTCCGCTCTCTTGCTCAAGTCCGGTGGCCCAGGTATAGTTGCCTCATCGATTGGACCCTGAGAAAAAGGCAGATATGTTGATGGTTGTTTCCCCTGCGAAGAACTTAGACTGGGAATCAGAATACCCGGCCCACCCTTGGACTAAGCCCGAATTTCTGACAGACACCGGGATTTTAGCCGAAAAAGCCAAGGCTCTTTCGGCGGCTGACATCGGGGAGTTGATGAAGCTTTCCGAGAAACTCAGCGAGTTGAACCACCAGAGATTCCAAGACTACCAACACCCTTATTCCGAAGGGTCCGCCCGTCCGGCGGTGTTTGCCTTTGCCGGGGATGTGTATCAAGGGATGGAGCCCAGCAGCTTGGGCAGCGACCAGCTCATCTGGTTAAACCAGCACCTACGGATTCTCTCCGGGTTTTATGGTTTGCTGAGGCCTTTTGATTTGATCCTGCCTTACCGTCTGGAGATGGGGCGACCGCTCAAAACAGAGCGAGGCACCAATCTCTACCATTTTTGGGGCAGTACCCTCGCCGAGTCCATCAACGAACAGCTCGAAAATGCCGAGACAAAGGTGTTGGTGAATTTAGCGTCTAACGAGTACTTCAAGTCTGTACCTCTCAAGACCCTACAAGCGACGGTCCACACCCCTCAGTTTTTGGACCGGAAAAACGGTCAATACAAGATGATCAGTTTTTACGCCAAACGAGCCAGAGGCCTGATGGCCCGGTTTGTGGCGACTCACCAGATCGACCAGCCCGATGGGTTATTGGATTTTAATCTGGCGGGCTACCGCTATTCTCCTGACCGCTCAACCCCACGGATGCCAACCTTCATCCGGGATGAACCATCATGAGCAGCCCGGTGATTGAGCTCAAGGGCGTGGTGAAGACCTTCGGGGATTTGGTCGCCTGTGACAACCTGAACCTGTCCCTTAACCCTGGCGAATATGTCGGGCTTTTGGGGCCAAACGGCGCAGGCAAAACCACCTTGGTGGAGATGATCGAAGGGGTCCAACAGCCAGACAAAGGGGAAATCCGGCTGTTTGGGAAGAGCTGGGACACCGACAAACGGCATTTGCAAAGCCGCATCGGGCTTTCCTTCCAGGAAACACGCTTCTTTGACAAACTAACTGTCAAAGAAACAGTCAAACTCTTTTGCAGCCTCTACGGCAAAGACACCCACCGACTGGGGGAGATATTGGACCAAGTCCGGCTGGGTGAAAAACAAAACACCTGGACCCAAGACCTCTCCGGCGGGCAACGGCAACGGTTGGCCCTGGCCATTGCGTTGCTCAACGAACCGGAAATCCTGTTGTTGGACGAACCAACCACCGGTTTAGACCCCAACTCCCGGCGGGATATTTGGGAGATTTTGCAGCAGATCAAACCCCAAGGGACCACCTTGATCCTGACCACCCACTACATGGAAGAAGCGGAGGCCCTGTGTGACCGGATTTTGTTCATGGACCATGGGAAGATCTTGGCCGATGGTTCGCTCAGCAATTTGCTCAAACAAGCAGGTTTGAGCGAAGTGATCCACTTTGAGTTAGACCGCCCCTTTGAACCCTCCACCTTGCCAAGTCTCTTGTCAGAGTTGCCTTTCGAGTTACAAGACCGGCGGCTCCAAGGCAAGGTGTTGGTGGATAGTGTGACGGAGGTTTTGCCGGTCTTCCTTGGTTGGGTCCAGTCCCAGGGGTATGAACTCAAAGAATTGCAATCTCGCAAAATGACCTTAGACGATCTCTTTGTTTCCATGACAGGACGGGGGCTAGAAGACAATGATTAGACAGTTGATGATTGCCCAGTTTAAAACCCTGACCCGGGAGCCCGGTGTGTTGTTTTGGGTGTTTGGGTTCCCTATTGTGATCGCATGGGTCTTGGGGGTCGCCTTTTCTGGGGATCAAGTTTCAAACCACCAGATTGGTTGGGTTGGGTCCACGGAGCGGTTGTCTCAAACTGCCGGTTTTGTAGCGGAACCAGGGGGTTTTCGTCTCTCCGGTTTACAACCAAAAAGCGAGGTTTTGATCATCAAGGTTCTTTCCCCAGAAGTGGCTTTGTTGCAGCTCAAACGAGGGCAAATCAGCCTGATTGTCACCAACAGCCCCACAGGATTAACCACCCAAATGGACCTAAAAAACCAAGAAGCGAAAGTGAGTTTCTTGTTGCTAAAGTCCGGGCTTAACCCGGCTCCCTCCGACCTGACCGTTGAAGAAGTCACCTCGAAAGGCAGTCGGTACGTGGACTTTTTGGTCCCTGGCTTGATGGCCTTGGGCGTGATGAACAGTTGCATCTGGGGGATCGGCTGGGCGACCATTGAACTGCGGATGAAAAAGCTGCTCCGGCGGATGATCGCCACCCCTATGCCTCCGGCAGCGTTGCTGTTTGCCCAATTTGCGAACCGGTTTTTGATTTCTTTGCTTGAGCTGGCGGTTTTGCTCACCTTTTCCTATGCCTACTTTGACCTCACCATCCAAGGGAGTTGGCTGGCCCTGCTGGTCTTGGTGTTCGCCGGAAACTTGGCCTTTGCGGGGATCGCTGTGCTGATGGCCAGCCGCACCTCCAGCACCACGGTAGGCAACGGGCTGGTTAATCTGGTCACCATGCCGATGATGATCATGTCGGGGATTTTCTTCAGCTACCAGAACTTCCCTTCTTGGAGTTGGCCAGTGCTTTCACACTTGCCGTTGACCTTACTCGCAGACGGGCTGCGCTCGGTGATCAACGAAGGGGCTGGGTTGGTCGATGTGATGAGCTCAGTGGCCTTTTTGGTGGCCACCGGCTTGGTGTTTGGCTTAGCTGGATTAAAAAGCTTCAAGTGGTATTGACTTCAAGCCCTCTGAACTCAAAGTCGAACCGGGATGCCTTTCGTAGCCAAATGTTGTTTCACTTGGTCCACGGTGAAGGTTCCATAATGGAACACACTCGCCGCCAACACGGCGTCTGCTTTGCCGTCGGTCACAGCGTCGCTGAAGCTTTCTAAGGAACCACCGCCCCCTGAAGCAATCACCGGTATTTTCACCGCTCCGCTGATTTTAGACGTGATGACGTTATCAAACCCCGCCTGGGCTCCGTCTCTGTCCATGCTGGTCAGTAGGATTTCCCCCGCCCCTCGTCGCTCCACTTCCAAGGCCCATTCAAAAGCGTCAATCCCGGTGTCTTGCTTCCCTGAGTGGGTGAAAACATGCCATTGATCGCCAACCTGTTTGACATCAATCGCCACCACAATACACTGGGAACCAAACTGGGTTGCCCCCTCGCTGATCAGCTCTGGCCGTTTGACCGCCGCCGAGTTGATCGCAATTTTATCCGCCCCGGCGCTCACCAAATCATGGATCTGCTCTTTGCTGCTGATGCCGCCACCGATGGTGAAGGGGATGAATACCTGCCGGGCTAGGTTACTGGCAAACTCGATCAAGGTTCTTCGTTTTTCGTTGGTCGCTGTGATGTCCAAGAAGACCAGTTCATCCGCTTTTTGTTGGTTGTATTTTCGGGCTAACTCCAACGGATCACCGGCGTCTTGGAGCCCCAAAAAATTCACTCCTTTGACCACTCGGCCTTCTTTGATATCCAAACAAGGGATCACTCGTTTTGCTAACATCAACAATTCCTCACAAAGTTATCTAAAAGCCTCATCCCGTCTTCCTGGGATTTTTCTGGGTGAAACTGGACGCCCCAAAGGTTTTTGCGCCGTGCGACGGTACAAAAAGAATCTCCGTAGTCTGTCGCCCCTATCTGCATCCGCTGGTCTTTTGGTTGGCAAGCATAGGAATGGACAAAGTAAAACCAATTGCCCTCACCGATGCCTTCTAAGAGCGGGTCATCCCCGGAAAGCTGCACTTGGTTCCATCCCATGTGAGGCACTTTTAAATCGTGATCAAAACGCCTCACTTTCCCAGGGATCAGGTCCAGCCCCTGGTGTAACCCGCCTTCACTGCTATCAGAGAACAACAACTGCATCCCCACACAAATCCCTAAAATCGGGATGCCTCGTTCGAAGGCCGCTAACAAAGGCCCCCAAAAACCAAAATCGTGCAGGTTTGTTGCTGCATGACCAAAGGCCCCCACCCCGGGCAAGATGAATTTTCTGATCCCCACCATGTCTTCTGGTCGGTCTACCAACACAGAGTGATGGCCCAAAGATTCCAGCGCATTTTGTAGGTTCTGCAAATTCCCACAGCGGTAATTGATGATCCCTATCATATTCCTTTAAGGGTAAATTTTGTGCTTTGGTTCAAATTTCCGGCTTGGGGCTAGAGGTGATTGCGCCCTACTTCTTTTATTTGTCACCGTAGAGGCGAAACAATCAGCCAAACCCATCCCCGAAACTATCTTGTCCCCCACCACTCCGTCAAAGAGCCTGTACCTCAGCCTATTTTATGGGCAGCCAAATGACGATTGGATTAGTTTTTGGGGAGGGACAGGAATGCCAACCGAGACCGAACAACGGCCTCAAAACAGCTTCAATCGCCAAAACCATAGGCTTAAAGTCCGTGGTCTATTGCAGGAAGAACTTGGGCTTTGGAAACAAAGCCGGGGTTGTAGGCTAGGGCTCAGGCGGGGAATTTATCTGTGTTGGTGAGCAGTTCTTCCGGTAGGTGACCGGTTAAGATGGGGCTCATTTCGGGGGTGCTGCTCAGGCTCAGGTTCACCATGCCTGCATTGGGGATATAGAGCCCATTGCGCAAATAAGAATATTTTTTCATGGTTTTAAGCCTGCGTTGGGGGATGCCCACCATAAAAAACCACATCCACATCCGAATCACGTGGCCATGGGTGAAGATAAAGATCCGTTCTTTTCGGCCTTGAAGCTTCTCATAAGCCTCTAAACAGCGGTCATAGAAATCATAAAAGGATTCTGCCTCACGGTCGTGGGACTCTGGGTCTAAAGCTTCCCAGTATTTTTTTGTCATCGGCTTCCGGTCCACCTTGGTGGTTTTGTAATATTTCATCGGGTTCAAGTAAGTGAACTCGTGGATATTCCATTCTTCACGCCGGGCTTCTGGGTATTTATCCATGGTGGGCAGGGCGGTTTGGATCGCCCTTGAGTAGGAAGACGTGATGATCAAGTCAGGAGGTTGGTTCAAAACCGCTGCCAGTCGGTCCGCTTGTTTGCGGCCTAGGTCAGTCAAGTTGGTGGTTTTTGGGTATTCGGTGACCGCTCCTGAGTTGGACTCGCTTTGCCCATGGCGGATAAAAAAAATAGGGTGCATTTTTAGACTCCTCTTGTTTCTGGACCTCACAATTATACTCATACAATCAGATAAACGTCTATATTTTCACCATCACGCTCTGTCCTGTCAGCCCCCGGTTTTTAATCAAATGGGAGGAGTTTTTTTAACTTGAACACCTGCGCCCTCAGCCTTTGAGCCGGTCTCTAATTTCGATGATCTGGTCTAGGTTGGCGAAGAAAACATCGATCAGCGTTGGGTCAAACTGCTTGCCCCGTTGTTCTTTAAACAGGTCCAGAATTTTATCCAATCCCCAGGCTTCTTTGTAGCACCTATCTGAGCCCAGAGCATCAAACACATCGGCAATCGCAGTGATCCGACCGACAAGGGGGATGTCCTCTCCAGACAACCCGTTGGGGTAGCCCGAGCCGTCCCATTTTTCATGGTGAGTCAGGGAAATTTGTGCGGAAATTTGCAGAATTTTATACTTTGAACTTGCCAGCATATCATACCCCACCTGGGCATGGTCTTTCATGGTGCCAAACTCTTCATTGGTGAGTTTTCCTGGCTTCTTTAAAATCGAGTCAGGTATCGCCACCTTGCCGATGTCGTGCATCGGGGAAGCCAGCTTGATCAACTGGACCTCTGACTTATCCAGGCCGGACAACTGGCCCAACAAATGTGAATAGGCAGCCACCCGTTGCACATGTTGTCCTGTCTCTTTCGACCGAGTTTCCGCAATGGCACCCATCCGAAGAATCACTTCTTTCTGGCTGTCCAGCAGCGCCTCACTATGGGAAATTTCCCGTTCTAAGTTTTTCTTGATTTCCTCGTTTACAATCCCTTGGAGATTCTGTTTTTCCTCTTCTTCGGCCATGATCTTAGAAACCAAGGCATAGGCTGTCTTGGCGATCACCCCGACCGCTAGTCCAGAGAAAAACAAAACCAGCGATTTCAAAAAGTATATCGCCGGGTCTGATAGATCTTGTTTAAGGACCGGGTCCAAGGTCTGGATGCTCAGCAAGTGGCGTCGATCAATAAAAAAGAGAGCAAAATGTTCTACCCCAGCGACAACACCCACAAAAGCCGATAAACGGCGGTCAAACATGAACCCCGATAGAATGATCAGAAAACTATAAATCAAAAAGGTTGGGCCGTTGATGAAACTGACCGCCCCTGAAGGTAAGGAAAAATGGGCGATCAAGTACAACATACTGGGCCAAGAGACCAACAGCGAGAAAAAGACAAACATCAACGGCCCCTTGACCGCCTCACGTTTCGCTAAGATATACCCAAATGTGGCGACGATAGCCCCAGAGTAGGCCCACCAAATGGGTATCCATAGGTCGTGCGCCAGCCCACTCAGCTGCCAAACCAAAGCAAACGTCCCACCGATCACCGATAAACTGCCTAAGTACAGGGTCCCTGTAGCTAAAACTTGGTTCGCCTGTTTGTTTGCGTGAACTTGGTATTTTTGGAACGCTGAGGGTTTTTTTCGGAACATGGCGGTTTGAGGAAAGAGATCAAAGGTCCATTGGCTTTTCCGTTCAGAAGCGAATAGTTTACTTTAAACAGTCTAAACAAGATATCTTAAAATTCGTTTTAACTGCCCAACATACTCATAACACGGGCTAATATTTATCTTGCAATCAAACCATACAAAGGATCCAAATAGCACCTTATCATTCATTAACCTATTCTTCAAAGAATGAACATAGGGTTACCTCCCCACTAACACAGGCGATGATCGCTAGTCCAGGGAACAAACGATTGCCCAGCGGCTTATTCCATTGGCTTCGTTTGGGCCAGCCTCGGAGCCTAAAACTTGCCCTGAGTTCCCCCGGTGTACCCAGTCATTTCAAGGTAGCCGGACCCTGTGGCTGGCTGGCCGTTCCACGTTCCGGTAACATCCACTGCCCCTTCGAAATAGGTCATCCCAGCGGCCTTGGTGACCAACTCTTGGTTGAGCCACCAGGGTCTCAAGATCAACCGACCCAAAGGCGTGACCAGTTCAAAACCATCAGGGTAACTGGCCTGTGACTTCGACGACCGGAAGGTTCCTGTGGGTTTCATGGTGATATCACGAAGAGTTTGGTAGCCACCATCTGGCTTGATCACGGTGCCCCAATAAAAATCCGGCCCTGGCTGTTGGCGCATCCGAAAAACCATCAACCGGTCCCCTGAATCCAAGGTCAAGGTGGACCAATCCCAGCCCTTTTGGTGGGGTTCCATGAAGTTGGAACCAAACTCATGGTCCATCCAAGCGTCTACATGGACTTTGGTTGTTTTCCCATGAAGCTTCAGCTCCCCTTCGCCGGTCAAGTCCACCACGGAATAATAGTGGGTGGCATTTTTAGGGCTGTCCCCTTTGGGGCTGATTCCCTTTTCCCCGTGAATCACCGGGGCCAAGCGGTGGGTTAAGTTCAACGTTAAATTCGCCCCTTTGCAATGGCTGGTGAGTTGGTGGCGGTTTGCGGATATTTTCAGCCGGTTGTTGTGGACCCAAAGGGTGTCGCCCTTGAGGCCCCCGACCCCTGGCCAGTCTCTCGCCAGGACTTCATCAAACCGGAACCTGTCCGGGCCGCTCAAACCACAATGAAACAGATACAATACACCTTGCGGCCTTTGCAGCCGAAAGATGGTGAACTGGAATCCAAACCTCTGTTTTGGGTCTTGTTGGTTTGTTAAGTGCCCCGAATAATACCACCACTCGGTTTTGTACCCTGGATGGGGCCGGTGGTCCTTGGGGAAGCTGAACTGGTAGCCCGGCTCAGCATTGATGTAGGGTGCCGGTTCGCCCAACGCAGAACCGGCGAGGCACAGATACAACAAAACGAACATCCATTTCATGTCAACCTTCCGCTTTTAAAATCGATGCCGGGTTTAACTGGCTGATCAAACGGGCAGGGGCCAGAGTGGCCAGCACCGCCCCTAGGGTGATCAATCCGCCGATTTCGAACAAATCCTGCCAGGGGATTTTGATAAAAATGGTCCAACCAAAAGAAAATCGGTTGATCACCTCAACCAAGATCCAACTCAAGGACAGTGCCCCAAAGCCTGATAACAACAAAGCCACCGCCGTCAGTCCCAAGGACTCCATCAACAACGCCAGTTTTAACTGGTTCGGTGATGAACCCAAGGCCAGCAACACCGAAAGCTCCCCTTTACGTTCCACCACCAAGGTGCTCAAAGTTGCCACCACCGCCAGCAGGGAGATACCAAAAGCGATGGTTTGCAGCAGCCGGGTGAGCCGGAAGGTTTGCTCAAAGATCTGCAACGCCTTTTGTTTGATCTGTTCGCTGATCCGAAAATCCAGTTTCCAGTCTGTGGTCTGGGCCCGTAATGCGATCAAGGCTTTTTGTGGGTCGGTCCCTGGCTTCATAAAAATCCCGAGCCCAGCGGCCTTTGCATTGGGCAGGTGTCTGACATAAAAAGAACGGTCTACATAGACCATGCCCCGTTGGCTAGAAAAGTTTTGGAACACCCCAAGCACCGGTACTTGCTGGCCATACAGAGGGAAGGAATCCCCGACGCTCAGGCCCGTTTTGTCCGCCAAGACCTCGCTGATGATCGCCCCACCTTGGGAAACCGCTTGTTGGTAAGGACGCTCCACTTGGCTGATCAGGTGGATCATTTTTTGGAAATCAGGGTCCCCCATTTGGTTTGCCCCCACGTCGATCTCCCGGTCTTTCAGGTACGCCCGGCTCAGGTACAAACTCAAGGTATTGCGCACAAAGGGCAACGCCCTGATTTTGGCTTCTAAGGCTGTCGGTAGGTTGCCCACCGGGGCTTCTCCTTTGGACTCAGATTTGACGTAGAGGTCCGCCTGGATCGTTAGGTTCAACCATTCGGTGAAGGTCGCCCGAAAACTGTGGACCATCACTGAGATAGACCCGGCCATAGACAAGGCTACTGTCAGTGCAGCAATTGCAATGGCGAGCTTAAACAAATGGGTCTGCACTGAGGCCCGCATCAACAACCCGGCCCCCTGGGCATTTTGGAACAAACGGGCGAACAGAGACAAGATATAAGGAGCCATAAAACTCAGCCCCAACAAACTCAAAAAAATAGCCCCAAACCCTGGCCAAACGCTGTGGGTTTCTAAGGCATAAAACACCAACAACACCGAAGCGACCAACAGCCCCAACCCGGCCCAACCGGCTCGGTTTGCGGCGCCGGGTTGGTATTCACGGACCTTGTTTTTCAAGCCAGATGCGGTAGAAATCGAGGTCGCTTGCCTCGCTGGGAACCAAGCGGCAACCAAACAGCTGAGCACCCCAAGGCCCATGCTAAGCAAAGGACCGCTCCAATAGACCGCAGCCGTCTGGGCATCTGGCAGGTGAAACAAAGCGGTGATGCTCTGGCTCACCTCAGCGTAGCTGAACCGAGATAGCAGCCAGCCAAAAACCGCCCCAATGGCACCGCCAATCACCCCGATCATCAACCCCTCGGCAAGCAAAACCCAGAACAATTGTTTTGGTTTTGCCCCCAAGGCCACCAGCACATTCATATCGGTCTGCCGCTGCAATACCGCCAGGTTCAGGCTGTTGTAAACCAGGTAACAACAGACCAACAAGGCGACCAACCCCAAGGCCCCAAGGTTCATCTGGAACGCCGAGAGCATGTCGGTGGTGAATTGTTGTTTTTGGGATACCGTGATCAACTGGGCGGCAGGGAATTGGGCCTGTAACTTGGCCCGGACCGACTCCAAGGCCCCGGCCTCCACCCAAATGTCCAGCCCGGTGATCTGGGGATAAAAGGGTTTGATTACGTCCAAGTCCACGAACGCAGCACCTCGTGGGGGAAGGCGGCCATTGATGGTTTTTAACGTCCCGGCGACCTGGAACCGGGCGGGCTGGCCAGCAATGACCATATCGACAATCTTGCTGTCTTGTAGCAACGGGGAATCCGGCGGCACCCACAGCCCTGTGGCGGTTTGCTCGCCCTCTCGTTTATCGGTGCCTAAGTTTCTGATCTGTTGGTCTGCTAGGAAATCAAACCCATACAACTGGATCGGGGTTCCCTGGTGGGTGGCGGTCAGCTGAACATAGGGGGTGAACCAACCAACATCCCAAAGGTATTCCAGCCCCCAAAGCTGCTCTCGGTCCAGCCCTCCTTCAACGGTCAGTTGTAAGTTTGCTTTGCCGCTGAGGTTGGTTAAGGTTTCCGAAAAGCTGCCAATCACCCGGTCATTGGTCGCCCGGATCGACGCTGAGACCGCCACGGCGATGATCACGCCGCTCAACATCAAGGCAAAGCGGCCCCATTTTTGTTGGTGGTGTCGTAGAGACAACGCAAAAAACAAGGAGCCAAAGGCTTTGAGCTGGCTCATGGGTTATTCTCCGGCGGTTCTACAGCCATTGCCTCGACTCCATCACAAAGGTTTGGTCCCCATACTGGGCGGCCTTGTTGGAGTGGGTCACCATCACCACGGTTAGGTTCAGCTCCGAACGGATTCGGGCCAGCAGCTCCATCACTTTGGTGGCGTTGTTTTTATCCAGGTTGCCGGTAGGCTCGTCGGCGAGCAGCACCTTAGGCTCCATCGCCAGGGCACGGGCAATGGCCACCCGTTGTTGCTCCCCACCGGAAAGCTGTTGAGGAAGTTTGTTTTGTTTGTCCGCCATACCCACTTGGTCCAGCCAAGCGACCAGGGCCTTTTTATCCACCTTCCGCCCTGCCAGCCGCAGCGGTAGGGTTAAGTTTTCCAATGCCGTGAGGCTAGAAATCAGATGAAAGTCCTGAAAAATCATCGAGAGGTGGTCTCTACGAAACTGGACCAATTGATTTTTGGTTTTCCCACAAAGCTGGATCCCGTCGACCACCAGACTGCCTGCGTCAGCTTGATCCAGCCCGGCGATCAAGTTCAACAAAGTGGTTTTGCCGGTACCCGACTCCCCCATAATCACCGCAAAACGGCCTTGTGGAACCTGGAAACTTAGGTCTAAAAAAACCTCCGCCTGTTGGTACGTTTTTGTTAATCCTGTTGCAGCAATCATACATCCCTCCGTAGGCCTTAGTATGGAGGACTCCACCACTTTGATCAAGGTTGGTGTATCCCCTGCTTGCAGTGCTGAACTTCTCAGGGTATGATGAACAAAAAATTTCACCTCAATGGGACAAATCATGACACACATCGGCACACCTTTCACTTCAAAAGCAGTTAAAGTCATGTTGTTGGGCTCTGGGGAGCTGGGCCGGGAAGTCATCATTGCGTTGCAACGGTTTGGGGTCGAAACTTTGGCGGTGGACCGATACCCCGGCGCACCAGCGATGCAACTGGCCCATCGGGCGGCGGTGATTGATATGTTAAACCCAACCGCCTTGAGGGAATTGGTTTTAGAAGAGAAACCTGATTTCATCGTCCCGGAAATCGAGGCCATCGCCACCGAAGAATTGCTCCGGCTAGAAGAAGAGGGGTTCACGGTGATCCCCACCGCCAGGGCAGCCCAGCTGACCATGGACCGAGAGGGGATCAGGCGCTTAGCCGCAGAAGAACTGAAGCTGTTGACGTCAGACTATGTCTTTGCGTCCAGCCAGGAGGAGTTCCAAGCGGCGATCAACAAGTTTGGTTTCCCTGTGATTGTGAAACCGGTGATGAGCAGCTCCGGCAAAGGCCAATCGGTCATCAACAGCCAAGCCGAATCTGCCAGCGCCTTCACCTACGCCGTGGAAGCGGGCCGTGGGACCAACGCCAAGGTGATCATCGAACGGATGGTAGCTTTTGATTTTGAAATCACCTTACTCACCGTGAGACACGCTGGCGGGGTGAGCTTTTGTGAGCCCATCGGCCATCGGCAAGAAGCGGGGGATTACCAAGAATCTTGGCAGCCCCAAGAGATGACCGCCGTCGCTCTGAAGGAGTCCAAGCGGGTGGCCACCTTGGTGACCGATGCCCTTGGGGGAGTGGGGGTTTTTGGGGTGGAATTGTTCATCAAAGGGGACCAAGTCTACTTCAGCGAGGTTTCACCACGTCCCCACGACACCGGGATGGTGACCTTGATCAGCCAAAACCTGACCGAGTTTGATCTACATGTCCGGGCTATTTTGGGGCTCCCCATCCCGCAAATCAGACAACACGGCCCAGCGGCGTCCAAGGTGTTGCTCGCTCGTGGTGACTCAGAGCAGGTTTCGTTTTCAAACCTCGATTTGTCCTTGTCTGAACCGGACACCGACATCCGGCTGTTTGGCAAACCAGATGTCCATGGAGAACGCCGGATGGGCGTCGCCTTGGCTTTGGGAGGCACGGTGCAAAAGGCTCGGGAGAAAGCGACCGTTGCCGCCTCGTTGGTGCAAATCCGGCTGTAAGCCTCACTTCACACCGCCCCTTGATCAACCAGGGGCGTGGTGGATCCAAGGTTTTGTTTCCCGCTGGGACAAACGACAACCCCCGCTGCTTGTTCTTGAGTAAAAACCCCGCAACGTCCCTTTCCTTAGGTAATCCCCCCTCACCCTTCTAGGGAAAATTCCTCCAAAAAGACCTGAATTTCAACCATACCCTCAGAAAAACCCAAAAAACTTGACAAGAGAAAGCCGGTCCACGGTATACTCTCCCCAAAGCCAATCTAAGTTTATTTATTGATCACCCTCGTTTTAGTTTTGATGTAATCCATTCACTTGTGAAAAAGGGCTGCCATGAAGATGAAATATTTATTGCTTTGTTTGTTTACCTGGAGGGGGTGATGTGGACCTCAGCCAACGAACTGCCCCCCGGTTACCACAGGCAGCCGTCCCTTTCCCCGACCGAACAAATAACCTGCCCGAAGGTCTACAAACCTAAACAGTTGTTGATACTGGGGTGTTTGCTCATTTTTCCTCTGCTCGCCTGCGCAGGGGAAAATTTCTGGAGCCCCCAAGTGCCTGAGCAAAGGTTAGCGTTGGGTACCTTGAACCCCTTCTATGCTCCTAACGAAGTCGGTGTCACTGTGGACTACTCGTTGAGCCCCGACTGGTCGGTCGCTTGTCTTCACCTGTTTAGTCAGCATACAACTTGGGACTTCCCTTTGGCCCCCACAGCCGACCCTGGCACAGCCGAAGCCCCTCCTGTCCCTGGCCCGAATGATCGTTCTGTTGGAGAGGTGAGCGCTGGTGGGTTTGATGTGATTGAATTGCGGCGAAGGTTTTCTCACCAAAACATCCGAACCATGAGGAGCCAAAAAAGACTGGAGTACTACGGAGCCATTGGAGTGATGCTGTTTCATGGGTATCAATGGAGAGGAACCCAGTCTGCCGAGAAGCTCAAAATCTACAACGCTGTCTATGAAAACTCCAACTATACTGCCGAAATCGAGCTGCCGCCCTTCCAGTCCTTGGCCGTCGGGGCAGGGGCGAGTCTTTACCTGCTCGGGGCGGGGTTTGTTTCCTTCGGGTTCAGCTACACCGGGAGAGACCGAGTGGCGACCTACAAGGTTTCGTCCACAGACCCAAAGGTGAGTCAACAGGAAATGGAACTCGAAGTGGGGACCACTAGCTGGGAGCTATTACACCCTCGTGGCTCCTATTTATACACTCGACTGGTGGTAGGTTATGCCTTTTAAACACGCAACCGATGTGAGGTTCGGTAAATTTCAAAGAGGGAAAATAGGTTTGTTCAAATCATTGTTGCTGCTGGCGTGTTTGTCGGTTGTGCCATGGGCTGCACAAGCCGGAGGGATGATTCATGGCGCTGCCGTCCCGGAACAAAAACTTGCTCTCGGTGTTTGGACAACTACATATCAAGGACACCTTGGGGCGATCATTGACTACTCATTCAGCCAAAACTGGGGAGTCGCTTGGGTCCGGCGGTTCGGGGAGCGGTATAACTATGCACAACCCGCTCACCCAGCAGCAACCTCAAATTACTCGACATCCCAAGAATCTGGAGGATTCACCGCCCTTGAATTACGCCGGAGGTTTTACCACAGCAACACCGAGGTTATCGGGAACGGAATTGAGCTCTACGGAGCCCTTGGGGTGCTCCAATTTCATGGGTTCAAAATGAAGGAAACTCTATCGGCAGATCAGTTGTTTTTGAATCAAAAATTATATGAAGACAGCAACTACACCATGGAGGTGGAGCAAGCCCCCTTCCGAACGGCCACCGTCGGGTTCGGGGTCAACGGTTTTTTGTATAGCTCTTGGTTCGGTTCCTTTGGGATGCTGCTCCCAGTACAGGGGCAACCGCCGTCTTACCGGTATTCGTCAACCGACCCTCAGGTTGATTTGGAAGACGTAAAACAAGAAGTAAACAGTCATCGTTCAGACTATCCCAACCCCCTTGGGGTCGGTGCAAGCATCAATTTGGTGGCTGGTTATGCCTTTTAAACAAACACCCTCCCCCAAGTTAGTGAGGGCCAGCGCTGGGACCACAGGTTCCTTTGCTCAATCCACCCAAACAGGTCCCTCATGCGCCGCTTAGCCCCACTGTGTTGTCTGGTTATTGTGTTTTGGATGGTGCCGTTATTTGCCCAGGGGGCCGAACTCACGGAAGACCCGCCCACCCTTCACCGAGGCTTATCCCTCGGTCTTTGGCTAAACGGAATCATACCTGAATTAGGCCTGCCGATTCAGGGGCAAATAGGGGGAACTCTTGGCTACGAACTCAACCCACCCTGGGGGGCCAGTTTTTCCCACCGGTCGGGAGCTCACTATTCGATGCAGGCGCTCCCGGCCTCACCCTACGACTACAGCCACGAGGGCGAACGATTGTTTTGGGAAAACAAAGGGTTCGACCTGCTGGAATTGCGGCGCAAGTTTTACAGCAACGACACTTGGTTGCCTCTAGATCAATCTGAGTATTATCTCTCTTTGGGGGTCTTGAAGTTTTATGGGGAAACCTCAAGATACACCCGTACCGGTAAAAAAATATATATCAACGACAAACTCTATGAAAACTCAAACCTCAGCATAGAAACCAATCAGGCTCCCTTCCAATCGGCCACCCTCGGTGCTGGACTGAACGTTTTAACGGACAGCCCCTTGTTCATTTCCGTCGGTCTGTTTTACCCAGTCAAGCAGCCAACCCCGGCCTACCGAGTGTCCTCCACCGACCCAAAGGTGGCGCAGAGCGACATGGACCAAGAGGTGAGGAAACAATGGGGCTACTACAAAACCAAACCTATGGGCCTCAACTTCATGATTGGGGCCATTTATGCCTTTTGATCCACCAGCCCAAAAGGCTGTAACCCCAAACATCACCGACCCCCACCTTTGCCCCATAGAGAGATAATGAAACTTTTTATACGGTTTGCGACCTTGGCGGGTTGTTTGATCCTTCCTCTGGTTGCCTGGGCGGAGGGCAGCTTTTTGGAACCCCAAGTCCCAAAAAACAGGTTTTCCATCAGCACCTGGAACCACACCCTTCTCTCAGACACCGGTGTTCTCGCCGACTACTCCCTGGACCCAGACTGGTCGGTCGCTTGGCTCCACCGGTTTGCTGACCGTTATTCCTTGGGCCGAACGGTATCCCCAGAGCCCTACACAACCCCCTGTCATCAGCCCTGCTGGGAAAAGCTGTCTAATCAGGCTACCGGTTACGTCAATTACGGTGGGTTTGATGCGGTTGAGGTCCGCCGGAGGTTTTCCCACCACAACACCCAGATCATGCAGAACACCCAGAGAATGGAATACTACGGAGCCCTGGGGGTTCATCGATATCACGGGTTTACAATGAAACAGGAAGTCCATGGAGAACAAGTTTGGGTCAATCAGACCATCTACCAGGACACCAATTACACCGTTGAGGGAGAACTACCGCCCTACCAATCCCTGTCCGTCGGGGCCGGGGGCCGTCTGTATTTGGCGGGGTCATGGTTCACCACCCTTGGGTTCACCTACCCCCTAGCAGCGAAATTCCCCAAATACCGGATCACATCCACCGACCCCAAGGTGACCCAACAGGAACTCGACCAACAAATGGACGGTATGCACCGGGACCCTTGGCCCGGTTCGGTCCTGGTTATGGTGCTTGGGTTTTCCTTTTAAACAGCCACCCTGCCCCTTGGTGTATCGGGGAAATCAGGCGGTTCGACGGGTGTTTTTTGGTGGGCCAGGGGAAAGGAACTGGGCAGCCTCAGCCGACCGCCAGGGAGCCTGTTGATGTGTAGCGGCCAGGGTGTTATATTAGTCCTAGGGTTTCGCATGTTCTATGCATTGAATGAAGGATCACCCTGAGACAGGAGAAGCAGATGAGCCGAATGGTCACCTTAATGACCCTGGTCCTGGCGTTGGCCTGGGGCCAAACAGCCGAGGCCGGTAAAATCAAGCTAGGGGGCGGAAACATCGCCGACATCATCAGCGTTGTTGAAACCGACGCCAGCACCGACCTCTCCTCCTTCGGGGTGATGGGTTCGGGCACCAAGCTCAACGGCACCATTGGGCTAGAGTCTGATCTCATGAAGCTCGGCTCTGAGCAAGTCGGGCTTGGCTTTACCTTTGACCTGAACTACCAGCAGTTTTGGGTCGACCGCCAGCTCTTGAGCCAAGCGCCACCGGTCGAGGAGCAGCAGAAAAACAGCGGGATTCAAGGGGCCTCCAAGGCAGGTGAAAACCCTCAAGAAAAAATCAAACCTGGTTTAGACTTAGGCACTCGGGCGACCGGCAGCGCCACGGTGTTGATGCTCTGGATAGGCCCCTATGTTCAAACAGGCAGCGGCATATTGGACCTAAGCCTAGGTTTGGGGGCCAGTCGGACGGCGGTGCGAGGCAGCGCCTACCTAACCCATGGCGACGGGGCGACCCTCGCTTGCCTCAACAGCACCGAACGGGTTGACGTGGAAACCAACTGCCAACTCAGCGACTTCAATGCCTCCAAGTCTGGCGGTGCGGCGGGTATCGCATTGAGTTATAAAGAAGAAGACTGGGGAGCGTCCTTGCAAGGTCGGGCCGCCTTTGCGGTTGATGGTAACCAAGGTTTGGTCGCTGGCAACATCGGCCTCTATGGCTACATCTATTTCTGATCCTTGGCCCCGGTGGTTCCTTCTAAGGAACCTCCAAGCGACGGTTGGCTGCCTGCCCAAAGGCGGCTTTCCTTGGATGACTAAACACACCAAGGAAACCCCTGCCCCGCTAGGTTCCTAGATCAAACCAGGACAAAGGTCGTTTAAACATCGCCCAAGCTCCAGCTCATCCATTCCCAAATGCCTCAACTTTGCCACAGCCCCGACTGCACTGCGCCCCGGTATATCAGGTGTTTGCCTGATTTAGGCTAGGGTAAAATCTTCCACAAAGACCTGAGTTCGCCAAACAACAAAAATAAACTTGACAAGAGAAAGTCTATCTGACCTATACTCTACCCAAGCCATCATGATGACGAATTATTGACGATCCTAGTTTTACGTTTATTTATTCATTCACTTTTCCAATAGGGCTGCTATGAAATTGCAACGCTTTCGGCTGTGTTTGTTTGCCTTCTGTGCAAGCATGCTGATTTTGGCGGGATGCCAAAAAGAAGAAGTCACCACCACTCCAACACAATCCCCACAAACCAACACCACCGGGACTTCGGGCTATCAGGTCTCAGGGAAGGTTTCCCTCGAAGACGGCTCTGACCCCAGCGGGACGGTGGTTTCCTTGAAGGAAACCGGGCAGTATGGGGTTGCGGATTCTTCGGGGAACTTCACCATCGAAGCGGTACCCACCGGGAACTATAGCCTGAGTTTTGCCCGCAGCGGATACACCCAAGACCAAACGGTGTCCCTGTCGGTGGACCAAAAGGACACCTTGGTGAAAGCAGACTTCCGGCTGCAACCGAAAGGCAATATCTTTGGGGTGCCCAACGTACGGACCACCCTAGCGGCGAACAAACTCACCGGGGCGATGCAAATCAACCTAGGCGACTTGGTCCCCTCGGCCAAAACGGGCTACAGCTCCGTCCGAGCGGCGACCCAAACCGGACAAGTCGAGTTTGACGCCGTGACGGACCCCAAAACCGGGGTGATCTTGGTCACCGTGTTGTTCAACGGAAAGACCGCTGAATTCTCCATGCACCCAGACGTGAACAACCAGATATCCTTCAAGTCCCTCAACGCAAACAAACAAGGCCCTGCGACGTTGACCCAAGCGGATGTTGATTTGTTCACTGCATTGGCCAGTTCCATAGGAAAAATCTATCAGGGGCCTGATCAATTGCTGGACCCAAAGGACCCCAAGACGCCTATGTTGGCGGCGGTTGCTGGCTTCGCAAGCACCATGGCACAATTCCCTATTGGGGTTGCCGCTGAAAGCTACACAGCGACCCCTGACACTAGAGATTTGATGTCAGGAAACTCTGGAGTACGTCATTATTGTAACAAGCTGGATCAGTTCGAATATGCGATCTTTTTGAAAAGAATTTATAAGTTATTGCGCCGTGTCGGAGGAGGCCCCCATGACGCCGTGAGCCAAAAATGTAAAGGCAGATGCGGAAGGGAGTGCACAGGGGACCCTGGATGGACCTATTTTTTCACTAGAGATTGTTTTGACCATGATATTTGCACCGACCAGCTGGGCAGCGCACTCTGTACCACGGAACTTGTTGAAGCAGGAGACGATATGAGCGAAGCATTGTTAAGAAAATGCTCAGGGGGGAGCAGTTGCGCTCTAAGTCTTTCCTCAACGGCAGTATCAATCCCTTCACAGTCCTCACGCGGCTTGAATGCCCTGCTGTATGATGTCCGAAAACAGCTGACTCAAACCACCAAAGGCCAAGAGTACGTAGACCTCTATTACAAACACTCCGCTGAGTTGGGCGGGATGTTCCTGACCAACCCCAAACTTGCCCTGGAATTCGGCGGTATCCTGCTGAAAAACAGCGGGGATCTCCAGCTGTTGGTGTCCAACCAAGGGGACCGGGTGATGTTAAAGGCGGAGCGAATCGACGAAGTCCGGTCCTTCTTCAGCCGCCTCGCCAACGACTCCAACACAGACCTGCAACAAGCCCTGACTGGTCTGGACCAGAACTTGTTTGCGAAAATCAAGGCTGGACGGTCGGCGAGGTCGATGATGACCGAGCTTGGGTTGTCGGCAGGGAACTGATCATGTGGAATCGGTCGATGATCCTAGGGGTTTTGGTGGTATTGTTTTTTGGCGGTGTGGTCGGTTGCAAACGGCAGCCAACCGCTTTCTCCAAGAAACAACCAACCCAATCGACCGCCACTCCCGGTTTGACCGATATTCCCCCTTGGCCCAAGGGGGAAATGTGAGTGGCTTTAAACTATCGGTGTTCCTGGGGTGTTGCCTGATCCTTCCTCTGGTTGCTAGTGCTGAAGGCAGTTTTTGGATGCCCCAAGCCCCAAAACAGAGGTTAGCCATCAGCACCTGGGCAAATTTCCTTCAAGGGGATTTGGGAGTGGTTGCTGACTACTCCCTGGGTCCAGACTGGTCGGCGGCTTTGCTGCACAGGTTTGGGAGCCACTACCCTTTAGATTCTGCGGCGTCCTACGGGGACCCGGCAAACACGTTAGAGATCGACGGGAAAAAGTTATCTTATCAGGCTACCGGCGATGTAAACAATGGTGGGTTTGACGTTTTTGAGTTACGTAGGCGGTTTTCGCACCAAAACACCCGCACCCTGGGGAACAATAAAAGAGTAGAATACTACGGGGCACTGGGGATTTTTATGTATCACGGGTTTTCAACGGGCCTGACGGTACAGGGAGAAAGGTTTCTGATCAACGAAAAGCTTTATGAAAACTCGAACCTCACGGTGACGGGAGAGCGGCCACCGTTCAAATCCCTGTCCGTTGGGGCAGGAGTCCATTACTTCTTGGTGGGCTCTTGGTTCACAAGCCTTGGTTTCACCTACCCACTATCGGAGAAACCTGCCCAATACCAGATTTCATCCACGGACCCCAATGTCTCCAGAGAGGAACTTGATCAACAGTTGCCAGATCTAACCAGAGACTCAGGGGTCGGTTCGATCCTTATTTTTGTACTTGGCTATGCTTTTTAGACAAACACCCTACCCCCGGGTTGATGGGGATGATCAAGCCGCTCGAAAACTGTCTTTGGGAGGACAGCACCAGAGAGTTCCCCGGCTGGGCTTCCTCAGGCCCGGTTGGGTGTCCACCTTATTTTACGGCAACGGCGAGGTCGATGATGGCCGGACTTGGGT
>Ga0316204_10005504_pt1 | contig 20799 bp, 18 predicted proteins | sample 6monrhotite_MG_2_FD_205661 | JGI IMG/M metagenome (GOLD analysis project Ga0316204, IMG submission 205661) | Microbial mat bacterial communities from mineral coupon in-situ incubated in ocean water Damariscotta River, Maine, United States -... | ecosystem: Environmental > Aquatic > Marine >... | reverse complement strand
GATCACATCGCAGTACGCCGGGTCGATCTCCATCAGCAGCGCCTTGCGCCCCAGCTGCTCGCACGCGATCAGCGTGGACCCGGAGCCGCCGAACAGGTCGAGCACCCGCTCGCCGGGCTGCGACGAGTAGCCGATCGCCCGTGCCGCCAGCTCGACCGGCTTCTCGGTCAAATGGATCATGCTCTGCGGGCTCACCTTCTTGATCGCCCACAGGTCGGTCGCGTTGTTCGGCCCGAAGAACTGGTGCGCCTTGCCCTCGCGCCAGCCGTAGAACGCCAGCTCGAAGTCGGACATGAAGTCCTTGCGGCCGATCACCGGGTGCAGCTTGTGCCAGATGATCGCCTGCGAGAAGTACAGGCCGCACTCGGCCATGGCCTCGGGGAACACGGACAAGTTCGAGTAGCCGCCCCAGATGTAGCAGCCACGCCCCGGGTCGAGCACGCGGGCCGCGTTCCCGAACCACGCACGCAGGTTGGCCGCGAAGTCTTCGTCGGTGAGATCGTCGTTGGCGATGCCCCGGTCCTTGGCCCGCATCTTGGAGGACGACGTCCCGCCCATCCCATCGCCCCTGAAGCTCGAGTTGCCAGCGGCGATCGCGTTCTTGGAGCGAGACTGTGCATCGACGTTGTAAGGCGGATCGCAGTTCAGCATCTGGACCGTGCCGCCATCGCAGAGCCGATCGACATCATCATGCGATGAGCTATCACCGCACAGCAACCGGTGCTCGCCCAGGATCCACAGATCGCCGGGTTGCGTCACCGGGTCGTCCGACGGCTCGGGCACTTCGTCGGGGTCGGTCTCGCCCGCGTTGCCGGGGTTGCTCAGCGCCGCCAACTCGCGGTCGTCGAAGCCCAGCGATGCCAACGCCTCGATGTCCATCCCCAGCTGCTGCAGCGCCTCGAGCTCGCTCTGCAGCAAGCCAGCGTCCCACGTTGCGATCCCGCCGGTCCGGTTGTCGGCCAGCCTGTACGCCCGCGCCTGCTCTTCGGTCAGGTCGGCCACGTGAACGGGCACGGTCTCTAGCCCGAGCTTCAGCGCCGCCTTGAGCCTCGTATGCCCGACGACCACGACGTTGTCCCGGTCCACCACGAGCGGCTGCCTGAATCCAAAACGCTCAATGCTCTCGGCCACCGCCGCCACCGCCGCGTCGTTGTCGCGCGGGTTGCCGGGGTAGGGGACGAGGTCCGACACCGCCATCATCTCGATCTTCATGCGCACTCCTTCGCGTGTTTCGTTTCCACGGGTGACAACCCTGCCCGCCCGCGTGCAATTCCATTCGCTCCGCCATTTCTCGTGTCAGTTGGCCAAGCCGGGCGCATTGGACGGATTGACGCTGTTTTTCCGTATGAACCACAACAATCACTCCTTTACAGTACAAACCGGCAATTCGCTCTGAATCTGTCCTATGTGTCCGGCCGCCGACTCGCAGAGGCGGATACCGGCCCACGAGCGGATCCCCATTGGCTTGCATTTCGTGCAGCCGAGATTGCGAAGCACGGCCCCGACGGCTCGTGCCTTGAGTGGCACACGGTCGTTGGCCTCGGCCCATGTCTCGTAGCGTTCGATCAGGTCCTCGGAAGTCGTTGTCGCTCCACGTTCGAGTTCGCAGTGCGTGTCCACGAACTCCTGGAGGCTGTTGGGCCGTCCCCTGTAGCCAACCGTCGCGACGTTGATCGCGTCCGGCACTTCGAGAGTCCGAGCGTTCGGCTCAGGACAGCCGCGGACCATCCATGCCAGGATGCCCTCACGCTCCGACCAGAGCTTGTCCATGAGACCGGGGTCGCGCTCGTGCGGCGGGATGACGACGTTGAACGGCACCAGCAGGATCCGACGCCACACGGCCTCGCTGTCCTCGGTGATCGCGGGCCGGTTGTTGGTGACCAGCACCATCTTGTGCGTCCGTGGGAACTCGATGAAGTCCTGACGCATGAAGCGTCCCTTGAGGGTGGCGTTGCCCGTCAGCCGCTTGAGCGTCTGGATCCGGAGCATCGCCCCCTCCTCGGTCTCACTGGCCATCACCAGCCGCCGGCCGAGCAGGTCCGCCACCTCGGTGGGGTGCTGGGCGTGCTTCTGCACGGTCAGCAGGTCCGGCGGTGCTTCGGTGGCGTAGTCGCCCATGACCGACGCGACGGTGTCTAAGAGGACGGACTTGCCGTTGTTGCCCTCCCCGTGGTAGATAGGTAGGAACTGGTGCCGCACATCCGCTGTCGTGCAGTAGCCGTGCCAACGCTGGACAAATCCGATGAGTTCCCGATCGCCGTCGAACACCCGGTCGAGGAACGTCTCGAACAGCGGGCACCCGGCGTCGGGGCGGTAGTCCACGGGCCCGAGCCTGGTGATGAGATCGTCGGGGTCGTGAGGGCGGAGCCGCTTTGTTCGCAGGTCGAGCGTGCCGTTGAGGCAGTTGAAGAGCCACGGGTCACGGTCCATGTCGTCCGCGACGACGGCGAGGTCCGGCTGGGCCAGCGCGATCATGGCATTGAGCCGTTCACGTTTCTGGCTTTGTTTGCACCAACTCAGGGCCGGGTTGGGGTCTGCGTCCGCGTCCAGGTTCGACGCTTCGTCTCTGATCGCCAGCGCGGTTGCTTTCGCCGCCCGCATCACGGCCCCGACCCGGTCCGGTGCCCAGCGAACGCCGTCCCAGGCGAACCACGCCCCACGCTGGTAGGAGTACCTGAACCGGCTCCCGTGCCGGAGCACGAACCGGGCGGCGTTCCCAACGTCGGTGCACTGGCGGGCGGTCTCTTCGACTGTCCGTCCCTCTCGCTTCGCGCCGGCGGCGAGCCTGACCCCGAACTCGTTGCTCGCTGAGACGTTCTTCTCGGCGTCGTCGAGCTTGTGGGCGATCTCGCTGTCCGTCCACTTTTCGAGTGAGCACTTGTTTGTATTGAACCAGTGCATCACACGCTCCGCGGACGAGCGATCGAGCCCAAACCGGTAGCACTCGCAGGCGGCCCGCAGGGTCGCGTTGTGCCCGCCGGCGTTCGGGATGGCGTCCGGGCACTTGTCGAGGTACGCCCGGCAGCGACGCTCGCGGTCATCCGAGGCGATGGACTCGTCGAACGCCACCGTTCCTCTGTGCGTGGCCGGCCGCCAGGTCCGCAGGCTCGGTTCTTCGCCCGCTTCGGTGCGATGTCCGCGTTTCCGGAGGACCTCACGGTGCAACGCCTCGACACCGACCTTGAGAGCTGCGTGACTGACCACGGCCGGTTCGGCCGACAGTACGTCGTACGGCTCGCCGTCGGGGTGTGTGCTCGGACCGACGGCGGTCTGGCACCCGGTCGATCGCAGCTCCATGATCATCTTCTTGGACTCGGGGTCCGCGAACTTCTGCGTGGGGGCACCCTCACAGACGTACCAGCGGTGCGAGTTCGGCCGGCTCGGCCGTCCGGTGATGGCCGGCGTGGCCGGCAGGAAACGGTCCGCGAGTTCGACGGCCTCGTCGCAGTCGAGATCCACATCGACGAGCCAGCCGGACGGCCCGCCGAGGATGATCCCGATGTTGTTCGTCCCACCGAACCACTGCGGCAGATCAGACTCGCCCAGCCTCAGATCCTGCCACGCACGTATGAACGGCGTTTTCTCGCAGGGCGTGAGCGGCACGGGCATGTACCCGCGGGCAAGGTAGCCCCGCGCGGCCTCGAGCATGTTTGGAGAGTCCTGAGTCATGGCGACTGCCTCCGCACCGGGGCTCCGGTGGAGTTCGTGTTCAACCTTGGTCTGTGTGTTCCTGTGTGTAGACGAGCTGTTCGCGCCGGAGCTCTTCCCACATGCGTCTCTGCTCGTCCCACCGGATCTCGGCCGCGATCGGCCGAAGATCCCGCTCGGTGATCGGGTCGCGGCCTCGGACGACCTCCGGTAGATCGAGGACCTGCTCCTGAATGTCTGGGGCCAGGTGGAGCAGGTTCATGATCTGCGAGATCCGGGCTCGCGTGACGTGCCCGAGTTCGGCCAGCTCCGCCTGGGTGGTCACGCCGCCCTGGGCAATCAGCCGCTCGAACCGGATCGCCAGCGCCATCAGCCGGGCGACACGCGGCACACGGCCGGGCGGTGGGGGCGCTTCGCCGGACCCGGACCGCATCACGCGCCGCCCGCGGCCCTCCGTCTTGAAGTGCACCCTGGTCGTGACCGTGGTCATGCGACGGCAACCTCCCCGACCGGCTCGGATACCGCGTCCTCTCGGAAGGTCACGCTGACCGATTCGGTCGCCGCGTCGTAGACCACCCGCTCGACCAGGCCGCGGATCAGTGTCGCGCGCTCCTTCGGCGTCATGGCCTCCCACACAGGGTCGAAGGACTCGATCGCGCCGATGACCTCGTCCGGGTCCACAACAAGGTCGGGTCGCTCCGCCGAGAGGATCCCCATGGCCCGCTCGGCCACAGCGTGGATCACGCTGTCGCCCGCGAGCGCGTCTCGAACCGTGCCGATGACGAACTTCTCCAGCTCGCCCGCCGGGATCGACGGCGCGGGGCAGGTGTCGCGGCCGTGCTTCTGAGCCTTCAGGCAGACGTAGTACCGGTACCGCTTGCTGCTCTTGCCCGAGCCCTTGGTCGCGAAGTGATGCCCCATGGAGCAGTCGCACGCCCCGCACCAGACCAGCCCTTTGAGGAGGGCCTCGTGGTTCCCGCGTGTCCGAGCACCGCCGGTCCGCCCGTTGAGCTTCAGCTTCGCCTGCACCCGGTCATACACGCCCCGCTCGACGATCGCCTCGTGCTCGCCCTCGTAGACCTCAGCGTGGTGCCGGACCCGCCCCGAGTACGCCACATTGCACAACATCGCGTAGACGCACGCCTTGTCCAGCGCCCGCCCGCCCATGATCTTGCCGGCCTTGGTGGTCCAGACCTTGGTCGTCCATCCGCGACGGGCGCACTCGGCAACCACCGACATCAGCCCGCCGTCGGCAGTCAGATACAGCTCGAAGATCATCCGGATCTGCTTGGCCTCCTCGGAGTTGACCAGCAGCACCGACCCACCCGGCTGCGACACCAGGTTGTACCCCAGGACCGGACGACCGCCCGCCCACTTGCCGCGACGCCGGGCCCCCGCGATCTTGTCCCGAGTACGCTCAGAAATGATCTCCCGCTCGAACTGCGCGAATGACAGCAGGATGTTGAGCGTCAGCCGCCCCATCGAGTGGGTCGTGTTGAAGTGCTGGGTCACCGAGACGAACGACACGCCCTGCTTGTCGAAGGTCTCCATCAGCCGCGAGAAATCCATGAGCGACCGGCTGAGCCGATCGACCTTGTAGACCACGACACAATCGATCTTGCCGGCCTCGATGTCGGCCACCAGCCGCTTGAGACCGGGCCGCTCAGTGTTGCCGCCGCTGAACCCGCCGTCGTCGTACTCGTCCGGCAGGCAGACCCATCCCTTGGACTTCTGGCTGGCGATGTACAACTCGGCGCTCTCGCGCTGCGCGTGCAGCGAGTTGAACGCCTGATCGAGCCCCTCCTCGGTGCTCTTGCGGGTGTAGATCGCGCAGCGGATCGGGGTGGGGGTGTCGGGCTTCTTCGTCATCAGCCGGAGCCCTTCCCGGTCAGTCCGAAGAAGAGGAAGCCGTTCCAGTGGGACCCGGTGATGGCCTTGGCGATCGCCGAGAGTGAGCGGTACACGGTGCCCCCGTACTCGAACCCGTTGGTGAGGACGGTGACCCGGTGCTCGGTGCCCTTGAAGTTCCGTGTCAGCACGCTGCCAGGGATCGGCACCCGCCGGTCGGTGGGCTTGACGGCCTTGCCGGTCACCGTCCTCAGCTCGGCCCCGAGCGCCGGCCCGGCGTGCCGGAAGTCCCCCGGCGGGCGCGACCGGACATCGGCGTCGCGGGCGAGTTCCTCGGCCCGTCGTTTGGCTCGCTCGGACAGCCCGCCCTCGGCCTGCGCCTGCAGCCGCCACGCGATGCGGCGGACGAGCCACTGTCGGTTGTTGGACCGCGACGGCTCGCCGAACACTTCGCGGTAGACGTCTCGGAGCCCGGCCGGGGTGAGATGCTCGAGCCCTTCGATCCGATCAAGTAGTGCTTCAGTCATGCCGCGCTCCCGTGGCTGGCCGTTTCGCTGTCGGTTGCGGCGAGACGTTCACCAGCCGGGACACTCAGGCGTCCATCGGTGGGGGAGTCAACGGATGTCGGGGCGGGTTTCGAGGGAGTAACGGCGGCCGATAGAAGTCGCGCCAGACCACGGGCTAGCGCATCGAGCGCGTCGCGGTCGGGGTCGATCTGGATCCGAGATGCCGGGCGGTTGACTGCCATGAACGCAGTGTGGCATCAACAGAGTAGGTGTCTAGAGCGCAATCAGGCGGCGGCACTGTTTCGGAACTTTCGGTACTATTTAGGCACTCTCCGAGAAGCCACGATCCCGCGGATTATCCCGGCAGCCGGATAATCCTTATGAAGCTCCGCCGCCTCTGCAATGCGAAGCAGCTCACCGAATGTGAATGACTGATGCGGAACCCGCGCCTCTACAGGCGGCTTGGCCTCCTCACGCAATGTCGCGAGATGTGTCTTCCCACGGGAGATCTCTTTGAGCAGCCACTTTGAAGTCCAACCACTTTCTGCATCCACATCAACTCCAGCGAGACCCACTGGACGGGAGTCGTACGTAACCATCAAATCTGAGAAGTCCGCTATTGGCTCAATGATGCGTTCGATATCCTCTCTGCGGAGCGTCGATTGGCCGCCCTCGCGGCAGTACAGTGGCCCCGCCGCCCTTAGCAGTTGATCGCCAGGCTTCTCACCGGGCAGCAAGATAATCGGCGGGAAGAAGATGCGAATCAGCAGCATTAAGGACTGGCGGGCTTCAAGCTTGGCAGCGTCAGCGTCTCCATCCAGAACCTCCCGAAGGGCTACCTTCAGCCGCTCAACCGCGAGAGACCATAGTGGCCAATGCTCTCTCGCCCGGCGCTTGAGATCCTCAGCGAGAGCACTCGGATTGATGAATCCGGAGGGCTGCGGCGGGGCAATCTCGTTGCCTAACTCGTCCTCGTTTTCGGCCCAGGCGACAGGATTCAGCGCTTCCTCGTTTGCCTCCGCGATCGAAACCCACATGCGTGCGAGACGGCAGATGTCCGCCGCCGCTCTCCGGGCTTCGTCATACGGTTTCTCGCCGGGGAGGTTTGTGGCATAATCGGCCCGTTTCTTCTTTGCCGACGTCTTGGCCTTACTCTCTTTGCCCACTCGCTACCTCCAATCGTCAGATCAACAAGCCTTGATGGGCTGGTGGCCAGTGGCTTGTCGTCGGTGTTTGCCCGAGACTCAGTGATGGCTCGAAGACTAATCACGCTTGTTGAGGATGCTCCCAGGCCAGGTTGTCAAACTCCTCCACCTTGCAAGATCTTGTTCGGAAGTAGCTTACAGGCGAGCTCCGATGCACGTGGTATTGCCGAACCACCCCGCCCGATCAGGGTGGGGAGCGAGGTCTAATCGGGAGCTGCAATGCCCATCATGATGGAATCGGAGCGGCTTCATCGGGACGCGCCGGGTTAGAAATGGTGGCAGCGGCATGCCAACCGTTGATACACTCTACCTCCATGAGCTCGATCACATTCGTTATTCTCTGGCTCCAGTGCCTCCTCGCCGGTGTTGCGTACGGGGTGGCGTTCCAGCCGTCGGATGGCGTCCTGCTGCCCAGCCAAATCACGGCCACCGACCTCTTGGATCTGTGTGCCCAAGAGTTTGATATCACTCTTGAGTACCGGTCTGATGTCATATCACCGCGTGGCCAGCAGCTCACGCTCCGATCCGACCGCGCGTACTCGCCCGAGGAACTGTGGAGCTATCTCCATCAGGTGCTCGAGCAATCTGGGTCAACGACCGTCATCGGTTCTGGCACTCGACCGATCTACCGAGTGGTTCCATTCACCGAAGCGTTCGATCGCGCAAGCCCGACGGAGTCCACGCCACAGCCCGTTCCCGGATACGTGGTGCGGTCCTACCAGATCGGGGGGCTCGATACGGAACAGATCTCGAAGGGTCTTGAGGTCCTGCGCCCTGCCCTCGGGCAGGCGATCGTGCCCCAGCCGAACGGGCGTGAAGTCCTTATTGGTGCCGTGACCCGCCGGCATGAGCTCATCGCCGAGTACATCCGAGAATCCATCGCACTCGCCGTATCGACCGAGCTGGTCTTCATTCCTGTTCAGCACCGCGAACGCGAGGCGGTGATCGCTTCGATCAATGCCCAAACGGCGGCTGGCGAGTTCCTGAAACCACGCGGATCGATCGCACCGGGTCCGCTCGCCGATCTTGTGTCCGTCATCGCGCCACTGCAAGACATCGAAGCATGGAGATCCCTCATCGCGAGGTTCGACCTGCCCGCGGGTGTCGAGACCCGGTCGTACCCATTACCGCTGTACGGGGGTGATGCGGCTGCGGGCCTCATCGAAGAAATCGCACGCGATTCATCGCCCCGGGGTTCGGGAGACCAATGGAAGCTCATCGAGAACGAACTCGCGAGCACACTGATCGTTACGGCGACCCCGGCCGAGCACGATCGTGTTCTCGGCGTCCTCGATCAACTCGCGGCGATCCCCCCCGAGCAGCGTCAGCAAACCAAAACCTTCATCGTCAAGAATCGCAACGCGGATGACCTGCGAGAATCTCTCTCACGGCTGCTCGGTGTCTCTCTCGGCGATCAGTCTGCTCCGCTGGAGGAGACTCCAGGGTCAGAATCGCCACGCAGTACGGGCGGCAGCCCTCCGTTCGGACAGCGTGATGATCTCCTGCTCGCCGTTGATCAGCACCTGAATGCGATCATCGCGAGCGGATCGCCTCGATTGCTGGACCAGGTGGAATCACTGGTGACACAGCTGGATGTCCGCCAGCCGCAGGTTCTCCTGGAGGTGATTCTCGTCAGCCTGTCGGAGGGTCAGTCGCGAGACCTGGGTGTCGAGATCCAGGCCCAGCTCGGGACCTCTGGAACATTGGTCGGGCTGGGTTCCTTGTTCGGCCTTTCCTCCGTATCACCTTCCAGCAGTGTTCCATCTGTTGGGGGATCCGGGGGCACAGCAGTGATCCTAGATCCCGGTGATTTTTCGGTCGTGCTGCGTGCGTTGGAGAACGTAAGTGAGGGGCGTTCGGTCAGCACGGCGCGAACGCTCGTCAACAACAACGAGTCCGCAAACTTGAGCAACACGGTCAGTGAGCCGTACGCCGACGTCGTATTCGATGACGGCGACTCGATCACCGGTTTCGGGGGTTCGGAGACTGCAGGGACAAAGATCACCGTTTCACCTCAGATCGCTGAGGGTGGGTTCCTGGTGCTTGACTACGACATCAGTCTGTCAGCATTTCTCGGGGAAGCGACAGCTGGCCTCCCGCCATCGAGTCAGAGTACAGCGATCTCATCGGTCGCAACAATCCCGGACGGATACAGCATCGTCGTCGGCGGGCTCGAGCTTCTCAACATGTCGGACACCAAGTCCAAGACGCCTCTGCTCGGTGATATCCCGGTGCTCGGCAACCTCTTCCGGAACAACAGCGAATCGAACAGCAGGACGCGTTTTTATCTATTCATTCGGGCTTCGATCATGCGGAGCCCGGGCTTTGAGCGTTTACGCTACCTCAGTGATGTGCAGGCCAAACAGGCCGAGGTGGACACAGGATGGCCGAGCGTGCAACCAGTCATCATTCGATGAAAATGGCGGTTGCGTGGCCTCCTTTCTTGGAGTCGGTCTCGCACGCCTATGCCCGTGAGTTCTTGGTGATGGCTGTCGAGTCTGACGGCGGGCCCGTGCTGCGCTGCGGTAGCTCGACGCCCGGCTGGATCCGGCACAATGTGAAGGTCCGTCTGGGCGCGCAGCTGCCGGTCGAACCTGCTAATGACACTGAACTCGCCGCGGCGATCGACCGTTGCTACGCCGAGGCGGGCTCTGGGACGGAGCTCTCAGAAACCAACGCGGATCCCGGCGACGTGTTGGTCAGGGCGGAGGCCTTGCGGGACGCGGACCTGCTCACAACCAGCGGAAAGTCCGACACCGCGAAGTTCCTCGATGCGATCATGTTCGATGCCATCAGGCGCGGTGCGTCCGATCTACATATCCACCCGGCCGAGCACGAGACGCTGATCCGGTTCCGGGCCGACGGCGTGCTGATCGACGCACACACTCTGCCGCGACCCGCGACCGACGCGGTCATCAGCCGCCTCAAAGTCCTTGGTGGTATGGACACAGCCGAGACCCGCGCTCCGCAAGACGGGCGGGCGACCGTCACGCTCGGACAGCACGACGCCGACGGCCGATCCGTGGACCTGCGGATCAGCACCATCCCGACCGAAGACGGCGAACGGGCCGTCGTGCGTGTCCTCGACACCGACCGTGGCCGCCGGCTCGCGGACCTCGACTCCATAGGTATGCCCCCCGATGTCCGCGTTGCTTACGGCAGCGTTGCGAGCCGCCCCAACGGCATGGTGTTGCTCACCGGCCCGACCGGATCTGGGAAGACGACAACGCTCTACGCGACGCTCCGCCAGATCGCGGGGCAAACCAGCCGCGGTGGAGCGATCGGTGGCTCATCGATGAACATCATGACCGTCGAAGACCCCGTCGAATACCGGCTCTCCGCGCCGGGGATCACGATCAGTCAGTCCCAGGTCAACCGAAAGAAGGGCATGTCTTTCGCGTCCGGATTGCGTCACATCCTCCGCCAGGACCCCGATGTGGTCATGGTCGGCGAGGTCCGTGACGCCGAGACCGCGAGCCTCGCCATCCAGGCGGCGCTGACGGGCCATCTCGTGTTCTCGACCCTCCACACCAACGATGCCGTCGGAGCGCCGCCCCGCCTTATCGATCTCGGGGCCGAGCCGTATCTCGTCTCGTCGGCGCTCACCGCCGTGATTGCCCAGAGGCTCGTCCGGACCGTCCACGCCGAGTGCAAAGGTAATGGGTGCGAGGCGTGCCTCGCGACCGGATTCCGAGGCCGTACCGGGATCTTCGAGCTATTCGTGCTCGACGAAGACAGCCGAGAGATGGTGGCCCAGGCATCGTCGGCCGTTGCGCTCCGTCGCCACGCGCAGGCTCGGGGCATGCGTTCGCTCCGCGAGGACGGCATGCGCCTCGAACGCGGGGGCGTCACGACACGCGCCGAAGTCGAGCGCGTCACCGTGGATCTATCCGAGCTTCCAGAAGCCCCGAGCGAGGTCTCCGCATGAGCGTCTGGCGCTACACCGCGATCCCGACCGGCGCGCAACGCCCGACGAGGGGCGTCATCTCGGCCCCGTCATTGACCGACGCGCGCGACGCCCTGCGGCACGCAGGGATGCGCCCGGTCCGGATCCGCCCCGCGTCGAGCCCAGTCAGCAAGTCCCGGTGGGGATCCGACGTGGCAACCGCGTACCTACGTCGGCGGCGTGTTTCTGCGAAAGCCGAAGCCTTCGACGCCATCGCTACGCTCCTCAGGTCCGGTGTGACACCGCTGCGGGCCCTGCGTGTCCTTGCCGGTTCCCACGCGAAGACCTCGGGCATCTCACTGCTCGCTCGGACGCTGGCCGACCGGGTCGCCGAGGGCATCCCCTTCTCCGAAGCGGCCGGGTCATCTCCGGGCTGGTTTGACTCGGCCGAATGCGCGATGCTCGCCGCCGGCGAACGCGCCGGTGAACTCGACGCCTCGCTGACCCGACTCGCCGAACGCCAGGCGCGGTCACACGACCTCAGCTCACGCCTCGCCGCCGTCATGTTCTACCCCATACTCGTCACGATGGTTGGGATTGGGGTTGCGGTCTATCTCTCGGTGCAGACACTCCCGCAACTGGCCGGTGTGCTCACCGACGCGGGCGTCGAGATCCCGCCCCTCACTGCTACGGTGATGGCGATCGGTCAGGCGATCGCGAGCAACCTCGCCATCGTCCTCGTAGCGGCGGTGCTTTTCGTCCTAGGGCTCGCGACGATCATGTTCTCACGCAGCCTCCGGGTGCCGACTCGGCTCCTGCGCCGCGTCCCCAGCGTGTTTCGGCGCGTCCGCACGGCCGAGTCATTCCTTGCCCTGTCCGAGCTCACGGACTCGGGTCTCACGCTCGTCGAATCGGTCCGCATCGTCGCCCCGACCGCGGCGGGCCCATTGGGTTCGGCGCTCGCCCAGGCGTGGATCGATGTCGCCGACCGGATCGAGCAAGGTATCGCGTTCGAGGTCGCGCTCGACGACCCGGCGTGGTTCACCGAAGAACACCGGGAGTTGCTCGCCGCCGGGGCTCAGGCTGGCGAACTCTCGGCAACTCTCCGCCGCTTGGGCGAGCGGGATCGCCGCAGCGCCCATCGTCTGATCGACCGGGCGGCCGCCCTGCTCGAGCCCGCCGCAATCGTGCTGCTCACCGTGTTCGTCGGGACCATCGTCCTCGCGGCCGTCCTACCGATCGTCAAACTCCAGGAGATCATCGGATGAGGAAGATCCAGATCCACAAACAAACCGCGCGTGCCATGACCTTCGTCGAACTGCTCGCGGTACTCGTGATTCTCGGCATGATCGCCGGCGTGCTCACCGTCTCATTCGCGGGTCGCTTCGCACGCGGCAAGCGCGAGATCGCCCGCACGCAGATCGCGCAGATCACGCAGGCCGTCGAGACCTACCGCATCGAACACGGCGACTGGCCACCGATGGAGGACGGCCTCGCCGCACTCACCCCGCCGAGTGCTTCGCCGACCGCCACGTACTTCCTCAAGGCCGAACAGATCGACGACCCGTGGGGTCGTCCCTACGTGTTCATCGCCCCCGGCCCAGACGGGTTCCCGTACGAGATCGTGACCTACGGCGGCGACGGCCAGCCGGGCGGTGAGGGCGAGGCCGCAGACCTGAGTTCGGTGGCGCTCCGGAGCGATTGATGCGAACTGCCAGATCGAATCCCGGGTATCTGCTCATCGAGTTGCTGGCGGCGATCACGCTGCTAGCGCTTGCTTACGCCGCCCTCATGCCAACGATCGCTTCGAGAGCCGGTGTTGCGGGGCGGCGCGATACCCGCTCGCGAATCGAATCGATCGACGCCTTAACCCGAGTCGCCGCCATCTCAGAGGGGCCGTTGGTCCTGCGAATCGACACGGATGCGTCCCGCCTCGTCGTCCAGAGTAACGATGGGGCGGAGACGATCCGGAGCCTGATCTACAACGAAGCCGACTGGTACCTCGTCGCACCAGAAACGGATCGCCCGATCGGCGGCGTCGTTGTCGATCGGCTGGGCCGCTCAATGGCGTACACCGTGGTCGTCCGCCCGAGGCTGGGCGATCAGATCCGTGTGCGCTTCGGGAAGCTCGGGGCCTTGCCAGACGGAGATCAGCAGTGACGAGACGCGGACTCACATTGCTTGAGGTGCTTCTGGCGGCAGTTTTGCTGGCCGCTGTTGTCATCGCTTGCCTCCCGCTGATGCGCCCGGCTGCGGCATCGGTTGGTGCACGTCCCGATCCAACACTCGCCAAGATTGCGCGTGATACGGAGATCGCTCCGCCCGGAGGACAGATCGTCACGGTCGAATCGGCAATCGGCGTCAACACCCACGGTACCTGGCGCATCGTGACAAACGAATCCGGATACGGGATCGCATGGGTTCCAGCCCCCGAGACAGATGAGGCCACGCCATGAGCAGGCATGGCTACACATTGCTCGAGGTGCTGCTGAGCCTGGTGCTGCTCGGTTCGCTCACGATCGCCACGGTCAGCTGGACCACCGGCTCACTCCGAGCACAGGAGGCTCAACTGGCTTCAGCCGAAGATCGCCGTGCTGCATGGGATTTCGAACGCACGCTGCGGATCGACCTGCTCAATGACGATGTGCAGCTCTCGGCATTGGCGCGTCGGGAACACCGCGTCCGCGTCTCAGACGGTACGCTCTATATTCTGTGCCGCGACGCCGGACCAGCCGAGGTGAGCTACCGGCAACTGCGAGACGGGACGCTCGAACGAACCGTCCGCAGCCTCGGTGCGGTGGATCGTGGGAGCGTTGAATCGATCGCGCATGGCATCGAGGGGCTTGAGTGGATTCTCGAAGCCGATGATGTTCTGGGGGTCGGCTCCGTGTCCGCGCGTTGGATCAGCGCCCGGGGCAACACCGCGAGCTTTACCCTCGACATTCCAAGAGAGTGGCTGCCATGACCCGCCGAGGTGTCGCCATGATTCTGGTGCTCGGCGCGACGGTCGTGCTGCTTACCGCGGCGGCGGCCATCGCCCGGGTCCGAGTGTCCAACACGCTCCGCGCGCGATCGAGCGATTCGCTGATACTGGCGTGGGAAGTCGCTCATGCCTCAGAGGCACCCATCTTGGCTTGGCTCACCAACGAGTCATCGGATGTGGTGCTGCCGCTCGATGCAGAGTTTCCGATGATCGAGATCACGGACGCCCGATTGAGCGTGGCCGATGTCCCCGTGTCGCTCACGATCACAGCATGGGATCAGCATGGCATGGTGCCCAATGACGCCGGCTTGGTCGATGTGCTGCCGGCTCGGGTAGCTGACCGCCTCGATGAGGCTCCATGGATCGAAGAGGCGCATCCCGGGCTCGATCAAGGCAACCATGGCCCATCGGTATTCCCATCCAGAGATCACCCAGGAGCACTCGGCGGCATCATCGCCACCCACAGCCCAAGCCCGGGAAGTGCCCGTGGGCGCGCCGGTCGAGGTGCCGTAGTAAACGTCAACACGGCACCCGTGTGGCTGCTCGAATCGTTGCTCTCCGACAGCGATGGGTTCAGCATCAGCGACATGCTCGCAGACCGCGCCGCCGGTGATCCGGTATCCTATTCAGGACGAGGTGAGATCCTGTCCGATCGTATTCGCTTCATCGGGACCAGCACCGCATGGTCGTTCCGTATCGACGTTGAAACAAGCCATGCCCGGGTATCGATCTGGTCGGTGTACACCCGTCGTGGTGGCGTATGGAATCGGGAGCAGCAGCTTGTCATCGCGGACTAACCCCATCACAGCCCTCGCCCGATGGCGGTTGATCGTCGATGCGCTCGCGGCCGTAGCCTGTTTCGCGATCGCCGGCGCGTGGTTCATCGGCCGCGACGCGCCGATCAGCTTGCCCGAGGACCGTTCCTCTCAGGAGTCCCCTGTGGAGGGCACCCGAGCCGCAGCAACAGCCTTCCCGATCACGGCCTTCTCCGCCGACCTCTGGTACGAACCTCCGTCGATTCCCGAAGCAAGGCCCGTCCGCCGAACACCGCTCCCAAGGCTCACGTTGCTCGGTGTCCGCCGGACGGACGCCGGCTACACGGCGATGATCAAGCACGAAGAGACCAACGAGATCCTCAGTGTCCGCGTCGGGCAGGAGATCGCGGGCGTCCGCATCGAGTCGGTCGGCTCAGACGGGGTTCTCGGCGAGTTCGAGGGACAGGAAGTGCGACTCATGATGGACGGAGGCCGACCATGAGTCACGCAAGCGTTCCTCCCTACCAGCTCTACGCAGCCATCCTCGATCGCCCGGTGTCACGGGGCAGGTCGCGCCGCGAAGAACTCCGTCATGCCTTCGAACCCCTCGTGCCCGGGGGGCTTGCCGGCGTGCATCCGGTGTACCACGATCTGAGCAACGGCCGGGTGCTGGCGATCGGCACTCCCCAGGCCGTCATCGAATCACTCGGTTCTTCGGTCGTCACCGCATCGCCCGCTTCGTGGCCCGTTGAGTTGGCCGACGAGCTTTCTGACGTGCAGCCCAACTCCATCAACCTGCTTTCCGGCTCGGCCGAGCCGCTTACCCTGCGCCGTGCTCGGACGCAGTTGCGCACACACGCGGCCATCGGCCTGGCCCTTGTCTGTGCCGGTCTGAGCGCTTTGCTCCAGCAGCGAATCAACCACCATGAGCAGCTCGCCCAGCTGGCGCGCCAGGAGTCGCGAAGTGTCCAGCTCGCTGCGCTCGGACCGGGCGCTGCGAACTCGCGTCAACCTCCCAGCAGCCTCCTGACCAGCGAACTCCGAAAACTGCGGGCAACCCGAGCCGCGCTTGCCACAGACACAGCCGGGCGCGAGCCCTCGGATGCGGACATCCTGCTTGCGAGTCTGCTGGAAGCATGGCCGAGCGAGGCAGAAGCGCGAACCGAGTCTGTGACCGTCGCGCCCCGGTCCGTTGAGCTCGTCACCACCGTCCCGTCGCTCGATCACGCCGAGACCCTCATGAAGGCCATGCGGGGTGTCCCAGGGCTCGAAGTGGGGGACGAATCAACGGATCAGGACCGAGACCGGATCCGCGTCAGCATGCGTCTCAACCGGGAGACCTCGCCGTGAGCATCACGTGGGTCATCGCGATCGGATTGGCGGGGCTGGCTAGCGCCGGGGTGGTCGTCCAAGGGGTTCGGGCAAGCGATGCCAGCCGACGTTCGGCCTCGGCCATTACTTCGCTTGAGGCAACCACTTCAAGCGCGAAGGAGGTCGTCCGACTCCGCGACCAATCGCAAGTCAGGGTCTTCGGGGCTCAGCCCTCGGGCGGGTTCGTTGCCGCGGTGGGCTCGACGCTGACAGCCACCGGCCTCGATCCGAGTGTTGCCACTTCGATCACGAAACAAGACGACCGCCCGAGCCAGGACGGGGCCGCCCGCGTTCAGGACATGCGGATCGAACTCAATCAGACCACGGTCGCGGAGCTCGGCAGCTTCCTCGCTGGATGGCGGGCCGACCATCCGGCTTGGCGTGTTACGTCGATCTCCATCCGCCGGGCGAACAACCGCCGGGCCGCATCGGACGCTTTTCAAGTCTCGCTAGTATGTTCGGCCGAGTACGCCGCGGAGGGATCATGATCACACAACGCATCGCAAGCCTGACGTTCGCCTGCCTCATCGCGAGCGCGGGTCTCTCCGGTTGTGCCGGTTCGCCCTCGCCCTATCAATCCGCAGAACCGTCACGCCGTGACTCGGCCCGCGCAGAGAAACTGACCCGGCAAGCCGCTGAACTGATCGAGTCAGACCCGGTGAAAGCAGAGGAGTTGCTCCGCGACGCCCTTGCAGCCGATCTCTACCACGGCCCCGCGCACAACAACCTCGGCGTGCTGTTCCTGCAGCTCGATCGGCTTTACGAGGCCGCGAACGAGTTCGAATGGGCCCGCAAACTGATGCCCGGCCACCCCGGTCCGCGCATCAACCTCGGCATCGCCCTCGAGCGAGGCGGCCGCATCGATGAGGCCATCCAGCAGTACCAAGCCGCGCTCGTCAGCACACCCGAGCACATCGAGGCAACCCAGGCGTTGGTGCGCTGCCAGATACGGCATGACCGAACCGACGATCAGACCGCATCCCGTCTCAACTTGATCGCGAACCGCGGCCAACGCCACTGGCGCGAATGGGCGATCGACCAGAGCCTCCGCGCTGAACCTATTCGATGATCAAGACGCTCGGGCGGTCATGGACGCGCTGGGCCCGCCGGATCCTATCGGCGAGATCGTGTACAGTTCTCGGCCTGCCGGCGTGCTGCAGCACTACGATCGGACAGCAGCCTGAAATCACGGTGGGCGCGAGTATTGAGCACCGGCTTGGCGCAGTTCAGGGGCCGATCTCGCTCTACCTAGTCTTGCACACGACGATGAAGGAAAGGTCGTCCGTATCGGTCAAGGTGACGAGGTCACTGAGCCCGACACACTACCCGCCGACGACGGCTTCGACGTAACTCAGAGCTTCATCAGCCAGGTCTAGACCGGTTCCTTCGTGCTGTTGTGGGTGACGGCACACCCGCCGGGCCAGGAGGCCGATTTGGTGAAGTTTCAGTTCAAGCGGATCCCTCGGGATCTCCCACCCACCTAGGAAGTGAACGGCCCAGGCTGGGTTTACCGGCGAGACCTGTTGCGCTTGGCGCTCTGGTCGGCGCGCTGAATGTCCTCGTGGATTTCGGATGAAATGCTGCGCCAGCATTCGCTTGCCTGCGGCGACCGGATACTCCTGGCGCATTCATCCAGATACGACAACACAAGAGTCGCTCGCGCGATTCGATCCTGGAACTTATGGCAATCTTCCACCTTGGATCGGACGGACTCATCCACGATCGGCGTGTCCGTGACCATCGCGTCCAAGTACTGGAATGTCCTAACGAGCTGAGTTACGTGAAAACGGCCGCGTGCGGTGATACGTAGTTCTGCCGGGAGCACGGTTTGCCAAAGCTCCTGCTGTTCCCGATCTTCAATCAACTGTGTTTGAAGTAGCCGGTGAACTGTTGCGTCTACATCGTCTCGGCTGTAGCCAAGCTGCTGCAGGTGTTCGACGACCTGGTCAGGTGCGCAGAAGCCGTGAGACACGCTGGTGTCTGGCATAGACACCAGCAGGTCGAGAACGAAGATCGCCGCGAAGTGTTGTAGTGGGTCGCTGTTTCGGATGTCGAAGAGGTTCTGGATGAGAGGCCTTGCGGGGTCATAGTCCTCGCAGTCGTGAAACATCAGCGCACGCACCGCTTCGTGAGGTGCGATCATGTAGCCCGATTCTTCGAATGCACGGACGATCTTGTCGGTATCCAGATGGCGGGCTGTCATGAACTGCCGGACGCTCGCTAGCAGCTCTCGGACATTGCCGTTTGTCAGTTGCTCGAACACGTCGCGGAGCTTGGCATTTCTATAGAACGACTCGGCGCAGCATCCGAAGAACGACGCTGCGCTCTGTGACACGACTGCGATGTCCTTACCTGCTGCGGCTGCTCGACGAGGCGACTCTTCCGGATCAGCCGCTGCAAGCATCTGTGCGAACTCGCAACGCTTGCGAAGGAGAACGTTCGTTCGCGGGGGAGAGACGTTGATCACAGTCGGGGCGACTGAGTCGAGTACGCCTCTCTTTCGCGATCGGTAGTAGGTGCCGGGTCGAAGGCAAATCAACACGATGGTTTCCCAGTCTCGTGCGATTGATGAAGCCTTCAGATAGGCGGTCTCTTGGAACGACTCGCTGTTTCTCCGATCGAGATTGTCAAAGTACAGGACCACTGACTTGTGGAGGCTCCTCTTTAGGTGCCTGACTGCGGCGCTGTAGTAGTCGTGCTTGTTCTCCATCCGACGCGTGAGGAAACGCGCCTCTCGCTCGTCATACTCCGGGGTTCCCTGTTCGCTCAGTGAGCCCTCAGGTGACTTGCGCCAGCGGCGAAGTTCACCGTCCAGCGCGGCCCGGACGAACTCTGCCGTCGTGATATCGTGGCCGTGCTTGTCAAACAGTTGGCGGTCTATCTCAGAGAAGATGTACTCCTCAATCTCCCTGGGCTCTTGGGGGCGGTCGAGGAAGTTGATGTCGATCTGGATGAAGTCGCGAAGGACCTGTTCGGCGGAGCAGAGCTTCAAGTACTGCAGCAGCGTTGTCTTGCCGTGTCCAATACGGCCAAGGATCAAGCAAGGTCGATCAGATGTAAACTGCCCCGGGTCTTCATGCAATCCAGATGCATCCGCAACAGATACCGACTCGTCGTCCTGGGCGTGCCGCTGCTGAAGGATTTCTTGCAGTTCATCGAGGGCTGCGCGATGAGAGTCTGAACGGACGTAGCACTGCTCTAGAAAATCTCGGTCAGAGTCTCTGGTGTTTGTCTCGTTCCAATAGGTGGACAACACGTGATCGATCGTGTTTGCGTGCCAATTCCTATCGATCGGACGGGGATAGCCAGCGATCTTGGTTGACAGCTTTCGGGGAGGTGGTGCCTTCCTGGCAGGAATCAGGTGAGAAGCGAGCTTGTTTGACTCCAATCCAGCCTGCGTGAACGTGTCCCAGAGCAACCGGAATCGGCTCTTCATTGCGTCGAGCGATTCAAAGACCAGAACCGAGCGTTCAGAAAGCGGCTGGCCAGGCTGAAACGTGATGCTCAACAGCCATTGATGACCATTGGTGATGGCAAAGAAGGGAGCGCCCAATTCGGCCGCGTACCCCTGTGCCTGCCGGAGCGCCTTCTCCGCGTCTCGCGATTCGGACGCCAAAAACTGGAACGACCGAGGAGCATCGTCGTAGGTCGTTCCGGCTAGCGTGAAAGAGACCTCCTCCCGCTTTGCCTCCACGACAGCCAATGGCTGCCCCCCCGGATTGAGCACGTAGTCTGAGTACCCCTCATCGCGGGAGTACTTCTCGGTCTCGGTCCAGACTCTCGGCCAACCGAGCACTTCGAAGAGCAGAGTGTCTATCGCTCGCAGTCGGGTAGTTGCCTCATTTGACCCACTGGCTGCGCTTATCAGCTCTTCGGACGCCACGAGTCGGTCGTACCCGTCGTCGGGTAGTTCCGATCTCCGCGTATCCGAGGGTGGTCCGTTCTCAGTCATAATCGGGCAGTGTATGGGATAATTGCTTCAGGATGGTTGCGCCGGGGTAGCGCATTGAAAAAGAGGCCCGGTAAGGCCGGGCCTCTCAAGCACGGGTGGAAGGATTTGAACCCTCAACCTCCTGATCCGTAGTCAGCGTATCTCGGCTTCAGACCAACCCCCCAGTTAACCCGCCCCCAAGATTCTCTCCCCCAACCAGAGAGCGCTGCCCCAACCCGCCCCGACCACCCCAGGTTACTTTCCCCTCCCAGAACTATCCCCCAAACCCGAGAGCGCACAACAACCGCCCACGGCTCCCCAGCAGCCCCGAATCCCGCTCTCACCCTGTAAACAACAAGGCCCGCTTCCTCATGGAAACGGGCCCTTGAACGCCCCGACTAGGACTCGAACCTAGGACCTAGCGGTTAACAGCCGCTCGCTCTACCAACTGAGCTACCGGGGCACACGCCGCGAGCCGAAACCAGCGGGGAGAACACTAGCGCATCCCGCCCATCGGTCAACCCCCATCCCATCTCCAGCCAGCCTCCATCCCGCCCAGCCCAATCCCCCGCTGTGCCTCCCAAAGCCGCCCCCCAGACCCAAGCCAGACCCGCCGACCCAAAGCCATCCCCCGCCACAACCGGGCCCGCCACCGCCCGTATACCC
>Ga0316204_10005501_pt1 | contig 20806 bp, 19 predicted proteins | sample 6monrhotite_MG_2_FD_205661 | JGI IMG/M metagenome (GOLD analysis project Ga0316204, IMG submission 205661) | Microbial mat bacterial communities from mineral coupon in-situ incubated in ocean water Damariscotta River, Maine, United States -... | ecosystem: Environmental > Aquatic > Marine >... | reverse complement strand
TGCCTTCTTGAATAAGATCTTCAAGCAAAACAACATTAAACGTTTTTGATGTCTCTCCGGCCGAAAAATTCAGAACGCCAGCAATTATATTATTGTTATAATCCACACCGGCGATTGCACTGCCTGCCGTGATAGCATATTCAACAGAAACATCCGAGGCGGTCCCATTGATGCGTTCTACAGTGATTTGAACTGTACCCGCACTTTCATTGTAATTTATGGTGCTCGAAGAAAATTGAATACTTCCTGGTGTTTGAGGATCAGCAGGAACCCCACCACCACTGCCACCACCACAAGCAGTAGTCAACAGCACCAAAATAAACAATCCCAAATATTTCATTTCATTCTATAATCAATATTATTTGCGGCAAAATTATAACATTCATTTAACTATATATCGTCACCAAGACGACCTTACTTAAACAATTAAGGCTTTTTATTTAAGATAACCTCATCGCATATTAAATCACACTTTTAGGCGAAAAGAGGGTATGAAGTAGCTTTAATATAACATCGAAGGAATTTATTAGTTTACTATACTTACTTTAATATCGTTTCGAAGTTGTTCCAGAGTAAGAAGCCCAGTATGTTTACAGCTTATTATTGGCACCTACCTTCATCTTTATACACTAAAATCGTCATGCAAAAACACAATAACAATAAAGACCATCTATACAGAAAGAAATATAAGTATAGTCTTATGTTTGATAAGTAGTATCAAGCATTAAAGACATGCAATAAAAACAAGGAATACTTGGGCAAATTACATGCGTATTAAATATCAGCAAGCAAACACTTCAAAGCTTAAGGCGCGCCCATTGCACTATAATATAAAAACGTCTTAAAATGACACGGCTCGGTCATGGATCGCGCCCCTCATCAATTATAATATATAGTGCACATGGCCATAAAAAAACAACACGCACTAATATGGTTAGGTATTTTAATCAGTGTTCTGTTGCTATGGGTATCCCTCCGCAATACTGATTTAGATCAGATCATCTCCGCTCTATCTAACTCTAATATTTTGTATGCACCACTATTCATCATCACATTATTTTCCTATTATTGGCTAAAAGCACAAAGGTGGGCGCTAATACTCAATTCCATTACAAAAACCTCAGCACGAGAACTTTACCCACCAATGATGATTGGCTACGCGGGCAGCCTGATCTTACCTTTGCAACTGGGAGAGCTGGTGAGGGTGTACTTAACCTCATCAAAGTTAAGCCTGCGAAAAACTCCAGTGTTAACTTCTATTATATTAGAAAAACTCTTTGATTTTTTAACGCTTTTTTTGATTATAAGCGTAATATCATTTTACCTGGAAAACATATCCTCCATGCTCAGCAATACTTTTCTTATCGCTGGTATATTCGCATTTCTATTATTCGTTACAATGTTTTTTTATGTGTATTTTACTAATTTATTCATTACTGTTATCACTGTACCACTTAGACTCTTTCCCGAAAAAATTAAAAATATTATAATTGACAATATCAAACATGGCGCCACCAGCCTCAATTCAGTCAAGGACGCCCGGAAGATTTCTGCCTTGCTGTTCTTATCAATTTTGCAGTGGTGTCTAATGGGGCTTTGTATATATATTAGCATCGCAGCGATAGGCGTTAATATTTCAATTGCTGTGGCATTTCTTGTATTAGTATTAATAATAGTCAGCGTGACCTTACCAACAAGTCCAGGCTACATTGGCAGCATTCAAGCAGCATACTATTTTGCGCTTACACCTTTCAATATATCGCCGAATGAAGCGCTTGTCTCATCTGTTTTTTATCATGTGATTTCTTATATCAGCGTGCTGTTAGTCGGGATATATTATCTCAGAAAATATAAAATATCGTATCTCGACCTGAAATCAAATATAACAAAATAAACGAACCCTGTACTTAATGAGAAATTCATTAATTGTTTTTATTCACGCGCTTATAATTACACCTGTTTTAATTGGCTCTTATAAATCTAGCTGGTGGGCTTTAGATTTATTCAGCAATTTCATAAACTTCTATATATACTTAGTAGCGTTACTAATTCTGCTGAGTTTAATAATCAAAAACATATATCTAATTTTTATAAACTGCATTCTACTTCTGGTGCTATCAATAAATTTTACATATATAGAGGCTGACACAGATCTCTCGAATTATTCGACACCAAGGACGGTGAGGATATTCTCGTTAAATGTAAATATGGATAATGCGGATTATTCTATCGTAGAAAATGCAGTCATCCATTACAAGCCCGATATACTAGTATTGTTAGAATATAATAAAGCATGGCATTATGGTCTACAGCGCATAACATCATCATATGCCTATCACCATAGTATAATCAGGGATGACTACTTTGGCATTGCCATTTATAGTAAGTATGAAATTAAAGAACCTTTAACTGAATATCACGCAGGAATCGACATACCGTCAGTGACTGCACAAATATTAGCGGATAAGAAAATATTCAAACTGCGTGCCGTTCATTTGGATTGGCCGATCTTTAAGAAAAACGCAGAAAAACGTAATTCACAACTGTTAAAATTAGCAAAAAGTATCAGTGAAGACAAAGTTGCGAGCATTACAATAGGTGATTTTAACCTAACTCCATGGTCTTACTATTTTAGTAAATTTCTACAACAGTCTAAAACAAAATCTTGCACTGGAACTTCTTTAAAGGGCACATGGCCAGGGCTGTCCCGATACATAGCCATACCTATAGATCACTGCTTTTTCAGCAATAAGGTGCGCATCAAGAACTTCAATACTCCAGACAATACCAGCTCAGACCATTTCCCCATAATCGTTGATTTTATTATCGAATAAAGTATTACTTATTATTTATTAATTTATAAGCAGTATAAAGCCGGATGATTGGATGGATTAGTGGTGGTGAGATGATTTTCCTTGCCGCTGTAAAATATTTCAATATAGTTGGCTCTAGAATCCTTCTCCTTTCATCATAATTCTCTTTTGCGCTTTCTCCTGTTAGCAGTTTTAAACCGAAATCAACTATAGGAGTACTTCCGGGTGTGATCACGATTAGCTCTCCGTCTGGCTTCAATATTCTTTGCATTTCCTTACATGCAACCTCAATATCATCTACATATTCAAGCGCACTTACGATTACGATCGAATCAAAATAATCATCTTCAAAAAAAAGCGATGTTACACTACTGCTATAAAGTTTTGCCTTGACATTGTTCTTTAGTAATACTTCCTCAACCTCCTTATTTTTTGAGTGAGGATCAGCGCCATATAACTCATCGCAATAGTCACTTAGGTGCGGCATAAACACGCCACTTCCATATCCCACCTCAAGAATCCTTCCATAATGTTTTTTAGATAAAAGAGATGAAATTATCTTGAAGCGTGTTCTTTGTATAATTTTTAAAAAAGGTCGATAATTCCAGTCTGCATGATCAACGTCACTTGTCGATATTAGTGAATCTGGTGGTAGTAATCTTAATTTATTGAATAAATAAAACATTTTATTTACCTATAATTGAAATTAGTCTTTGTAATTATTTTTCTCTTGTTCCAGTCTTGTAATCCTCGATCCAAGATGGAATAACTCTTCAAAATAGTTTTTATTTTGCAGGGCCTGGACACCAAGACCAATGAGTTGAATTGAAAGCATTAGCGATAGAAGTCCCACTATATATGTATATGGATGCTTAGCGTATGCTTTGGACAATGCTGCAGATATTTTATCAGGCTCTGCGCTATTTGCTAAAGATGAAAATGCATCAAAAAAATGCATTATCGACCAAAAGTTAGTGTGCATTGCAAATAACAAAAAGAGTATTCCCGGGAGTATGAAAAACATAAAAGGACGAAATATAAACCCAGACAAAAGAGTTGAAAATATATGTCGAAACACTTTCATGCTTGACGATCTTTTTTTACCTTCGTTATTTTGAAGCCCCCAGTCTAAATGAGCTGGAATTTGTACAATTCTTGCTCGCATAATCATTGCCTTGTATATGGTTTCCGGCATCACCTCCATGCCTAGCGATCGTAGATTTAATGATCGAATAAAATCACCATCATAAGCACGTACCATGCATGTTAAAGTTGACAAGTGACCATGAGCAAATAATGCTAAAAATTTATTTGCACTGATACTAAGATATTTTCTCATGAGAGGAACATTTGAAATACTTCCTTCTCTCATGTATGGCGATGCTAATACTAATTTAGCCTTCGAAGTTGTGATTGTATCCAACAATCGACCTATGTGCTCTAAAGAATAACTTAAGTCAATGTCTAACGTAATTATGTAATCTCCCCTGCATTTAGAAAATGCAAACTTAAATGCCTGACCAAGCCCAAAGTTTGTTACATGATGGAATACATGCACATTATCTCGTGTTTCAGCAAATCTCTCAGCAATTTCTCCCGTACTATCAGTACTGCCATCATTTATAACTATTACTTCCCACTCGTATTTTTCTTTAAGTGTATTTAGATATATGCAAATACTTTCAAGATTGTTTTTTATAATCGCCTCTTCATTTAGTGCGGGCGCAATGATTGAAATTAAAGGTTTATACGAAGCACTTCCAGCTTCAATGAACTCGCTTGTTGGAGAACCAGCACTGGCATTATTCTTTATATTCATGATTCTGATATCCTGTTTTCTGCATCATCTTTTTTCCATACAAATTGCATTGTTGGTACTTTCCAGCCATTTACGATTTCATCACTTACAGCCCATCCTAAACCGTGATAAAACATTTTTGCAACTAAATTATCTTTGTCTACTACTGCTCTTATTTCAGTACAATTATTCTTTACTAATTGTTCCACTGTCATTTCTACCAAGACTTTAGATATATTTTGACCTAAACTTTTTTGCATTGTAATTTTTGAATATTCTGGCAAGACACCAAAAGACAACAACTCACCCGAATCTAACTTTTTTGCGCTCGATGGTAGTTTTGAGATTATTTGATAAGCCTCCCACACGGATGATAATCTACTAGGCTCTTGTGCGATTGCCTTAATCATAACTATCATCAGCTTTAACCATTTCTTCTTGAGCCCCTCCATCAAAAAACCAGAAGGATCTTCAGTCGCAACTATAAATCCTGCAGGCTTATCATTTACAAAGACAGTAAACCCTCTAATTAATCCTAATCTTGGCAAATCAGAGTAATAAAAATTTTCCATAAACCCTTCGCCAAGTAGTGCTACAGGGCTATGAGGCAGTAATTTCCTATGTAAATAAGCTAATGATTTTGAATCTGATATATTGTCACAATCAAAAATTTCATAACGGCATATATTACCCATAATTATTGGTTTACACTTACTTGCAAAAGCTTTTGTATAAAAGATATAACATCAACATCTTGTGGCAAGCTATCATGCGCTAACTTCTTGCTTAGCTTGAAATTGCCTTTGGGGCTCTCAATAAACAAGATGCTATCATTATAGAAATTCTCAACACCACCAGCCCCCTCTAAATTTCCACTTTCATCAGGGACTATCCACTCATCATTTTCAATTCTTAATGTAAAATAGTATATTTTGCGCATGCTATCTGGAGGTAGTTTCCTGTAACTATCTTTATCGTATCCAGCGCCATACGGAGTTTGATCATACTTCATTATCGGATCACTATTTAGCAGCACTTGCACTCTATTTTTCTCAACATCCATAGAATATGCAGGACACATCTCCTTATTCCCATCTCCCTTCAGCCCACATAGAGCATTTGTTCCATGATTAGCCCCTGCTATACTGACAAATTTTCTGACTTTTTCTGGGTGCACTCTTGTTGCATACCAGCGCGAGCTTACCGCTCCCATGCTATGCGCAACTATATCTACTTTCGACATATTACATGTTAGAGAGTTACTTTTGGTGCACAAATCGAGGGCTTCAAAAAGTAATTTATCAACTGCCGGTTTTAGTTGTGTTTGTGCTGCAATAATGTTTCTACCGTTATTAGGGGTTAGATCAACAGCATATATATACTCAGCAGGATATCCATGACGTATAAAATATTGCTTAAGCTTACCCCAACTTTCTGAATTTAAACCTGAACCATGCACAAGCAATACAGGAGTTAAATTATAATTTATATTTTCACTGTTTGAATTACTACAAGAAGTCATAAAAAGAAATGCTGCAACAATTATTACTAATTTCATTTTGATATTATTCGATTCTTGATTTTAGTAATGTTGCCGGGTTCCCAGCGACTATATTCATTGTCTCAACCTTCTTCGTAACGACAGACCCAGAGCCAATTATTGCGCCTGATTCCACATCATTCATCACAACAGCATTAGCGCCTATCCAGCAGTCATTATTTATCTTTATTCTTTTTAACTTGCCGCCCTGTAAAGCCATTGGAATATTAGTATTTTCATGATTATGATATTTCGAACCGCTCAGTAATCTACAGCCATCTGCTACCAGTACATACGAACCAAAATCACAATAGTGAATTGTGTTATACATACCAAATAGAACGTTATCGCCTATCTCGATATCCTTGTATAAAAAAACGGTCCCGAACCCCACCATTACATTGTGTCCACATTTTCGCAAAGTAAATCGATAAAATTCATATCTTACAATTGTCCCCAGCAAGTATGGCACTAATGATAATATCTGTGAATTTGTTACAAAGATAAAATCTGATATTTTTGATAACAATGCGAGAGGCAATATAACAGGCCAAGTCATAATACCTGCTATTTGCATAGCCAACTTAAGACCTTTCGACTGTGTGAATTGGTGATAATCTATATCTACATATTTATCACGCACGATTCTCTCTGAATTTTTCATGAGCGCATGTAATTCTTATATTATTAAAATCGTCGCATCTTTTTGAATCTTTCTCCGTGGAGACTTTCTTCAACAAGAATTACCTTCTGAGGTACTTTGTATTTCTCAATTTTGCCTTTGCAAAAAGCTCGCATACGTTTCCTAAAATCACTTACTTTTTCGTTAGTAGATAATTTAATTTTTGCTTTTACGAGTTGACCTGTTATCTGATTGGCCTCTCCAGTAATTGCAATATCCTCAACCCCATCCATTTGCTGCAATAAACTCTCAATTTCAGCTGGATACACTTTCTCTCCACCAACATTAATAATCTCTGATTTACGTCCAAGTATTTTAATATATTCACCATCAACCTCAACGGCATCCCCTGTGATAAACCATCCGTCATCAGTGAATGGACTCGGTGCATTTAAATAGCCCAGCATAGCTGACTTGGCTTTAATCTCTAACATCCCGTCAACAACTCTAGTTTCAAAACCTTCACCACCAACTTTCACCCATAATGAATCAGATGATTTAGACTTTGAACGCAATATCCCTACTTCAGACAAGCCATATGTTTGAAGTAACTTTATATCAGGGAATAAACTATGAAATTTTGCGAGAGTACTTTCAGCCATCACCTCAGTACCATAAGTAACCAACTTCAACCCAGACAGGTTATATTTTTTGTAAGCCTCACTCACCAGCAGCAAATTAATAAATGTAGGCGAAGTTGGCAATAGCTCAACGTTATATTTTTCAATTGTTGAGCAGATTGTCTCTGGCTTCCTATCACTGACAGTAATAATACAGCCCGCATTAGACAAATTATATAGCATAGTGTTAAAACCCCCAATGTGATCAAACAATAAAAATGTTATTGACCTCATTGAGTTACGTGGCACCTTGAACTTTTCAAGCATTGGCACCATATCATGTATTGCTGCTTTGCTTTTTCCTGTTGAGCCTGATGAAAATAAGACTAGCCCTGGATGTTGCTTGTCTTTTAATTCTAACAACAACTCGTGACTAACCACTACGCCTGTATTTTTGAATACAACTTTTTCATTAGTATCAATTTGAATAATCAATTCAATTTGTGCTATTTCTCGGAACTCAGGTTTGCTTGCTTCAACAGATGATGTTAGTGGAACGATAATGCAATCCTTTTCAATTAACGCCAACATCAGAGCAACGGCGGTTGGTGAAAAATCAGCTTCAATGCTAACGACTGTGCAGTCTGGTAGTTCTTCGCTTGACAACCGATTTCGCCACTTGTCGATTGCTTCTAGCAGCCATCCATATGTATAAGAGCCATCATTCCAGATAATGGCATCATTCTGTTTATTATCATTAAAAATTTCAGCAAGAAAGTCTGTGTACATTTTTAAACCCCACCAAGATACAAGGTTTGACCAGTAATAAATGAGCTTTCAGGCTTTAGATAAAAATCAATTACGTTAGATACGTCATCAAACATGCCAAATCGGTGAATTGCCTGTCTATCCAATAAATTCTGAATCTTATCTTTTGGTACGGCGCGAATAAGATCTGTTTCAATGGGTACAGGACCTATTGCATTTACCGTTATATGATATTCAGCATATTCTCTTGATAAAACTTCTGTTAATGATTTGACTCCTGCCTTAGACGCAACATAAGCCGCTTCACCTTCGAGTTTTAATGGAACTGCGATGGTCGTAAAATTAACCATACGGCCGTATTTTGTCTTTTTCATTAATTTGGCTGCTTCTCTACAAAACAGGAATGTGCCTAAAACATTTGTACTCAAGACTTTTTGCACAGTTGAAGCCGGCGTCAAAAGAGAATGGTTCATTGACGCAATGCCAGCATTATTTATGAGGTTGTCGACACGACCATATTTTTTTCTTATTGTGGAAAATAAGCGCTTAACATTCTTCTCATCAGAGACGTCAAGCATGAAGTGTTCATAATTACTCAACTGCCAGTCTATATCCCCACGACTACAGCCAATTACTGTATGCCCTTTAGCAACATAATGTTCTGCCAGATACTTACCGATACCTTTTCGTGTTCCGGTAATTACTGTGACTGGATTAGTCATTACTGTCTTCACTTATCAGGCCTTCAGAATACTCCGCTAAAGTACCAATAGTTTTAAAAGGACTATTTTTTTGCGACAAAGCCTTTTCGTCAGCCAAACTGATGCTGACACCCATACTTTCCTCAATCGCCTGCTCTACTGCAACCACTAACGATACAAGTCCCATCGAATCAAGAATACCCTTCTCACCGAAGAGAGGTGTGTCCTTATTGAGTTCAGAAGTAATTGATACTTCTTCTTCTTCGTTCAATTCATTTGCTGTTTCTATTATTAAGTTGATTAATTTATCAGACATTATTTTTACCAGTTTTCACATTAAGATACAGATTTAAAATTCGGTTTGATTTCAGTAAGATTGTTCATAGCAGAGACATGCTCGGCATGTTTTTCCATTGTGGTAACAGTATATCTATCAGTCATCAATTTCAGCACTTTACTTACAATATCTATTTTTTTAGTTAGAGATAAACTCATTCCCGGAAAAAACTGTAGCTCTTTCGCATCATCTTTACCCAAGAAGTCAAGTGGATGAAGTAGTACAGATGGGCTAGTGCTGGTAATTTTACACATAATCAGTGCAACCCTAAAATATAACATTGCCAGCATCGTAGAATAACGGCTTAAAAATAAGACGTAACTTAAGTGAATCGGGATTTTAAACACAGGCATTGTCGTTACCGGTATTTCAATTAATTTACTTTTATCCAGTGCCCATTTATATGGTTTTACTGGCCTCAATGCATCATCTAATGTGCCAAACAAGGCTTTGCGTTGTTCTTTTTGTTCTTTTGTTAGATTGCTTGTACTAAACATATAAGCACGTGCTAACGGGTTAAGCAGATTTGGAAATATAGTTGCATCATATGCATATCCACGATTCGAAAGAGCATTTAAGGTGTTTTCGGACAAACTAAATCCAGGGCCACGGAACCCAGTAGGTTTAACTCCAGTAGCGCTAATAATTGCATCCTCTGCACGAGCCAGCTCATCAAATAGTTTGTCGTAGGAATAAAGATGCAACCATGGCTCATGATTAAAACTGTGATTGCCAATTTCATGACCGGCATCTGCAATTGATTTTAGTACGTTGTGATTTTTTTCTAAGGCCGCATCCTGTCCAACAATAAAAAACGTAATCAACAGATCACGTTCCCTAAGAAAATCAAGAATTCGTGGCACCGCAATATCCAAATACGAAGGAAATTTTTCCCACCCTTCATCGCCATGAGTTTTCATGTAGGACCATTTATTATCAAGGTCCAGGGACAAACTAGCTATAGGCTTCATCATTTAACTCTTTGTAGATTAATTACAGAAAGCCTGGTTTTATATTAACCGGCACACCATTTTGCTCTAAAGACCTTTGTGCAGCATCTAAGACCTTCACAACTCTTAAGCCATCAAGACCATCACTGTGTGGTTGAGTCCGAGTTCGAATGCTTTCAAGAAAATGATTGCACTCCAAACGAAGAGGCTCTCCAACATTGATATGCGGTATGGTGATATCGCCAAAGCGGAGGTTAATGTATTCAGCAAACGAATTATAATCAGTATTATGGGTCGCACCCTTATCGTAAATTCGCAGCTTTTCCGTACTTTCTATATCATCAAATACTGCCATTTTCTTACTACCAACAACGGTTATTTTCCGAACTTTGTGCGGATCCAGCCAACTCACATGTACATGTGCCATTGACTTACCATTAAAGTTCATACTAAAGAACACCACATCTTCAATGCCTTCTTGTAAGTACGCCTGCCCACGAGCAGATATGTCCGTAGGTTCCATGCCAAGCAGGTATAAAATAACTGAAATGTCATGTGGCGCAAAATTCCATAATGCATTCTCATCTTCGCGCACTGTTCCTAAGTTAACTCTTTGTGCGTATATATAATGAATATCGCCTAGCTCACCATCTTCAATCATTTCCTTTAGTTTATTTACAACTGGATGATACTCAAGCAAGTGGCCAACCATAAGTATTTGATTATTTTCTTCGGCGATACGAATAAGATCCTCCGCATCAGCTGTTTTCAAAACTAGCGGTTTTTCTATATATACATCCTTACCCGCCTCCAGGGCCATTTTACCTAATGGGTAATGATGCGGCGCGGTGGTTGCTATAACAACAGCTTGTAGCTCAGGATCATTTATTAAGTCATTATAGTCTTGTGTTGTTTTTGTTCCCGGATATAGATTCGCCATTTGATCAAGCTTCTTCTCATCAAGGTCACAAATATATTTTAAATTAGCGTCTGGGATTTGGTAATAATTTCTCGCCAAGTTTTTTCCCCATCCACCTACACCAACCACACCAATATTAATCATACTAGACTTCCTTTTTCAGAATTTTTTTCTTCGTTAATGGATATATTCAACAATGGCATCTAGAATTTTTTCTGCCGTTTTACCTTCACCAAAAACTGAATTCACTTGCTTTGAAAAATCGATCTCATGAGACATTAGCTCAGACCATTGTGTAAAAGCTTTATGAATTTCCTCTGGCTTCGCACCTGTAATAATATTGCCCCCTGATGTGACGGTTTCTACCCACTCTGTCTCATCTCTTAAAGTAATACACGGGCAATTTAAAAAGAATGCCTCCTTCTGTAAACCTCCCGAGTCTGTAAATGCTATCTTAGCATTACCAACCAACTCCATCATATCCAGATAACCAACTGGATCAACTAAAGAGAAATTCTTACATGGTCTCCAATTGTTAAGTTCTTTATTAATTACACTCTTAGTTCTAGGATGCACTGGAAATATCAATCGCAGACCTTCTTCAGCAATCGTATTCAGAGCATTGAGGATATCCTTTAAGCGAATAAGATCATCAGTATTTTCTGCACGATGCATAGTAACCAAGCCATATTCTTTAGATCTAAGAAGCAACTCTCTTAAAACCAACGACTTGTTTTTTGCCAGGTTACTATTAAAAATAACTGCATCCCGCATAATATCACCAACATTTAGTGATTTAGTGATAAGATTTTCATTCTTAAGATTTTCCATGGCAGTGGGTGTAGGAGCCAATAACAAGCTCGACACATGGTCAGCAACAATACGGTTTATTTCCTCAGGCATCGCCCTGTTAAAACTACGCAAACCAGCCTCTATATGAATCACAGGAATATGAAGCTTTACTGCGGCAAGGGCCGCTGCTAGGGTAGAATTAGTATCTCCATAAACAATAACAATACTGGGCTTTACATCTAACAAAAGTTCTTCAATTTTCTCAATCATTCTCCCGGTTTGGGCGCCATGTCCACATGAGCCAACCCCCAAATGAAAATGTGGTTTCGGGATCTTTAATTCATCAAAAAATATATCTGACATGTCGGAATCATAATGCTGACCCGTATGTACAATTATATCTTCTATTTTATCTTTTTTATCCTTATTGTATTCGGCGATAGCACGACTCATGGGAGCGATCTTTATAAACTGGGGCCTTGCGCCTACAACACTAAGAAATTTCATTTTTATCTATAAAACTCTTTAATCACATCAACTACATACTTTTGCTGCTCACCAGTCAACTCTGGATATATTGGAATCGCAACGGTAGATTCCGCAGCTTTAATTGATTCCTTGCAATCTTTTGCGCTGTATCCCAGATAAGAAAAGCAGTCCTGAATATGTAATGGGACAGGATAATATATTTCTGTACCAATATTTTTGTCGCTCAAATATTTTCTTAGTTCATCCCGTTTTTCTACCCTTAAAACATATTGATTATATATGTGTCTATAGCCTTGCGTAGAAACAGGCGTAATAACATGTTTATCCAAGCAAGCTTCCTCAAAAAGCTTGCTGTACAGATCTGCATTATGTTGTCGTCCTTCAGTCCACCCATCAAGATATTTAAGCTTTACCAAAAGAACAGCCGCTTGAATTTCATCGAGTCGAAAATTTCCACCTATATGTGCATGGTAATACTTGGGCTTTGAGCCATGCGCTCGGAGTATTCTTAATCTGTCTGCAAGTTCTTCATTATTGGTAACGCACATGCCGCCATCACCAAATGCTCCCAGGTTCTTACTTGGGAAAAAAGAAAAACATCCAATATCGCCCATGCTGCCTGCACGTTTGCCACCTGCATACTCGGAGCCAATAGCTTGTGCTGCATCCTCTACAACTCTAAGATTATTTTCTTTTGCTATCTCTAACAGAGGTTCCATATCAGCCACTTGGCCGTATAAATGGACAGGCAAGATCACTTTAACAATCCCTCCTGATTTTTTGTTTTTCAGAATTCCGCTTTCAAGCTCACATTGTGTACTGATAAACTCCTGGACAGCTTTTGGCGATAGATTGTAAGTTATCGGGTCAACATCACAGAAAATCGGTGTTGCCCCTACTCTTGCTATTGCACCCGCAGTAGCAAAAAAAGTATAAGGAGAAGTAATTACTTCATCGCCAGGACCTACTTCCAATGCCATTAGTGCGATTAGTAATGCATCGGTTCCGGAAGAAACACCTACACCAAACGAGCATTGACTATAGTCAGCAACTTGCGACTCTAGCTTTTTAACGCTCGGACCTAAAATAAAGTACTGGCTTTCGCATACATCATCAATCTTTTGTTTGATTTCTTCTTTTATCTGCGTGTATTGCGCCTTTAAGTCAAGTAGAGGCACTTGCATTTCATTTTTAGCCACAATCATTCTCCAATAGTTCAATTTAGCGTCGTTACCACTAAATTTTCTTTTTTGTATTTTTTTTCACATGCGCTGCATTGGGTGCTCTCGCTCGATATTTCCGATGGCGAAAACCCCAACTTCACACCACACTCACATACCCAACCTTTTATTTTTGCCGGGTTTCCATACACCATAGAGTAATCTGGCGTATCTCTGGTTACCACTGCGCCTGCACCAATGAATGAATATTTTCCCAGTGTAATCCCGCAGACGATTGTCGTGTTGGCACCAATCGTGGCACCTTGCCTGACAAGTGTTTCTTTATATTCATTCTTTCTTTCAACATGACTTCTCGGATTAATAACATTTGTAAACACCATGGATGGCCCACAAAAGACGTCATCTTCCAAAATAACACCAGTATATACTGAGACATTATTTTGAATTTTTACATTATTCCCAATTCTACACCCTGGTGACACAACAACATTTTGTCCGATATTACATTTGCTGCCTATAACACTATCTTTCATAATATGGGAGAAGTGCCAAACTTTTGTATCATCGCCAATAACGCATGGCTCATCGACATATGATGATTCGTGGACAAAATAATTCTTATTACTCATTGTTGCTACCCTTTTCTTATAATCGTTGTCTATTCAATATTCCTTTGCTGAATAAAATCATTTACTGCTTGTATTACTGCATTATTATTCAAAGTGTTATTTACAAATTGCGACGAGTTTAATATGTAAAAATTTGGATGTTGCGTTGAAACATCCGGGATGATTTTCGAATAATTCAAGACCTGTAATGGCTGTACTTTAAATTCTCTATTTACATGTACGCTCACAATGTCTTCTTCTGTAATTTGAGGGTACATTTTCTTTATGCCTGTAAGGAATAAGTCGCTTATTTCATCATCAGTCTTTCTTAAGAAGGGATCATCTGAATGAATATACTTCGGAAAATATGTCAAATAATAACCACCGGTCTCTTCTAAAGGAACAATACTGCTCATCCCAATTACTGCAGTATAAGGTACGGTGTTATCGGTAATATTTAATGTATAGTAAGGTGATACTTCTTTTTTAGTCACTAAAACAAGGCACACTACCCCTGAATATTCAACCTCTCCTCCTGCATGCTTCACGTCAACCAGTTCACTCGAAACCACTTTTTGAAGAACGTCTGTGGGCGAGGTGAAAATGACCTTATCAAATTCATTCACACCATCGTCTGTTTCAATTTTTAATTTATTATCACTACCCTGTAATACACTCTTGACCGTGCAGTTTCTGAATATCTCTCCATTGCCTTTTTTAATATTACTCAATAATTTGTCAAAAACAGTTTTGTAGCCACCAGAGAGATAGCCCATTTGCTCTTTACGTGCGGATGAATCACGAGCGCCATAGAGTCGACTTATGTATGACCATATAAAAACAGCTGAAACACGTTTGTAATTCTCGCCAAGCTTTGCGAGCAACAATGGCTTCCATAACTTATTATATGTCTGAGTCCCTGAATATTTGATCAGCCAATCTTCTACTGGAATTTTTTCTAATGCCTTCCAGTTTTTTATGCGTGATGCATACAGAATAGTAAGGCCCAGTCTGAACTTGTTCCATAAATTTAAAGGCGGGAATTTGATAAAGTCAATCGTATCATTAAGAGGATAAAACTTACCCTTGACATAAAATCCTGTCTTCGTTGTCTCCCATGCTAATTTATCGCCCAGGCCTAATAATTTAATAAAATTAATTAACGGTCCATCTGTGGGCAGAATTACATGGTAATATCGATCCCATTCAAAGCCTCCAAAATCATGATGAGTAGCCAAACCGCCTAATTGCGAGGATTTCTCATAGACAACAACTTCATGGTTGTCTGAAGTTAAATATTGCGCAAGCGACAACCCCATCATTCCGCCGCCAATTATCCCTATTTTCATCTTGCATTCCTAATCAAACATACAGTTTCCACAGACCAGCTAGTTAGTATTTGTTCTCAGAAACACTTCTTTGCCATTCAATGGTTTTAGCCATACCTTCTTCAACACTTACCTCGGCTTTTACACCTAAGACTTTCTCACTATGAGTTGTATCTGGTACACGACGCATTACATCTTCATATTTTTTATTTGTGAATGATTCATAAGGGACAAATTCTAACTTTAGCTCTCCAGGCGTATTGCTAACCTTTTTTATCGTCTTGGCGAGATCAACAATTGTCATCTCATGTGTACTGCCTATATTAAATATATCACCATTAGCTTCTTCTCTGATTATTGCCTGATATGTTCCTTCAACGGTATCAGTCGCATAAGTGAAGCTTCTAGTTTGCATACCATCGCCATGTATAGGTATGACTTTATCATTTAGAACAGCATCAATAAACACAGGCGGTGGTCCCCCCCACCAACTCAAATGCATTTTTGGTCCATAAGAACCGAAGTATCGCAACAGGGTAACTGGAAAACCGTATGACTCCTGGTATGCCAAAGCCAAATGTTCATCAAATAATTTTGAGACCGCATAAGACCATCTGGGCGATTTTGATGAGCCAATAACGCTATCAGTGTTATCTTCACTGAAAGGGATATCAGGATTTCTGCCATAAACATCTGATGTGGATGCTAAAACACATTTACAATTAAGCCTGCGTCCCAATTCCAAAACTTTTTCACTACCAATATAATTAATCTTTAGTGTGCTTATAGCATTACCATATCGTGGAATTTTATAGGCCGCCAGGTGAACAATACACTCTACATCTTTACCGATATCATCAAATGCCCCATCTTGCGTGATATCACGCTTCAAAAATGTAAAAGCGCTATTGTTGCTATGCTCCGCAATATTTTCCATACGACCTTTTGACAAGTCATCTACACCAATAACTTCGTGCCCTGCTTCAAGTAAACGAACCAGTAAATTTGACCCTATAAATCCCGCTACACCAGTAACGAGTACTTTCCTTGGTGAATTGCCCATATTTTATTACCCTATAAATATTTTAAATGAAAGTTTCATGCAGTAACAATGTCATATTATGTCTGCTAATGGCTATAACCAAATAAATTGCTGAGCTTTTATTTTTATTCCGTACTGCTTTGACCATATCTAATTACGTGTAAATTGTACCCTACTTGGGGCTATTTAAGATATTGCTGATGGTATTTTTGCAATAACTTAATAAATTTATGGCTAATAATTGTGCATGTAGTTAATACTTAAATCTGTTGAAGCGCATTAGATAAATACAAATTGGAAGAGGCCAAATTTGAAAGAAAATAGTCTAAAAGGTGGCCATTTAAACAAAATTGGAATCTGTGTTATTTCATTTTAATATTACGACACAGTGCGCAGATCCCTCACCATTACTTTTCAAAAAGGAAGTAAGCCTTATCCTCTTTCTGTTCATTATTGTAAACAACATAGGAAATTTTGACGGAATAATGTTTGTATACTGCATACTATAAAGGTGAATTAGGGAGTAATTATTCTGACTGAACCTAAAGCAAGCTAAAATTCAAATCCTTTTTTTTGCTGATGCTGAGAAGACCCGAAAGTTAAACATAGCATTACGTTTTGCTGACGTGGTAAGTACTTTCATTCAAATAGCTAAAAAATCCCATATAAGCAATCCAGCAATCAACCGTATAGTACAAACAAATTACATATCACTTCTTAGCACAATTCAGCCATGAAAACTTACTATCGTTTACCCGGCACTCATACTTGAAGAATTATGACGCATGTATCTTATGACTCAGTTAGTGCTTTTGGTAAATATACTGTTTTCTCTTTTCAGCATACACAAGTTGTCTGCATAGCTTTTATGGTATAAGGAGATTATAATGCACTTCTGATATGGGAAGCGTCTAAGAAGTGGATATCTTTAAGTGATGAAAATACATTTGCATGATGAAGCATGGGAAACACTAAAAAACCAAGGTTTCCTCAATGCCTGGGACGAACTTTACAGCCAATGCGCCTGGGCAACACCATACCAGTCTCAACAATTTGTAATTACCTGGTTTGAAAATTATAAAAATAATTACTCCCCGGTTATTATTACACTCAGCAATAAATCAAATAAGCTTCTAGGGTTATTTTTATTAGCCACATCTAAACAAAATAATCAGATTGTTTCACCTGGTGCACACCAGGCTGAATATCAATGCTGGCTTTCAGCTGCAGAATGTCCTGTTGATTTTATTACAAATGCACTCACCGCTATATACAACAAATTAGACATCAATAGCTCGATAATACTTAAATACATACCACCTGAATTACCTATACACGATTTTTTTGAGTCAACGAAATTTTCCGGATTAGCCGAACTTAAAAAACACCGAAGACCACTGTTACACATTGATGCCGCAAACATAGAAAAATCATTCAAGAAAAAAAGCAACAAAAGCCGTTTCAACAGGCTCAAAAAGCTTGGTGACCTGGAGTTTAGAAAATTAACGGACGATGAAGATTTGACGTGTGTCTTCGACAAAATTATTGATTTTTATAATTTTCGACAAGGAGCATTTAATAACTCATTTCCATTTCAAGAAGATCCTCAGAAGAGAGACTTTCATCTTGATTTATTTAAACTACACAAAGATTTTTTTCATTTTACAATAACATCTCTTAATGGCGAGCCTATAGCAGCACACATTGGTGTTACTGGGGAAAATATTATTCACTTGGCAATACTGGCTTATTCGCCATTATATGCGAAATCTTCACCTGGAAAACTTCACCTTATGGGGCTCGGCAAGCAACTTGTCAATGATGATATTCAATTATTAGATCTAACACCAGGTGGTGATGCCTGGAAGGAACGTTTCTCTGACCACTCGGATGAAGTGCATGAATTAATTATTTATCCTTCACCAAGGCATAAAAAGATACAATCAACAAAAGAAGCGCTTTTACAAACGACCAAGAAATTTGCACAATATGTTGGCATAACACCAAAGCATGCAAGAACCATTGTTGCTCTACTGAAGCGTATAACAATCAAAAGTGTGTTAAATAAAATTCACTCTTTTATCCCTAAGCTTTCAGAAATGCGTATTTATTATCATACAGTGGCATCTGCCCAAAAGCATTCCTCCCCAGGAAGAATGAAAAAAAATAATATAACTGATTTGCTTAAGTATACCCCAATAGAAACATGGCAAAATAAGCAATCTTTTTGTTATGACGCGCTAAACAGATTTGAAAAAAATATACACTCTTATACGTTATCAAGTAACAATAAGTTGCTACATTATGGGTGGCTTGTTGAACAGCAAACAGAAGCATTTATATCTGAGGTTCAGCATCACTATAAATGGCCCGAGCATAGTACCATCCTCTATGATTTTTATACCGATCCAGATGCAAGAGGCCAAGGTCTTTATCAGGAAAACGTTCGACACATGCTATCGGAAGCCTGTGCATCCAGCGAAACTAAAAATATTTGCATTTCGGCGCTAGCCAGCAATAAACCCTCATGTTACGTCATCGAAAAACTTGGCTTCGAATACATAGAATCACTGTTTTTGTTTGACTTTTTTGGAATGAAATTTAAGTGGAAAAACAAAACTCCGTAGCCAGAAACTAACGGTCATATATCATGGGCTCACTAATAAAAAAAATAATTCTTTATCTCTGTTGGGCTACTGGTGCCTTTTCTATTTCAAGGTATTTTTATAGAAACAAGCTTCTTATTCTCTGCTACCACGGATTTGAAAGTAATGACGAATCCAGCTTCCGACCAAAGCTCTTTATTAAAAGTGAAACGTTCCGCAAGCGCCTTAAAATGCTTTCAAAATATAATTCCCAGGTATTATCACTGGACGATGCTTTATCTATGCTGAACTTGGGAACGCTGCCTTCAAATTCAGCCGTGATAACAATTGATGATGGTTTCTATAATGTCCTTAGCGTCGCACAGAAAATTTTAGAACCTTATCGATATCCTGCAACTCTATATCTCACAACATATTATGTAGAAAACAATAATCCTATATTTAGGTTAGTCGTACAATACATGTTTTGGAAGACAAAGATGCAAACCGTTGACCTAACTGACTGTAGCTGGGCAAATGATACCGAAATAGATATCTCTAACAATAAAACCTCTAATCGCGTGATATGGGACTGTATTAATTATGGTGAGAAAAAATGCAGCGAAAATGAACGCACCCATATTTGCAGGCAGTTGGGAGTTTTGCTAGGCGTTAGTTATAACAGCATATGTAAAGATCGAATCTTGTCATTATTATCAGCGGAAGACGCTAAAATACTGTCGCACAAAAACTGTAATATTCAATTACACACTCACAGACATCGGCTCCCCATTGACAATAAGGCGGAAACTCAGAAAGAAATTATTGATAACCGTATCGCACTTGAAAAAATTGTTCCTTACCCAACCATGCATTTCTGTTATCCCAGCGGCATATGGGACAAAGCACAATGGCCTTGGCTCGAACAAGTCGGTGTTAAAAGTGCAACCACTTGCCTGCCAGGGTTGAATAGTAATGAAACGTCAGTTTTCGGACTAACCCGTTTTCTTGACGGTGAGAACATAAGTAACATCGAGTTCAAAGCTGAGCTATTTGGATTTTCTGAATTATTACGTAATATTCGAAGTGCTATTTTAGCGTCTGTTAAATAATATTGTTTAAGCAAATATCAACTTACTCAGTTTCAACATAATGACTTAGCTAAATCTGATGAAAAAAATAATTAATCTTTTTAAACAGCTTGGCTACGTGGACGGGTTCTTGTATAGCCTCAACACTCTATTCCAGTATTTATCGATTAAAAAAATGCGCACGATAAAGTATTATATCTATTCTCAACCTGTACCACATGCAGCTTTATTACCGAAAAATCGCGGCAAAGATATTCATATAGAGCAAGTCTATGCTAACGATGAAATTACAAGTAAATTTCCGAGGCCTCGCGATGTCATTATGAATCGCTTTAATCAAGGTGCATTATGTTTTGTTGCGTATAAAAACAATACATTTGCCGGATTTCTTTGGTTGATTAAAAATAAATATGTTGAGGATGAAGTAAAATGTAATTATTTTCCCTTACCTGCCAGAAACTCCGTATGGGATTTTGATGTATATATATCTCCCGAACAAAGAATAAGCTTTGTCTTTATCAAGCTATGGGATTATGCGAACAGCTATATGAGAGCTAATGGAATAACAACATCTATGAGCCGTATATCAGCCTTTAATATTTCTTCAATAAAGTCACATGGT
>Ga0316204_10005500_pt1 | contig 20815 bp, 17 predicted proteins | sample 6monrhotite_MG_2_FD_205661 | JGI IMG/M metagenome (GOLD analysis project Ga0316204, IMG submission 205661) | Microbial mat bacterial communities from mineral coupon in-situ incubated in ocean water Damariscotta River, Maine, United States -... | ecosystem: Environmental > Aquatic > Marine >... | reverse complement strand
AAAATTGTGTTATGATGTGACATGGCTTGAATCTCTTTGTTATTGCTAGGTTTTTTGCAACTCCAGTATAACATATTATAGAGATTTAAGCCTGTTTATTTGTCTTTTAAGTGGGACAGCAATGGGTTGGACTGTCTAAATTTTTTTACCTCAATAGGCTCCTATTTTAGTTAAAAACAACCAAACTTTCATTTTGCATCAAATATAACTTGTTAAAACATTGATTTTTAAAAATAAAATAAACTATGACAGTACAGAGGGAAGAATTGAACTACTTTGACATTTTTTCAGGCATTCCATGCTAACTATTTGTTGTTATTGTATAAAATATAAATAGTGGTTTCGCTTTATTGTTATTAATATGATGAATTTTTGTATGAGTTGGTATGACCTCCCAAAGTTTAAATAAATATCAATCTGTCCATGTCTACAGTATACTTTTTTATGTTAATTAGTAAAACTGTAGCCCTGTTGACGGTGTTGTTAAAGGAACTGAAGCTAGTCAATTAACAATACTGGATGATTATTCTCGTTACATTGTCAGTTGGAAGCTTTGCACGAGCATGACCTCAAAAGATGTGTCAGATACGCTTTAGATTGCTTTGAAGAGAACAGGCTTTGATAATGTGAAGCTGAAGAACAGGCCGCGCCTCCTCAGCGATAATGGTCCGTCCTATATATCATCAGAGCTAGCCGACTGGTTAAACAAACACGGTATGGAGCATACTCGTGGCAGACCGTATCATCCGCAGACCCAAGGCAAAATTGAGAGATGGCACCGTTCCCTCAAAAACCAGATATTGCTGGAAAACTAGTACTTTCCCAGCGAATTAAAACAGCGCATCGAAGAATTTATTCAATATTACAACACAAGGAGATATCATGAGAGCATAAATAACTTAACACCTGAAGATGCCTTTCTAGGGCGCGGCAATGCGATCCTGGAAAAGCGAAACAAAATTAAACTCAAAATAATGGCCAAACGAAAACGCTTGCATAATAAAGCTATGGCCGTTTAATATTAACAGATGGAGCAGAATACTCTCTTATTCTAATGACTTAAAAACACAACTTTCCCTGACGACGTACAATACAAATTCCTGAAAATACAGTTCATTGTAAAATTCTATATCATTGATTCTAAATGATAATGTTAAAAGTGGTGCCCCCAGCCGGAGACGACCTGATATGAGGCTTGTCTCAATAAAATATTATTAACTATATGTAATTATTGTATAAAACAGAAATAGTGGTGCCGCCAAATTCTATCTTTCACATAAGAATTTTGTATGAGTTGGTATGACCTCGCATAATTTAAATAAATATCCTTCTAGCCATGTCTGCGGTCTATGTTTTTTACAGTAGCCCTGTTGAAGTAAGTGCTCGTATATTAAACAAAATGTTTAGACCTCCTCTTGTCTAATAAAGTTAGAGAAATTGATGTCAATTCCACACTCGTCTATGAAAGTAGCCACCTCTGGTCCTCAATTTTTATGCCATTCTAAAATATGCAAATCCAAAATTCACTCAAATTCAATCTCATAAGGCATAATATATTATGCGCGGTATAATATAATGGTTGGTGTAAAGTATAAACTAGGTTAAAAATCCGCATAAGTTTTTTCTGAATATCATTAAAGACATACTTAATAGATAATAAAGGGGCGTCTGCTCGTATGGTGATAATAAAAAATATAATCCGATTGGGCGGAGCATTTTCTTTGCTTCTGTTATCAAGCGGAATCGCCCAAGCATCCCCATGGGCCGCAGTTGGCGATATGCAGCTGCGCAATGATGTTGAAATACTTGCACGCCATAACGTTATTTCAGGGCCCGTCAATACATGGCCTATTTCGTGGAAACAAATCACCCGCAATTTATCTCGTACATCTGAAATGGATTTGCCGCCGTACGTTCGCCTTGCCGTGATGCGCGTAAAAGAAAAAATTCCGGGCGAATTCCGCACCACTGTTCATCTGCAATTGACCAACAACCCCGCTATTGTACGAGGCTTTCAAAAAACTGCCCGCAATGATTTAGATGCGTCAGCGACTCTCGAATATAACAATGACGACAGTGGCACTACTGTGCATCTAGAAGGCGGCTATCGTAAAGGCAACGGTGAAGACTATGCCCACCTGGACAGCAGTTATTTAAGTCAAGACATAGGCAACTGGTCCGCCTATGCAGGCGCATTCGACCGTTGGTGGGGCCCAGGCCGCGAAAGCACACTAATCCTAAGCAACAACGCCCGCCCTATGCCATCTGTAGGCTTGCGCCGAATAGAACCAAAGGCCTTTGAAACAAAATGGCTCAGCTGGATAGGCCCATGGCAATGGGACATGTTCGTCGCCAAAATGGAAAAAGACCGCCATGTGCCCAATGCGTTGATTGCAGGCATGCGACTTTCTTTTGAACCCATTAATAATTTCGAGGTAGGTCTATCCCGCACGATGCAGCTTTGCGGTGATGGTCGTCCCTGTGGGTTTGCATCATGGACCAAGGCTTTGGTTTCAATTGGAGACCTAGATAACCCTGTTGATCGTACGGACCTTAGTCAAGAGCCAGGAAATCAACTGGCAAGTATTGACTTTTCTTATACGGCAAGCATAAGTGAAAAAACTAATCTAAAGTTATATGCTGAAGGTGCGGCAGAGGATTTATTGCTATTTCTACCATACAAATACGCAAAGATGATTGGGATTTCGGTCTATGGGCCATATAGGAAAGATGGAGCGCAGTGGCGTGTCTCTGCCGAATTTTCTGATACAGTAGCGACACTGGTATGGTTTGGTGGAACAAGAGAGAAATATGTTCTCTATAATCACCATATCTATCAATCTGGATATCGCTACAAAGGGCGGTCAATTGGACATAGTTTGGATAGCAATAGTCAGTTAATTTCTTTTAGTGCCGACTATATAACTCAAAACAATTGGACGTATACAGCTAAATTTCATCATGCTCTGGTTAACAGGTTTGACGATGGGTTTTTTAAAAATCCTGTAAGCACTGTAAAAGAAAAAATTAATTTAGTTGAGGCTAGCGTCCAAGTACCAATGAAAATTGGGGATTTATATTTTTCAATGCGATTACATGATGATAGCCCAAATACGCCAGATAAAAAAGAGGCAGGCGTAGATATTAATATTTTTTGGTCCCATTATTTTTAATGAGAGTTTTGATGGGTCTAACTCTTAGCATTCCCAAGCTTTGATATTTATTTAAAATCAATATATTAGTGGAACGTTTTTCTGCATATTAACTATTACACTAGATTTTATCCTTAAGTGTAGTTTATAAGATGGATGTAAAAAATTGAACTGGGTTCAATGGGTGCTTGGAAAAAATAATATGAAAAAATTTGGACTAATTGGGGCTGCGGGTTATATTGCTCCCCGTCATATGCGCGCTATTGCAGACACAGAGAATGAGCTAGTAGCAGCTTTGGATAAAAATGATTCTGTTGGCGTAATTGACAGTTTTTTCCCAAATGCGGATTTTTTTACAGAGTATGAGCGTTTTGATCGTCATGTGGATAAAATGAGACGTAAGGGAAGTCCCCTTGATTATATTGCCATTTGTTCGCCTAATTATCTTCATGATTCCCACATGCGGTTTGCACTTCGGGCTGGGGCAGATGCAATTTGTGAAAAACCTTTGGTTCTTAATTCTTGGAATATTGAGGGATTAAAGGAAATCGAGCATGATACAGGACGCAAGATTAATACCATTCTTCAATTAAGGTTACATCCAAGCATTATAGCAATTAAAGAAAAAATTGCCGCCGCCCCAAAGAATAAAAAGCATGAAGTCGATTTGACTTATATAACTTCTAGAGGCCACTGGTATCTAGTGTCTTGGAAGGGTGATATTCATAAATCTGGTGGCGTTGCGACCAACGTCGGCGTGCATTTCTATGATATGCTGCATTTCATTTTTGGGGATTTGCAGGAAAATATTGTCCATTATTCTTCTGACACGACCTGTTCTGGTTACTTGGAATATGAGAATGCTCGTGTTCGCTGGTTATTGTCGATAGATGAGAATAATCTGCCGGAAACGGCAAAAGAGAGTGGTCAGAGAACTTACCGCAGTATTACGGTCGACGGTGAGGAAATTGAGTTTTCTGGCGGCTTCACAGATCTTCATACATCCAGCTATCAAGCTATCCTCGCAGGAAATGGCTTTGGTCTTGATGATAATATTGTTGCGATTGAAACTGTTGCTGACATAAGAAATCAGACGCCGATTGGAAAAGTTGGTGAATATCACCCTTACCTGAATAAGCTACTTAAATAATTGAGAGATGTTGAGATGACTTATCAGGTTGATGACAGTGCTATTGTAGATGACGGTGCCGAAATTGGTGATGGTTGCCGTATTTGGCATTGGGTTCATATTAGTGCAGGCGCTAAAATAGGAAAAGACTGCTCATTTGGACAAGGCGTATTTGTTGGGAATAGAGTTGAAATTGGCAATAATGTTAAGATTCAAAACAATGTTTCCGTATACGATAATGTTACTATAGAGGATGATGTTTTCTGTGGACCGAGTATGGTTTTTACCAATGTCTATAACCCACGTTCCGCAGTGAGCCGGAAAGATGAATATAGAAATACGATTGTGCGCAAGGGAGCTACACTCGGCGCTAATTGTACGATTGTATGTGGTCTTCCGATTGGGAAATTTGCCTTTGTAGGCGCGGGTGCTGTCGTGAATGAGAAAGTACCTGACTATGCTCTAATGGTCGGTGTTCCAGCTAAACAAATTGGCTGGATGAGTGAATATGGGGAACGGCTAGATTTACCTCTTTCTGGCGACGCGCGCGTGATATGTAAAAATACAGGATCTATATATCAACTCATGAATGATATAGTGACTAAAATTGAAGGGGAATAAAATGCAATTCATTGACTTGCAAGCGCAGTATAAACATTTAAAAAAACGTATTGATGCACGTATCCAAACCGTTTTGGACCATGGTAAATATATTATGGGGCCAGAAGTGCAGGAATTTGAAGAGCAGCTCTCATCTTATGTTGGCGTTAAACATTCTATTGGCGTTGCCAATGGTACCGATGCCTTACAGCTTGCCTTAATGGCACTTGGCGTAAAACAGGGCGATGCTGTTTTTGTTCCGACATTCACTTTCTTCGCATCAGCTGAGGTGGTACCTCTACTCGGTGCGACTCCTGTCTTCGTCGATATTGATGAGTACACGTATAATATATGCCCCGTAAGCCTGAAATCTGCCATTGAAACTACTTTAAAAGAAGGCAAATTAACACCTAAAATCATTATGGCTGTAGACTTGTTTGGCTTGCCTGCAGATTATATGTCTATAAAAACAATAGCGGACAAATATGGCTTGAAAATTATTGAAGATGCTGCCCAGGGTTTTGGGGGCAGCATTAATGGCAAGCGCGCATGTAGCTTTGGGGATATTGCAACAACCAGCTTTTTCCCAGCAAAGCCGCTCGGTTGTTACGGTGATGGTGGTGCGGTGTTTACCAATGATGATGATTTAGCCGCTCTGATAAGATCCCTTCGAGTTCATGGTAAAGGTGCTGATAAGTACGATAATGTGCGTATTGGGCTCAATAGCCGACTAGATACTATTCAAGCGGCTATATTGATCGAGAAATTGAATAATTTTCCATGGGAATTGGAGCAGCGTCAAAAAGTGTCTGAGTTGTATAATGAAAAATTAGCAGATCAGTTTCATATTCCTGTCGTGCCGGAAGGCTATTTGTCATCTTGGGCGCAATATACGGTTCAAGCAAAAGCTGGAACACGAGAAAGCCACATGGCGGCCTATAAGGATAAAGGCGTACCAACAATGGTTTATTATGGCACTAATATGCATGAGCAAACGGCTTTTAAAGGTTTAGGCTATAAATCTGGTGATTTCCCAACTGCAGAAAAAGCGTCAAAATCAGTGTTTAGCTTGCCAATGCATCCATATCTATTATAAGCAAAACAATATTTTATATAATTATAGAAGACGCGTTATAAAAAATTAATACGTTTAAAAGTTAAGTTGCCTATTAATTGAAGGGTCCATAAAGAATGAATGAGAAAGATATTTGGGGTCAAGTAGTTATTGTATTTTGCGATATTGTTGATGTAGAAAAAAATATAGTATTTGAAACCACAGATTCTGAGTCTATTGAAGAATGGGATAGTTTAGCTCATGTGCGTCTTATCGTAGCTCTTGAAGATGAATTTGATATTGATTTTTTGCCTGAAGAGATATATGGCCTCTCTAATCTGGGCGCGTTATATAAAGTTATATTAACCAAAATTTCTTAAGATAAAAATCTTTGATCAAAAACACAGAATTCTGTGCAAGGAATGACAAAATGAGTGATAGATCTAAGACCCCCCCCCCCGTTGAATTGCTCTCATTTGATGAAATTGTGGGTAATATCCAGCTATGTATTCAGGAAAAAAAGGACCCTCACGAACTTTTAACTGTAGTAAGGTTAATTGATTTAAAGCCTCGCGAGCTGCAGAAATTGGGAAGTCTTGCTACAAAAATTCTCAAATCAGGAACTGTTGTAAATGGGTATGAAAAATTAAAATTAGGAGTAATTTCCAATGTATCTTGGGCGTTATTCCCTAATGAATTAATTGGTAAAGCTCTAACCGCAGGGTTTTTATTAGATGTCGTAATTGGGCCTTATGATCAAGCTATTAATGTAGCCATGAATCCCGAGGATCCATTTTACCAGAATAACTTTGACTTCATTATTTATGCAGTTTTTTGGCAAGGATTAGAAGCAACATTGGATTTTAACTCAGGAGCGGCGGATATATACCTTTCCAATATGACTTCTAAAATTGAAGTAGAGATACAAGGATTACTTCGAAATGCAAATTGTCCTCTGATTATTCAAAACCTTACTAATCATTCAAGGTCTGTCTTCGGTAATATTGATCGATTATTACCCTTTGGAAGCAGGAATATAGTAGATTGTTTAAATTCAAAAATAATTGATCTAACAAAAGACTCTAATAGTTTTTTTCTAGACTTTGATGCCTTGGCTTCTGAATACGGTAAAAAAACCTTTTTCAGTGCGAAAAACTGGCATTGGGTAAAACAGCCAATGAATCAAGAAGGTCTATCAGAATACTTAAATGAAATCATCAAATTGATTATTTCTATAAGGGGAAAGTCAAAAAAAGTCCTTGTATTGGATATGGATAATACTATTTGGGGGGGAGTAATTGGAGATGATGGAATTGAAGGAATTGAAATTGGTCCAGGATCGGCCGCTGGTGAAGCTTTTCTTGAAGTACAAAAAACTGCTCTAAGCTTGAAAAAAAGGGGAATTGTACTTGCTGTGGCTTCAAAAAATGATTTGGAAACTGTCAAATCTGCAATAGAAAAACACCCCGAAATCATATTTAACATAGACGATTTTGCTGTTTTAAAAGTAGATTGGAATGATAAGGCTAGCAACATTAAATCTATAGCCAAAGAACTAAATGTTGGAATTGATAGCATTGTTTTTATAGATGACAACCCTTTTGAAAGAGAACAAGTTAGACAAACTCATGCAGAGGTATTAGTGCCGGAATTACCTGTTTCACCCCACGAATATTCTAATATTATTTTAGATTTAGGCTGCTTTGAAGCTGTTCGCTTTACAAAGGAAGATTTGCATAGATATGAACAATATAAGGATAATGCAAAACGAGCAAAAAAATTTTCAGAATCAGTGAATTTAGAGTCTTTTCTTCTAAGTTTAAACATGGGATCTGAATTTGGTAATATTGATGATATGAATTTAAAGAGATCTGTTCAGCTGCTCAATAAATCAAATCAATTTAATTTAACAACAAGAAGGTTCTCTGAACAAGAAGTAAAGCAAAAACAACAAATTCAATCTGAGCATTTATTCTATTATAAGTTGGAAGATAAATTTGGTGACAATGGGCTTATATCTGTTTTGTTGTGCACTAAAACGGATATCCATAATTCTATTCTGGGGTGGCATATCACTGACTGGGTAATGAGCTGTAGGGTTCTTGGCAGAGAAATGGAAAAGTTTTGTATTAATACATTAGTTACTGCAGCCAAGAAGAACAATGCACGGTACTTACTAGGTGAGTATATACCAACTTCTAAAAACTCGATTGTTAATAACTTATATTCTAACTTAGGGTTCCAGTGCTATAAATCAACTGAACATGACGGGGAACTTTGGCTTCTTGATTTGGATGATTTTAAACCATATGAAGTACCCATAAAAAACAGATTCATAAATAGGACGTGATAATGAATTTAGTCCATTGGTCTGACAACTTTTCAAACGACTTGAGTCAAATTATTAAAACATTAATTAATGTTTTCCCTAAGCATGAAAAATTTTTGAAAAAACGTTTTATTGATAATTTTCAAAACGAGAAGGAATTTGTAGAAAGCCTAGCATCAAGCATTATCCTTCTAACAGGGGACGATTTAGAAGTATATTGTAGTGATTATCAGTGGTGGACTGAGCAGGTTTTTTGGGAAGAGGTCCACTTTAGAAAAAAGGGATGTTATAGATATAACGATTTTGAAACAGTAAATCAAAAAGTATATGCCAATAAAGATTATATGACGCGCTATATGCGAGCTCTTTTAATGACGTCTTTGTTATGGTCTAACCACACTCACTCCATGGAATATTTTGAGGAAAATTATATACCATTATTGATAAAAGATTTTTCCCATTTAGAGGTAGGTCCAGGCCATGGATTACATTTCTCAAAAATAATAAATAATGAAAAATGTAAAAATGCTGTAGGCTGGGATGTCTCCGAGGCAAGTACATTAGCCACAATTCAGTCGCTAAAAAAGCTTCGTGTCTACGATAAAAATGTGAAAATTTTGCAAAAGAACCTTTTTGAAAGTAATGAGTCAGACCTTAGGTTTGATAGCATAGTTTTCTCAGAGGTTTTAGAACACCTAGAAAACCCAGAACAAGCTTTAAGTATTCTTCAACAACTGTTAAAAAAAAATGGTTTAATATTTATAAATATGCCTATCAACAGCCCTGCTATAGACCATATCTTTAATCTTCCTAGTCCGGAGGCCGTGCTTGATTTTGTTAGGAGCTCTGGATTAGTCATAGAAAAATATGAATTCTTCCCAGCAACTAATAGTACATTGGAATATGCACTTAAAAATAAAATGAACATTAATTGTGTCATCATAGCAAGAAAGGGAAATTGATAATGTTTGAAGTTGGACAGACTGCGGAATTCAACTTTTGTATCTCTGAAAAGGAAATGGAATGGTTTAGAGAAATTTCCCAAGACGAAAGTTATATTCATGTTTCAAAAGAAATTGCTATAAAGATTGGGTTTAAGGATGTAATTGTCTATGGGGGACTGATGATGGCAAGAATCTCTAGAATGGTAGGAGAGTATTTGCCAGGCAGAATGGGCGTTTCTGTAAAGTGGGAAATTGATTACTACAAGCCCCTTTATGTTGATGAAGAAGCCACATTGAAGTCAGAGGTTGTTAGTTTTTCCAAAGCAGCAAACCATCTAGTTTGTAAATTTACTATTAGGACGAAAGATAAGCTAATTGCTAAAGGTTCTACTTATTCACTAGTAAAGAACATTTCTTAAGTAAACAAACCAAAAAATAAATTTAAGTTCTTGAAATCGTCATGAAAAATTATATTAAAAAAATCAGTAAAAAACTTTTCAACACCTATGATCCTAGGGTGTTTTTAAAAAGAAAAATCCGGAGTGTGTATAGAAAATTATATAAAGAAAAATTTAACACCTCAGATTTCATAAAGCTTGTCAGTGAGTTAGGCATTAATCCTGGAGATATTATATTTTTTCAAACTAGTTGGGATGAATATTACAATTATACAGGAACACCTACTGAGCTAATTAAATCCCTTGTTGATTATTTAGGACCGACAGGAACATTAGCTATGCCAAGTAATTGTAATATTTATGAAGACGGGAAAACATTTAATGTAAAACGAACTCCTACCAATGCAGGGCTTATTGCGGAATTATTTCGGCGATGGCCACAAGCAATAAGAAGTATCCATATAAACTCAAGTGTTACAGCTCTAGGCCCCAAGGCCAAATACATCACTTCAACTCATCATAAAAGCATTACTGCATGGGACGAGCACTCTCCCCATTATAAACTTTATCAGCTCAATGCTAAAAACCTTACAATTGGGTTAGGTAAATATCTAGCATATGTCACACCACTCCACTGTATTGATAGCATAATGAGAGAAAATAATTCATATTTTAAGTCTCTGTTTACTAAAAAAATTCAATATAAATGGATTGGTGTGGATGGCAATAAGGGTTCAATGACAATTTATCTACGAAATGGCCAAGCTAACTGGAACAAATACAGCAAACAAGTAAGGTGTGTTCCTCATAAAAGTTCGAAAATCTCAAATTTGCAAGGTTATAGTGTCTCTCTCAAGCCGTTGATTGATTATGGGTTGGAATTGGCAAAAAAAGGGGTTGTCTTTTATACTAGCCCTAAACCTTATAAGCGTTTCTTTAATTCTCTAGATTCGTAAATATATCTATAATTTATCTTTCTACCGAAATTTTCAATGGTATTATTGAAATAATTTTGTTTCAGAAACACCATACTTTATAAGAAAGCTATATCAGTACAATATGTATATATTCATTTGGTTTGAAACACTTTCAAACAAAGTAACTTTAGTTTAATTTATAGAAATATAGCTAAATATGTTTTCAATCACACCCCCCGTTAAATTTATTCTGTCTAACATGATATCAAATTTATATGAAAAAGAGTAATTCTCAAAAATTAACAATATTTCCTTCGCCCCTTAAGGGGGTGGGGAGCAAAATGTCATATGCTACAGTCGGTAGTGTTTTAGAAGCGGTGATTTTCCCTTTAATTCTTTTTCCGTTTCTTTCACGAGTTCTTTCTAGCCATGATTTTGGTCAGATATTAGTCTTGTGGTCACTTGTATCGTTCACGATCGTCGTTATTGGAGGGAATCTTCCTTTGGTGATTTACCGAAGACATAAAGATTTTGATGTCATTGAGCGAAGAACATTTTTTGGCAGAATGTTTTGGCTCGGGGTACTTGTATCCGTTGGGGTAACCACTTCCCTTCTCTTGCTTTATAATAATTTTTCAACCTATACAAACATTGATATTCCCTTTCATGTGGCAATTCCTTTTATATTATTTATGGGTATGCAGTGCATCAATGGAATCCTTGGTGCCTTTCTTGGGAGTGATCTCCAGTTTAGGAGATTGTTTGTAGCTCAATTATGCTCATTCATTGGGAGCTCCGGACTACTTTTTAGTTATTATTTCTGGGGAGACGGGCTTTGGTCAATTGGCATAATCGTTTCTCCTATTGTTTATTTCTTAATTCTCATGATCTACTTAATACGGCAGCAGAAAATTAATTTACTTAAAACTCCAAACCTGTCGTTTTTGAGGGATGTGACAAAAGAGGTATTTGTCTGGATTATTGCAGCCGCCATCATGAATTTTGTGATCTTTGGTGACAGGTGGATTATGGCCCTGCTAGGTGTTGATTTCAGCCAGATTGCAGCATATTCAATAGCGGTGCAAGCAAATATGATTATAATTTTTGTAGCTAACCAAATATCGGTTTCTCTAATTCCATTTGTATCGAATATGACATCAATGGATCAACTGTCCCGCAAGATTATGAGAAGGGTTTTGATCGGTATTATGCTAGTCATTGGGATAGTTCTGGTTGGTGGTAGCATAGCAGGACCTCTCTATATTAAGTTATTGTATGGTAATGAATACTGGGATGGGGCACGTAATATATTTTATATAATGTTGGTAGGAATTGCTATATATCCATTGCAGATCATCAGTAGAGGGTTTTTAATTAGGTTTTATCCTCCGATGCGAACACTTTTGATTAATTTGTGTGGTTTTATAGTTTTGTGCATTGGATTAGTGGCCCTTGGTTCATCAGCAAATGTTATAGACTTTTCTGTTTTGAGAGCCTGTGCTATTGCCGTGATCAGCATAGGAGCCTTTTACGTCGTATTTGTTCCCATTCTTCAAAAATTACGATAATATTTAATAATAACATTGGTGCCGATCAAAGTGAAAAATAATAACCACTCAGATACATTATCAAATAAAAATATTCAGGTGTATTTACAGGATACGCTTGGTCTGTGGTTAAATATTCCAAAATCTTCCTCGAATGAATTACCTGTAATGCCACCCCACTTAGCCGCGCGTTTTTTACGTTTAGAAGAATTCGAGAATGATTATCGAGATCAATGGAATGGTTGGGATTTTTCTTATTGCCGGTCGTTCCATGAGGGGCGGTTGTGGCGAGCAGATGTTGATCATTGGGTGGAAAGCATAAGAGAAGAGTATTCAAGCCTAGCATTAAGAAAAAATAAATGGCCTAATTCATGTGGGTTTGCTGTTTCTTTGACCCATGACGTGGATTTGTTTTCTACCCAAAAGACGTTAGTGCAGTGCCTCCGAAAACTTAAATCCTGCTTTACTTGGAAAGACGGCAGAATTCGAGAACGGTTCATAATGTCCAGCGCCTCATTTTTGTATAATATTTTTAAAATTATATTACAAAATAAAAAAGAAATCACCGAATTGGAAGAATGTTTGGAGTTAGAAAAAAAATATAATTTTCAGGCCTCCTATTTTTTTACGGTATATCCCAAGTGGAATAAAATAAAATATGATTGTGTATTTGATATTAATGATCCATGCAAGTGGCGTGGGCAGGATGTCCAGGTAAAAGATATGATTAAGGGCATACTTGAGGACGGATTTGACATAGGACTTCACGGAAGCTTTTATTCTGCGTTGGATCTGTCTGTTCTACGGGAAGAAAAAGAACGCATTGAAGGGTCAACAAATCACACTATTTCTACAACTAGACAACATTATCTACACTGGAATATAAACAAGACACCTCAAATTCACGAGAAATTAGGGTTGGAAGCAGATTCAACCCTTGGATTTAATAGGAATGTAGGATTTAGATCAGGGACAAGTATGCCCTATTTTATGTATGATTTGGCAAGTAATAAATGTCTCAACCTTATTCAGGTCCCCTTAATATTACAGGATGTCGCCATTTTTTCAGATTCGGCGCTTGGGTTAAATATGGATATCTCTAAAAAAATTACTCTTCAGTTCATTGAGGAAGTAGAGAAAGTTGGAGGCGTTCTTACAGTTCTATTTCATCCTGATCGCATGTCTGATGCCACTTACAAAGAATTTTATGAATGGTTTTTAGGTGTAATCAGCAAGAAAAACGCATGGGTTACAAATATGGCTCAAATAAATTTATGGTCACGTAAAAAAGCTCGTGATCTTGGATATAAATTTAAGTAGGGCAGGATTGAGCTCAATAATTTAATTTGAAGGTAAAATAACTTATGTGCGGGTTTATTTGTATAATACAGAATGACAGTAGCCAAGAGGTTCCAATTTTTGATCTTCTCGGCACTATTGAACATCGTGGACCGGATGACTGGGGTTGGTTGGTCTCAACAAATGGCAAAATAGTGACCGGCAAAGAGCAAAAAAATCTTAGCGGAAATGTAATTCTGGCACATCGCCGTTTGTCTATAATTGATCTGTCTCAAGATGGTTGGCAACCAATGAGTAGCAGTGATGGCAACCTACATTTGACGTATAATGGTGAACTATATAATTACATAGAACTGAGGACAGAGCTTATCGACCTTGGCTATGAATTTATTAGTAATTCGGATACGGAAGTATTACTCACAGCATGGAAACACTGGGGCAAAGGGGCTGTCAAAAGATTTATAGGCATGTTTGCTTTCTCAATATTTGATTCCGTTCGCAACAAACTCTTTATTGTCCGCGATTTCTTCGGCATTAAACCAGCCTATTTCTGTAAGTGGGAAAATGGAATAGCCTTCGCATCTGAACAAAAACCCCTTTTGATGTTATCAGGTATTACCAAAAGTCTCAATGACCAACGGGTCTACGAATATTTACGTTCGGGACTTACAGAACAAACAAATGAAACCATTCTGTCAGATATCCAACAAATCCCCCCGGCTACCATAATGGAATTTGATGTTGATGAACCGCGTTTGCTTCATGAAGAAAAATATTGGCAGGCTGGATCCGCACCTCAAGTTAAAATATCATTTGATGAAGCCGTTAAAAAAACCCGAGAGCTTTTTCTTGAAAGTGTAGACATCCATTTACGAAGTGATGTTCGAGTAGGGGCCGCATTGTCAGGTGGCATTGACTCTTCTGCTATTGTATGTGCTATCAGACATTTACGTCCGGAAATGGAGTTGCATACTTTTACTTACGTCGCAGGAGAAAAAGACCTTTCTGAAGAAGATTGGGCGGATATTGTTATTGAACATGCCAATGCTATTCCTCATAAAATTAAAGTCTCTTTTGATGATTTAATTACTGAACTCCCAAAGCTTGTGGAAACTCAGTTCGAACCATTTGGCAGTTCAAGCATTTATGCCCAATATAAAGTATTTGAGAAAGCGAAACAGGTAGGCGTCACAGTTATGCTAGACGGACAGGGAGCGGATGAAATATTGGCGGGTTATGTCGGATATCAAGGATCTCGCCTATCGACCCTGATCAAGAGTTTCAAGTGGATTGAAGCTTTCAAATTCATTTCAAATTCTTCGATCTATCCTGGGCGGAACCTCTCGTATCTAGCTCAACTAGCAGCACCTCATTTATTACCAGAATTTATCATACCACTGGTAAGAAAGGTTGCGAACAAAGATGCTTGTCCACAATGGATGTCTTCGAACTGGATAAAAGAAAAGGGTGTGTCGTTGCGGACCGGAAAGATACACGATAGATTCAATGGTGTGCTTAGATCTCATTTGGTTGAATCTGTTGAATATAGTCATTTGCCTCACCTTTTACGATATGAGGATAGAAACTCAATGATACATTCAATTGAAAGCAGAGTCCCTTTCCTTGTTCCAGAGTTTGCCAATTTCCTTTTATCTCTGCCAGAGGAATTTTTAATAAGCAAAAACGGGGAGAGTAAGTTTGTATTTAGAGAGGCGATGCGTGGGATTGTGCCGGATGTTATCCTGAACCGGCAAGATAAAGTTGGTTTTGAGACACCACATTTACAATGGTCGAATGCTTTAAAAGAACATATTCTGGTGGTTCTTGATGAAGTAGGCAAGGTAGAATTTCTTAATATGCCTTATTTTAAGGCCCAATTGAAAGAGGTCAAGAAGGACCCAAAATCGATTGATGAACTTGCCTATTGGCGAATATTAAATATTCTTTTATTCATCAGAAATAATATTTTTCCTACAAAATAGAAGGAACAAATGTTCACAGCGAGAAAAAATTAATTGCTGTTTGCCTGAGGCTTGCTGTACGTAAACCAGCCTAGCAATAAAGCCACCAGAAGTCCATGTGTAAGAAGTGAGGTTAATAATTCCGAACTGGTTAGCAGCGAGAAATATGGAGCTGAAATAAAAGATAAGTAAAACCAACTTGGCTTTCGACCTTCAGAGAAACTATCGACTAATTTTAAAATAGCAGCGGCAATGAATCCAAAGACAATCATTCCAGGGAATCCAAAGTTCATATAAGAGGTTGCTATAAACCCTGTATTCGCTGACATGTCCGAGGCTCCAAAATAAGTGGAACCTATTAATTTTTTAGGGTCTAAGTCGTAATTATAGTCTATAAATGATGATAAAAGGCCATGCCCCAGATAAAGATGCCCATTCTTTGAGAAGAAGTCGTAGTAATGGTAGTTTAACAGACTTGGGAGAAAGAATACGCGCCGAGTGAAAAGAGACGCAAGGATTTCATAGTCCCACACATAATAAGCCATATAGCAGGCTAAAAGAAGAAGAACGAGAGCAACCAGGCAATAGGTCAGAATATATTTAACGTCTTTTAATAGAAATAATGATATAGCAAAAAGCGGATATAAAGCCACGCCTTTGTGTGAGGTTATGCCAAATAATAATATTTGGAAAGCGATTACCAATAAAGCTCGCAAATATTGTTTTTTGTATAAAAATATACTGAGGATCAGTAAAGTAAATATTTTCGAAGTCCAGGGAATAAAATAGCCCCAGAGACCACCCCCTAACGTATCACCAAGTTGTTCCCTGTGGTCATAAACTTTAGTAAGATCAAAATTTATATTCCAGATAGCTCCTGTAACTATAAATTTTACAATTGCCAGAGATACAAAAAATCCAGATATAATGAGAGCTAGTTTAGTCCCATTTTTGACATAAGGAACCTTGAGGTTTGGTGCGGCTCTCACAAGAATAAAAATCGCAAAAACCAGCATGCAAAAATATATATAAATCCGAGGCTGATCGGATAGGCCATACATACTCAACATTGGGGTGATGCTAAGTACAAAGAAAATAAAAAATAAAAAATCGGAAGGTTTTTGTAGCCTGTCTGGAATAAATATAACTGCGAGACTAAAAAGCACCCAGGACTCAGTATATTTTACGCTGTTCTCAATATATTGAAACCCTGAGTAGGAAAATACTGGGACAATAAATTCAAGGTATGACAAATCCAGTAACGATTTATAGGTTACTGCCAAAAGAAGAAATGCTATTCTTGAAATACGAAAGATCATGTTTAAAAATGGAACTCTTGGTTATTGAGCAACTCGCTTGTCCACATACAAGGCCAATCCAGCCCCCACAATTATACCTAGTATTAAACCTATTAGTATAAATATTACTTTTTTAGGGTAAAAGGGTTTGCTAGGTATTACAGCGGGGTCTATCGTATTAAAGGCGAATTCATCAGAACCATGCGACAACATGGCCTTTTTCAATTCTTCTTCAATTAAACTGTTCAATGAGTTCCGTACAGCGACGTTTGAAGTATTGGTGAGTTGTTCTTTAAGGAATTCAAGATTTTTACCTTTTTTCTCATCAAATTCTTTCTTTAAGGTCGCATTTGCTAAAACGACAAATGCATCGGCCCATTGTTTTGCTATTTCTGCATCATACCATGTGATTGACAGACTTACTAAACCTGTCTCTTTATCTGTCCGGATATTTAACACTTCTTTGTCAAAAAACCGTACGGCCTCCCACATTTTCGGAACGGAGTCGCTAATCCAGGATTTTTCGGACTTATCCCAATTATCCGAGTATAAAAGGGGAAGCAGCGAATTAGATTCAATAAATTGTTGTTTTATAAACCGGGACTTTAATTTGGCCATATATATGGTTGAGCTATCACTTTGAGCTATTCCACCAATCCCAACCAGAGATGCAATGCCACTGAAATTCTTTTTGCTCGCATTCTCGAAAGCAGGACTAGCCAGACTGAGGGTAATTTCAGATTTATATTTCTTGGGAATAACAAAGCTAACCGCCGCTGAACTTGCCACAAATAGAACCACGACTGCAAGGAAAGATTTTTTATACTTAACAACGGCTCTTAATATCTTTGCCAAGTCAATTTCAGATTGATTTTTATATGACATTAGTATTTTACAAATTCCTCTAATAGATTTCGAACTGTATTGTTTAAATTAAAACTCAGAACACCCATTCCATTTTTTAGGTACTTTGGGTGAGTACATTCTTAGGACCTGTTTAGCTGCTTTTTTGGATAGCTGCTTTGTTAACATACCTTCTTCTTGAGTTGTAGTAAAATTTGTAATTGTTTAGTGTATTTAACTGGTTCAGTATGTAGGGCGTTCGTGCCTCTGGTTGAGTAAATTTCTTTTTAGGGTCAAGAATGTCATGTATTGCCAGCATAGTCGTCAAGATATCATTTGGCAACTGCCTCAAGTAGAAACCCACGTTGTCAGAAATGGTTTTACTTCTATCTGCTATTGTATTATAGGTGTGCGCTAAATCAACGTGCATGCAAGTCTAGGGCTTGTGACACAGGATACATTAACCATGATTGAAATTGATTGTTAAGTTCCAAATTATTTTCCAAGAGAAGCTTCGATGTTTAAAGTTGTTCATCTGACTTCTGCCCACGACCGTTTTGATACTCGGATATTTGTTAAGGAGTGCTGTTCTTTATCAAGGGCTGGTTATGAAGTGTCTCTTGTCGTCGCTGATGGCAAGGGTGATGAAGTTTGTGAATCTGTTGTGATCTACGATGTTGGCAAGCAAGCTGGGCGAATGAACCGCATGATAAAGACTACTAAAAATGTTTTTGATAAGGCGAAGAAGCTGGATGCTGACTTATACCATATACACGATCCAGAATTATTACCGATAGGTTTAAAGCTTAAAGACTTGGGTAAGTTAGTGATATATGACGCCCACGAAGATGTCCCTATGCAAATACTATACAAGCCTTACATGAATAAGATTGTAAGAACTCTCGTTTCCAAAGTTTTTGCATTGTATGAAATATGGGCGACCAAGAGGTTTGATGCAGTTATTGCAGCTACACCATTTATTCGTGATAAGTTTTTGGCAATTAATCAACAAACCGTTGATGTGAATAATTATCCAATTTTGGATGAGCTGGTGTTTGAAGATATCGATTGGGCAAACAAGGAAAATATTGTTTGTTACGTGGGCTCAATTGATCTTTTTCGAGGTATTGCTGAGATAGTGCAGGCAATGGAATATACAGAAACCAATTCCCAACTTAAAATAGGCGGTGTATTTAAGAATACTTCTTTCGAAGAAAGGGTTAGAAACTGCCCGGGATGGAAAAGCGTTGATTCAGTTGGATGGCTTCAACGAGAGAAAATACGTGAACTTTTGCATTCGTCGATGGCGGGTTTGGTCACACTTCACCCCATCGTTAATTATTTAGATTCGTTACCAGTTAAAATGTTTGAATATATGGCTGCCGGCATTCCCGTCATTGCGTCAGACTTTCCCCTGTGGAAAAAAATTATTGAGAGTCATGAATGTGGGATTTGCGTCAACCCATTAGATCCAAGGGATATTGCGACGGCTATAGACTATTTAATTTCTCATCCTGAAGAAGCCATAAAAATGGGCAAGAATGGCATTAAAGCGGTGAAAGAGTACTATAACTGGGGCTCAGAGGCAACGAAATTATTGAGTTTGTATCAAAAAGTTTTACGCTAAGAGTATATAATTGTTGAATAGATAGGAATATTTCATGATTTCATCTTTTAAAAATGTTCTGGTGTTGGCCCCCCATACAGACGACGGTGAATTAGGTGCTGGCGGCACAATCTCAAAATTAATTGAGAGTGGTGCCAATGTTTATTATATGGCATTTTCTACTGCGGAAGAGTCTGTGCCAGATCATCTACCTAAGGATATACTTAAAACTGAAGTAAAAGCTGCAACTAAGAATCTAGGCATTTCTGAAGAAAACCTAATAATTCTTAATTATCAAGTCCGCAAATTAAATTATTCGAGGCAAGAAATACTGGAAGAGCTCATTCGGATAAGAGAAAAATATGATTTTGATCTCGTGCTACTACCTTCACTAAAGGATATCCACCAAGACCATTCTACTATTGCTCAAGAAGGTGTTAGAGCATTTAAAAATATTACAATATTGGGATATGAGCTTATTTGGAATAACCTATCCTTTGATACCACCTCTTTCGTGAAGCTTGAAAAACACCATATCCAAAACAAAGTTGATGCATTACAGTGTTATGGGTCACAGGCAGGTCGTGATTATATGTCGCAAGACTTTATTTTTTCATTAGCACGTACGCGTGGTGTTCAAATAGGCTGTAAATACGCAGAAAGCTTTGAGGTAATTAGATGGGTTATAAATTAAAAAATACAGTCTCCGTTGAATGGTTATCAAATGAATTAGGCTTAGAATACCGAGAAGATGTCGACGGTATTATCTCAAATGTGGCCCCTTTGAATGAGGTTGGGAGCGGCAGCTTAACCTTTGCAAAAGCCTCTATTTCCATAACTCAAAAGAATGTCACTTTGATCGCTGGCAATGAATGTGAGCATTCTTCTATTATTCTAAGCGACAATCCGCGCCTTGACTTTATTAGAGCTCTTTTCATATTAGATACAAAAATTGGATTTGATCTAGAATATGGCGAGAAAAAAATACATCCAAGTGTAATATTGGGAGAGAATGTCTCAATAGGTGCGGGAGTGAGCATTGGGAAAAATACTATTATTGAACCAAATGTTACGATACTCGATGGTGCCAAAATAGGCGAAAACTGTCATATTAGAGCAAATGCATCCATTGGAGGTGATGGTTTTGGCTATGAGCGATTAGAAGATGGGACGCCTATAAAGTTTATTCACCTAGGAAGCGTAGAAATAGGTAACAATGTGGAAATAGGGTCCTGTACATGTATAGCTCGCGGGACTCTCGGAAACACTGTTATAGAAGATGGTGTGAAAATTGATAATTTGGTTCAAATCGCACATAACTGCTTCATAGGAAATGGAACAATGATAGCTTCACATGCTGCAATTGGTGGCAGTGTTAAAATGGGAGAAAATTGTTGGGTTTCAACCTCTGTATGTATTAAAAATGGTTTGAAGATTGGGGACAGCTCATTTCTTGGAATAGGGGCTGTAGTTATAAGAAACGTTAAAAATAAGAAGACTGTTTTTGGTAATCCGGCAAGAATAATAAAGGGGCTGTCCTAGATAACTAGCCCATATATTGTTTAACCCATTGTTTTAACTCTTTTAGTTGAGCTTTTGGATTAGGGTTATTAAAATATATTAGTTCAGATTAGATCTGACATTCGTTGCGATCGAAAAGGGTTGCAAGGATGAGAGTTACCGGTTTTGATGTTGGTGCTTATTCAACATTAAAACTTTAAAGAGGTAACTCTCATGA
>Ga0316204_10005499_pt1 | contig 20816 bp, 14 predicted proteins | sample 6monrhotite_MG_2_FD_205661 | JGI IMG/M metagenome (GOLD analysis project Ga0316204, IMG submission 205661) | Microbial mat bacterial communities from mineral coupon in-situ incubated in ocean water Damariscotta River, Maine, United States -... | ecosystem: Environmental > Aquatic > Marine >... | reverse complement strand
AATAAGCAACTTTTTAATTTTTCCAAGTCCAACTTGAAATGTCAATTTGAGTTCCTGTAGAATAATCTGTTGCAGGGTTAGCATCAACCCCATCTATTTTTACATTGGCTAAAGGGCCATCATCTTTCATATCAATATTCGTGTCGTAACCACTTAAGTATAGGTTAGTAATTGTTGCACCAGATTGTTTTTTAAATTGTAAAGCAGTTCCACCGACTGTTGAAATAGCTGTTACGTTTACAAACTGTGGATTGTTATTTATTTTATCACCTTCAAAGGCAGTTGAAAAACCAGCAATTGTATGATAAATATAAGTGTTGGTTACTGTTCCGTTCCAGCCTTCTGTCCAGTCAACTGAATCATCTTCATTATTTTGTAAGTATATATTTGTAGCAGAAACTGTTCCGCCGAAAAATTCAACACCATCATCAGCACCATTAATTACTGATATATTTTCTATAGTTGTCCCAGAACCAACAGCGTATAATGAGATTCCATTATATTGAGATTCCGAGTTAATTTGCGCTCCTGTCCCTTTTATAACCAAGTAAGCAATTGATCCTGAACTATCATTATCTGTAGTCCCTCCATATATAAATCCGCCAACTTCAGCTTCGGCATCAACACCAGCTGTAGTAGTAGCTTTTCCACAAATAGTTAATCCTCCCCAATCTCCAGGATTAGCATTTGCAGAAGAAATCACAACTGGATTATCAGATGTACCTTGAATATCTATTTCGCCTCCTTTTAATACTGCGATATAAACTCCAGTTCCACCATCTCTAGCAGTAATTTTTGTTCCTGCAGGAATAGTAAGTTTACCACCATCTTGAACGATGTATGAAGAGTTAAGCATGTAGTTAATGCCTGCATCTAAAGTAATATCGCCAGTTAGGGTTCCTTGTAATATATTATCTCCAAAAGTTAAATTGGTATCAACCCATGGAAAATCCTCAGCAGTTGTTGTTGGAGTCGTTGTGTAATTTAGGTTAGGATCTGCTTCTTCGCCATCAATAATAACATTTGCTAAAGGACCATCATCTTTCATATCGATAGATACATCATATCCTGTAAGTGATAAACCTGTTATAGTTGCTCCAGATTGCTTTTTAAACTGTAATGCTGTTCCTCCAACAGTTGAAATGGCTGTAATGTTATTGAATTTTGGGTTCCCATTATCTTTATCACCTTCAAAAACTGTTGAGAACCCTGAAACTGTATGAAAAATAAAGGCATTATCAATAGTACCGCTCCAGCCTTCAGTCCAATCAATAGAATCGTCATCATTATTTTCTAGGTATAAATTTGAAGCATTAACTGTGCCGCCAAAAAATTCTACACCATCATCCGAACCGTTAATTACAGCTATATTATCTATTAACGTTCCAGAACCAACGGCATATAACGACACACCATTATATTGCGATTCAGGATTAATTTGGGCACCTGTACCAACAATTTGTAGGTATCTAATAACACCAGAACTATCTGTGTCGTCTGTCCCTCCATAAAGAAAACCACCAACTTCAGCTTCAGCGTCAACACCAGCAGTTGTTGTTGCTTTTCCACAAATAGTTAAGCCCCCCCAATCTCCAGGATTCCCATTTACCGAAGACATTACAACTGGATTGCTAGGATTACCATTGATATTAATTTGTCCTCCTTTTAAAACAGCAAGATATACATCTGTTCCACCATTATCAGCAATAATTCTTGTTCCAGCAGGAATGTTTAATACAGCACCTTCGGCCACTATAAATTGTCCTGTTAAACTGTATTGTGTTGTAGAAGAAAGCGTGAAATTTTCTTCTAAAGTACCATTCATAATTCCAGCGTTCAAATTCTCTATAACTTGAGCTTCAGATGGAATAATTGGATCTGGATCATCACTACTACTGCAACTATTCAAGATTAATAAAGCAGCTATTGCTGATAAACTAAATAATTTTGTAACTAATTTTTTCATTTTTCATTTTATAATTTATTGTTGCTCAAAGAAAGCACTCAAACCTTTTTTTTACTTTAATAGAATATTAAACATAGGTTACCTTTTACTTAAAAAACTCACTTTATGTTATTTAAAAGTTAATTAGAAACTATACTTGACGCTAAGGTTAAATTGACTCCCTTTTTTATAAGAACTCACAACCTCATTAGTAGTTATTCCAGTATTTATATTTCTAATCATCTGGGTTTGTTTAATTGCGGGATTTAACAAGTTTCTAGCAACAAATTTTATTTGCCAGTTTTTTGATAGTTTCTTACTCATGACCAAGTCCATTGTAATGAATCCCTTCTCAATGATTTCATCATTAAATAGAATATCGCTATTGGCGAAATCTTCAGGAGACCCTAAAGCGAAAACCTTATCTGAGGAATAATTGCCAGTTAAGTTAGCTGTAAATTCATTTTCTTTTTGGTTGTTATAACCAAGAGATGCGTTTAAAATAAGATCGGAAGCCCCTTGAAGATCAGATTCCTTTACGTTTTTATATTGAAATTCTTCAAGTAAGTCTTGGTTGAACCACATTTTAGTGATATTGGCATTAAAATCTAAGATGCTTTTTTCATCTTCGTTCTCGATAAGATTAATTCTCGATTCAAACTCTAAACCAAAAACATCGGCTTTATCTCCAGTATTGAAGTATTGAAAAATCCCAGAAGACCCTCTTGTTTGTGCAAGGTTTATAGGGTTATTGATTTTCTTATAAAAGGTAGTGGCAGAGAGCAGTTCACTTGAGCTTGGGAAAAACTCCCATTTTAGATCGATATTCAACACATCCGATTTTTCTAAATCTGGATTTCCTCTAGTTACTCGACCAGTTGGCGATACATATTCAAAAGGTGCTAACTCTTTAAACTCAGGTAAAGTTTGCGTTAAACTTGTTGCAAAACGTAAAGAGTTTCTATCATTTAACTCATATTTGATATTGGCACTTGGAAATATTTCGTTATAATCTTTTTTAATTGACCCAACACGACCAACATAATTTGCAACATCCCAAAGCACTTCTATTTTATCTTGTTCATAACGAAGACCAAGATTTCCAGATAATTTTTTGTTGATGCCAAAATCAACACTTGCAAAACCAGCATAAATTTTTAAATCGGCATTATATCTATCTGGATTTCTTTGTCTTAGTACAAGCCCATTGTTAAAATTACTATCAGTAAACGTGAGTGAAAAATTATCTACCGATGGTACTTGAAAATCTCTTGCTCTTACACCAATAAATAAGGAATTGAATTTTCTTTCTTTTTGACGAAAATCTCCTCCAAAATTTAATCTAAAAGGTTTTACTTCATCATCATCTGGAGTTCCAAATTCTAGTTGGTCTTTTATATAACCGTTGTATTCGGTGTCCTCAATTTTTTGACTTGTTTTTCTTTGCTGAAAATCTCCAACATGAGCATATTGCACAGTATTTTCATCTAAAATATTAGCTTCGTTTCTAATTCTATTAGGTTCTTCTGCCAAGACAAAATTATATCCAGCAGCCCATTTTAACTTATGGGTTTCACTAAAATTGTGAGTACCCAAAAGTTGATTAACAAAAACCGTTGTCTGTTTAAAATTTTGGTCTCTAACAAAAGCACCATCTTCTTGAGGGTCTTGATCGAAAACATAGCTCAATCCGTTTCTTCCTTGTTCATAAACGTTATCAATCCCTTTATTAATAGCTAGAAAATTATAAGAGATTCGGTTATTCTCATTAATCTTTAGATTTGTATTGATATAACCTGTTGCGTTAATTTTGGTTGAATAAGATTCGGTATCTGTAAATTCGTTATCTAAAATATTTGCTCTGTAACTTCTAAAAACACCTTTTTCATATTCTAAGTTTTTTGAATATGATCCAGCAGCAAATATTGACAAACTTTTACCAAAAAGCGATACTTTATGCCCTCCAGATAAAGAGATACCATAGTTTGCAGATTTTCCTTGGCTAAGAGGGTCCCAGCCTTGTCTCGTAATAAGGTCAACAACGGCATATTGCTTTTCATGAAAGCCTAATGTTACATCTTTACTGATGATACTTTTTTTGAAATTACCATCAAGACCAAGAATATTAGTATTGACACCTGTACTTAACCCAATAGAAAATCCTTTGGAAGAGTATTCCTTAGAAACAATATCAATATTTCCAGAAGCTTGATCACCATAACTACTGGTTGTATATGTTTTGCTAATACCTATATTTTGAATTAAGTCTGTAGTAAATAATTCTAAATCAATATTTTTATTGTTCACATCATCTGATGGTATTGGCAACCCATTCATACTAGTAGATAAATACCGATCACCAAGCCCACGAATATAAATATCACCAGAACCTTCACTTTTTGTAACTCCAGAAATTTTAGCAGTAGCACCAGCTGCATCAGAGACACCAATTTTAGTTAGTCTTTCAGCACCAATACTTTCTTTAATCTCAAGTGCTTTTTTTTGCTCTAGCAACAGTGCTACTTCACTTTCTCTTTTGGTGGTTGTAGTTATTAAAACCTCATCTAGAGAAGCTGCACTTGCAGCCATTGGCACATTTACTTTGGTTATTTTACCTGCTTCAACCGTAACTGTTATTTCCTGTGTTTCATAGCCCACGAAACTAAACTGTAATGTGTAACTTCCTGGAGATAAGTTTTCAAAATCATATAAGCCATCAAAATCTGAAGTTGTTCCAATTGTGGTGCCTTTTATTAAAACATTAGCGAATGGTAAGGGGTCATCATTTAGCTCTTTGTCAATTAATTTTCCAACAATTGAACCTGTATTTTGAGCATACATGATTGTTGTTGAAAACATTAAAAATAATAGTGTGAAAATTCTCATTAGTTTTTGTACTTTTTTATTGCCGCAAAGAAACTCACACATTTTAAATAAGAGGTTAATCGTAGGTTAAAGCTCAGTAACAAAAGGGTTATTATATTGTTATGGAACAACTAATTCTTTCTTTTTTGGAAACAATTACTTAACATTGAAAATATGTATCTTGCAGCTTCAAAATTTGAACTATGAATTGGGAACAATTACTCTCTTTAAAACGACATGGCGACACGAATAAACGACTAAGAAAGGAGCAAGACGAAACTCGACTTGGCTTTGAGGTAGATTATGACCGCATTATTTTTTCTTCAGAATTTAGAAGTCTTCAAGATAAAACGCAAGTGATCCCATTATCTCAAACAGACTTTGTGCACACACGACTTACACATAGTTTGGAAGTGAGTGTTGTTGGTCGTTCTTTGGGAAGACAAGTTGGATTGAGAATTTTGGAAAAACATCCTCATTTACAGGAAATTCATGGTTATCAAGCCAATGATTTTGGTGCTATTGTTGCTTCTGCTGCATTAGCACATGATATTGGGAATCCACCTTTTGGGCATTCAGGGGAGAAAGCTATTGGGCAATATTTTTCAAAAGGAAATGGATTAGTTTTTAAAGAAGGCTTAAGCCCAAAAGAATATCAAGATTTATGTGATTTTGAAGGAAATGCCAACGGCTTTAAAATTGCAACCCAATCTAGAGAAGGTAGAGAAGGGGGTTTGCGCTTAAGTTATGCTACGTTGGGTGCTTTTACAAAGTACCCTAAAGAGTCATTGCCCAAGAAAGCAACAACACATATTGCCGATAAAAAATATGGTTTTTTTCAGAGTGAAAAAGAAGGGTTTTTAGATGTTGCAAATGAGCTTGGGTTAAAAGCTACAAGAACAGGAAATGACATAAGCTTCGCTAGACATCCTTTAGCTTTTTTAGTAGAAGCAGCCGATGATATTTGTTATACAATTATAGACTTTGAGGATGGGATTAATCTTGGTTTAATACCTGAAGAGTTTGCCTTGGAGTACTTATCTAAAATAATTAGAAACACGATTAAACCTGAAAACTATTATGCACTTTCAACTCGAGAAGACCGAGTAGGATATTTACGAGCTTTGGCTATTGGGACTCTTATAAATGAAGCAGTAGATATTTTTATGAAGCACGAAGAAGCCATTTTAAAAGGTGATTTTGATTGTGCCTTATTAGATAAAAGCAAGTATGAAGCACAAATAAACGATATTATTAAACTCAGCGTTGAAAATATTTACCAATCGAAAGAAGTTATTGAAAAAGAAATTTCAGGGTATGAGGTTATCACTAAACTTTTAAACACCTATATTTCTGCAGTAAATAATTGCTATGAAAATCATGCATCCAATTACGATAAATTAATTCTAAAAACGCTTCCTAGTTCTGTTAAAGCTAATGACGATAAACTCTATAATAGGGTGTTGAGTGTATGTCATTACATATCATTATTGTCGGACAGTAATGCCATTTTAACTTACAAAAAGCTTATGGGGATGACGTTATAGTGTATTAACTATAGTGTTTCGTATGCCTTCAGCATCTAAACCAATATCCTTTTGTAGCTCGTGGATTTTACCATGTTCAATAAACTCATCAGGAATTCCAATGATTTTTACGGTATTTGTGTAACCGTTTTTTGATGCAAATTCTAATATCTCACTTCCAAGCCCACCTTTAATAGTGCCATCTTCAATAGTGATAATTGCTCGATAGCTTTTGAATATTTGATGTAGTAAGTTTTCATCTATTGGTTTAAGAAACCTCATATCGTAATGTGAGACATCTAAACTCTCAATAGCTTCGGAAACGTTTATAGCAATGGTTCCTAAGCTTAAAACAGCAATATCTTTACCTTTTTTTAATAATTCTCCTATTCCAATGTCTATCTTAACAAATGGTTGTTTCCAATCTTCAATATGGCCATTCCCACGAGGATATCTTATGGCAATTGGCAACTTTAACCCAAGCTGAGCAGTGTACATGATGTTACGCAACTCAACCTCATTTCTAGGTGCAAAAACAATAAGGTTTGGAATACATCTTAAATAAGCCAAATCAAAAATCCCATGGTGAGTTGCGCCGTCTTCACCAACTAAACCAGCACGATCTAAACAAAAAATCACAGGCAATTTTTGCAAAGCTACATCATGTATTACTTGATCATAGGCACGTTGTAGAAACGTTGAATAAATATTACAAAAAGGCACTAAGCCTTGAGTTGCCATTCCTGCAGCAAGAGTGACTGCATGTTGTTCAGCTATTCCAACATCAAAAGCTCTTTCAGGATAAATATCCATCATGTATTTAAGTGAGCTTCCCGTTGGCATTGCTGGCGTAATTCCTATAATATTTTTGTTTTCTTTTGCTAGTTCAACAATAGTAAGTCCAAAAACATCTTGAAACTTTATAAACTTTGAAGGCTCTTTTAAAATTAAGTCTCCAGTAGAAGCATTAAATTTCCCAGGGGCATGATAGGTTACTTGATTTTCTTCGGCTTGTTTAAGTCCTTTTCCTTTTGTGGTAATAACATGTAATAGTTTAGGGCCTTTAACTGTTTTTAGTCGCTCTAATTCTAAAACAAGTTTATCAATATTATGACCGTCAATTGGTCCAGAATAATCAAAATTCAAAGCTTCAAAAATATTGTCTTGTTTTTGAGTTCCTTTTTTAACATTTGTTAAATATTGTTTTAAAGCACCAACACTTGGGTCAATTCCTATCGCATTGTCGTTTAAAATAATTAGAACATTAGCATCAGTAACACCTGCATGATTTAAGCCTTCAAAAGCCATTCCGCTTGCAATAGAAGCATCACCAATAACCGCAATATGTTGTTTGTTTTCGCCTTTTAACTTTGAGGCAATTGCCATCCCTAAAGTTGCAGAAATAGACGTAGAGGAATGACCAACACCAAAGGCATCATATACACTTTCATCACGTTTTGGAAAACCACTAATGCCTTTAAACTGTCTATTAGTATTAAATATATCTTTTCTTCGAGTTAAAATTTTATGGCCATAAGCTTGATGACCAACATCCCAAATCAACAAATCTTCAGGTGTGTTAAAAACATAATGTAGTGCTATAGTGAGCTCTACTACACCCAAACTTGCTCCTAGATGCCCTTCTTTAGTAGCTACAATATTAATGATAAAATCACGCAATTCTTTTGCAAGTTGAGGTAAGTCTTCTAGTTTAAGTTGACGTAATTCTTTAGGGGAATTAATATGGTTTAATAATTTGTGCATCAGTTTACAAATGTACAAGATGAAATTGTATTTTTACGTTTATGGAGAATCCTTTTGACGATACTTATTTTATGAAAAAAGCGATTCAGGAGGCTGAAGTTGCTTATGATAAAGGAGAAATTCCTGTTGGTGCTATTATTGTAGTTGATAATAGGGTTATAGCTCGTGCGCACAATCTTACCGAATTGCTTAATGATGTAACTGCCCATGCCGAAATGCAAGCCATAACAGCAGCAGCCAATTTTTTAGGAGGAAAATATCTGCATAATTGCACATTGTATGTTACTTTAGAACCTTGCCAAATGTGTGCTGGCGCATTGTATTGGAGTCAGATTAGTAAAATTGTATATGGTGCAAAAGACGAAAAACGAGGTTGTGGTGTTATGGGAACTCAGTTACATCCTAAAACAAAAATTAAAGGAGGAATTTTGGCTGATGAAGCCGCTACACTTATGAAAAAATTCTTTATTGAAAAACGCAATATGAATTAGGAGATAGCGGTTAAACTAATCTTCGTACTCTCTCATTTTATCAATATTTTCCTTTGTAATCATATAATCTTTAGCATCTTTATCTTTCCATCTATAATAAGAAAATAAAGGAAATACTATAAAAAACATACCAACAACCCCAAATCCAATAAGTTTTTGTGAATAATCTAAATCAAAAAAGTAGCCAGTTATTATGCTTCCTAGTGATGCTATAAAAAAGAGCCAGATTACATATTTCATGAGGTAAAATTAATTAATTCGCGTCTATATGCGGTTAATAATTTTGATTTTGACACAAATCCAAGATATGTTCCTCGTTTAATTACAGGAAGATTCCATGCACCAGACGTTTGAAATTTTTTCATAACCTGTTTCATCGAATCGCTATCATAATCAATAAATTCTGGAGGATTGCTCATAAATGTTTGAACAGAGGTCGTTTCATATAATGATTGATCAAACATGACTGTTCTAATATCATCTAATAAAATAATACCAACTAAAAAATGAGATTCATCTAGAACAGGAAAGAGATTTCGACTAGATTTTGACACACCATTTTTAAGCATATCACCTAAAGACATTTCTGGATAAAGTACTATAAAATCTTTTTCTATAACGCTATCTAGGCTCATTAAAGTTAAAACACTTTGGTCTTTATTATGTGTTAGCAGCGCACCTTTTTCAGCTAATTCTTTGGTGTAGATTGTATGCTCCACAGCATTTTTTGTAATTATGAACGACATGGAAACGGTTATCATTAATGGGATAAATAGCTCGTAACCTCCTGTAATTTCAGCAATTAAGAAAATAGCAGTCAATGGCGCATGTAAAACCCCTGCAATTAGACCAGCCATCCCAACTAATGTGAAATTTGCTTCAGATACCTGAAAATCTAATCCTAAATTGTTAATAATTTTTGCAACCACATTTCCTAGAGCACTACCCATAACCAATGTAGGAATAATGATTCCACCAACTCCTCCAGCGGCAAGTGTTGTGGTCATGGCAATAGCCTTAAAAATAGTAATGCCAATAAGTAATGCAATAACTACCCAAATATTATCTAGATAACTATCAAAAGGGGTTTTTCCTAAAGCACCAAGGTCATTACCAGTCATTAAATCGTTAATGAACCCAAATCCTTCACCATATAAAGGAGGAATAAAATAGAGCATGACACCAATAATTAAACCGCCAAAAAGTAATTTTTTACGTCTTGTATTAAAGCGATTAAAAAAAGTGTTTATAGCAAAGTATATTTTTGAAAAATAGATAGATGCAATACCAGTTCCTATTCCTAAAATGATATAAAAAAGCGTATCGTTTATGGCAAATTTATCAGATATAGAAAAGTTGAAAATAGTATCATCACCTACAAAAAAATAAGAAGTTAATACTGAAGATACAGAGGCTATTAATAAAGGTAATAACGAAGCAAATGTTAAGTCTAAACTAAAAACCTCGATTGCAAAAATAATAGCAGCAATAGGTGACTTAAAAATTGAAGCTATAGCTCCAGCTGCTGCACAACCAATTAAGAGCGTTCGTGTTTTTCTGTCGATATGAAACAGCTGTCCAATATTAGAGCTTATTGCAGAAGCAGAAGCAATTGCTGGTCCCAGTAATCCAACCGAACCACCAAACCCAACTGTTAATGGTGCTGTTATTAAAGGGTAATATATTTTATTTCTGTTAAGTAATCCACTTTTTTTTGATAAGGAGAAAAGTATTGAAGGTATAGCATGTTCGATTGGTTTCTTAGACACAAATCTTACAAAAAGATATACCAAAAATAGTCCAATAGTTGGTAAAATAAAGTATAAATACTCTTTAGATAGAATAATACTTTGCTCTAATAACCACTCAATAGAATAGGTAATGTTTTTAATAGTCACCGAGACTAACCCTGCCAATAAACCAATAAGCATACTTAATAGGAAAACAAAATTTTTGTGCGATATGTATTTGTATCGCCAAAGAAGTACTCTTGCAAGTAAGGTATTGTTTGCCATAATTAAAGCTAATAAAAAATCCCGCTACTATGCAGGATTTTTTATTTATGATTTTAAATTAAGTTTTAAACTCAATTCTTTTAGTTGGTCATCATCAATTGGTGCAGGAGCATCAATCATGACGTCTCGACCAGAATTGTTTTTAGGAAATGCAATAAAGTCTCTAATAGTTTCTTGCCCACCTAAAATCGATACTAATCTATCTAGTCCAAAGGCAATACCACCATGAGGTGGTGCACCAAATTCAAAAGCATTCATTAAAAATCCAAATTGCGCTTTAGCTTCTTCTTTAGTGAATCCTAAATGGTCGAACATTAAAGATTGCGTTTCTTTATCGTGAATTCTAATTGAGCCACCGCCAATTTCGTTTCCATTTAAAACTAAGTCGTATGCATTTGCTTTTACTGCTCCAGGATTGGTGTCCAATAACTCAATTTGCCCTGGTTTAGGTGATGTAAAAGGATGATGCATGGCGTGGTAACGTTGCGTGTCTTCGTCCCATTCTAACAATGGAAAATCTATCACCCATAGAGGCGCAAATTCGTTAGATTTTCTTAGACCTAGCTGTTCTGCAAGCTCCATACGTAAAGCACTTAATTGTGCTCTCACTTTATTGGTATTCCCTGACAATACACAAATTAAATCGCCCGCTTTTGCATTAGTAGCTTCTGCCCATTTTGCTAAATCGTCTTGGTCGTAAAACTTATCGACTGATGATTTATAAGTACCATCGAAGTTGCAGCGAACGTAAACCATTCCTAGAGCACCTACTTGTGGACGTTTTACCCAATCAATTAATTTATCGATGTCTTTTCTTGAATATGAATTTCCACCTGGAACAGCAATTCCAACCACCAATTCAGCCGAATTGAAGACATTAAAATCTTTATGTTGCGCAATGCCATTTAGCTCGCCAAACTCCATCCCAAAACGAATATCTGGTTTGTCATTTCCGTAGCGTTTCATTGCTTCGTCGAATGTCATTCTAGGGAAATCAGCTATTTCAACACCATGAATTTCTTTAATTAAATGACGAGTTAATCCTTCAAAGGTATTTAAGATGTCTTCTTGCTCAACAAATGCCATTTCACAATCTATTTGTGTGAATTCAGGCTGTCTATCGGCTCGCAAATCTTCATCTCTAAAACACTTTACAATTTGAAAGTATTTATCCATACCACCAACCATGAGTAATTGCTTGAAGGTTTGAGGTGATTGTGGAAGCGCATAAAACTGCCCTTCGTTCATTCTTGAAGGCACCACAAAATCTCTAGCACCTTCTGGAGTAGATTTAATTAAATAAGGTGTTTCAACCTCAATAAAATCATTTTTTGATAGATAGTTTCTAACTTCTTGAGTGACTTTGTGTCTAAAAATTAGATTGTCTTTCACAGGATTTCGTCTAATATCTAAATAACGATATTGCATACGTAATTCTTCACCTCCATCTGTTTCATCTTCTATTGTAAACGGAGGCAGTTTAGCTGTGTTGAGTATCTCTAGTTTAGACACTAATATTTCTATATCTCCTGTTAGAATATTTGGATTTTTAGAGGCTCTTTCAATCACTTCTCCTTCAACTTGAACCACGAACTCACGACCTAGCTTTTGAGCTTGTTGCATCATCCCTTTTGAAGTGCGTTCTTCATCAAAAATTAGTTGTGTAATACCATAGCGATCTCTTAAATCGACCCAAATCATAAAACCTTTATCTCTAGATTTTTGAACCCAACCCGCTAGCGTCACTTTTTTTGCAATATCACTAGCTCTTAATTCGCCACAATTATGACTTCTATACATATTTAGAAAATTTGATTTGCAAATTTACATAAGTTAAATGATTAATAATGAAAAAGCCCTAACATTTGTTAAGGTTTAAGGTCCTGAAGTAGCTTAATATAAAATCGATTTATTATAAAGCAAAGACAGAAAAAAACCGCTAAGGCTTGCCTAAGCGGTTTTAATTAAAAGTTGTCAACCTATTTTGGATGACTTGGCTATTCCATTAAAATCAAAAATTAATTTTAACTCATTACAGTTGCCTTACGCTTTAACTGTAAACTCTTTATATATGCCTTAACGCTAATAATATCGCTACTCTTTTTAAAGTTAAGGTCTAGATTTTGTTTTTTTGGATTAATTGAGATAGGATCAACTTTCTTAATAGTAAGTAATTGATTGATTTCAGCTTTAATGATAATATCAGCTTTTACATCAATTTTAACATCAGTTGTTTCAATTTTAGTATCGTTTTGCGCAGAAGCGAAAAAAGGAACGATTAAAAATGCTATTACTATTAATACTTGATTCATAACTTGGGGTTTGATTCTGAGACAAAGTAAAGGCACACAACGAGTTAGTTTTGTAAAATTTTGTTCAAATGCAGAGAAAACTAGTTTAATTGAATTGTTTTGAAAAAAATATCGATGAAATGCAGTTTTCACTACTACAGTTTATCGACAAAACATGTGTTTGGTCGTTAATAGATGTAATTAGACCATTCCTCGAACTCTAGTTTTACAACTATTGTAGGAAAAAACTTAATAAAGTAATATACTAACTTTTATTAAAATAATCAGATGGAATATTTTTATTTTCACCACTTTGATACTTCATATATGTAAACCCCTTATGAATACAATAAGAACCTATGTCTCCAGCTTTATTCATAGCGAGATATGCAATTTGAAAATCTTTATAGCGTTCTCCTTTAGAAACAATTCTACTAATAGCTTCCTCACATGCTTCTTGTGGTGATTTTCCTTGACGCATTAATTCTACGATTAAAAAACTACCAACAGTTTTAACAACTTCTTCACCCATTCCAGTAGCCACAGCACCACCAATTTTATTATCTATAAACAATCCAGACCCAATTATTGGTGAGTCACCAATCCTCCCTTTCATTTTATAAGCCAATCCAGACGTAGTGCATGCACCAGCGATATTCCCGTCTTTGTCCATAGTGAGCATCCCTATTGTGTCGTGGTTTTCTATATTAATAATTGGTTGATACTTTGAAGTTTCTTTCCACTTTTCCCAAGCTTTTTTTGAAGCTTCAGTTAAAAGTTTTTCTTTTTTAAATCCTTGTGTATAGGCAAATTCTTCTGCGCCTTTACCTGCTAACATTACATGAGGCGTATCTTCCATCACTTTTTTGGCTAATGCTGCAACGTTAGTAATATTTTCAACACATAATACAGCACCACAATCCCCATCAGAGTTCATAACACAAGCATCTAGCGTAACGTTTCCATCTCTATCAGGTGCGCCACCTTTACCAACAGTTGTATTTTTAATGTTTTCTTCCTCAACAGCTACACCTTCTATGGCTGCATCTAAAGCCGATGAATTTTTTGATAATGCCTCTCCGGCTTTGGCATTGGCTTCAGTAAACCCCCAAGTACAAATAGCGATTGGAAATTTTGACGTGTCTATTATTGCAACTTTTTTTGAAGGCGTTTTTTCTTGTTCATTGCAAGCTATAGCTGAAGCACCTACAGTAATACCAACTCCAGTCAAGGATGCGTTTTTTATAAAGTTTCTACGTTTCATAAGTCTATAATTTAAGATGTGTATACTTTTTTTGAGTTTCTATAGCCAAACCACAAGATGTAGCTATAACAAATTATGATAAAGAACAAAGCTATTTTAAACCCTATTTGATCTGTTAAATAACCATATAAAGGCGGAATCAAGGCACCACCAACAATAGCTGTACACAACAACCCTGACCCTTTTGGTTTTAATTCCCCTATGCCATCAATTGAAAGAGTAAAAATGGTTGGGAACATGATAGAATTGAATAATCCGACAGCTAAGATACTCCACATACTTACTAAACCAGTTGTACTAATTGAAATGAGAATCAATATTATGGCAATGGCAGCAAATATACCAAGGACTTTTCCTGGTTTCATAATTCGTGTGAGATACGAACCGACAAAACGCCCAATCATAGCTCCAGACCAATAGAAGGTCACAAATACCCCAACAATTGCTTTATTGTCATTTTCAGTTATACCTGAATTAAGAATGCCTTCGGCAATAGATTTCATCAAGCCATTTTCCTTAATAACTTCGACCAAATTCATGTCTAAAAAGTAGTTTACTAAATAACTGCCAATGGCAACTTCGGCACCTACGTAAAAGAAAATACCAAGAACACCTAGCATTAAATTCTTGTTTTGAAAGGCTTCAGCATACGTTACAGTTGAAGTCTCACTCATCATTTTAGGTAGTTTTGCAAAAAGAAAGATAATTGCAATCAAACCAATAAATAACGCTAATCCTAAAAAGGGCATTTGTACAGCAGAAGCTTCGGAAGCTAAATAGTTGTCTTTGGCTGTTTCGGTTAAAGCTGCAATTTCATCTTCGGTTTTTATAGTATCACTTAAAATAAACAAAGCACCGACTGCAGGAGCGATGGCTGTCCCTAACGAGTTAAAGGCTTGAGATAAGTTTAATCGGCTTGAAGCACCATCTTCACTTCCTAAAACTGCAACAAAAGGATTGGCAGCAACTTGCAAAATGGTCATACCTCCAGCTAAAATGAAATAGGCTAACATGAAAATTCCAAATACACGATAGGAGGCTGCAGGATAAAACAATAAACAGCCAGTTGCCATCGTTAATAAACCCAGAATGATTCCTTTTTTGTACCCAATTTTAGATAAAATGTAACTTGCTGGAATAGACAGTAAGAAATAGGCCCCAAAAAAAGCAAATTGCACTAAACCTGCTTGAAAGTAGGTTAGTGTAAATAGCTCTCGTAATCGAGGAATTAAAGAATCTACCAAAACCGTTATAAAACCCCAAAGGAAGAATAACGTTGTTAGTAAAATAAATGATGAGCGATAGGATTTTTGTTGGTTCATATAAATTGTTAGTCTTTAATTAATTATAATTTCATCCACAAACAACCAACTTCTACCATCGTGCTCATAACCTAAATGCCACTCTGGAAGTTTACCTAGTTTCTTTGCAATGATTTTTACATAACGATAACTACTAGGTTGTTTAAATTCTACTGTTTTGATGTCGACTTCATCAGAAGGGACTATTTCTTCGAATTTGTAATTTCCAATTGAGGTGAAATATTTATCGTCTTTTGAAACCAAGCATTCAACTTCCACTGGATAAAAAATCCAAGAACGTTGGTCTTTTAAAAAGTTAACCGAAATGGTATTGATGTTTTTTTCAATTCCTAAATCAACTGTTGCAATGACATCTTTATCAGAATACCCTTGCCAAGTACCAGTTCTAAAATCTCTTGCGCCAAGGATGCCATCAATTAAAGCATCATTGCCTCCAGCGTTGTATTGGTTGGCGTATTCGGTTTCTAGTGTAATAGAAATGTTTGGGTCTATTTTATAAAATTGAGTGCTTATGGTAGCACTTTTTACGCCTTCCTTTTCAGAATAAACACTTAATGATGTTGGTTCAGAAATGGTAAAAGGAGCTTCATACTTTTTATAATCTTCTTCTCCAAGCTTGTAAAAAATAGTTGCGTTTTTATCTACATTTTCTAGAACAACTTCTGTTTCGCCTTTGAAAGCAATATCTCCTTTTGCGATAAATGGTGCTGGAATAATCAAGTGGTCTTTAATTTCGGTTTTTGGTTCTTGTCCATCACGACTTCCCCAAACAGCAGGATTATCAGTCATTTGAAATTCTAGTGTTCCACCATCTACAACTTCATTATGATATATGAAAGTTCTGTCCAAAAGTTTTCCATTTAAAGAGGCACTTTTAATGTATTTCTTCGAATCACTAATACCATATGCTGCAATTGTAAACTGCTTATCATTTTCTAAGTTAATAGTAGCTTTAGGAAAGAGTGGTGTTCCAATAATATACTGGTTAGACGCTGGTGTTACTGAATAAAATCCCATAGAACTTAATATATACCAAGCGCTCATTTGTCCGCAATCTTCATTTCCCGAAATTCCGTCAGGAGCGTTTTGGTACAATTCAGTTAAAATTTGATGGACACGCTCTTGCGTTTTGTGAGGTTTATTAACAAAGTTGTACAGATAAGCCATGTGATGACTTGGTTCGTTACCATGTGCGTATTGCCCAATTAAACCTGTAATATCTGCTTGATTGCGCCCAGAAGTTTCAACTTCAGCTGTAAATAGCTCATCCAAATTTTCTTCTAACTTGTCCTTTCCACCAAGTAAATCCATAAATCCTGAAATATCTTGAGGTACATAAAAACTATATTGCCACGAATTGGCTTCAGTATAATTGAAATTAACTTCGTAAGGGTCAAAAGGCGCAAACCAGGTATTGCGAAAACGACCTCTCATAAACTGTGATTCTGGGTCAAAAATGTTTTTATAATACTGCGCTCTTTCAGAGAAAGTTTTATAATCACCATCTTTGCCCAAATTTTTTGCCATTTGCGCAATGGTCCAATCGTCGTAAGCATATTCAAGCGTTTTAGAAACCGATTCACTTTCAAATTCAACAGGAATATACCCTAGTGATTTGTAAGATTCCAATCCTAATTTATCTTGATTAGCCGAATGCTTCATAGCTTCAAAAGCTTTATCAACATCGTATCCTCTCAATCCTTTTAAATATGCATCAGCAATCACTGGAACAGCATGATACCCAATCATACAACCTGTATAACAAGCCGATAAATCCCAAATAGGCATGATGCCACCTTCATCATATTTTGCTAAAAATGTATTGATGAAATCATTAGTTCTATCTTGTTCAATAATTGTATACAAAGGATGTGCTGCTCGATACGTATCCCAAAGCGAAAACACTGTGTAGTAATCAAACTCTTTAGTTTCATGAATTTCTAAATCCATACCTCGATATCTGTCATCCACATCCTGATAAAGGTTTGGCGCAATACTTACATGATACATCGATGTGTAAAAGTTGGTTTTATAGTCATCATTATCGCTTTCAACCACTATTTTTTCAAGTTGTTTTTCCCAAGTATTTTGAGCTTCTTTTTTAATGTCGTCAAACGATTTTCCGTTAAGTTCTTCTCTTCGGTTTTTGCTAGCACCTTCTTCATCAACAGGAGAAATACCAACTTTGATTTCCAGGATATTACTTTCTGAGGAATCAAACTCAAAAGCTACTTTTACTTTTTTCCCTTCATTAACATCATTGAGAAAAGTCATGTTTTTAAAGGCTCTTGAAAACTCCATATTAAAAAACAAGTATTGATCTGTTGCCCAAGCTTTGGAATGTCTGTGTCCTCCAATTTCTGTGTTGGAATATACGTTTACTTTAGAGTCTAATACTTCATCACGATGTTCTAAATCGAGAATTACGACTTGGGTAGAACCTTCAGAAAATTGGTATTTATGAATGCCACTTCGTTTTGAAACTGTAAGTTCAACATCAATTTCAGTAGTGTCTAAATACACTTTGTAGTAACCAGGTTTAGCAATTTCGTTATCATGACTAAAATGTGCTTTGTAGCCTTTTTTGCCATCTGAGCCATTATTAAAAACGATTTCATTAGTTGGCATCAATAGGATATCTCCATAATCAGATACGCCTGTACCGCTTAAATGTGTATGTGAGAAACCGTAAATGTAACTATCTGAATAATGATAACCTGAGCAACCATCCCAACCATCTAAACGTGTGTCAGGAGAGAGTTGCATCATTCCAAAAGGCATTGTTGCTCCTGGATATGTGTGACCATGACCTCCTGTACCTATAAATGGATTGACATAAGATGTTAAAGATTTATCTTTTTTTGCAGGTGAAAGATTTGTTTTTTCTTGACAACTAAATAGTATAAGAGCAATGCAGAGGGAAGTAAAAAATCGGTTCATTAGTGTTTTTTGAAATAGAAGTTGAAAGATAATAAAACTTAGCTAATCTTGATTGAAAAGAACAAGGTTAAAAGAAGTATTGGATGTTAATTTATAGAGGAATGACTATTACTCTTAACTGCCATTTTTTCAGTTTATAACTCTTTTTGGGGCTGATATTGTTAATGTTTGCTAAAAGGATTATTAAAAACAAGTTTTGGAGTTATTTTTGTATTGGTAAGGAAAAGAAAAATGATAAGGTGGTTAATTTTTGTTGCAATTTATGCAATAGTAGATTTTTATGCTTTTCAGGCAATTAAAACCGTAACAAAGAATAAATGGGTACATTATTTTCATGTTTTGGTATCTATTATTGTTGTGGGAAATTTTATTTATCAATTTACACAAGCTAGTGATGGAAGGGTTTTGTCTCCTGAAAAAAGTTATGCTTTTGGGTTTTTATTGACACTTTTAGCTCTAAAAATAGTAGTTGTGCTAATTATGTTTAGCGAAGATATTTTTCGAAGTGTTTTAGGTATGTATAATAAAGTATTTTCTAAAAGCGACACCTTTCATTTACCATCACGCAGAAAGTTTATTAGTCAACTAGCCTTAGGTCTTGCTGCCATACCATTTACGTCACTTTTATACGGAATGTATAAAGGCAAATACAATTTTAAAGTATTAAAATACACCTTACATTTTGAAGATTTGCCTGAGGCTTTCGATGGTTATAAGATTACCCAAATTAGTGACCTTCATAGCGGTAGTTTTGATAATAAAGAAAAGGTTTCTTATGCTGTAGATTTAATTAACGAGCAACAATCAGATACTATTTTATTTACTGGCGATATGGTTAACAATAAAGCTACCGAAATGCTGCCATGGAAGGATACTTTTAAAAAGTTAAAGGCCACAGATGGTATTTATTCAGTTTTAGGAAACCACGATTATGGTGATTATGTAGATTGGGATTCAGCCGAAGAAAAGCAGCAAAATTTAGAAGACTTAAGAAGCATTCAAAAAGATATAGGGTTTGATTTAATGTTAAATGAAAGCCGATTTATTAAAAAAAATGGACAACGAATCGCTATTATTGGTGTTGAAAACTGGGGAAAAGGATTTAAGCAAAAGGGAGATTTAAAAAAAGCCTCTAAAAGTATTAAATCAGAAGATTTTAAAATTTTAATGAGTCATGATCCAACGCATTGGCAAGAACAAGTGATTGATGATGACTACCATTATCATCTTACTTTAAGTGGTCATACACATGGTATGCAGTTTGGCATTGAAGTTCCTGGATGGATTAAGTGGAGTCCAGTAAAATGGCGATACAAATATTGGGCTGGAATTTATAAAAATGCAGGTCAATATATTAATGTAAATCGTGGTTTTGGTGTTTTGGCATATCCAGGGCGTGTTGGAATTTGGCCTGAAATAACCGTGATAGAGTTAAAAAGAGGCTCAAATAATGCATAATTGTTTGAAAATGTTATATTTTTATAATGAAGTAAGCGTGAACCTAATAGAATACTTGATTTAAAGCATAGTATAAAAAAAATACGTAGGTTTGTATAAGCACATTTGATTTAAAGCTTTAAAGTATGTCAAAGTTTGGTGAATTAATAGATGTAAATATTCCAGTTTTGTTAGATTTTTTCACAGAATGGAACGAGCAATCTGTATCCATGCATGCAGTTTTACGAGATGTAGCAGCAGCTCTTGGAGATAAAGCCAAGGTTATTAAAATTGATGTCGAAAAAAACAAAGACCTTGCAGAGGCTTTACGTATAAAGGGATTACCAACCTTAATCATCTACAAAAATGGTGAAATGAAATGGCGTCAAAGTGGTGAGCAAGATGCCAACACACTAATTGGTCTTATCCAGGAATACGTTTAAACGTAAATCCTTTTTTAGTAAAATATTCTAATACTTTTGGGAGTACGTAAGTCATATTTTTAGAGGCTTTAACGCTGTCATGTAATACAATGATACTTCCGGATCCTGTATGATTCATAATGTTTTTCAAACAGGTTTCTTCAGTTAGAGAATTGTCCCAATCAATCGAGAGTACATTCCACATTACAATTTTATACCCTAATTCTTGAAGCTTTTTTATTTGCTTAGGCGTTATTTGACCATAAGGAGGTCTAAATAATTTTTCACTTTTAAAGTTTTCTCCTTTGAAGACTTTCTCACATAAAACAACTTCATTAAGATAACTTTTGGTTGCCATTTTCCAGCCTTTTACATGATTTTGAGTGTGGTTGCCAATGCTATGACCATCTTTAACTATTTGTTGAAATATATTAGGATGCTGTTCTACATTTTTTCCAATACAAAAAAACGTGGCTTTTGCGTTAAACCGTTTTAAATTATCAAGCACCCAATTAGTGATTTCTGGTGTTGGAC
>Ga0316204_10005497_pt1 | contig 20819 bp, 17 predicted proteins | sample 6monrhotite_MG_2_FD_205661 | JGI IMG/M metagenome (GOLD analysis project Ga0316204, IMG submission 205661) | Microbial mat bacterial communities from mineral coupon in-situ incubated in ocean water Damariscotta River, Maine, United States -... | ecosystem: Environmental > Aquatic > Marine >... | reverse complement strand
CAGAGTCCTACTCCGAGGCAATCGACTATTTGTTCGAAGTATTAACACAGGATCGTACCTTTAATGACGACGCGGCACAAAAAACCCTACTTTCTTTGTTTACTTTGTTAGGCAACCAGGATGAAAGGGTACGCGCAGCGCGAAAGAAACTGGCAACGCTACTTAACTAAGCCCCCCGTTGCTGACAGGCTTGCATGAATATCACGTACTATACCGATTTCATAGTGGATTATTTTCCATTGGGATATAGCCCGAGGCTTATTGAAAATTTAAGACCTTCGTTCCCTGCGGCAGCGTAAAATCAGATATGGAATCAAAACACCGCCGAGATTGCACAAATCCTGTAAAAAACCTGAACCAGATACGATATCACTTGCCTAATCACACTTGCATCCAAACATATTTATTTAGTAGCAAAATATTACAAGCACTTGTATTTAAAGAATTATTACCCACTTACGCGTCATAATTCTCGATACTGAGCACTTTACTTACAAAAATAATATCGCACACAGGCTTCCCTTTTAGCTGAAAATCAACAAAAATGGGCTCTACAACAGGCTTTTCTGATGAGTTTGCTTAAATCAATAAAGCACCTTTGCTTCACCAGCTGAGCTTTCACAGCTGAATTTGATAGTTAGGTAGTTACAACTATGCATATAACATTTCGCCAGTTAACAGTTTTAGAAGCCGTTGCGCGCAATCTCAGTTTTACTAAAGCCGCTCACGAATTGCACCTCACTCAACCTGCAGTGTCCATGCAAATTAAACAGATTGAAGAAAGTATTGGACTGCCTTTATTTGAACAAATCGGCAAAAAGGTTTTTCTGACTGAAGCCGGCCAGGAAATGTATACCTACTGCCGCTCGATTCAGCAACAACTGGAGGAAGCGGAAAGTGTTATAGAAAACCTAAAAGGTGTTAAACACGGTAAATTAACCATCGCGGTGGCCAGCACCGCCAATTATTTTGCACCACGCATACTCGCGGCCTTCAGTAATGAATACCCATCAGTAAAAATCAACCTGGATGTAACGAACCGCCAGGGGTTATTGCAGCATTTGGAAAAGAACGATACGGACATTGTTATCATGGGGTTGCCACCAACCGAAATGGAACTGGAGGCAGAATCGTTTATGGAAAACCCTCTCGTATTAATTGCCTCCCCGGACCATCCTATCGCGAATAAGCAAAACGTATCGATTCATGACCTGCAGCAGGAAACCTTTATATTACGGGAACAGGGATCAGGCACTCGAACCGCTATTGAACGTTTTTTTACGGATCAGGGTACAAAAATCCTAACAACGATTAATATGAATAGTAATGAAGCCATCAAGCAGGCAGTACTGGCAGGGTTGGGACTGGGTATTGTATCCATACATACCCTGGAAATGGAATTAACACTTAACCGCCTCGCCATTATTAGCTCAGATGCATTTCCCATCTTACGCCACTGGTATGTCGTCTGCCGCAAGGGAAAACGGCTTTCACCCACCGGGGTGGCATTCAAGGAGTTTCTAATTAATAACGCCAGCAAGCTGTGGACCATACCATCGTAGGTTACTTGTAACGTATATCGACTATCATTTGGATTCGGCGCCGTGAAGTTTTAATAGAGAGTCACGCCAATGGGCATTGGGCTGCCCCTGCTCCAGCTTTATAATTTTTCCCACTTCATTTTCATACCAGCCGCTTTCGTTTTGCAACGGCTCAACCTCGTACCCCCACCAGGCGCCATCAGCGTCTTGTGCGCGCCAGCGCACCCATTCCGGTAATATTGAATTTTTAATCACACTAAAACTCCTGTTGCGTTTCATCAATAAATCGTAACACGCCAAAGTGCAAACCGTGGTTTCGTTTTCGTGATCTTAAAGATAATATTTACATAACCCCCATGGCATCCACTTGAATTGAGTTTTTTACGAATAAAAGCTATGCTGGGTCACACCTTATTGCACAAAATGGTAACAATACATGACACCCGATAGAGCCCGAGAATTAATCTCCATTCAAGTCAGCATGGGAGGTGGTTACAATCGTAATGCCACCAAACTCATTTTGGCTGAGGTCTACCGCCTCCATGGGCAACAACTGGTTGACCAATTAATTCAGGAATTCAATCTAAATGAAATTTTTGATTTTAAACCAGGCACTAAATATACCGCCTGAGTTATTCGCTTGAGAAAACTTCAATTTAACAGCTATTCTGTAACCTTATAACTGCATAAATAAATTGAGATACACATTATTCATGATTTAATAGTAATGTTTTAGGCATATTTGAATCTATACCCAAAGCGTTTGAGATTTAGGTGTTTAGAGTGCGGTCATTTTTGTCTACAGCTAGACGCGACGACGCAGCATAGCCATTCTATGTAAGGAGAAGCAACGACGCTGTGGGCAAAAAGGGGCGTGCTATAAACACCTAAATCTCAAACGCTTTGGGTATACAATAAGCATTACGATAAAATCATGCAGCTGACTTATACGAGGAAAGATTATGAGAATGTTACAATTACAATGCCTGAAATATATTATGTCGATGGTGGCAGTCGCTTTGTTTCTCAGTACGACCCTTGCCATGGCGGAACAAGCGGAACACCGGCTGGTGATCCAAGTAAGCACTGATGATGCCAGAACTCAAAAAATCGCTTTAAATAATGCGGTGAATTTACAAAAATTATATGGAATAGACAATGTGGATATAGAAATAGTGGCTTATGGACCTGGATTGGGTTTGCTAACGACCGAAAGCAAACAGGCAGACCGGGTAAAAAGCCTGGCAGTCCAGAATATTAAATTCAGCGCCTGTGGCAACACTATGAAAAAAGTGGCGAAAAAAACCGGGAAGCTGCCGGTGCTCGTTGAAGGCGTTGGCGAGGTTGAAGCCGGTGTAGCCCGAATTCTGGTATTACAGGAACAGGGTTATGCTTATATACGGCCTTAGTTAGCAACGTATAAAAGTTAGCAAGGTATAAAAAACGCTTTAGCGTTCGTTTCAAGGATCAACCTCCATAGCCAGTAGTACGAATGTATTACTGGCTCATTATATGGCACCGCCAATAGACCCTTATAGATTCTGGCTCAACAGAATTGGCAATCCCCAAAAAACCACGGCAGTCACTCCAGGTAATGCCCATTGAAGCGCTGACGGTGGTTTTGCCGCATTAATATGAATGGCCTGACATTCTGTATTCACCGCTTCAGACACGACCTTATTAAACAACTGAGCCGCCACGTCCCCTATACGGCTACATCTTGCTCTCATTGTCATCGCAGCGCTGGGTTGGCCTGTATCCTTAACTGGTGTTGCACCGCTGTCAGTTAATAGTTGTTGCGCCTTTGATACCAAACTTAAGGTTAATGCCACGCGGACAGCCAGTCTCTGGGTATTGATGCCTATCCAACACAATGGTTTAAATAACCATAATATTGCGCTAACCATTTTATCCCGCGAGATTGGGGCAATAAAATAGTTTACTGCCATCACAATCAGCACAAGCGAAAAAACGCGAAGCATTCCTTGGCGTAATCCTTCATAACTGGGTATTAGTGTAAAAGCGGACGTTGTGGAATTGGCGCCGGGTGTGAACCATAAATAAAGCACTAAAATCGACAAAAAAAACCACCGCATACGCCCCAGCATTTTCACGCATAACGGCATATAGCCAAACTGATTTTGCGCATACAATCCAAGGAGCAATACCAATCCGATAAGCAATTCATAGACGCCACCAAACGCTACAAAACCACCAAAAATCAAAAATGTGAGTATACGGGTTACTGGATTCATGCCGGCCATCTAGCACAACGTGTTGCTATTGAGCCCCATATAAATACCGGTGTGAGTTCATGAGCCATGACAACCGCAAACCAGGCTCGAAACAGTGGATTTAAAAGCAAATAAGGCATCAGGAGAGTATCTCCCTGGTAGGTACCCGCATGGCGGGATCAATCACTTTCGCGGCACAATAAAACAGTTGATACACCCTAATTGGCGAGGACGACCCACTACCCCGCGCCAAACTGTTACCGGTGCGGTTAAGAAGCGCATCTTAAGCATTTCGCCCAACGTTGAAGTCATCGGCACCGGCGAGGCACCGCGCATATCTTAGCCAGACATGCGGGTTAACATAACACAGGACGGTGGCTAACCCATTTGTTGTAATAATTCTTCCGCTTGCTGCTTTTGTGAATCGTCACCTTCTTCAAGAACCTCGTCCAGGATACTGCGGGCACCATCGCTATCTCCCATATCGACATAGGCCTTCGCTAAATCCAGCTTCGTGCCCACTTCATCGACGTTGGAAAAGATATCTTCATCAAGCTCGCCATCAAGATCAATCTCATCATCGCCAGTGTCCAGCGCAACCACGTCTGCACTATAATCGAACTCCAGAATAGAGTCGTCCACTAACGAATCGCTAGCTTCTACCTCCAGCTCGATCGGCGAGGCGGTATCTTCCAGATCCATACCACCAAAATCAAACTCGCCATCGGCGCTTTCTTTGCTTACCTCAGACATATCGATGACTGCAGTATCTTCCTCATCGAAGGATAAGTCGAAGTCCAATGCACCGTCATCATTCTGTTCCAGAGACGCTGTCTCGAAGGCAGTTTCTGTTTCAAACGTACTTTCATTATCTAATGCATTAATATTTGACACTGCTTCAGCAGTTGCCTGCTCTTCGACGGCATCCATGTCAAAGTCCAGAGTAGAGACATCAAAGTCCAGCGCATCATCTTCTTCTGTGGCTGACATCATTGATTCAGTACCACCAGTTTCAGTGTCGGTATCAAAATCAAAATCCAGTAAATCCTGCTCATCTTCAGACACATCGCCGAGCAAAGCCTCTTCAGCCGCTGCCCCACCGCCGAACAACTCGCTATGGGGGCATAACTCCCGGCCCAGGGAAACGATGTCATTCCAATAAGGGTTGGTTTCGTCCCCACCAATTTTCTCATGTAACAGCTGTGCTTGTGTCTCGAACGCAGCAACATTTTTAGCCGCATGCAGTACTTCGAGAAGCTTTGCTTGTAACTCCAATCGATCCGGAGATTTTTCCAGGGCTTGCTTGATAATATCCTCAGCCTGCTGATGACGCCCATAGGCCAAATAGACGTCAGCCTCAGAAACCGGGTCAACGTCGGCAGAATCGCCCTGAAACCCGTCTAGTTCACTCATTGCGAAATCACTGACCATGGCGCTTTCGGCACCTTGGCTACTAGCCGCACTCATGGGTTTGTTCATCAGTACTGTGTCATCATTGGTTTCAGCATCTGCACCGGCTTTATGTGCCATACCAACGTTCAAAATACTCTCTTCAAACCCATCCTGCATTTTGCGACGACGTACCACTAACCAGCCGACAACAGCCACCACCAGGAGTCCACCAAGAATCATCAGGACTGGATCAGAAAGTAACCCGCCATCAGGCGCCTGCCCCTGACTTGGTTTTTGAGGAGGAGTCGCTACTTTCTCCGGTTCCTGAGCAACCTCAGGCTCAACCCCCAGTTGATTCTGAAGTGCAAGCAACTCTTCATCTTTAAGCATGATGAGGCGCTGCATACTCTGCATTTGCTCTTCTAGTTCGGCAAACCGCGACTGCAGTTCTTCAGATTCCTGACGGTTGGCGTCAAGCGTTTCCGTTGCGCGCAGTAGGTCTTCCTGCAACTCCTTGCCACCTTCTGCGGAAGCACCACCGGAACCACGATCTTCGGTACCGGGGGCCACTAATTTCAAGCGAGCATCGTCGGCAGATGCCCGGCTATCTCGATCGGTAGCCCGACGGGAATCACGACCATCAGACGCTTCGCCGGCTTCGGTCTCCACTTGTCTGACCAGCCGGGTGCTGCTGCCACTGCCATCACGCCAGGCAAGATTCTGCCGACGAATTTCGCTAATGGCTTCCCGTTTTGAGACATCTGCAATTGAGTCAGCATTTTCAATCCGCAACACATAACCGGACTTGAGCTTGTTAATGTTGCCGTCAATGAATGCCTGGGGGTTATCACGTAAATATGCCAACATCATCTGATGAACACTAATCGACTCATTAGGACGGGTTCCCAGGGCGATTTCCCATAGCGTGTCATTGCGCTTGACCCGGCCATAATTGATTTCACCTTCAACCGGTGCCGGCGCACTTCTGCGGGTTGGTTGCTGCACAGGTTGTGGTTGGCGCTGCGCCTGTTGTACCGGCCGGCGAGGCGCTGGCTGGCGTTGTGTCTGTCGTTGCGGCTCTCGTTGCGAGAATACAGGTGTTGTGCTTGCTTGCTCAACGGGGGCGGGTGTTTCAGCCGTTAGCACCGGTGGGTCCACAAGGACCGTGTATTCTTTAAGTGCGCGGCCACGAGGCCAGCGCGCTTCAATGAGAAAATCCAGGTAAGGCTCAGTAACTGCCTTGCGGGTACTTAATAAAATGTAGGCGGTGCCGTCGGAACGCGTGGTAAGTTTGAATTGTATATTGGTAAGGAAACTGGCGCGATCAACATTTACCCGCGCAAAATCCTCCACCGATGCCAATCTCACCGCCAAGCCATCCAAATCGCCGGGTTGAATCGAATGAATATCGATTTCAGCATCCAGCGGCTGGTTGAGCGATGATCGCATCGTGATAGGCCCAAGCCCTAGCGCAACGCTAAGTGCGGGTATAATAAAAAGTATTGAACCGACTACTCGGGCGATTATCTTACCCATGCTTACTCCAGTTTGTTCCAATTCCATGTCAACTGCCTTTCCCCCGGTCTGTACACCGATATAAACGTGCTCTGTATATATCGACAGCCGGGGACAAAATTTAATAATATTAAGTAATTACTGGGCCGGTTATAAAACCATCAATAGCTTACAAATAATTATTTACTAAAATTTCAGCAATTTGCACGCTATTTAACGCCGCTCCTTTCCTTACATTATCGGCAACTACCCAAAAATCCAGACCACGGGGATGGGAAATATCTTCCCGAATACGCCCAACGTAGACTGCATCCTTTCCAGCCGCTTCAGTCACTGCTGTCGGATAGCCACCGGATTCGTGTGTATCCATCACAACAACACCTGGTGCCGACTCCAACAACTTGCGCGCCTGATCCGCGCTTAGCTTATCTCGCGTCTCAATATGGACTGCTTCTGAATGCCCATAAAATACAGGTATTCGAACAGCTGTCGGGTTAACCAATATAGCGGCATCCTCAAATATTTTTTTAGTTTCCCAAACCATTTTCATTTCTTCTTTGGTATAACCGTTCTCCATGAATACATCGATTTGAGGTAACGCGTTGAAAGCTATTTGTTTTGGGTAAACATCAACCTTAATTTCTCTGATGTTTAACAGGTTAGCGGTTTGGCTGGCCAATTCTTCAAGTGCCTCTTTTCCCGTACCCGACACGGCCTGATAGGTAGCGACGTTAATACGCTCAATCCCTACTGCATCGTATATAGGTTTTAAAGCAACCAGCATTTGAATGGTGGAGCAATTTGGATTAGCAATGATACCCCGATTTTTATAGTCTGCTATAGCATGTGGATTGACTTCGGGGATGACTAATGGAATATCGTCATCATAGCGAAAATGAGAGGTATTATCGATAACCACACAACCAGCCTCTGCTGCTTTAGGCGCATAATCTGCTGAAACAGAACCACCGGCTGAAAACAATCCCACCTGTACGGTGGAGAAATCAAATGTCGCAAGATCTTTGATCGTTATGTTTTTGTTTTTAAACGGAATTCTTGCGCCTGCCGAACGGGAGCTGGCTAATAAATGAAGATTACGGATGGGAAAATTGCGTTGTTCGAGAATCGAGACCATTGCTTCGCCCACGGCCCCAGTCGCCCCCACTACAGCGACATCTATTTCCTTGCTCATTTAATAACCCTCTATAAACAACTGTATTAATTAGCTTTTTCAGCTAATTAACTAATCCAGCAGTGCTAAAGTTCGAGCTTAGTTTCCAGAACAAAGTAAGTTCCACCTTACGATATCCGTAGGTGTTTAATGGTAACGTTGTTTCGCACTCAACACTAGTGGTTTGGATGTTTTTTTATCAATATGATTACGTAGCAATTGCGTCAATACTTAGCAATTACCACCTTAAAAAATCGCTGTTAATTACCATGACAGCAACCAATTTTAATAATCGGTCACCATTAGTATTTCATCATAGCCTTAAGCGATCGTACGTTATGCCGACGATACTGAATCTAATGCATCGACGACGGCCTGCCCCATTTGGGATGTACCAACCACCGTTGTTCCTTTACTGGCGATATCGGCGGTTCTTATATTTTGGTCAAGAACCACATCGACAGCACGCTCCAGGTTATTAGCAAGCGTCGGCTCATGCAGTGAATAGCGCAACATCATAGCGACAGATAACAGTGTTGCCAATGGATTGGCAACATTTTTACCGGCTAAGTCGGGCGCAGAGCCATGAATGGGTTCATACATGCCTTTGCCGTCAGCATCTAACGATGCTGATGGTAGCATGCCAATGGAGCCTGTTAACATGGCAGCTGCATCCGACAATATATCACCAAACATATTAGTGGTCACCATAACATCAAATTGCTTTGGCGCGCGCACCAATTGCATGGCCGCATTATCAACATACAGATGACTTAATGCCACCTCCGGATAGTCTTTGCCCAGCTCTGTCATTACCTCACGCCATAATTCCGTACACTCCAGCACATTGGCTTTGTCCACGGAGCAAAGTCGCTTGCCGCGTTTCATTGCGATATCAAAAGCAGAACGTCCAATACGCCTTATTTCCGACTCCGAATAAACCAAGGTATTAAAACCCTCACGCTCCCCGTTTTCCAATGTCCGGATTCCACGGGGTTTACCAAAGTAAATACCGCCGGTAAGCTCGCGCACAATCATAATATCGAGACCAGAGACCACCTCTGGCTTTAGCGTTGAAGCCCCGACTAACTGCGGATATAAAATGGCTGGCCTTAAGTTGGAAAACAAGGACAATTCAGCCCGCAATTGCAACAGACCCTTTTCAGGCCGAAGTGCAATCTCCAGCGATTCATAGCGTGGGCTGCCAACCGCACCCAGCAAAACCGCATCGGCGTCTTTCGCCAGACTCAGCGTGGTATCGGGTAACGGCTTGCCATATTCATCGTAGGCGGCTCCGCCGACCAATGCTGACTCCATTTCGATCTTTAAGCCGTAACTGTCACGTAATTTCTGTAATACTTTTACCGCCTCAGCGACAATCTCCGGGCCTATTCCATCACCGGGCAATACCAGAATTTTTTTTGTCATTCCCAACTATTCCTCTGCAAATCGAGCTTGTAGCGCTTATTCTTAGGGTTATCTGATGCCTGTTTTTAGCAGTGCATAATACTTAATTGACAATGCATAGCACTAAAATAGCCAGGGTGCCTGCTGGGCACGGCGTCGCTCGTAATCACGAATCACATCCACATGCTGCAATGTAAGATCTATATCATCAAGCCCATTTAACAAACAATGCTTGCGAAACACATCCACATCAAACGCGATACGCTCCCCTGATGGCTTTACCAGTACCTGGTTGGCCAAATCCACTGTCAATTGGTAATTACCTGAACCCGCTTGCTCGACGGCATAAACGGCCTGAAACAAACCAGACACTATTTCGGCGTCCAGAATAATGGGCAAAATACCATTTTTAAAACAATTGTTATGAAAAATATCCGCAAAACTGGGCGCTATAATGACACGAAAACCGAAGTCTTCCAATGCCCAGGGCGCATGCTCACGGGATGAGCCACAACCAAAATTTTCACGGGCTAATAAAATTTTCGCCTGACGGTATCCACCCTGGTTTAGTACGAACTCAGGATTTTCGGCACGCTGATGGTTATCCATACCAGGCTCGCCATGATCAAGATAACGCCATTCATCAAACAGATTAGGGCCAAACCCGGTGCGTTTGATCGACTTTAAAAACTGTTTTGGAATGATTGCATCGGTATCGACGTTGGCACGATCCATTGGTGCAACGATTGCTGTCATTGTGTTGAATTTTTCCATTACCAGGTTACCTTTCGAGTAAAAAACTGTTTTGTGGCCAAGAACACGCAAGACCGCTCAATAATTTTGATTTAAATATCGCGCACATCCACAAAATGCCCGGCGATTGCAGCTGCCGCAGCCATTGCCGGACTCACCAGATGTGTTCGACCACCCTGCCCTTGCCGACCCTCAAAATTACGGTTAGAGGTTGATGCACAGCGCTCCCCTGGCGCAAGGCGATCGGCATTCATTGCCAGGCACATCGAACATCCCGGTTCGCGCCATTCAAACCCAGCATCGATGAAGATCTTATCCAACCCTTCCTGCTCTGCCTGTTTTTTCACCAATCCTGAGCCAGGCACGACCATCGCCAGCTTAATGGAAGCAGCAACCCGTTTACCCGCCACCACGCTGGCTGCCGCGCGTAAATCTTCAATTCGGGAGTTAGTGCATGAGCAAATAAACACCTTGTCTGGTTTAATGTCCGTAATCGGCACATTGGCTGTGAGCCCCATATAGTGTAATGCGGCCTCAATACCAGCCCGCTTGGTGGCATCGGCCTCCTGTTGTGGATCAGGTACACAACCATCTACCGCAACCACCATTTCCGGTGATGTCCCCCAGGTAACCTGCGGCTTAATGCCTGCCCCGTCGATGCGAACGGTATGGTCAAAGACCGCATCGTCATCACTGCGCAAATCCTGCCAGGCGCTAACAGCCTGCTCCCAATGGGCTGCTTTAGGTGAAAAAGGCCGGCCCTTTACAAACTCAATGGTCTTTTCATCCACGGCGACCATGCCGGCACGGGCCCCCGCTTCTATTGCCATATTACAAACCGTCATTCGGCCTTCCATTGATAGTACCTGGATACCTGTGCCGCAAAACTCAATGGCATACCCGGAACCCCCTGCAGTACCAATGCGCCCAATAACGGCCAGCACGATATCTTTTGCCGTAACACCCGCACTGACCTCACCATCAATACTAATGCGCAGGTTTTTTGATTTTTTCTGAATCAGGCATTGTGTCGCCAATACGTGCTCCACCTCAGAGGTGCCTATGCCAAAAGCCAGTGCGCCAAAAGCACCGTGAGTAGAGGTGTGCGAGTCGCCACAAACCACCGTCATACCGGGCAATGTGGCGCCCTGCTCCGGACCGATCACATGCACGATACCCTGGCGAATATCGTCCATCTTAAACTCTGTGATACCAAACTCGGCGCAGTTTTTATCCAGTGTTTCAACTTGAATACGCGAGATGCGGTCGGTAATACCGTCGGCCCGATTCGTAGTAGGCACATTGTGATCGGGTGTTGCCAGATTGACATCGATGCGCCAGGGCTTACGGCCGGCGATTCTTAAACCTTCAAATGCCTGGGGTGATGTAACTTCATGAACCAGGTGGCGATCAATATATATTAACGATGTACCATCGTCCTGAGTATGCACAATGTGGGATTCCCACAATTTATCATAGAGAGTTTTTCCAGCCATGCTTATATTTCCTTCCGGTTTTTACCGCGCGTAACAGGCAGCCACACATTAACCGCTGTTAAATCGCGATACCAAGTGGCTTTTATTAAACCATAAATCAAACTATACTATTACACAAATTCATTATTTTCATATATTTCATAACCAATAGGAATACATGACTTAGGCACCAACACCATGGATACGGCTAATTTAATCACTTTTATCGCTATTGCAGACTCAAAATCATTCTCGCAAGCAGCAGAAAAACTCTATTTAACCCAACCGGCCATTTCCAAGCGCATTAAGGCACTGGAAATCGAGATGAAAACCAAATTATTTGACCGGTTGGGACGGCAAACTGCATTAACCGAAGCCGGCCATATTCTATACAAGCGAGCACAAATTATTCTGCAACAAATGGAGGACAGTCAGCGGGAAATTCAGAATCTGACCGGCCAGGTAACTGGAAAGCTCAATATTGCCACCAGCCATCACATTGGACTACACCGATTACCCCATGTACTTGAACACTATAGCCAACAATACCCCGATGTATTACTGGACTTACACTTCATGGATTCAGAGCAGGCTTATCGTGATGTGCAGGCGGGGAAATTCGAATTAGCGATTATTACCATTCCAAATAATATCATTCCAAATGTGACCGCCCCAAACAAGCAAAACAGTGAACTTATTGCAGAAATTATCTGGGAAGACATACTGGAATTCGTTGTCGGCCACACCCATCCGCTGGCCGCGCAAGCGCATGCCATCCCCGTCAATCATCCACTAACGGAACTGGCAAAACACCGGGCAATTTTACCGGCAAAAAACACATACACTCGCCGGATAATAGAACAAGCGTTCAAACAATCAGAGCAACCCATTTCCACCAGTCTGTCCACTAATTTTTTGGAAACCATAAAAATGCTGGTTAAGGTAGGATTAGGATGGAGCGTTTTACCGCAAACCATGCTGACTGACGAATTAGTGGTAATCAATGTCACGAATGTGAAATTAGTACGTCGTTTAGGTGTCATCAGGCACCCCGCACGCACGTTATCCAATGCAGCCAAGGAAATGATAAACATGCTTAACGACGATAATAACTGCGCATCTACCACTTAAATTTACACGTTGATTACATAATAACCGGGGAATAGCCCGGGCATTTGAATCACTATAACGGAACAAACCTGAGGGACTACTATGGTAAGGTCATGACCACTTTGACCCGTGTGTTTTCACGAAGCATTGATAGCGGTACATAAGCAATGGCATTGGGATTTCTGGCGACATACGAGACCACCAAATTAACTTTTTTTGTGTGAGACAAATTACCCACCTTATTGGTAATGGCGCGATTGGATTCCGCATTTGCCGCATCCAACGCCGACATATTCAGAATGCTTTGCGAAAACACTTCTCGCCATCGATCATCCAATGGCAAATTATAGAGCGCTATATTGGCACCATTATCCCAATGCGTAATCCGGTCAAGATAAATATTCTTTAAGTCAGCTATTGAAATCGTGTCATCGTTACCCCGATGCACAATAATCGCAATTTTGTCGTTGCCCGAATAGGGCAAGTTAAGCCGATCTTTTTGGCGCGTCGACATTGATAAAACCTCATCCCCTTCGGGATAAGCATCAATAGCCTCGGAAGCATCCAGGTACTTCGCTCTTAACGCGGCTTTCATGGCGCGATTAGCATCATTTTCCTGCTTGTTCTGATTTTGCGATGGCTCTGTAGCATCGCCAGGGGCGCTATCATTGGTGTTTGCACTACGATTATGGCTCTGTGAATTATGGCTCTGTGAATTCCACCCTGAGTCACGCCCGGCACCCTCAACGACAACAGCTGATTTTTTTGATTTTGTTGCTAAAGAAGTGCCCGCGACATCGCGATTAGCTGATTCAGGAGAATTAGCACTTACATTTTCCGGGTTCGAGGGCAATGTACCTGCGTCGTCGCCGGAGAGCACTTCTGGCAATCCACTCTGACTAGGCTTCTTTATTAACCCCTCGTGAATAACAGACACCATTTTTTCTTTGGAATAGTTAAGGCCGAATGGACGATTAACCAACGGCTCTTCCTGAGTTGCCTCTTCGGCTGAACCAATGGTCTTTGCCATTTTCAGCATTTCAGTATATGCAAGCTCATCAAACCGATCCCGGTCAAGGGGAGCATTCGCTTCCTTGCCGCCGGTACTGTGCTGTTTATCGCCATCTGCGGAAATCGTGTCATCGGACGGACCCTCAACCTTTATCGATTCCGTCAAGCCCTGCTCATCAGTATCGCTGCTTGATACCCCAGGGCTTATTTCTGTTTGCCGAATCGCCGGACCATCTGAACCAGCATCAGCACTGCGGTTATTTGAGCTTGAAGCAGATGATTGCTCCCAGGTCATCAAATCCACTGGCCCAGGCGTCGCCTCGTCAACAAATGGGTTTATCACTGCCGCCAATTGTCCCTGGGATTCATCCGTTGTTAATGAAGGAAAGATAAAAACATAACTAGCACCAATTAGTAATAAACCGACACATAACACAGCAGCAATCCAAATTACTCGCATAACGCCCGCCCTGGTTGACATATTGTCAGTGACGATACACCACAGCTGCTACGCATTGCAGCAAAATCCATACGGATTCCGACCCAAAGCCCCCAACCAATGAGGCGCGGGTAACGCTTCACAATCATCATCAAATTCAATTCCATACCAAAATCCCTTTACGCCTTACTGGCTGTTGATGTGAGCCACTAAGGAAACAATTGTCTTTGTATAATTATCACTAAATTGAGGTTCTGCTTCATGATACTCCAATTTTAAGACCACATTTTCCTGCACCTTCCAGTTTACGAAGAGGCTATTGCGAACCTCATCTTCCTGGCCGACGTTACCAGAATTAACCTTGTCAAAAAAATCATAGCGGTAACCTATATCAAAATGATTTATGTTATAAAATAATTGCGTATAATAACCTTCCAGCATCGCATCATCACCCACGCTGGATTCTAACTCGCCCTTGGCGTATTCCCCCTGAAAATGAAATGATTGCACTCGTAATTTAAAGTGGGCACCTGAAGCCACTTTGTCTGTCCCCGTGTTAAGCGTATCCTTATAATAAGAAGCACCAAGCTCAAAATGAGAGAACAACGGAAATAACAATGCTAGCTTTACACCAACGGCTTTGGAGGAGTTTTCATCAGTACTACCGGGGTTCCCCTCACCATTGCCGGAATACACCTGATAATTAAGAAAGGTTTCACCCATCTGCAATCGGCCAAATCCCATTGCACCATCCACCAGCTGCGGAAAAATTTTACGGATATGAAGCGGCCTTTCCTGCGTTTTCACAAAGGGCGGGTAATGATCCTCTGACCAGATTCCTGCAGGCGTAAAAAAACGCCCGGCCTTTAAACCAAACATAGCACTGGGCGAATAACTGATATTCATTGCCTCTAAAAAGATAGTGCCACTGCAATCATCACAACTGGCAGGTTTGCCATCAAACTCAACAGATGGCGCATCCTCAAATTCTATTTCAGAGAATAACCGCCACTTACTGTCAATATTTTTGGTAAAAACCAGCGAAAAGTGATGCATTCGAAACCCCCCATCACTGTCGGGCAGGCTATTGTCGACGTATTCAACATCAGCATAACCCGAAATCAGCAACCGGGATCGAAACTGTTTTTCAAGATCCATCATTTGATCCTGCGCGACAGCACCCGCGCTATCGACGTCCTCCAAACGTTTTTGCAGCTGACTGTTTTTCTGCATTAACCGTTGAACCTGTTCTTCTAACACCTCAACCTTATTCGATAGTGACGAAGCACCCTGTGCCACGGCGGCCTGCAGAAACACCAGTAAAACGAAAAGTATTGCCCCCAACTCCCTAACCATAAATAGCTTCCTTTATTGTCATTGGCCGTCCACATATTCAGAACTGCGACCAACAGTACCCACAAATATTTGTAAACAAGTGCTAATACAACGAACGAATACACCGATGAATTCATGATACGCACATCGAAGGGATATCTCTACAAGTAAGAACAACTGGCACTGTATAAAACTAATTATACCTGTGTATTTTTTATTTATGGATTGTGTCCTCAGGTCTTTCACGCCAAACGTATTCTACGTACTGGCTGAATTCACTAACAACCGTGATCGGTCACTTAACATCCAAACAATCACTGATATAACAATAACAACTGGCAAAACACATAAAAACACCTACACACATTATGTCATTTACCGTCCCCGTATAGTAACAGTCAAAACGCAGCTTAACCTATTAATTGTGTATGAGATAAGCCAGCACAGCAAAAACAATCGAACACTACGGTACTTTAAATATCGCCCATCGGGTATTAGTATCATTAATACATTAACGCAATGTTAACGCATCGCATCAACGCATTTAGACTCACTCTACAATGCAAAATCAATGAAGCGGAGAAAATGTTGCTACTTACGTAAAATCAGGAGTGATATACCCAAAGCGTTTGAGATTTAGGTGTTTAGAGTGCGATCATTTTTATTTACCGCTAGGCGCGACGACGCAGCATAGCCACTCTATGTAAGGAGAAGCAACGACACTGTGGACAAAAAGGGGCGTGCTATAAACGCCTAAATCTCAAACGCTTTGGGTATATTTGAACGGACTGTCGTGAATAAGCACTTGCAGGCTAAGGAACGTGCACGTAATAACGTCCGGATTTAGCGCTCATATTTAGTCCGTATTTGTTCGTTCTGATTGAGCAAAAGCGGAGGAATAGTTGTTCTATTTTGAGCTTTTGTGATTGAAGAACGGGCGAAGACGGGCTGAAGATGAGATGCAAAATACGGAAGTTATTACGTGCACGTTCCTAAGCGGTCACACAAGTTTACTACTTAAGGCAAGGTCATCAGTACTCTAACTTGTGAATTTTTTTTAATAACAGAAAGGGGAACGTATGCAATTGCATTAGGATTACGTTCAATGTATGAAACAATAATATTTTTTGCCTTCACCTGCCCGGACATAGGTGCGCGCCCATCTGACATACGATTAGACTCGGCCAGGTCCGCTTCGAGCGCTGACATATTTAATACCCGCTGGGAAAATTTTTCACGCCATTTATCCCCCAACGGTAAATTAAACGGCATTATTTTCGACCCATCTCGCCAGTGAGAAACATGACGCATATAGATTTTCTTTAGTTCAGCTTTGGTAATGCCCTGCTTATTACTCGCGTTGACAATGATCGCAATTTTTTCACTTGCATTTTCAAGTCGTACATCAGCATCCACCTGCGGGACCGGCATTCTGCCATTGTCCATCATGGCAGCCTTGGCCATTGTTACTTCTTTTGCACCGGATGATTTGGCATCAACAACCTCGGCAAGTGAGGCATTGTCACCATTGAATGCATTGTGGTCCGATTTATTCATTGGTGCAGTATCACCACGTTTCCCTGATGTCTTCCCCTCACTTAACGTTGTTGCGTCAACCAACGCTACATCAGCCGACGTTAAATCGGACGAGTCCTTTCTGGTTTTCGTCGAACGCGTATAATCGACCCCCGCAATGATCGCCTCCTGTGGCTGCTGTTGACTCACTTTATTCGCAGCATCATTATTATTACCGTTACCACCAGCACGCAAACGATTACCCGACTCATCGGGCAACACGGCCAACGTTATTGACGTATCACTAAACACCTCTTCAGCAAAAGGGTCTGTAATAATAGCCAACGACTGTGCTGCATCTTGTTTTGGATAGGAGGTGGAAAGGTAGGAATTTATCCCATACGCAATCACCCCAAACAAGAGAACTGATGCAATCCACATAACCTTCATCAACAACCCCTCCTTACCACGTACATCACCATCAACTCACGCTGTTTAGTAAATGCCTAAATAAACCTAAATAAACCTTAGTTATTAAATTGATACGCAATGCAATTAACGGTTCGAAAACAATACCAAAAGCAGGACTATCGGTCACTGCTTTATCGTTAATGCAGGAAATATATTTTTATTAGTTCAAATGCGGAATCACACTGTGCTAATGTAGGCGATTATAATGATAAGCTCATATTGAATACTCACTATATTCGCTAATACAACCATTTTTACAGGCTTATTGTAACACAATGATGACAGACAATTTCATGAGTTCATTGTCGTGTCACAAGCATTGTGAAACACAATGAAGTATCGACGACACATCCCCCTTCAATCACATTCAACTAGTACTTTAATTGTGTCATTGAGTGACCTCAAGTGATTTTTGGGAAAACATTATAATCAGCGGATATTTATGCTCTCAAACTAGGGTCTGTTGACAATAGAGTTTGCTCACTGTTGTGCCCCTCTAACTTAGAGAGGGCACAACCCGCAGGGCCGGGCACCGAAAACACAAATACTGATGTGCAGGCGCAGATAAATAACGTAATGGGAAATGAACCGACCAGAACCAGTCTGTTAATCGACAAAATATTAACGGCGGAATAATCAACACAGTAAGACACCCATGCCCGCTCCAGCACTAATGTACCGCACCACGATACATTAGTATATAAGCATGTTTTTACATGCCTGCAATGCTTACTCAAGCCAACTGCCATCCCAAACCATCTGCGATAGTGGCCACAGCCTTGCTGAGAATGCGTTGTTAGCCCAGCATTGGTGTTGGGGTATTTGGAACCCCCGGAAACGACGGCCCTCAGGAGGGTTTGTAAATCAGCCCTGGCGCAAACATCAACTCTTCCTTGGCTAACTGGTCCAAGGGACATCCATCACGGTCACATTCAGCCAGGCGATCAAAAATATAGGTTATTCCCGATTGGATGATACTTTCATAAATAGGTTTGCCAAGGTGTGTTCCGATAGCCTGACCAAAACGACATTCACTCACAATTAGATCCTCACAACAAATTTTTAATTAAACAACCTGGGTCTATTGACGCTGGTGTTGCATTGCCTGCCCGCCAAGGTAACGCGAGGACTACCCGTCATTGCCTATTTAGCGTTACCAGGCAACACACTTCGTGCCTTGTCTGGTACTTTTTCAGCGCAAACCGTAATATAGCGCCAACGTCAACAACCCCTAATATTCGATGTATCGTCCGCAGCGCCCGGTCCTTTAACGCAAGTTCATTCTATGGTGAAAAAGCGTCACCATTCGCTCTAAATATGGTGTGTGCAAGAATAATTCCTACCAAAACTCAAGCAACAATTTCGACACCCTATCGACACCACACGTTAAATAATCGATTATTTTTCAGCCTGTTAAACAAACCAAAAACCATGGTTTCACACTAAAACGCGATGTAATGAGATGACGCGAGATGCTTGACGCGACACAAGAGCAGCAATACTCAACAACAACAATACCCATGTTCTTCTACTACACTAGTAGACAATTCCTGCAACTAAATTGTTGCAATTTAAAATCTATAATTCTTTGTTGTCATTCGAACACTGCTAAAGGGCAAAATTATGATTTCTGGATTGGATAACGTCTCTTTGTTTATGGATCTGGATGCAGAAAGCATGGAGGACATTTCTAAATTTTGTACAAAATTCACCCTAATGGATGGTGAAGATCTAATTTCAGAAAACGAAAATGCAAGCTATGATATTTATGTATTATGTGATGGCAATGTCGAAATAATTACCAGTGGCAGTGGTGTCACCAGTCAGGAAATTTCATTATCGGAACAGGATAAGGAAATCTTTGGCGAGATTAGCTGGCTATTAAATGGAAAAAGAACCGCCACAATCCGTTGTCAGGGAGAAGTGGAGGCCATTCATATCGATGGTGCTCAATTCATGCGATATCTGGAAACCCATCCTCAGGCCGGTTTTTTGATTATGCGGCGCGTTTCCATCATCCTCGCGCAACGCCTGAATAAGACCAACGGTCTACTGAAGCAAATTTTGTGGAATAATTATACGTGATGTCCCCGACATGCCACCAACCTGCTTCGATCCCCCGCCCCAATTTGGCCAATTACCTTGGCTTGAAAGTATACAGTTCAAGTCATAACCAACACTTTTAACAAGGCTACCATCGCACCAGATTCAACCGCATAATACCCGGGTACTAACGCCACGCGTTGCTAAATAAATTTGCTTGATAAGCTTGCGTCTTTTAAGATGGCGATCTTGTTGTAGACAGGCACTCTGCTAATGGGCACGTTTGCCAGTATTCAGCCTCTAATAATTTCCAGGCATTCAATAGCATTTATTGACACCTGTGGTGATGAACACAGCTTATGATGATTAAGACATTCTCATTAGGTGGTTCTTAAATCTCCGATATAGTGGTATAGATCAAAATTCATTACCGCCACTTCCTCACCGTTATTTTAAGTTGATCACAACATGGTTAAAGCTTATATTAAGCAAAAAAATAAGGCTGTTGACAATGAGAATTCAAAGCTGGGCCCTAATCATCGTAGGTTTTTTTACTCCCTGTAATGCCGATCAAGTTTTATTATCCACCTTTGCTGATGCCGAAAAGGTATTTTGGAACCAACTTTACGCGAATACACATTACACGCTCTACTGTGGCGAACGATTCACCAGTAAGACTGAAAAACTAACGATTGCCAAAGTATATCCAATCGAATGGGTTATCGACTATTTGGGGTGTGAATCACTCGATAATTGCCGAAAAAAAAGTCAGCGATTTAACCGCATAGAAGCTGACTTGCATAACCTGTACCCCGCACTTATCACGACTGAAAGAGCACGTAAAAATTTTAGTTTTGGCGAAATCCCCGGGGAATTTCGTGAATTTTTTGAATGTGATTTTGAATACGATGTTCGCACTAAAACTGTCGAACCCCGCACGATAGCCCGGGGAAACATCGCCAGATCGCTTTTTTATATGCATTGGGAATATGGTCTGCCACTCAACCAGCACTCCATGACCATGTTAATTGGCTGGCACACGGAAGACCCGCCCAGTAATGACGAAAAACGCCGTAATGATCTTATTGAAAAATTACAAGGCACCAGAAACTCGTTTATCGACAACCCCAACAAAGCCATGCAATTAACGCACTTAATTCAATCCTAAGTCGTTATTGACGTAATAACGCGTAACAAGGGGCTTGGAGGGTCGTCGTCATTTCAGCTTTCGGTGTTTGATTGCCCACTGGTTAGCCTTACTCACAACCCATGGCGTGTATTTCAGGAACCGGTTGTATCCACTATTAACAGGCATTCGACCGATCGTGTTCAGGTCGCACCCATACCCAACTGAGACAAAATGCGAGCAAGGCTACAATTGCCGCAACAATATACGTGAAACTTGCC
>Ga0316204_10005496_pt1 | contig 20824 bp, 18 predicted proteins | sample 6monrhotite_MG_2_FD_205661 | JGI IMG/M metagenome (GOLD analysis project Ga0316204, IMG submission 205661) | Microbial mat bacterial communities from mineral coupon in-situ incubated in ocean water Damariscotta River, Maine, United States -... | ecosystem: Environmental > Aquatic > Marine >... | reverse complement strand
ATGATGAGTTTGATGCCTTGCTGGATGCAATGGACGCAGAGAATGGTGGTGACACTGCTGCTGCCACTTCAGACAGTGATGATATTACCGATGATGAGTTTGAAGCCTTATTAGATAATATTCACGGCAAAGGTCAGCATGGTGGAAAACCTGAGGACGATAGCAAGGCTAGTGCGGCACCAGCGCCTGCTAACGCCGAGTCAGCCGCTGATGAATTAATGACCGACGATGAATTTGATTCAATCATGGATCAAATGCATGGTAAAGGTAAGGGCCCCACTGGCGGCGATGAGAAAAAAGCGCCCCCCAAAGCAGCGGCACCTGCTGCACCAGCCTCAGGTGGCTCAGACGACCTGATCACCGATGATGAATTTGATGCCATGCTTGATCAGATGCATGGCAGTGGCAAAGGCCCAACCGGGGCCGGCGCTGAGAAAAAAACCGCTGCACCTAAAAAACCAGCAGCAGCCAAACCAGCAGCCGCAAAAAAACCTGCGGCACCCGCCCCAGCAGCGAAACCCGCTGCACCTGCCAAACCCGCTGTAGAAACCTCGGTTCGTGTAGATACAGAACGCCTTGATGAAATAATGAATCTGGTGGGTGAGCTGGTACTGGTGCGTAATCGATTACAAACCTTGCGTACCTCGATGGCAGAAGGCCAGATTACCCAGGCAATCACTAATCTGGATATGGTCACCGCGGATTTACAGACATCGGTGATGAAAACCCGGATGCAGCCGATTAAAAAAGTATTTGGTCGTTTCCCCCGGGTTGTTCGTGATTTATCTCGCTCTATTAAGAAAGAAATAAAACTGGAAATGATGGGGGAGGAAACCGACCTGGATAAAAACCTGGTGGAAGCCCTGGCGGACCCTTTGGTGCATCTGGTGAGAAATGCGGTGGATCATGGCATTGAATTACCCGACGACCGTGAGAAAAAAGGCAAATCCAGAGAAGGTACCGTTAGTTTATCTGCAACCCAGGAAGGGGATCATATTTTACTTGCTATTGAAGATGATGGCGCGGGTATGGACCCGGAAGTGCTGCGTAAAAAAGTGGTAGAAAAAGGTTTAATGGATGAAGAAACTGCTGCGCGCCTGGACGATAAAGAGTGCTTTAATTTAATTTTCATGGCGGGCTTTTCTACCAAAGAGGAAATTTCAGATATCTCCGGACGTGGTGTGGGCATGGATGTTGTAAAAACCCGTATCACTCAGTTAAACGGTTCTCTGGATATTGATTCTGAATTAGGAAAAGGCAGTATTTTAACTATCAAGGTTCCTCTAACTCTCGCTATTTTACCCACGCTAATGATTGCCATGGGGCAATATACATTCGCCTTACCACTCGCCAATGTCAGTGAAATTTTTGAACTCGAAACCCGTAAAACCAATATCGTTGATGGGCAGTTAATGGTGATGGTGCGCGATAAAGCCGTGCCATTATTTTATATGTCTGAGTGGTTACTAAAACCCGGTGAACAATGTACCTCTGGTGAGGGCCATGGGCAGGTTATTATTGTGTCAGTAGCAAATCGTCTGGTGGGTCTGGTGACAGACGCAGTTATTGGGCAGGAAGAGGTTGTGATAAAACCCCTGGGGGCAATGTTACAGGGTTTGTCTGAATTTGCCGGTTCTACCATCACTGGTGATGGTGGTATCGCTCTGATTATTGATGTTCCGAGTTTGTTAAAAGCTCGTGTAAATAAAGGGTTTTAACCGTTAATGACTATACGTGTTCTTATTGTTGATGACTCAGGCTTCTTTCGGAGACGCTTAACAGAAATTTTTAATTCTGATCCAATGATAGAAGTTGTAGAGACGGCAGTTGATGGCAAAGATGCAATAGCCAAAGCCAGAAGTTGCCGACCCGATGTCATTACCATGGATATAGAAATGCCGGTAATGAACGGCATTGAAGCGACCCGTGAAATTATGCGGCAGAACCCAGTGCCTATCATAATGTTTTCATCATTGACATATGATGGCGCTCAGGCAACGCTTGATGCGCTTGAAGCTGGGGCAACTGATTTTCTTCCCAAGCGTTTTGATGATATTTCTAACGATAAGGCAGAAGCACGAAGTATTCTGTGCTCACGGATTAAAGCCGTCGCTACACCCGCGAGACTATCGCGTTCGACACCACCATCCAGCACAAGCACCGGGGTAAGCGCCAGACCTGCAGCTACGACAAAGCGGCAATCGATTACCTCTGGCACTACTGCACCGGTTGCAACACCGACACGTAAAATTGCTAAAGCATTTAAACCAACAGATTATGATATTGTGGCAATTGGTACTTCAACCGGCGGGCCGGTTGCACTGCAGGAAGTGCTGGTGCAATTACCTGCCACATTTTCATTACCTATTTTACTTGTACAGCATATGCCGGCTAAATTTACCGAAGCGTTTGCTGCGCGTCTCAATCAATTATGTAAAATTGAGGTGCGAGAAGCTAAAGATGGTGAAGAGCTGAAACCGGGGCTGGCGTTACTCGCACCCGGTGGCAAACAAATGAAACTAACCAGGCTGGCTGGGCGTTTGGTGATTAAAATTGAAGAAGAAACAGACCCAATGCAAAATTATAAACCCTGCGTTAATGTTACGTTTGATAGCGTAAACACAGCGATGGGTAATCGTACTCTGGGTATCATACTCACCGGCATGGGTGCCGATGGTCGTGAAGCCTGTACCAATCTGAAAAATCGTGGAGCCACAATCTGGGCACAGGATGAAGCTACCAGCACCATTTATGGTATGCCAGCCGCAGTCGCAGAAATCTCGGACCAAATCTTGCCGTTGAAAGAAATCGGCAAGAAACTTGCTAATAATACTTAATATGGACATCCTGAGTATTGTCGGAATCGTCATAGCCTTTGTTGCTATATTAAGCGGCAGTGTGCTAGAAGGCGGTCATCTAGACCAGTTATTTCAATTAACAGCCTTTGTTATCGTTGTGGGTGGCACTGTGGGTGCGGTTCTTTTACAAACTTCGCTACCGGTTTTCTGGCGCTCAATGGTGATTGTGCGTTGGGTTTTTGTCACGCCAAAAATTGATTTAATGTCTACTCTGGAAAAAATTGTAAACTGGAGTCATTTATCTCGCCGTGAGGGTTTACTGGCGCTGGAAGATGCATCTGAAAATGAAACCGATCTGTTTTCTCAGAAAGGCCTGCAGATGTTAGTGGATGGTAATGAGCCGGATACCATTCGGGATATTATGGAAACCGAAATCAGTATTGTGGAAGAGCATGATCTACAAGCGGCAAAGATGTTTGAATCTATGGGGGGCTATAGCCCAACCATTGGAATTTTAGGTGCGGTACTTGGGCTGATTCATGTGATGAATAATTTATCAGATCCTGAGAAATTAGGTAGTGGCATCGCCACTGCATTTGTAGCAACAATTTATGGGGTGGGTTTAGCTAATTTAATTTTTCTGCCGATCGCAGGAAAACTAAAAGCGCTGGTAAAACAACAAAGCATACAATATGAAATGATGCTGGTTGGCATTGTGAGTATTGCTGAAGGGGAAAACCCACGCAGTTTGCAGGCAAAGTTACAGAGTTACCTGGGGCGTTCCTGATTAACAAACCCGGATTAGCAAATATTTATTATGAGACGTCGTGGTTCATCAAATATCGAAGCCGAAGAGTCAACGGATCGTTGGCTGGTTTCCTATGCTGATTTCATTACCCTGCTATTTGCTTTTTTCGTTGTGATGTACTCTATTTCTAATGTGAATGTGGGCAAGTACCGCGTGCTATCTGACTCTGTTAGTACAGCATTTAGCGCTCAATCGAGTTCCCCTTTTCCTGTAGGCTCTCAATTAGGTGTGTCCGTTCAGCGGGCACCTATTGCCGTGGGCTTAATTGGTCAAACAGGTTTAGTTTCAATGCAGGAAACCGCTGCTAAACTCGATAAACGACTCAAACAATGGGTGAAGAAAGGTAAAATTGCGGTGAGTGGTAATGAAAAATGGCTGGAGATAGAAATTAAATCTAATTTATTATTTAATTCTGGTGATGCAGTATTATCCTCTGAAGCTGCACAAATATTAGCAGAGTTAACCGAGGTGATTAAAACCACCAACAACCCGTTATATGTTTCCGGTTATACCGATGATGTGCCCATAGGAACCAATCGTTATCCAACTAACTGGGAATTATCCGCTGCACGTTCTGCAAGTGTGGTAAGAATACTTGCGCAGAACGGTATTAACCCGGCGCGTATGGGGGCCATTGGTTACGGTGAGTTCAGACCCATTGCTGAAAATGATACCGAATTAAATCGACAGAAAAATCGCCGTGTTGTTATACGTGTAATGACCGGTGAAGATGTTTTTGCTAATACCAGCCCGTTTGTTGATGCAGAAGTTCAAACAGCTCGTCCACTCAATCAGCGTCAGGGTGAAGCGGTGCTGGAATTGCAGCCAGGTGAACCTGTGCGCTCAATATTTGAGGTGCCCTGAGGTGAAAATCTGGGCGACAGCAAATCAGAAGGGCGGGGTTGGTAAAACAACTTCAGCGGTGACACTTGCGGGGGTGATGCAAAAGCGCGGGCATCGTGTTTTACTGGTAGACCTTGATCCACATGGTTCACTAACCAGTTATTTTGGGCTTGACCCAGATGTAATTGAGCCTGGTGCCTATGATTTATTTATGCAGGAACCCGCCAGACCCATTCAGGTTAAATCTGTTATTCAGAAAACAAGATTTAGTCGCTTACACTTTATTCCTGCATCTTCAGCCCTGGCTACACTGGATCGTCAGTTGGGCACTAAGGGCGGAATGGGGTTAGTAATAAAACAATCCTTACAGAAAGTGGCGGATGATTATGATCTTGCGATTATTGATTGCCCGCCGATGTTAGGTTTGTTAATGGTAAATGCACTGGCCGCCTGTGAACGTTTATTAATTCCAGTACAAACCGAATACCTGGCGTTAAAAGGCCTGGAAAGAATGGTGCACACACTTTCTATGATACAAAAAGCGCGTAAGAGCGATGTTTGTTATACGATAGTGCCAACGTTTTTTGATCAGCGTTTAAAGGCATCTATTGAAACCTTGCAAACTTTGAAAACGGATTATAAAGAAACTATCTGGGATGGGGTAATTCCCATCGATACCCAGTTCCGTGAAGCCAGCCAAAAAGGCATTCCGCTGTCAATTGAGCGTATAAGTTGCAAGGGAAGTCGTGCCTATTCTCACCTGTTAGATTATTTGCTTGAGTTAGATGAAATTCATTTATCTGCGACAGGGGAGGGTTCGGTATGAGCGGTTCAAACAAACCTCAGTCTAAACAGGATAAAGCGATTCATGATTATCTTGAGTCATTATTGTTTGAGGTTGCAGAAGAGGATATACAAACTGAGAGTCATCAGTCTGCCGAGACACCTGCAGTAAAGAATGAACCTGTGGTTGCAGTTAAAGCCGCAGAAAATTTACCGCATAGTGAGCCTGAGCTTCCCACCGCGGTGATAGGCCTGGAAAAACTGGTGGCTGAAATTCCAGATGTTTATCCTGAGACAGTAACCGAGCTCAAAACTGAAACACATGTCGAGATTGAAGTTAAGCAAGACATTCAGCTTGATTCGCAGACTGAAGTACAAGTGCAACAGGAAACACCCGTAGAAACGCAGACCGGTGTGCCTGAATGGGCGGAGAGCCGTTTTCAGTGCCTGTTATTTAAGGTATCGGGCCTGAGTCTGGCTGTACCATTGGTAAAGTTAAATAGCGTGATTCCCTGGAATGAGGAAATCACTAAAACACCCAATCAAACCGAATGGTATCTGGGCCTGGTGCAGCATTTACAAAATCAGGTCAAAGTGATTGATACCGCATTGCTGGTAATGCCAGAAAACCGTCACGAGAAAATACAGGCCGATCCAGCTGAGCGATTAAGTCATATATTACTGGTTGATAATTACAAGTGGGGGCTCGCCTGTGACTGCATAGGAGATGTAATCTGGCTGACTCAAGATGAGGTTAAGTGGCGAAAAAGCAAGAAAACCCGACCCTGGTTATCTGGTACGTCTCTAGAGCATTTGTGTGCCATTATGGATACTGAGGTGTTTGCACAAATGCTGGTTGAAACGAGTTAACTACTGCATGCTTTTTAAGTTATTGAAAGTATTCAATATATACTCTAATCGATGTTCTACTGAAACGACTCTGTGGTTTTGCTGAAGGCCATGAAAAATGGCTACCCACCTCTGAGCTGGCGTTTACCTTTATCTGGTCTAAAATCTATAACTAAAGGCGTAGTTCTGGTTATTACATTAAACAAACACCTGAATTAATTATAAAAATGCCGTTAAGTGAAAACTATCTAAACTGGCATACAAATTGCGAATAAATAAGTGGAGCACTTAAATGAGTGATGAAGAAATCGGTAATGCTGACCACAGACAGTGTGTAACATTCCGACTAAATGAAGAGATCTACGGTATCAATGTAATGTTGGTTCAGGAAGTTCTCAGGGTAACAGAAATTGCGCCCGTACCTGGTGCTCCAAATTATGTAATCGGAATTATCAATTTACGCGGTAATGTGGTGACTGTTATAGATACCCGTATGCGTTTTGGCTTACCGCCGAAAGAGATGGATGATTCCACACGAATTGTCATTATCGAAGCAGAAAATCAGACAGTTGGTATTGTCGTAGATAGCGTATCTGAAGTGGTTGATGTATACGCGAATGAAATTGAAACTGCGCCGAATGTTGGCAATGATGAAACAGCCCGATATATTGAGGGGGTTGTAAGCCGAAGTGAAGAGTTGTTGATCCTGGTGGATTTAAACAAACTCTTAACTGAAGATGAATGGTCAGATATGTCTGCATTCTGATACCGGCTTTACTCTCCTGAATATCCGGCACGGGAGAGTAAAATGAATGCATTAGTTTTATTATTATCTAGTTTATTATTCTTGTCTTCATTCGCCTGCTTTGTGTGGACAAGAAAGCAAATTCAATCCTTTAAGAACTCTCAGTTCAATACTAAGTCGACTCTGGTCAATAGAGAGCTCACCGCATTAAATGCCGGTTCTATAGGCCTGGGTGAGCGATTTATCAAGCTGGAAAAACAGATGCACGAATTAGCGACACGACTTGATGAAATGTCTAATCAGGTTCAAAGCTCATCACCTTATGCTTATGCCATAGAACTGGCGCAGAAAGGTTATAACGCAGATAGTTTAACCGAGTTGTGCCATATTAGTCAGACAGAGGCGCAGTTGCTGGTGATGATGCATCATCAAAATAAGGCGGCTTGATGCTGTTGAAACAATACGTAGGGTGGGCTCGCATTTTTGCCCACTATTTTTAAGTTCATTAGAAACTTTAATGGTGGGCAAAAAAATGCGCGCCCAGCCTGCTGTCCTTAGATTTTGTTGCTCATAAATGAAGGCTGCGAGACCTGTTCATTGTTTTTTAACATGGCAATAGCATCTTCACTGGGAATGGGGTGAGAGAATAAAAACCCCTGCATGACTTTGCAATTCCAGGATTTTAATTTCTCCAGTTGAGCTTCGTTTTCTACACCTTCAGAAATAAGGTTCAGGTTTAGACCTTCTGCCATAGCAATAATGGCTTTGATGATAGATGGGTCTTCATCATTGTTTGAAATATCGTGTACAAATGACTGATCAATTTTGAGTGTGTCAATGGGTAAACGTTTCAGGTAGTTCAACGAGGAATACCCGGTACCGAAATCATCAATGGCTATTTTAATGCCGTGATCACTTAATTCTCTTAATTTGTTGATACCATCATCAGCGTCATGCATCAGTGTGTTTTCTGTGATTTCAATTTCCAGAGACTCGCCGGGAAGTTTATTTTGTTTTAGTGTGTCCAGAATAAATTCAACAAAATCATCCTGTTCTAGTTGAACTGCTGATACGTTGACAGATATGCGAGTGTCAGTAATACCTAAACTGCGCCAGTGTTTAAGCTCAGTGCAGGCATTTGAAAGCGCCCAGTTTCCTATTTGTTTAATTAAACGCGTTTCTTCTGCAAAACCGATAAACTCGTTTGGCGAAATTAAACCACGGTCAGGGTGTTGCCAGCGTATTAAAGCTTCCATCGCGATAATTTTATTGGTTTCAATATCAATTTGAGGCTGATAGAAATTTTTAAACTGATTATCTTCCAGTGCTCTGCGTAAATCGTTCTCCATCGATAAATGCTTTGAATAGGCTTCAATCATATTATCGTTATAAAACTTGTAGTCGTTTTTGCCACGACCTTTAACAGAATACATCGCAATATCTGCGTGTTTCATGAGCGATTCCATGGTTGCACCATCTTCTGGATAGTGTGAAATGCCGATGCTGGCACTGATAAATAACTCATGGTTTTCTATCTTGAAAGGCAGTTTTAGTGACTTAATGATTTTTTCAGCGATTAAACCGGCTTCATCTCTTGATTTTACTTCAGGCAATAATAAAGTGAATTCGTCTCCACCTATACGTGCAAGGGTATCGCCTTCTCTTAGACAGTGACGAAGTCGCATTGCAACTGAGCGCAACAGGTGATCGCCAATGGCGTGCCCGAGGGTATCGTTGATCATTTTAAAGCGATCAAGATCTAACAACATTATAGATAAGTATTTGTTATTTCTATTGGCGATTGAAATTGCCTGGTTTAAACGGTCTTTCAATAATGTTCGGTTTGGCAGGTGGGTTAACATGTCATGGTAAGCCTGGAAGAGAATCATCTCTTCGGCTTCTATTCTGTCGGTAATATCACGGGCTATGCCATAAGTGCCAATAAAATTCTGATCAGTTTTAGTTTCCAGAGAGCTGTATACCCCCATGGAATTAACCTCGATGGGTAATATTCGATTATCAAAACTACGCGAATAGAGATTGTTTTTGCATTTGAGTTTTAATTCGATATTGGTTCCCGAGCGTGTGCCGGTACGTCGCTCATTAAATTTGAACTCAGCTTTTTCCAGGTCATCATCATGAATGAGCTCGGTGTAGTGTTTACCAATGACTTCTTCGGTTGTGTAACCCAGCAGGGTTTCTATGCGTTCATTAATAAAAGTAAATCTGCCATTTCCATCGAGTATGTAAACTATATCAGGTGATTTGTTAACGATGTAGCGATGCAGTCTTTCAGAGTCCCTTAATTGTGTTTGCATCTTAAGGTTATCAGCTTCGAGTTGTCTCTTTTTTATGGCATTACTGATTGAATTTAGAAGATTGTCAATGGAGTAGGGTTTTCGAATATAATCGTAAGCACCATGTTTGAGGGCATTTTCCGCTGCTTCAAATGATGATTCACCACTGACCACAATAACGGTGGTATTGATATTGTTATCCCTGATAAAACTCATAACATCTTCACCGTTAATTCCGTCGAGGTGAAGGTCGAGAAGCACGATGCCGGTTTTGCGTTGTTGCAGGCGTTTAATCGCATCTTCGCCATTGCTAACACATCTAACAGAGTATCCGTGCTGCTTTATTTGAGTCATTAAACTGTGTTGATGCAGTTTTTCGTCATCTACAATCAGTATGTTTTCTGAGTGGTCTGGTAATATGCTTATTTTAGTGCTCAAATTATTATTGTAATTGTGGATTGACTCTGACATGGTTTAAACCTGGTTTCATTTTTATTTACAGAGAAAATCTATCCCTAATACATGAAGTCCGAACTATTTAAAGAAGAATTATTGTCTTCATTAAATGCCCCATTCGGAAATTCATGCTCTATATACGCCGCTTACTAACTGAAAATTCCAGTTTTTATTTTTCTGTATTCGTTTAGAGTTAATGTTCAATAGCTCTATTTTTATCTTGTGAATATATTTAGTAACAAAAGGTTAGCCATATCTGTTCGGTTTTGAGTAGGTTTCAACTTCGCTGGCTTTATAAACTCATCTGCACTTGCTGACTGGAGATGGTTTTGCTGCTTGCCAGATAATTGCCAATGAAGTAAATGCCCATGCTCTAATAACTCATGCTGTAATAAGCCAATCCGCCATTTTGATTTAATTTGGGCGACAGGGCATGCGAGAAGATTATATAAATCTCTTAGTTGAAGTAATTTAGCTACTTTGTCACGCATCTTCTTATTATTGTTAGAGAAATTACTATTGTCAATCATATATATCGATAAATAATGTGAAATTATTGTGACATCCGTTTAAAAATACAATTATTTATCGTTTTTACCGGTTTTTATCGTGATTAGTCTATTAACCGATAGTTTTCATCTTTATTGAAGTTAATACGTTCAAAATGTGTTTATGCTTTTAATCTATATTGTGTTAAGTAGGCGTGTTATTTATTTAAAAAATTAAATTACCACCCATATGGGGGATCTATTGTTGTTTTATGTGATTCTTTTCACGTATCTAGTCGTAAAAAACTGTAAGATTTTCCCCCGTGCATGTAAGGCTGACCGACATACCGCTTACGTTTTCTTATTCTTATGAGCTTGGTACTTCACTATATTAAACAACTGATTAATATAGGGATATTTCCTGTTCTGTAACAAAAATACAGAAAAATCACGCTCTTCTGGCGATTGCTTCAATTTCTTTTTCTTCTCTAAGCTTCTGTTTTAACTAGTATTATCAGGCTTGGCCTGAATATCGCTGTTATACTGATGATATTTTATACAGGGAATTGATTTTTAAAGGAATTAACTCCATTAGAAATCTTGTTTATTACGTCATGGAAATATCGATTTAAGTGGGAATTCTCCACATTGAAATTGGTAAATAAAAGGAAGAAAAATGAAAATAAGAGACTTTCTGGCGGCTGCCACATTGTGTCTGTCTGCTGCTTCGGCGCAGGCTTCTACAGTGTTAATGCCAACAGATGGAGACGTGAATGTCTTTATTGAAATTGGTTCTCTAGGTTTACAGACATGTTATTCTCTTGCTTTATTTGATGACAGTGTTTCAGATGTTTTTCAAATGAGTACAGCGGATAGACTGGATATTGCTAGTAACCAAATCGTAGGATTTTCAGGGCCTGTTACTGGGGGCGATTTTATTGCCACCGGAACATTACCTGTTGATACTTTGACCTTATCGGGCTCAAATAATTTTATCCTGGGTATTACCGATGGAACTGACTGGTTTATGGATATTGGAATCGGTTCACTATCACTTGGTGCAAACTCTCAATCGATCTCTTTTGGTGGATCTAATGAGGTTTTCCTGACTGATGTAACAGCTTCTGTCGTACCACTACCCGCAGCTCTCTGGCTGTTTGGTGCAGGATTAATTGGTCTTGCTGGCATTGCTCGTCGTCGTAAATAATTTATGACGTTCTGCCAGCATTCCTTGCTGGCAGATTTTTTAATTACTCAATTTGTTTGACAACTCAATTAGATTTTTGTCAGGGTCACGAATATAAATTGAAATAAGTCGGTGTGTAGCACCGGTTCTTTCTATTGGGCCTGACTCTATATTTATGTTCTTCTCAGCTAGCTCCTTCAGAATTTTTTCAACAGAATCATCGATGATAAAGCATAAGTCTGCTGAACCAGGGCATGGCTTATTTGCATGTGGTAAATATTCATAACCAGCGGGATGTAGATTGATTTTTTGCTGCCCGAATTTTAAGGCTTTTCTATTATCAGAAAAACTAAGCGCTTGCATACCCAAAACCTGTGTATAAAAATCAATACTGGTTTGTATATTTTGTACAGTAAGCACCAGATGGTCGAGCTGTTTGATCTTCACAGTTCAGAATATTCGCTTTCTTTAAAACCCACCAGAATCGTATTATCTTTGACCAGAACTGGGCGTTTGATAATGCTAGGGTTATCTAACATGATCTGAATGGCTGATGTTTCATCCACTGAACTCTTAGTGTCTTCATCCAGCTTGCGCCAGGTGGTGCCACGTTTATTTAATAAGGTTTCCCAGCCAACTATTTTTACCCAGGCCTTGAGCTCTTTTTCAGGTACGCCAAGTTTTTTGTAGTCGTGAAAGTCATAATCGAAATTATTATCTTTAAGCCATTTACGGGCTTTTTTAATAGTGTCGCAATTGGGGATTCCGTACAAGTTAATCATATTTTTTAGTCAATTCTCAAAATGTTTAAAAGTTTAGATAAATATTATCACTCAATGAACAGGGTATGTAGAAAATGATATTTGAAGAGTCTGTCCATAATTAGTTAGAAAAATCAATTTAAATGTATATGTGAGCAAAAGGTCTGGCGTGCCTGAAAAAGAGCTCAATACTAGGCAAGAACATTATCATCTAAAAAGCCTTTTTCAATTAGTCGTTTCAAAATATTAGTGCTCTTCTCTCTGAAAGCATCTCTGAGTAGTCGAACGGCAGGTGTGATCGATTGTTTGCTTGGGCAGATAAGCCAAAGTTCAGTTGCACTGGGTTTGAACTCGGGCATCACATTAATAACTTTTCCCGATAATAAATCGGCAGACATATCCAGGCAGGATTTAACGGCGAGGCCTTTATCAGCAACGCACCAGCGTCTTACCAGGTCACCATCATTGGTGGCACGGTTACCACTCATTTTGATTTTATACTCTGTTTCACCGTCTGAGAATTCCCATACATCATGAATGACATCATAGAGCTGGTAGAAGAGCCCGTTGTGTGTGACCAGATCATGTGGGTGTTGTGGTGTGCCGTTTTTTTTAAGGTAGGTCTGAGTTGCACAGAGTAGCCCCGGCACATTGCAAATTTTAAATCCATACAGGTTTGCATCATCGGGGGAACCATAACGAAGGGCGATATCCACGGAGTCGCGATAAAAGTCGATATTACTATCACTGATATTGGTTTTTAAGCTGACTTTCGGATGAGTATCCATAAATTCATCAAGCCAGGGGATTACCAGGTTCCTGCCCAGGTCTGATGATAATGAGATGCGTAGTTCACCGTCGACAATATCCAGGTCATGCTTCATATTCTGTTTGGCCTGGTCGAGCATAAGCAGGGCCCGTTCGCACTGCGGGATGTACCTTTCCCCCGCATGGGATAACCTCAACTGGCGTGTTGTGCGGATAAACAGCTCCACGCCCAGGGTGTTTTCAACCCGCTTAAGTGCCGCGCTGGCGGTTGCTGTGCGCATATCCAGGCTGGCTGCCGCTGCGGTAATATTGCGGAATTCAGCGACTTTAAGTAGCACTTGAAGATCTTCTAATAATATATTGTCAAATAATATTTGATAATGATTCAAATATTATGCTGTTTTTAATTTAGTAATCAAGCGCTATTATCTTTCTCAGTAACTGACTAAATGAGAACTCAACTGGAGAAACATCATGAAAGCCATTGGTTATACCCAATCATTACCCATTACTGAGCCAGAGTCTTTAATCGATATAGAACTGCCTCAGCCAAATGCCAAAGGGCATGACTTACTGGTTAAAATTAAGGCGATTGCGGTGAATCCGGTGGATTACAAAATACGCCAGCGAATGGCGCCAGAGGATGGCAGCTATAAAGTGATTGGCTGGGATGCTGTGGGTGAAGTGCTTGCAACGGGTGAAGCCGTGACACAGTTCAAACCCGGCGATGTGGTGTATTACGCAGGGGATCTCAACCGTCAGGGGTGTAATGCGGAATTTCAGCTGGTGGATGAACGCCTTGTGGGTAACAAACCTAAAAGCCTGTCTGATGCTGAAGCTGCGGCACTTCCATTGACTACTATTACCGCATGGGAGCTGCTGTTTGAGCATCTGGCTATTAAACAACAGGCCCCTGGCTCTTCTGAGAGATCAGATGAAGTCATTTTAGTGATTGGTGCTGCAGGTGGAGTGGGCTCAATTTTAATTCAGATCGCCAAAGCCATTACCGGCGCAAGCGTAATTGCTACTGCCTCAAGGGAAAGCTCTGAAGCCTGGGTGAAAAAACTCGGTGCTGATTTTGTGATTAATCATACACAGCCATTACTGCCACAAATACAAGCTTTAGGTATCAAGCAGGTGACACATATTGCCAGCCTCAATGCCACCGAATCTTACTTCGATACTTACACCGAGTTACTGGCACCGTTTGGCAAGATTGCGATGATTGATGATCCATCGAAACCGCTGGATGTGATGCAGCTGAAGTTTAAAAGTCAGTCGTTACATATCGAGTTTATGTTTGCACGTTCCATGTTTAACGCAGACGATATGGATGAACAGGGGCGCTTGTTAACTCGCGTCGCGGATCTGGTTGACCAGGGTTATATTCAGACTACTTCTGGTAAAAACCTGGGCACTATAAATGCCGAAAACTTAAAAGCGGCGCATGCAGAGCTGGAATCGGGTAAAGCGATTGGGAAGATTGTTCTGCAAGGATTTGCGTAATTATTTTTCTACTTACCGCCGGTAGAATTATGCGGAGCAAATGTAGAGACGGTCTTAGTCTCGTTGTCACAATAGATAAAGTGTGCAGAGTAAAAACTGCGTGTCCTGGATTTATAGTCTACTATGAATATCTACTCATAGAGGCCTGGCGCTTAAACTTCTTCAGCCTTACCAAATTTAATTGTATTTTGAAGAACTAGTTTATTAAAGTGTATGGTTTCATTGGTGGTGATGTTTCGAGTTAGCCAGCTTTCACCTGCATCAGAAATAATTTCAATTGTCATGCCGGTAATGTTAAATTTTTTATAAAGCAGTTTGTCCGCAAATGAACGCGAATACAGAGCTTATGTAGGTGCGCCTGAAGGCGCACCTACATAAAAATGTTCATTTGCGGAAAAATAAGCCGTTAGCTATTAGTCGATGTCACGAAGTAGCTGGTTGATGCCGACTTTACCTAGAGTCTTTGCATCAACCTGCTTAACAATCACTGCACAGTACAGACTATAAGTACCGTCTTTAGATGGCAGGTTACCTGAAACAACAACAGAACCTTTAGGAATGCGACCGTAAGATATTTCACCGGTCATGCGGTTAAATATTTTTGTGCTCTGACCAATGTAAACACCCATTGAAATAACAGAACCTTCTTCAACGATAACACCTTCAACAACTTCAGAGCGTGCACCAATAAAGCAGTTGTCTTCAATGATAGTTGGAGCTGCCTGTAATGGCTCTAATACACCACCGATACCAACACCACCAGACAGATGAACGTTTTTACCAATTTGTGCGCATGAACCAACCGTTGCCCATGTGTCAACCATGGTGCCGCTATCAACATAAGCGCCGATGTTTACGTATGAGGGCATCATAACTACGCTAGGTGCAATGTAAGAACCTTTACGCGCAGTTGCAGGTGGTACTACACGTACACCTGATTCGCGAAAATCCTTTGTGTTGTAATCTGCAAATTTTGATTCAACTTTATCGTAGTAGTTGGTGAAGCCACCTTTGATGAATTCGTTATCATTAATGCGAAAAGATAACAGTACGGCTTTCTTTAGCCATTCGTTTACTACCCAGTCGCCGCTAGATTTTTCAGCTACACGAGCCTGGCCAGAGTCCAGTTGTGCAATAGCTTCTTCTACGGCTTCACGTACGTGGGTTTCAACATTACGTGGTGTAATGTCTGCGCGGCGTTCGAATGCTTCTTCGATGATGTTCTGTAAATCGCTCATCGGGGTCTCCAAAGTAATGATTGAGTGTATTTAAAGTGTTTGTAAAAAATCTTTAATTCGTTCAGCAGCCTCAGTAGTTTCTTCAAGTGTTGCTACTAATGCCATACGAATATGGTTTTCGCCGGGGTTAATGCCCTGTGAGTTACGCGACAGGTATTGCCCGGGTAATACGGTTATGTTTTTTTCTGCAAATAATTTTTGTGCAAAGTCGGTGTCTGTAACTGGCGTTTGTGGCCACAGATAAAAACCCGCATCCGGTAGCTTAATAGCCATATGCGGTGAAAGTATTTCCAGCACTGTGTTAAATTTTTGCTGGTACATCTGGCGATTTTTAATCACGTGATTTTCATCATTCCAGGCACAGATGCTGGCGTGTTGATGATGACCCGACATAGCACAACCATGGTAGGTGCGGTATTTTAAAAAGCCTTGCATAATGTCTGCATCACCGGCAACAAAACCCGATCTTAAACCGGGCAGGTTTGAGCGCTTTGATAAACTATGAAATACCACACAACGTTTGTAATCGGTGTTGCCCATTTCAGCGGCGGCCTCAAGCAGGCCACAGGGCGGGTTGGTTTCATCAAAGTAAATTTCTGAGTAACACTCATCTGAGGCAATAATAAAGTCGAACTGTTCAGCTTTATTAATTAACCACTGCATCTGTTGTCTGGAGATAACCGCACCGGTTGGGTTGCCCGGTGTGCAGATGTAAATCAACTGGCAGCGTTGCCAGGTAGCATCATCAATGGCTTCAAAGTCCGGCAGGTAATTTGTATCTTTGGTGGTATTGTAAAAACACGGCTCTGCACCCGCTAAAAAAGCTGCGCCTTCATAAATCTGATAAAAAGGGTTGGGCATGCAAATCAGAGGCTGGCCATGCTGGGTGTTTTCTTTATTAATCATTGCCTGGGCAAAAGCAAACAGTGCCTCACGAGTGCCATTTACCGGCAGAATATGTTTTTCTGCATTGAGGCTGTTTTCAGGTAATTTAAATCTTCGCTGTAACCAGTTAGCGATAGACTGGCGTAACTCCAGTGTGCCTTTGGTTAAAGGATAATTAGCAATTTTGCCTAATGACTGAGCAAGCTCTTCAAGCACAAATGCCGGGGGCTCATGTTTAGGTTCACCAATCGACAGGGCGATATGTGTCATTGCCGCATCTGGGGTAATTCCCTGCTTAAGCTTCGCCAGTTTTTCAAATGGGTAGGGATGTAGTCGATTGAGATCTGGGTTCATGTAAAATGCAGTTAAGTCAATATTAGGCCCAAACTGGGCGAGGTCGCTAAAGGCGGCTTATTATACGCAAATTTCGGGGGTAAAGTGACAGTTTTATCATTTCATCATGTAAGCATAGTGGTAGCGGACACCTCACAATCCGTCGCATTTTATACGCAGATACTTGATCTTGCGGTCTGTGCGGACAGGCCAGAGCTGGCTTTTGATGGAGCATGGCTGCAAGTGGGGGATCAGCAGATTCATTTGCTGGAGGTGCCTAACCCTGATCCGGTGGAAAACCGACCTGAGCACGGTGGCCGAGATCGCCATCTGGCAATGACAGTGGATGATTTGGCTGAGATTGAGAAAAGGCTGGATTCACAGGGGATTGCATTTACCAGAAGTAAATCCGGTCGAGCGGCTTTATTCTTTCGTGACCCTGATGGCAATGGGATTGAGTTGATTGAGGTGGCTAAAGTCTAAAGCTTTTACCGCAAATGAACGCGAATACACGCAAATAAGGCCAAGTGACAAATCAGGCTCCTACTTACATCTCATCTGGTTTGTTGGAAGCTTGCTTAAGGTTTAAATTATGAAAGAACGCTTTTGGGAAAAGAAATCCCTGACGCAAATGACAGACCAGGAATGGGAATCGCTGTGTGACGGTTGTGCTCGCTGCTGCCTTTTGAAACTGGAAGATGAAGATACCGGTGAATTGCATTTCACCAGTGTGAGCTGCCATCAGCTCGATACCGATACCTGTCGTTGCAAAGATTATCCCAGGCGAAAATTTCTGGTGCCTGAATGTCTACTGGTGCGTCAGATGAAGTTAGAAGAGTATGGCTGGTTACCCGAAACCTGTGCATATCGGTTGTTATCTGAAGGTAAATCACTGCCTGTCTGGCATCCCTTGCTGAGTGGGAAAACGAGTTCAGTTCAGGCTGCGGGGATATCCGTTAGCGGTTATGCCATTTCTGAAGATTTTGTGCACCCAGAGCAGATCGAAGATCATATTATCGAGTTCTCAGTTAATTAACCTGTCATTTAGAGCATTCAGCTTAATACTTGTCTTTAAGTGGTTGTTATTCATTAGATATGTTGTATCTTTGAGGTTATACACTGAGGAATCCCAATGGCCAAAGACGCGACACCACACACAATTTATCTGAAAGATTATACCCCGCCACAATACTGGGTTGACACGATTGACCTGCGATTTGAGTTAGCAGAAGAAGAGACTCGTGTGGTCTCAAGAATGAAAATTCGCCGAAATAAAGATATTGATGGGGCACATATTCTTGAGCTTGATGGTGAAGGGCTGGTTTTAGGTGATGTACTGCTTAATGATAAAGGGCTAAGTGATAGTGAATTTAGCGTGACTGAAGAGTCAATGTGGATTCCCGATGTGCCTGAAGAGTTTACGCTGCAAATAGAAACCTATATCAAACCCCAGAAAAATACCTCTCTGGAAGGTTTGTATAAGTCATCTGGAAATTTTTGTACTCAATGTGAAGCTCAGGGCTTTAGAAAAATTACCTATTATCTGGATCGCCCCGATGTAATGGCTAAATTCACTACAACCATTGTTGCAGATAAATCTTTATACCCTGTTTTATTATCTAATGGCAACCCCATTGAAATGGCTGATCTTGAGGATGGTAAGCACAGTGTAACCTGGGAAGACCCGTTTAAAAAACCCAGCTATCTTTTTGCACTGGTTGCCGGTGACCTGCAATGTGTATCAGATACGTTTACCACGATGTCTGGGAGAGAAATAGACTGTCGTATATATGTAGAGGCACATAATACAGATAAGTGTGATCACGCAATGCGCTCACTGAAAAAATCCATGAAGTGGGATGAAGAAACTTTTGGCCGTGAGTATGATCTGGATATTTACATGATCGTTGCGGTTGATGATTTCAATATGGGGGCAATGGAAAATAAAGGCCTGAATGTTTTTAATTCAAAGTATGTGTTAGCCAGGCCAGATACTGCAACTGATACCGATTTTGTAAATATAGAAGCGGTGATTGGTCATGAGTACTTTCATAACTGGAGCGGAAATCGAGTTACCTGTCGTGACTGGTTTCAACTGACATTAAAAGAAGGTTTAACCGTATTTAGAGATCAGCAATTTACTGCTGATATGAATTCAGCTACGGTAAAACGCATAGATGATGTGAACGTTTTACGGACTCGGCAATTTGCTGAAGATGCGGGGCCAATGTCGCATCCAATCCAGCCAAACTCTTATGTGGAAATAAATAATTTCTATACGGTGACTGTTTATAATAAGGGTGCAGAAATTATTCGTATGATTCATACCCTGTTAGGTAAAGAAAACTTCCGTAAGGGTATGGATTTATATTTCAAACAACATGATGGTGAGGCGGCTACCACTGAAGACTTTGTTAAATCAATGGAAGAGGCGAGTGGTATTGATCTACAGCAGTTCCGCCGTTGGTATCACCAGGCCGGTACGCCAGAAATTTCTGTGCACAGTGAATATCAGCCTGACACATCTACTTTAAAATTGATATTTAAACAGTCTTCAGCCAATGACTCGAATTTATTATTTCATATACCTGTAAGCATAGGTTTGATTGGTGCTGACGGTAAAGAGGTGGAGAGCTCAGCGCAAGTTGTTAATCTTGTAAAAAAAGAGCAGGAAGTTGAATTTGAAAATGTAACTGAAGATACGGCTGTCTCGGTATTACGTAATTACTCAGCACCTGTAAAACTCAATTTTGAATTAAGTAATGAGCAGCTTGCCTTTTTAATGGCAAATGACAGTGATGAGTTTAATCGCTGGAATTGTGCACAACGCCTGGGCCTTAATATTATGCTTGGGCTAATTAAAGACTATCAGCAGAAAAAAACACTGGTGCTGGATAACTTTTTTATAGAAACAGTTAAACAAATATTAAGCAATAAGTCACTGGATAAAGCGCTTGCAGCTCGTATACTTACCTTGCCCTCTGAGGATTATCTGGGGCAAAACCTGGCAACTATTGATGTAGATACTATTCATCAGGTAAGAGCATTTTGTAAACGAACGCTTGCCTATGAATTAATGGATGAGTTTGTTTCTGTTTATAAAGAAAATTTAAGCGATGAGTATGAGCTGACCCCTGAAGCAATGGGACAACGTAGTTTAAAAAACATCTGTCTGTCATATTTAATTTGTAGTGAAACTGAAACCGCAAAATCGGCAGCAACAGAATTGGCGATAAAGCAATTTAATAATGCCGTTAATATGACCGATCAAATTTCAGCGTTGCGTTGTCTGGCGCACCATTGTGGATCACAAGGGCAGCAGGCACTGGCTGATTTTTATGCAAAGTGGGAAAGCGACTCATTGGTTATTGATAAGTGGTTTACGGTTCAGGCAACCGCTAGCGGAGCTAATGCATTTCAGCATATTCAGGCTTTACTGGATCATAAGGCTTTTGATATGGGAGTGCCTAATCGGGTGCGTTCGTTGATTGGTGCATTTACGCAATCTAATGCAGTTGAATTTCATAATCTTACCGGGCAGGGTTATCAGTTTCTTGCAGATTCAGTTATACAGTTAAATAAAACCAATCCGCAAATTGCAGCTCGCTTGTTGTTACCGTTAATTCAATGGAAGAAATACGACGCTAATCGACAAATGATGATGAAAGCACAATTGCAACGAATTTCGGAAACGCCAAATCTTGCCAGTGATCTATTTGAGATTACTGAGAAAGGGTTAAATTCCTAAAGTAAAGCAAGGGCCATGTGCTAGGCTTCTGTGATCAGAATGTAAACGTTTGATTACAGGAGAAATATTCGGTGGTTTTATATCAGGCATGTATTACCAGTAGAGCACTATGAAAAAAGATGGTGAATTTACTTCTGGATTTAACGTGAGCTTGAACACCGGGGCAAGCACAGGCACGCTCCGGGATAACAATACAGACATAGAACGCACCCCTGTTATTCTTATTGCTGATGATGACCCTTCCATTCGCCTGGTTCTCAGGCATGTGATGGAGCAATGCAGATATCATGTCATAGAGGCTGGAACCGGTCTGGAAGCAATTGAATCAACTA
>Ga0316204_10005495_pt1 | contig 20826 bp, 20 predicted proteins | sample 6monrhotite_MG_2_FD_205661 | JGI IMG/M metagenome (GOLD analysis project Ga0316204, IMG submission 205661) | Microbial mat bacterial communities from mineral coupon in-situ incubated in ocean water Damariscotta River, Maine, United States -... | ecosystem: Environmental > Aquatic > Marine >... | reverse complement strand
TCTCCATTTTAGTGCCATCCGCGTAGGTGCGATGGCCCGGCTCTGTTGGTCTGGATCGAAACTGAGCGCCGTAAAAGGAGACAGGGGTCGAAATAGAATAACGTTTGCAACCCGCCTTATGGCAGTTTGGTCAGATTCGCACAAGAGGGCGTAATGGAGCGGGCGAAAGCTCGCCCATATGGCGCAGTTCGCCCAATTGCGCCTCATTCTCGGCCAAGTTGAAGCGAATAATCCCAGTTTTTTAAGGAATAGCCTGAAAAGATTGAAAAACACCAAGACCTACAATTGTCTTAAATCGGTCGCAAAGATGCCCGCAATAGGGGGATAACTTGGCCATATGCCAGAAGGTTGTGCCAATGGGGGTTGGTACCAAAATCTTGAACGAGAGGGAAAAGAAATGCGCATTCTAGCGGTTGATGACGACCCAATTATCCTTGATCTGCTCAAGGGTTCACTGAACAAAGACAACAGCGGCGATTTGATCTGCTGCGAAACGGCAGAAGACGCGCTGGTGGTTCTCGAAAACCAGACCACGCCGATTGACTGTTTCCTTTTGGATATCATGCTGCCGGGCATCGACGGAATTGAACTGTGTGCGCAGATCCGCGCGATGAAATATTATCGCACCACTCCGATTATCATGATCACGGCCAGCCGCGAAGCTGATCTGATGGGCCGCGCGTTCCATGCCGGGGCCACTGATTTTGTATCCAAACCGCTTGACGGGATCGAACTCGGCGCTCGGATCAACAGCGCGGGTATGCTCAATGACAGCCTGCACCGTGAACGCCATGCGCAACATACGCTGGCGGAACTGACCGAAAAGACCAAGATCCGCTTTGATCAAGCTGTGACGCTGGACACCGGCGGAGTGACTGATCTGCTGGCCCTTGAAAACGAATTGCTGCGGATGCCTGCGGGTGTCTATGCGATGAACCTCGTTGCCATCGATGTGATGGGCCTGCGCGGCGTTTTGCGTGCTGCGGGCAGCCCTGCCTTCCGCCAAAACCTCGAACTGGTCGCTGAAGCCGCCAAAGAGGCGCTTGATGGCCGGGTCTGGAAGATGGGCTATGCGGGCAGCGGCCGTTTCCTTGCGGTGGTGATGGGCCGTGCGCGGTTGAACCACGCAGATTTGCAGGACCATATGAATGAGGCGCTGACCAACGGTTGGAACATCGAAGCCAACGGCACACCGATGCCACCGGAAATTCAGGTTGCTCCGATGACGGACAAACGCCTGTGGACCGGGCTGAGCGCCAGCGACATGCTGCGTGAGCATCTCCAGAACAAAGACATGATGCAGGAATTGGCTGCTGACCGCGAGAACGAGCTGTTTGAACAGCTTGAAGACGCCGCTTAAACCCAAGTCTTATTGAATTGAAAAGGCGGGGCATGATCATCTCATGCCCCGCCTTTGCTTGTTTTGAAGTGTTCGGCCCGTGATTAACGTACGAACTTCTTATGCTTCAAACGCTTCGGCTCTAGCGCATCGGCACCCAAGCGGCGTTTCTTGTCTTCTTCGTAGTCTTCAAAGTTGCCTTCGAACCATTCCACATGCGCCTCACCCTCAAAGGCGAGGATATGGGTGCAGATCCGGTCAAGGAAGAAACGGTCGTGCGAGATAACAACCGCGCAACCGGCAAAATCCACCAGCGCGTCTTCGAGAGCGCGCAGGGTTTCGACGTCCAGATCGTTGGTCGGTTCATCGAGCAGCAGAACGTTTCCGCCTTCTTTGAGCAGACGCGCCATGTGCACGCGGTTCCGTTCACCGCCCGAGAGGTTGCCAACTTTCTTTTGTTGATCGCCGCCCTTGAAGTTGAAGGAAGAGCAATAAGCGCGGGAGTTTACTTCGGCATCGCCCAGCTTGATCAGTTCGGCGCCGCCTGTGATGGCCTGCCAGACGGTATCATCATCGCCCAGATCATCGCGCGACTGGTCCACATAAGACAGATCAACCGTATCGCCATATTCGATGCTGCCTGCGTCAGGCTTTTCTTGACCGGTCAGCATTTTGAACAGTGTCGATTTACCTGCGCCGTTCGGGCCGATCACACCAACGATACCGCCGGGAGGCAGATCGAATGTCAGATCTTCGACCAACAGTTTGTCGCCCATCGCCTTGTTCAGATTCGCGACCTCAATCACCTTGTTGCCAAGACGCGGGCCGTTGGGGATGACGATCTGTGCACGGGTCAGTTTCTCGCGCTCTGACTGGTCTGCCATTTCGTTATAGGCGTTGATACGCGCCTTGGATTTGGCCTGGCGGGCCTTGGCCCCTTGGCGCATCCATTCAAGCTCGCGCTCCAGCGTTTTCTGCTTGGATTTGTCTTCGCGGGCTTCTTGCGCCAGACGTTTTGCCTTCTGCTCAAGCCAGTCGGAATAGTTGCCCTCGTAGGGCACGCCTTTGCCGCGGTCGAGCTCAAGAATCCAGCTGGTGATGTCATCGAGGAAGTAACGGTCGTGGGTGACGATCAGGATTGTTCCTTTGTAATCCATCAGGTGCTGTTGCAGCCATGCGATGGTTTCGGCGTCAAGGTGGTTGGTCGGTTCATCGAGCAACAACATGTCAGGCGCTTCAAGCAGCAGTTTGCACAGCGCCACGCGGCGGGCTTCACCGCCAGAGAGGTCTTTGATGTTGGCGTCGTCCGGTGGGCAACGCAGAGCCTCCATCGACACATCTATCTGGCTGTCCAGATCCCAAAGGTTCTGGGCGTCGATGTCGTCTTGCAGTTTGGCCATCTCATCGGCGGTTTCGTCCGAATAGTTCATCGCCAGTTCATTATAGCGATCAAGGATGGCTTTTTTCTCAGCGACGCCCAGCATAACATTTTCGCGTACAGTCAGGCTCTCGTCCAGCTTGGGTTCCTGCGGCAGATAGCCAACTTTGGCCCCCTCGGCAGCCCATGCTTCGCCTTGGAAGTCCTTGTCGAGACCCGCCATGATCTTGAGCAGAGTTGATTTACCTGCACCGTTCACACCGACAACACCGATCTTCACGCCCGGCAGGAAATTCAGGTGGATATTTTCAAAGGTTTTCTTACCGCCCGGATAGGTCTTTGAGACGCCGGACATGTGATAGACGAATTGGTAGGCGGCCATGAGAGTTTCCTGTCTGGTCAAAAGTGGATTCAGACCGCAATATCCCGCGAATGGGGCAAGATCAACGCAGACATGTCGGGTTGGGGCTTTGCAAATGGCTATTGGTGCTGGTTCTTGCGGGCTGTAGCGCCGCGATTGAGCTGGCGCCGCCACCCAATTTGTACCTTGATGGCCGCAACTATCCTGAAAGTCTGGTGCCGATCTCGTTGCAGGTTGTTGATCCGCCGATCTTTTACATGACCGACCGCGAGCCGGTTTACCGGGATGGTGTCGTAACAAACTACGGCACGGGCCGGTCTGACGCGATGGCCTTTGGCGCGTCAGAGGTGCGGTTTGGCGCGGTGGATTGGCCCGATCTTGTGGCCCGCACCCATCTGGGCGAACGCGGCCGGATCTCGCGGCTGGAGGTGCAGGCGCTTCGCGAGATCGTTCGCTTCCCTGATATTCCACTGGAGGCCGCACGCGAGGATGGCAGATTTGACGTTCTGCCTCTGGCGCAGGCAGCTTATGACGAACAGGCCCAAGCCTTTCAACGCGCCATCCGCAGCGAGGTTCGCCGCACAGGCAACGGGCGCATTTTGATTTTTGTGCATGGCGTACGCAACGAATTTGATGCCTCGCTGCAAACGCTGGCCAATCTGTGGCATTTCACCGGGCGGCGGTCCGTGCCGATCGTGTTTTCATGGCCTGCAGGCAACAACGGCATCCTTGGATATTTCCGGGACCGGGAATCCGGTGACTTTAGCGTTTACCACGCCAAGGAGTTCCTGCGCCTGCTTGCAGAGATACCAGAGGTTGAAGATATTGATATTGTCACCCATTCGCGCGGCTCATCAGTGATGACGCAAGCACTGCGCGAGTTGGTGATTTTTCATCGCGCGCAGGGGCGGGCGCCAAAGATTGCGATGAAGACCGGCACGCTGATCCTCGCTGCGCCTGATCTGGACACGGGTATCGTGCGGCAACGCCTGTTGTCAGAACGGGTGTCGGAGGCATTTGAGCAGATCAACATCTACGTCAATCCGGATGATGTTGCCCTGCGCCTGTCCTCTATTCTGACCAATGCACCGCGCATCGGCGCGGCGACGGATGAGGATTTTGCTGAGGGCGAGCTTCAGTATCTGCGCAAACAGGCATTGATCCATTTCATCCGGGTGGAAAACGCAATTGGATCCGACAGCCATTCCTATTTCCGTGCCAATCCGGCGGTCCTGTCCGATATCGTTCTGGCGCTGCGCACCCGCGCCTTTCCCGGAGGTGAATTGCGCCCGCTTGAGGAAGATGCTGATCTGATCTGGCGTTTGCATCCCGATTACCCGTTGGAACGATTGCCCGATTTGACGGTGGACGTGGGCCGTTAAGGTGGCGGCGTCATCGAGGCCTCTTGATTGACAAGCACAGGCAAACACCGTTGAACCTGTGGGGCATTTACGGGGGCCGCAACGTGCGCCATCAGTTTCCATACGCCGCGCCGGGGCAGGTTGTCGGGTTATTGGGCGGATCGTTTGATCCGGCTCATGCGGGGCATGTGCATATCACCCATGAGGCGCTCAAACGGTTTGGGCTTGATCAGGTTTGGTGGCTGGTCAGCCCGGGAAATCCGCTCAAGGCGCGGGGGCCTGCGCCCTTGGATCAGCGGATGGAACGGGCACAGAAGGTGATGCAGCATCCGCGTGTGCAGGTCACCGATATCGAGGCCGCTTTGGGCACACGCTATACCGCGCAAACGCTTGCTATGTTGTGCCAAAGTTACCCCAAGGTCCGCTTTGTCTGGCTGATGGGTGCTGACAATCTGGCGCAGTTTCATCTTTGGCAGGATTGGCGGCAGATCGCGCAAACCGTGCCGATGGGTATTCTGGCCCGCCCGGGCCAGCGCATTTCTGCAAGAATGAGCCGGGCCGCCGCTCTTTATGCGCCATACCGCATTCCGGGGCGCTATTCACAGCTGCTGGCCAGGGCCGATGCGCCCGCGTGGTGTTTTGTGAATGTGCCGATGCATGACGCCTCGTCCACGGCGATCCGGGCCACGGGCGGCTGGTCAGCGCAATCGGGTTGAAGCAAGGCCCGCGCCGATGATCAATGCCAAGCCAGCCCATGTGAACGCATCCGGCAGGGTGCTGAACAAAACCCAACCCAATAGCACTGCCGCGATCAGCTGAAAATAGACCAGCGGGGCCAGCCGCGTGGCCGGTGCCAAGCCGTAGGCATAGAGCAAAAGCAGGTTGCCCAGCATAGAAAACAACGCCGAGGCCAGTGTCATCGACGCTATCGGCAGGCTTGCCTCGGGCAGATGGGTCAGACCAAAGGGCAGCAGCAAAAACATGCTGATCGCCAGCTGGGTAAAGGTCAGCGACAGCGGCTTTCCCAAGTGCGAAAGCCAGCGCGACATGGTCAGAAACGCCCCGTAAAACAGCCCCGCAGCGACCGCCCAAAGCACATCAGCATCGCCGCCGGTTCCGGGGCGGACGACCAACAGAACACCACCAAAGCCCAGCAATATCAGAACACTGCGCAATACTGTGACATGTTCGCGTAGAAACAGGGTGGCTAGCACATAGCTGAACATCGGGCCAATAAAGAACGCAGCAAAAACCGTGGCGATGTCGACGGTGCGCAGGGCAAACTGAATGCAGGTGATCCCGCAGCACAGCATGGAGGCCCGCACCCAGATCCGCCAATTGCCAAGCAGGGCAAAACTGCCCTTTGGCAGAAACGGCAGGACCAGCGCCGTGCCAAGGGCAAACCGGGACCAAGCCACAAAAACCGGCTCAACGCCCAGCCGGGACGTCAGGATCTTGCCAGCACTGTCCCCCACGGGGATCAGCGACATAGCCACCAGCATGATAAGAACGGCACGTTGCATGGAACGCGCTTAGCATGGGGGTAGAGGATTGAAAATCTGTACTTGGGGTTCTTGTGGCGGCCGGCGGACTGCGGTTTAACCGGACCATGGGTAACGATTTTTCACGACGTGGTTTTCTGGGCTGTCTGACCGGGTTCGGGGTTGCTGGTGCGGGTGCATTGGCCGCGCCGCCAGCAACCAGTTTGCGGCCGCACTTACGCGGTGAGGGGTTCTACAAACGTGCGGTCCCCTCTGCACAAGAGATTATCGGCAGCGAAAAACTTTCTGGTCGGGTGGCCTTTGCGGTGGCGGATGCAAAATCCGGCAAATGGCTGGAATGCGAGAACGAGCAGACCGGCACCGCACCCGCCAGCGTGGCCAAAGCTCTTACCGCGCTTTACGCGCTTGAGGCGCTGGGCGCAGCGCATCAATTCCAAACAGCGCTTTTGGCGACGGGCGGTGTCGTGAACGGCGAAGTGCAGGGCGATCTGGTATTGGTGGGCGGCGGTGATCCGACACTTGATACCGATGGCCTGGCTCAAATAGCGGCCCAATTGAAAGAGGCCGGGATTATCGGGGTCAAAGGCGGCTTTAAGGTGTTCGAAGCGGCCTTTCCTGTGTTGCGGCAAATTGATCCGGCGCAACCCGATCAGGTTGGATATAATCCGGCGGTCTCGGGGCTGGCGCTGAACTTCAACCGCGTGCATTTCGAATGGAAACGCGGCAGCAATGGCTATGCCATCACAATGGAAGGGCGCAGCGAACGGTATCGTCCTGCCGTGACCATGGCCTCCATGCAGATCCGTGACCGCCGCGCTCCGATCTACACCTACGAGGATCAACCACAGCGCGACAGTTGGACGGTGGCGAAAGGGGCATTGGGCAAAAACGGTGCGCGTTGGTTGCCGGTGCGCAAGCCGGGGCTTTATGCGGGGGATGTCTTTGCGACACTGGCCGGGGCGCAGGGGATCCGGCTGGCCAAGCCAGAAGTGATTGACGCGCTGCCGCAGGGCGAGGTCATCGTCACCCACCAAAGCGGCCCGTTGCTCGGTATTTTGCAGGACATGTTGAAGTATTCCACGAACCTCACCGCCGAGATGGTTGGCCTTGCGGCCACGAAAAGCCGGATAGGCCAAGTTGCGGATTTGCAAAGCTCGGCGGCAGAGATGAACCGTTGGGCGATCAATCATCTTGGGTTGAGCGCACCCAAACTGGTGGACCATTCCGGCTTGGGCGATGCCAGCCGCATGACAGCACAGGATATGGCGCTCGCCTTGATCAAGGTGCAGGAAAGCACGCTACGAAGCATTCTGAAACCTTTCAAAATGCGCGACAAAAAGGGACGTCCGATCAAGGATCATCCGATTGCGGTGAACGCGAAGACCGGCACGTTGAATTTTGTCTCTGGTCTGGCGGGCTATGTCACAGCGGAAGACGGCCGTGAGTTGGCCTTTGCGATATTCGCAGCGGACGAAGACGCGCGCGCCAAGATCAGACCCGACGAACGCGAACGCGCACCGGGTGCAAGAACATGGAACAGGCGGGCCAAACGGGTCCAGCAGGGGCTAATCGAGCGTTGGGCGGTGCTTTATGGCAGCTGAAGTTGATCTGACCGGCTGGGCCGCATTGGAACGTGAGCTTTCCTTGTGGAAGCAAGCCGATGAGATCCCGACATTCTGGTGGCGCGACGACGATGCGGAACGGCCAACCGCGGCGCTTGATCAATTGATTGGGCTATCGGACCGTTTTGGTGCGCCTTTACATTTGGCCGCGGTGCCAAAGGGCGTTGGGCCAGAACTGGCGGCGCGTCTTGACCCTTGCAAGCAAGTCTTTGTGTTGCAGCACGGATTTGCCCACATCAACCACGAACCGAAAGGCAAGCGGGCCTCTGAGGTCGGGGTAACCCGTGATTTGCAATCGCAGATCACAGATCTGCAGGCCGGGTGGGAGCTGTTGTTGGCCGCCAAGCTGCCCAATTTATTGCCCGTGGTGGTGCCGCCATGGAACCGCATTGCGCCGCGCACCGTGCAGGTGCTTCCGCAGCTGGGCTATCAAATGGTGTCCGCTTTCGATCCCCGCCCAAGCGCCACGACAGCCGAGGGGCTGCTGGAGGTCAATTGCCATATCGATCCGGTGCGCTGGAAAGAGGGCGCGGTCTTTCGCGGGACCGACAAGACGTTGCAACAGGCCGTGTCCCATCTTGCGGCGCGGCGAACGGGGCAGGCGGATCGGCAAGAGCCGACGGGGTTTCTCACCCATCATCTACAAACTGACGCCGCAACCTGGGATTTTGCCGAAGCGCTGTTGGATCGGTTGACCGGAGTTGGTGGCGGGACCTGGATCACATTGGCATCTTTGTTGAAGCAAGGGCATGCACATGGCTGAGATCCGTTTTGCAAGGCCGGATGAACGCGAGGCAGTGGTGCAGTTCATGTTTGAACGGTTCCCGCGCGTCAGGTGGTCCATCGAGGGCTGGCGTATGCTCCTATCCGGACGCTGGGCACAGGAAGGTGACCCCTTTGCCGTTGTCGTGTGCGATCAAGGCGCTTTGGTTGGCGTTCTGGGCCTCGTGATGTCGCGGCGCCAGATGGATTCTGGTACGGTCAAGGTCTGCAATATGACCTCTTGGTATGTTGACAAGGCTTATCGCGGCCAAGGCGTTGGCCAAAAGGTCATGCAACTGGTGACCGCAGATCCGGATCTGACCTGCACCAATCTCAGCAGCGCCCGCGGCGCCTTGGGCGTGGTCGCCAATGTTGGTCTTCAGGTGCTTGATGACACCCGATTTGTCTGGGAACGGTCGGGGCCGTCCCCGTTGAGCGTTCACACGGATCTGAAAGGCGAAGAAGGCGCCCTTTCAGCGCGGGAACGGCAGATTGTGAAGGATCATGCGGATCTGGATCTGCGCCCTGTTGTGGTCGATACGCCGGATGGGCCGTGTTTCATGATGGTCTGGGTCAAACAAAAAGTGGATGAATACCTCACCCATGAGGTGATGTACCTTGGGAATCGTACCCTATTTGGCCGTTATGCCCGCGAGATTGCCGATGCCGTACTGCCGGATGATCATGCCGCGGTTTTGTCGGTCGACAGCCGGTTTGTTGCCGAGGGCACCACACCAGACCGGACAGAGCCGATACCGGTGCCGCGATTCTATTCTCCGGGAAACCTGCCCCCAGAAGACGTTGATCACCTCTATTCAGAGATCGTTCTGCTGGGGATGAAACTTTATTGAGCGCAGGCCGGCCTTTAGATCAGGTGCCGTGCCCGTGCGCCGCGCTCGATCGCGGCAGCATGCAGACGGTCGATGTTGAGCTCATACCGGATCTCTTCGAGCAGGCGCAGCTCTGTTTCTTCGAGGGTGCCATCCGCCGCCGCCACATCACAAGACAGCGCATAGGCCGTCTCATAAAGTCGTTCTGGCAGGCCGCCGCGGATCAATCCAAACAGCGCATCAAGGCCATCCTCTTGATCAAAAAGATCAAAAACGGTTTTGCTGATGCTGCTCAACCGGTCGATATCAAAATCGGCAAAGATCGGCAGGATGTTCACGGCGGTCTGAATCTTGATCAGTTCGGTGGTTCCGATGTCCGCATCAGACGCGGACACCGCAACCATCAAGGCAATCAGGCAATCTTGTGGGCTGAGCGGGGAAGGGAGAGTGTCCGTCATCGTGCTGCATCCTTTGAGGGGTCATGTTGCAGTGCAGAATATTGACGCTTCGACGGTGACGCAATAGGTAGACCCGCAGTCCTGCGCAAAGTGTGCCGGGCAATATGAAATGGATGACCCCTATGTCCGAGACGCGTGACGCCGCAATGACAAGCAAAGCCTGGCCTTTTGAAGAAGCGCGCCGGGTGCTCAAACGCTATCAGAAGGCACCGCCGGAAAAGGGGTATGTGCTGTTTGAAACCGGATACGGGCCATCAGGCTTGCCGCATATTGGTACCTTTGGCGAGGTTCTGCGTACCACGATGATCAAGCGCGCCTTTGAAGAGATTTCAGACATCCCGACCAAGCTGATCTGTTTCTCCGATGATCTGGACGGCATGCGCAAAGTGCCGGGCAACGTGCCGCAGCAGGACATGCTGGCCGAACATATGCACAAGCCGCTGACCTCGGTGCCAGATCCGTTTGGCACGCACGAAAGTTTTGGCCACCACAACAACGCCATGCTGCGCCGGTTTCTTGATACCTTTGGGTTCGAGTATGAATTCTATTCCGCGCGTGAGTTCTACCGCACCGGGCAGTTTGACAAAATCCTGCTGAGGGCCGCAGAAAAGTACGATGATATCATGGCGGTGATGCTCAAGTCGCTGCGCGAAGAGCGGCGCCAGACCTATTCGATCTTTTTGCCCATCCACCCCGAAACCGGGCGGGTGATGTATGTGCCGATGAAAGAGGTGAACGCCAAGGCTGGCACGATCACCTTTGACACCGAAGAGGGCGAGGAAATGACCCTGCCTGTCACCGGCGGTAACGTAAAGCTGCAATGGAAGCCGGATTTTGGCGCACGCTGGGCGGCGCTCGATGTCGATTTTGAGATGTATGGCAAAGAGCATGCCACCAACACCGCGATCTATGACCGGATTTGCGAGATTTTGGGCGGCAAGAAGCCGGATCACTTCAGCTATGAATTGTTCTTGGACGAGAACGGTCAGAAGATCTCCAAATCTTCGGGCAACGGCATTTCCATTGATCAATGGTTGACCTATGCCAGCACCGAAAGCCTGTCGTATTTCATGTTCCTTAAGCCCAAAACGGCCAAGCGGATGTATTTCGATGTGATCCCCAAGGCCGTGGATGAATACCATCAACAGCTTAAGGCGTATGAGACGCAAGACACCAAGGCGCGGCTCAACAACCCGGTTTGGCATATCCACGGCGGCGATGTTCCGACCTCGGACATGGTTGTACCGTTCTCGATGTTGCTGAACCTTGCGTCTGTGTCCAGCGCCGAGGACAAGTCGCAATTGTGGGGCTTTATTCAGCGTTATGCGCCGGAAGCGACGCCGGAAACCAACCCCGGTATGGATGCGGCGGCGGGTCATGCGGTGGCGTATTACAACGATTTTGTGAAGCCGAACAAAACCTTCCGTGCGCCGAGCGATCTGGAACGCACCGCGCTGGAAGAGCTGCGCGACAATCTGAAATCCTGGGATGGGGGGCTGGACGCCGAGGCGCTGCAAAGCATGGTCTTTGCGGTCGGCAAACCCAAGTTCGAGCCGCTTCGCGATTGGTTCACGGCGCTCTATGAAGTGCTGCTTGGCGCCAGCCAAGGCCCGCGTTTCGGTGGATTTATCGCGCTATATGGCGTGGATGAAACTGTAGCGCTGATTGACGACGCGCTGGCGGGGAAACTGACTGCGGGCTGAAACTCTTGCCCTGATGCGGGCGTGACTTAGCTTAAGTCATGTCAGTAAGGGAGCGAGAGAGATGCGAAGCTACATTACATCTGTATTTGGAGGGCTGGTTCTGTCGGCCCTCCTTGTGTTTGGTGCGACGGCGCAAGTGCCCGAAGTCGAAGACACCATCAACCAGCAAATAGAGGCGTTCAAGGCGGATGACTTTGCCGAAGCCTTCACCTTTGCCACCCCGACATTGCAACGATTGTTCCAATCCCCGCAGAACTTCGAGCGGATGGTGATCAACGGCTATCCGATGGTCTGGCGTCCTGCGGAGGTGCGGTATCTTGAACAGGTGCAGGACGGATCCGTCGTCTATCAAAAGGTGCAGATCACAGATGCCAAGGGGTTCACCCACCTGTTGCTTTACCGGATGCAGCAGACTGCCGAAGGATGGCGCATTGGCGGCGTTCAATTGTTGGCCGCGCCTGGCGGAACTGCCTGACGCACAGACCATCATCGTTGCATCTGCGCCGGACGGTCCCGTCCGGCGGGGTTAACCCTTGCCCGATACTTCCCTGAGCCGACCCGGCAACGCCGGGGGATGCGGCAAACTGGCGGTCCGTGATTTGCGGCCCCGAACAAAGGGAAAATGCGATGAACAAGGCAATTACCGAGGGTCTGGTGTTGGCCCCGACCCCCTATGCGAATGGTCTGGATGTTTATTCAAGCGGCGACGGAACGCCCGGATCCGACACCTATGACAACGATCCCAATGCCCTGTTCGTGCCAGCAGATCAGGATTTTGGCGGCGCTCTGGAACTTCTGAAAACGCAAGGGGTGCAGAAAATCCGGTTTATGGGGCAAACGCCGATCCTGCCGGGCTGCTATTTGCAAATCCGTGCGCGGATCAAGGCGATCAGTGGCAATCTGCCCTCGGTGCGGATCGCGGGTTATCCGGCACTGGGCAATGGCAACCGCGTGGCCGGACTGACAGAGTTTTCGATTGCTGCTGATCTGACCAGCTATGGCGAAGTGGTCGAGGTACGGGCCATTGTTGGCACTGGCACGCGCGGTGGTGTGGATATGCCTTGGGGCAATGAGCCCGTTTACGGGCATTTTGGTTTAGACCTGACAGGCCCCAATGGAGGCATTGTACGGGTCGATGATATCGAGATTGAAGATGTCACTGCCGTGTTCCTGCGCGGGATGATCTCAACCGTTGATGTGACGGACTATGGCGCCATCGGCGATGGCACCACCGACAATACCGCAGCATTTGAGGCCGCCAATGCTGCGGCCAACGGGCGCGAGGTGTTTGTGCCAGCAGGTGTCTTCCGTCTGGACAACGATGTGACCTTTGACACTGCGGTCAAGTTCGAAGGGCGGGTTACTATGGCAACCGCCGCCAAACTGCTGCTGCGCCGCAGCTTTGATCTGCCCAGTTATATTGAAGCCTTCGAGGATGAGGCGGAGGCGTTTCGCAAGGCGTTTCAGGCACTGCTGAGCAATTCGGATCATGAGACCCTTGATCTGGGCGGTCGCAAGGTCACGATCACGGAGCCGCTCAATATGCAGGCCGCCGTTCCAGACCGGGACAGCTATGCCACGCGCCGGGTGATCCGCAACGGCCAGCTAGAGGCGGAAAATTCCGCCGCGTGGAATACCGATACGGTCACCTCACAGGCCACCTATGACGCGGGCAACAACCGGGTGCTGACCAATGTGGTCAATGTGGCAAACGTGCAGATTGGCGCTTTGGTCGAGGGCGCTGGCGTGGGGCGTGAGGTTTATGTTCAGGACAAGAACGAAGCGACGCAGCAAGTGACCCTGACCCAGCCCTTGTTCGATGCAGAGGGCACCCAAAACTATACGTTCAAGCGGTTCAAATACCTTGTGGATTTCAGTGGCTTTAACCAGCTCAGCAAATTCGTGATGGCGGATATCGAGTTTCAGTGTAACGACCGTTGTAGCGGTATCATGCTGGCACGCTCTGGCATTTCATTCCATTTGCGCGATTGCTTCATCAGCCGCCCGATGGACCGGGGCATCACATCGGCTGGCACGGGGTGTCAGGGGATGTTGGTGGACCGGTGTCAGTTCCTGTCTGCCGAAGACCCGCTGGATGTGCCAAACCGCAAGACTATCGGTTTCAACGCCAACACCAATGATGTGAAAATCCGCAATAACCGTGCGACCAAATTCCGGCATTTTGGATTGCTGGCCGGGGCCAACAACATCGTGACAGGCAATCACTTTTTCCAAGGTGATACTGTGCAAGATGGCGTGCGGTCTGCCGGGCTTATTCTGGCCAACACCCATGTCAGCAGCGTGATTTCAGGCAATTACATCGACAATTGTTTCGTTGAATGGACCAATGAACATGACGCCGCGCCGGAGTTTAACTCGGAGTTTTCCTTCAGCGCGCTCAGCATCACCGACAACATCTTTTTGTCAGGAGAGGTGGCACCTTGGTTCAGCTATCTAATCGTAAAGCCGCATGGCACGGGACATTTCCTGAGCGGGGTCACGATCACCGGCAACAGGTTCCGCAGCTTGAATGGTTCGATTGACCGAGTTGAGCGGGTCGATGACAGTTTTGCCGATCTGGACATGAGCCGCTGCAAAAACATCGTGATGGCGGCCAATTCGTTTCATGCGGTGTCCAACCCGGTCGAAAATCCGGCTTATGTCGAGTTTGAGCAGAACCAGCCCTCCACGGCGTGGGACATCGACGCCAGCGCTCAGTTGCCGTTCTCGGGACAAGCGTTGCAGGTGGACAGCGTGATGCCGTTTGGGCCTATCCGCAATGAAAACAACGTGCGCCAATATGATATGGCCTATGTCGATTTGCAGCATGGGGCGCAGGGCGATCATATCCAACTGGTCTGGCCGACGCCTGTCAAAGGGACAGTGCAGGCCATGGTGCGTCTGGATAAACGATAAAGAGGCCGTTCAGAACTCGCGCCACAAACCGATCTTGATACGGTTTGCGGCGACCCCTTTGAGCGGTGCCTCGATCCCGAACTGGATCTGGAAATCTGTGATCGGCGGGCGGACCACCAGCGATGGCACAAAAGTGGCATAAGTGCTGCCATCGGAGTGACCGAGATTGAGTTCCAAAATGCCCTTGGTGGCCTTTCCCAGATTGAGGCCAAACGTCCCATCCAGCTTGGCGCGGTAGTCCTTGGATTTGACGTCCCACAGCAGTGACCCGTCCACGGTGACCCATCCGCCTTTCGCGCCCATCTGCATGCCACGCCCCCATGTCAGGCCGGTTTTGAGGGTTGGGCGCGTGCCATAGCTGCCCCAATTTGCGCCGATACCGATCTCATAGGCGAATTTGTTTTTCCCCTCAGCCGGGCCGAGCGCGCGGCGGAAGAACAAAACGCCGCTGCCGTTCTGGCCGGAGGGGTCGTTGGCTGCCAGATTCAAATCCGCGCCCAATGTTGTCTCTTTTGTCAGGCCAAATTCCAGATAGGTGCTGCTTTGGGTTTCAAAGGTTCGGGTGCTGTTGATGGAGGTCGATAAGAAGGTCTTGCCCTCTTCGCGAAGCCACGGGCCGGCGGCCAATGGCGCGGCAAAACTGTGCAGGATCGCGGTAATCAGCAGGTAATAACGCATCGGGCCCTCCGACCCTGATCGTCCTAAACGAAGGTTAACAATTCCTTACAAAACTCGGCGGTTTGAATGACAAAAGGCCCGGAGCGATAAGCGCCCCGGGCCTTTAAAGTGGTCGATGACCAGATCTTACACGCGGACAGATCCGCCACGTGGACCTGCGATCAGCCAGACGATCAGGCCGACAACTGGCAAGAGCAGGATGCCAAGGGTCCAGAGGATCTTGCTCAGCGTTGAGGTGCTGGAGGTCAGAACCTGATAGATGGCGTAGATGTCAGCGATCAGGATGATCAGTCCAAGAAGTCCATATTCCATTGCTATTCTCCATTCGTGATTAACAGGTGTTCTGCTGGGTTAACCGCGCTTGGGATCAATCGGTTCCATTTCCGGCAAAATAATTCCGTGCGATGGAAAGGCCCTATACAAGAAGGGCGCGAGGCTTTGGGAGTTCGGCGAATTTATTGTGGTATTATATTTTGTTTAAAAACATAGGCCTAAATGGGATAAACTGCCCTGAAGCGCCAACGGTTGAAATCGAAACACTGAAAATTTCGGGAACCAAATCGTGAGCCGTCTGTTCTTTCACCATGACGTTCAAACGCAACGGACTTGAAAGGAAAAGACAATGAAATCGACCACAGCAATTATTGGTGGTGCAGCCGCCGCAGTCGTTATCGCCGCCGGTATCTACATGATTGATATCGACCAAACCCAAGAGACACGCATGCCTGATGTGGACGTCTCGGTGAATGGTGGCCAGCTGCCGGAATTCGAAGCAGAGGTTGGGTCCGTTTCCGTGGAACAGGAAGATGTTACTGTCGACGTGCCAGACGTTGAAGTGACCATGGAAGAAAAACGCCTGACCGTTCCGACGCTGGAGATCAATCCACCGTCCGACGACAGCTAATCAGACGACCTGAGTGAAAAAGTCCCGCAATTCTGCGGGGCTTTTTTTGTTTCGATCCCAGTCTCAGCGACCCTTGCGCCGTTTCACCCCGCCGCGCATTCCGCCGCGGCCCAAGGTGCTGCGCCCCGAAGCTTTCTGTGCGTCATCCACCGCCTTGTCGACCATGTATTGCCGCGCCATTGGGTCGTCCGCGATGGCCAGATCAACCGCCTCAAGCCGTTTGACCTCGTCGCGCAGCCGCGCCGCTTCTTCAAATTCAAGGTTCTCGGCGGCCTTGCGCATGTCGGTCCGAAGACCGTCCAGAACAGCCTGCATGTTACCGCCCGCCAACTTGCTGTCGATCTGGGTGGTGACACGGTTCATGTCCACATCGCCTTTGTAGAGACCTGACAGAATGTCCTCGACGTTCTTTTTGACAGTGGACGGGGTGATCCCGTGTTCCTCGTTGTAGGCGATCTGTTTGGCACGGCGGCGGTCGGTCTCGGCCAATGCCCGTTCCATCGATCCGGTGATCCGATCGGCATACATGATCACACGGCCTTCGGCGTTTCGCGCGGCACGGCCGATGGTCTGGATCAAGGAGGTCTCCGAGCGCAGGAAGCCCTCCTTGTCCGCATCCAGAATGGCCACCAACCCGCATTCAGGGATATCGAGCCCTTCGCGCAGCAGGTTGATCCCGATCAGCACATCAAACGCGCCAAGCCGTAGGTCGCGCAGGATCTCGATCCGTTCAATCGTGTCGATGTCGCTGTGCATATAGCGGACGCGAATACCCTGTTCGTGCATGTATTCGGTCAGGTCTTCGGCCATGCGTTTGGTCAATGTGGTGCAAAGTGTGCGATAACCATCCGCCGCCATGCGCCGCACCTCGTCCAGCAGGTCATCCACCTGCATCTCAACCGGGCGGATTTCCACTTGTGGATCGAGCAGGCCAGTGGGCCGGATCACCTGTTCGGTGAAGACACCGCCGGTTTGCTCAATCTCCCAGGAGGCAGGGGTCGCCGAGACAAAGACCGACTGCGGGCGCATCGCGTCCCATTCCTCAAATTTCAACGGGCGATTGTCCATGCAAGATGGCAGGCGGAACCCGTGTTCGGCCAAAGTAAACTTACGCCGGTAGTCACCTTTGTACATCGCGCCGATCTGCGGCACGGACACATGGCTTTCGTCGGCAAAGACAATTGCGTTGTCGGGGATGAATTCGAACAGCGTGGGTGGCGGCTCTCCCGGTGCGCGGCCCGTCAAATAGCGCGAATAGTTTTCAATCCCGTTGCACACGCCGGTGGCTTCCAGCATCTCAAGATCGAAATTTGTGCGCTGCTCAAGCCGTTGCGCCTCAAGCAATTTGCCATCGGCGACCAGTTGATCCAGCCGGGTGCGCAGCTCTTTCTTGATGCCGATCACGGCCTGCTGCATCGTGGGTTTTGGCGTCACATAGTGGCTGTTGGCGTAGACGCGGATCTGTTCAAAGGTGTCTGTTTTTTCGCCGGTGAGCGGGTCAAACTCCGTAATGCTTTCCAGCTCTTCGCCAAAGAAGGACAGCCGCCAGGCGCGATCCTCTAGGTGGGCGGGGAAGATCTCAAGCGAATCGCCACGCACCCGAAAGGAGCCACGCTGAAACGCAGCATCATTACGGCGGTATTGCTGGGCAACGAGATCGGCAATCACCTGCCTTTGATCATAGCTGGTACCCGCCTTCAAATCCTGGGTCATGGCGCCGTAGGTTTCGACCGAGCCGATGCCATAGATACAGGATACTGAGGCCACGATGATCACATCGTCCCGCTCCAGCAGCGCCCGCGTGGCCGAGTGGCGCATGCGGTCAATCTGTTCGTTAATCTGGCTTTCTTTTTCGATATAGGTGTCCGACCGCGCTACATAGGCCTCGGGCTGGTAATAGTCATAGTAGCTGACGAAATACTCTACGGCATTGTCTGGAAAGAAGCCTTTGAATTCGCCATATAGCTGCGCCGCGAGGGTCTTGTTCGGGGCAAGGATGATCGCCGGGCGCTGGGTTTGTTCAATAACCTTGGCCATGGTGAAGGTTTTACCCGTGCCCGTCGCGCCCAGCAAAACCTGATCTCGGTCACCGTCGTTCAAGCCAGCAGACAGTTCCGTGATGGCCGTCGGCTGGTCGCCCGCGGGTTCAAATTCAGTGTGCAGGACAAACTTGCGCCCGCCCTCCAGCTTTGGCCGGCTGCGCACATCGGGCGCTGGATTGGCCATGATCGGCATGGCGTCAGGATTACCGCCGGATTTGTCGGTCTGTGCGTAGGGCATTTTTGGTCCTTGCGAGGCTGAGACCCATAGGTGACGTCTTTTGCCCCAGGATCAAGAGGCCGGGGCGGTTTGCTGCCACAAACTGACAGGGGAGGTGAGCAAGAATAGGCTTTTGGTCCCGCGGCAAACGCCGGGGGGCCAGCCCCCCGGACCCCCCGGAAGTATTTAAGGCCAGAAAGGGAGAGGAGCGGTTTTGGTGCGGATGGTGTGCCTATTGGATCAAATGCGGGATTTGTTACAGGGAAAGCCCGCTGCTGTCTCTTGCCCCGCGCCCACGAATATTGGATAAGCCAGTAACGCTAGCAGCAAAGAGGCCGATATGCGCGCACGTATCTTCCAACCCGCACGCACCGCGATGTCATCAGGCACCGCCAAAACCCGCGTCTGGCTGCTTGAGTTTGCCCCTTCGGAAAGCCGGGAAGTTGATCCGCTGATGGGCTGGACCTCATCCTCTGACACGCAGTCGCAGGTGCGGTTGCAATTCTCGTCGAAGGAAGAGGCGATGGAATATGCCCGCGAGCATGGCATCGACGCACAGGTGCAGGATCCGAACAAACGCAAGCCGAACATCCGCGCGGGTGGCTATGGCGAGAACTTTGCGACCGGACGCCGCGGCGCATGGACCCACTAGACGTTACATCAGAACAACCAGACACCGCTGATGTTCGCGCCTTGCTGGAGCGGCATTTTGCGTTGATGCGTTCCTTGTCGCCTGCCGAAAGCTGTCACGTGATGGCACCCGAGACATTGCTGGACGCTGGCGCGACCCTGCTGGGCCTGCGCGAGGCTGGCGTTTTATTGGGCGTAGGCGCGTTGACGCGCATTGGCGATGACGCGGGCGAGCTGAAGTCCATGCACACGGCGCAAGAGGCCCGCGGCAAGGGTGTTGCGCGGCGGTTGTTGCAGGCGTTGATGCAGGAGGCCCGCGATCAGGGCATGAGCCGGATCAGTCTGGAAACCGGCAGCGCGGCAGAGTTTCAGGCTGCGCGAAATCTCTACGCTGCGGAAGGCTTTGAGACCTGCGCGCCCTTCGGTGATTACCAGCTTGATCCGCTCAGTGCCTTTATGACCCGGACCTTGTGATATTCCGGCCATGATCAGGCTTGCCAAGCCATGCCCGATGTTGGACAACCGCGCCAGCGGTCCCTTAGCTCAACTGGATAGAGCAGCTGACTTCTAATCAGCAGGTTGAGGGTTCGAGTCCTTCAGGGATCGCCATATTATCAGTGACTTAGCCAGATTCTTGGATCTAACATCCGCCGCCAGTCTATTTTGGGGGACATATGGGGGACAAAGGAACAACCTGTGCCCCCTAAGAGCTGAGTTTGATCCTACACAAAACGGCGAGGCCCAATCACTAACAGTGATGCGTCCGTTCGTTTGGGGCACGATTCTAAGAATGGCCAAAGGCCGTTCCATCGCCGTTTCTGAAACTCAGTAATCATTTTGATCGTCTTTTTGTGCTGGAATTGTTGCGTGCTATGGTCGGAGATCCATTTGGCCGACGCAATGTGATCCAAGTTGGGCATGGCCATCTGCAGATATTGGCTTCAGCGGGCAGGATCTAGATGTTAACAAAGTGCTGAGAATCAGAGAGAGACTAGATGGCTGTTACTGTCCTTGCGGAAGTGAAAATCAATCCTGGCGCTACTGAAGAGTTGGCCGAGTACTTTGAAGTGACAGGTCCACTTCTAGAGGCTGCTGGTGCACGCATCGTTTCGCACTTGAACATCAATGAAATTGTGATTGGGAAAAACTCCGCAAAGTCCATGTATGTCGTTGAGTATCCTAGTCGTGAAGCTGTGTTCCAAGTGTTCTCAAGCGAAAGCTATAAGAGCATCATCCCTGCGCGAGATGCGGCATTTGATCTATATCAGATCAGTATCTGCGATTCATCTGGGCCGGATGCTCTTTCTCAGGGCGAAGCGCCCGATCCGCTGTTGGAAGCAACGAAGTAGCGCGAGGACTCTTGTTCCGGGTCCTTTCCGATCAATTTGACCAGTGAAACGCCACTCAGCAAACCGGACGGCAAATTCGGGCTTCGAAAGAGTCGCTCAGTTAGAGGATGTCGGCGCGGCACAATCCAATGTCTTCAAGCTGTTCTGAACTCAGGTTCAAGAGAGCTTTGCGAGTTGCGCGGGCATCATTCCAAGATGCCGCGAATTCTTTCAGGCTCAGGACACTGTCGACAACGCGAAGGGTGGCGACTGCTCCCAGAGGAGCTTGAGTGTTGGTGGTTGCGATGGCCATGGTACGCTTCCTTTGATCTATCAGCCGACAATGTGTCGGTGTTAGGCTGCAGCTAGGTTCAATTGTGCTATTTCACAAATGCCATCTCATCTGATCCGAGTTGCCCTCTGTGCATAACTAAGAGCTTGTGTGCATTGAGTAGGTTCACGAATTGCTTAGTTTGTTGCACTTGGCCCCCGCGCCACCACCAACCTCGGCTCTGCCGGAAACGACCGCATATCAAACCACTTGAAGCGTGTCCCGTCGGCGTTCACCTGATCCCCCATGACAATGTTTGACCCGTTCATCTGATGCCGGATCAATGCGGCCCGAAACGCCCTCAGGTCAATCAGCCACCACGCATCCAGACCCGTCTGGCTGGCGTTAGAATGCCCGTAGAACATCCAATCGCCGTTCCCGTTCACAATCTTAGAAAGCTCTGTCTGCGCCCCAGAAGCGACCGCTGAGCGTATGGTGAACTGGTGGGGATAGCGTTGCGCATA
>Ga0316204_10005494_pt1 | contig 20828 bp, 21 predicted proteins | sample 6monrhotite_MG_2_FD_205661 | JGI IMG/M metagenome (GOLD analysis project Ga0316204, IMG submission 205661) | Microbial mat bacterial communities from mineral coupon in-situ incubated in ocean water Damariscotta River, Maine, United States -... | ecosystem: Environmental > Aquatic > Marine >... | reverse complement strand
AGCGAAGAGAGACATGACCGCGCTCCAGCTCTCCGAGGATCAGATCCGCTGGTTCCGCGCCCGCCGCGGCCACCTCGCCGGCCCCGGCGCGCCCGACCCGGTAGCCGCGGCCCGGGACCTCCTGGGGGCCCAGTCCCAGGTGCTCGCGCCGTCCCTGCACGCGATCGCCCTGCGCACGGCTGGCAGACCCACGGCGGAGGCGCTGAAGGCCCGGATGTTCGGGGACCAGCGCTCGCTGGTGCGCACCTGGGGGCCACGGGAGACCGTGCACCTCTACGACCCGGCAGACTGGCGCCTCGTGGTGGCGGCCCGGGGGGAGTGGTCCCGGGCCGGCCGCCAGGGCATGCTGGCGACCGACGCCATGCTGGACGAGGCGGTGGCCCTCGCGCGCGGGCTGGAGGCGCCCGCCGATCGCCGGGGGCTTCTGCCCGCGGTGCGCGAGGACTTCGTCCGCGAGCTCACGTCGATCGCCGAGAAGTCCGGCCAGGAGCCCGCGTACTTCGCCTCGGGGCGGCTGGTGTTCGGCCTGTCCATGCGCGGCGACATCTGCACGGGCATCAAGCGCGGCTCGACCCAGACCTACCCCCTCCGTGAGCGCTGGTACCCGGACCTCCCCTGGCCGGCGATGGACGCCCGGGAGGCCAACCTCGCCCTGACCCGGCGCTACCTCTCTCTCTGCGGCCCCGCGACCCCGCAGGACGTGGCCCACTACTTCGGAGCGAAGGTCAGCAGCGCGCGGGCGTGGCTGGCCGAACTGGAGGGGGAGCTGCTCACGGTGCGCTGCGGCGAGCTGACGCTGCGCGCCATGCAGGCCGACGAGGACGCGCTGCGTCAGGCGGTCGGCGACTGGCCGCTGCGGCTGATGCCCCAGTTCGACACCCTGCTGATGGGGCACGCCGACAAGCGCTGGACCGCCCCCGTCGAGGCGGAGCGCAAGCAGATCTGGAAGACGGCCGCCAGGGTCTGCGCCACGGTCCTGCGCCGGGGGGTGATCGTCGGCACCTGGACACACAAGGCGCGCAAGCGGGACGTCACCGTGACCGTCACGCCGCTCACGGGCTGGTCCAAGGCGCTGCTGCCCGAGGTGGAGGTCGAGGCCCGGGCGCTGGCCGCGCACCTCGGCCGCCAGGAAGCCCGCGTCATCGTCGGGTGATACCCCCGGAGCGTTCCTGGTCCTCCCCGGCGTGGGCTCGCTCAGGCTGAAGCGACCGAAGGCGGCTCCGTCAGCCCCATGAAGGCGCTGTAACGACCGGCCGCCACCACCAGCGGCGCCCCATCGAGCGCGGCGGCGTCGCCCGCCTCGAAGCAGGAGACGTTCACCGTGAGCGACGCGCGGCGGAGCGCGCGCGTCCAGGTCCCCACAACCTTCCCGTCCGACACCACGGTGTTCCGAAACACGCCGCCCCCGGGGCTCACGCGCTTTGCGAACATCGGATCCAGCGTCACACTCCGGTCCGTGTAGCCCAGCAGGTGCTCATCAAACGCCGGCAGCAGGTGGCACCCGGCAGCGGGCGCAGGCGGCTCACGCGGGATGTCATAGTACGAGAGGCCGTCCACGACCTCAGCGGTCAGCTCCACTGCGTCGAGCGCCGCCCGGCAGTCCCTCAGCGTGAGCCCCGACCACCACGACAGGTCCTTCACCGTCGCCGGCCCGTGGCCCGCGAAGTACCGCAGCGCCAGCCGCCGCAGCGCCTCCTCCCGGGGCAGCGCCTCCCGAGGCAGCGACAGCGCGGGCGCCAGCCAGTCCTCCAGCAGCACGAACGTCGGCTGCTTGCCCGCGATGGGGCCCTGGCACACCACCCCGAGCATCGCGAGGAGCAGCAGCAGGTGATAGCCCCGCTGGCCGCCGGGCTCGAAGCCGCCAGCCCGCAGCCGCTCGAACAGCTCAGGCCGCGCCACTGGCCCCTCAGACAGCGCGGCCTCCACCAGCCGCCGCCCCGCACCGAGCGCCGCGTCGTCCAGCCCCAGCGAGCCGCGACGCCGAGCCGTGGAGGCGATCACCCGGGGCGTGAGCAGCGCCAGCATCCACCGCACATCCTCCGCCGCGACGAAGTGCAGCGTGCCTCGCATGGGCCAGGTACGGACAATGGCGCGGCGCGTCACCGCCGCCTCCACGTCCTCCCGGCGGGCCCCCGGGACGCGCAGCCCCACCGCCCACAGCGCGCTCTGGTAGTCCTGGGCCTGGACCGCGCACAGCGCTCGAACTGCGGCCGCCGGGTCCGCCGCCGCCGCGGGCTGAATCCCCAGCGCCGCGAGGCGACGCAGGCTCAGTGACCGCCGGCTCACGGGATGCTCACGGAGTACACCAGCTCAGCCTCACGGCGGCCCTTGAGCGCGTGCGCTCCTCGATCCGTGAGGTGAACCGCCAGCTCGGGCGGGAGCCTCCGGGCGGTCTCGGCGCTCACCAGGATGGAGGTGCCCAGCGGCTTGTTGAGCGCCTCGAGGCGCGCGGCCACGTTGACCACGTCTCCCACCACGCCGTACTTCATCTGCTCAGGACCGCCGATGTTGCCCACGACCACCTCACCGCTGTGGAGACCTATCCGCACTGCGATCTCCGCGACGCCTTGCTCCTGCCAGAGGGTGGCAAGAGCCCGCGCCTCCCAGTCAGCGTTGAGGCGCCGCATCACCTGCTGTGTCTCCCGGGCGCAGGCGACCGCGGCCGCGGCGTGCTCCGGCAGCGCGTTGGGCGCGTTGAACACCGCCATCACGCCGTCGCCGATGTACTCCAGCACCGTGCCTCCGTGGGACTCGATCAGCTGGTTCATGGCCGCGAAGTACTCGTTGAGCACCGCGAGAACGTCCGCCGGCTCCAGCCGCTCGCTGATGGTCGAGTAGAACGGTAGGTAGGCCAGCGTCAGCCCGAGCCCGGCCAGCAGCATGGTGCGGCACGCGGGCACCGCCCGCCGACAATGATCCGCCAGGAATGACCGCTCCAGGGCGTCGTCATCAAACCGCAGGTGGAGGCTGCTGAAGGAGGCGGGCATATTTGTAACCAAACCACTGACAAATTAATCTGTGGGGGTGTCCACAGACCGTCTCTGTGCATATCCAGTCTCGCACCACCCCTCTTGAGGAGCCTCCCATGAGCGACAGCATCTTCCCCTCCCGCTGGGCCCCTGAGCACCCCGACCGCATCCAGCTCTACTCTCTGGCGACCCCCAACGGCCAGAAGGCGGGGGTCGTACTGGAGGAGCTGGGGCTCCCCTACGAGGCCCACAAGATCAACATCATGGCGAACGACCAGTTCGATCCGGAGTACCTGCTCATCAACCCCAACTCCAAGATCCCCGCGCTCCTCGACCCGAACGGGCCGGGCGGCGAGCCCCTGACGATCATGGAGTCCGGCGCAATCCTGCACTACCTCGCCAGGAAGACCGGCAGGCTCATCCCCGACACTCCCGCCGGCGAGAGCCAGGCCCTGCAGTGGGTGTTCTTCCAGGTCGGCAGCGTGGGCCCGATGTTCGGACAGTTCGGCCACTTCTACAGGTTCGCCAAGGGCAAGACCGACGCCTACGGCGAGGAGCGCTACGGCAAGGAGGTCACCCGGCTCCTCGGCGTGCTGGAGCGCCAGCTGGAGGGCCGGGACTGGCTGGTGGACACGTTCAGTATCGCGGACATCGCCATCGTTCCCTGGATCAAGGCCCTGGACTTCTACGAGGGTAAGGACTTCGTGGGCTACGCCGACTTCCCCCGGGTCGACGCCTGGGTTCAGCGCTTCCTCGATCGCCCGGCGGTGCAGCGCGGCATGAAGGTGACCGGCTTCGGCGGCTGAGCGCGAGGCTGTGCCGGAAGCCGATCACCGGATGCTCACACCCAGCCGTGTACGTCCATCGCCTCGGCGGTGGATTCGTGCGCGTCAAAGAGCGTCGACCGTGGGGCGACGCCCATGATCGGGTGCGCCACACAGTTGTGAACCATCCAGAGCAGCCGACTCGGGATCTCCGGCAGCGGCGAGCGGGTCGACGTCGGGCTCAGGTTGAGCCAGTCGGCGGTGCGATCGTGGAGCGCCACGGTTCGACGACCGGGGCGCAAGCCCAGCAGCGGATGCGCCACGCAGTTGTGGGTCACCCAGGCGCCGACGTGCAGCAGCCGCCCCGCCCGACCGTAGCGGCGCGCGAAGGCGAGCTGGCGCGCGTAGTAGCGATCCTCAGCGGTGTTGCCGCTGACGCTGTGGTGTCCGGGCTTTGGCGTGGGCTTCTGCTTTCGGCGCTCCCGCTCTTCCTTGCGCCGGCGCTGGGCCTCCTCGGCGCGCCTGCGCTTCTCGTTGCGTGCTTTGCGGGAGGTCTTGCCGCGACGCGGGGTCACCGGTCCTCTTCGGGTGCTGTGGTACATCGTCTTCTTCCTGTCGATACAGCCACGCCACGGGCAGCACAGAGGCGGCCTGTGTGGCGAGGTGGATGGGATGTCTGGCGATCAAGCGATCGCCGATTGGAGTCAGGAAGCCGGCGTGAGGAGGGGCGGCCTGCTGTCGCGGCGCCCGGTGCGCCTGCTCCAATTTGTGAATCCCATCGCGATCATTTCAGCAGCCAGGAGAAGTACAGCGGTTGCAGAGGAAGCCCCGGGGAGGTGTTCATTTCCCCATGACTGCTGCAGTCAGCGTAGCGTGCGCCGATGACGCCAGCCACTGGTCGACACATGCGGGATCCGCACGGGAAGGTGCAAAAACCGCACATCACTCCAGCCAATCATTCATGATTTCAGCAGGATGAAGAGTGGATCGCGACTTGCTTTGTAAGAGACACCCCCGGAGCCCCCATGACATCCCCCCTCTTCCTCCTCCCCGCCGCCCTGGCCATCCTCGGCTGCGACACCAAAGAAGGCGAGAGCATCGATCTCCCGGCCTTCGACGCCTTCTCCACCAACGTGACCTCCTACATCGACGGCGACGAGTACGTCATCGAGACCAACGGCCTGCCGGACCACACGTCGCCTTACTGGTCCCCGAGCCACGACCTGTACGTCGAGCCCACCGTCGCTGACGATGTGGCTCCCGGGTACATCGACGACTTCAGCGGCTCCTACACCCTGCGGGTCCCCTCGGAGCCCGAGGTCGCCAGCAGCAGCAGCTCCACGGGCCTGGGGGCCATCGGCATCGCGGTGAGCGGCGCGGTCATCTACAACGACGAAGAGGGCCCCAATGTACCCATCGACGGCGCCATCCTGTCGCTGGACTACACCGGGGCGCACACCGGGCCGCAGAGCTACCACTACCACCTGGAGCCCACCGCATGGTCCGAGGACGACGACGCCCTGATCGGCATCATCTCCGATGGCTTCTTTCTCTACGGCCGCAAGTGCAGCTCCACCGGCGACTACCCCACCGACCTCGACGCCTCGGGCGGCCACACGGCGACAACCCAGCACAGTGACGAGGCGCTGTACCACTACCACATTCAGAACGAGCTCTACCTGAGCCAGTACTACATCCTCTTCCCTGGCGACTACCAGGGCACTCCCAACACGGTGCAGTAGCGATGCTGGCCTTCCTCCTCGCCGCCGCGCTGGCCTGCGGAGCCGCGCAGGCCCCGGACGTCACCGTGTCCCAGGACACCCTCCGCTTCGAGCGGAACGGCGGCGTGTGGTTCCAGGGCGACGCGCCCTTCTCCGGCTACGCGACGACCTACGACCCCGGCGGCTTCCTGCGGGAGCGCGTGGCCCTCGTGGACGGCCGACGCAGCGGCGATCGGGAGCAGTGGTACGAAGACGGCACGCTCAGCGCGGTCACCCCCTACGTCGACAACCGCCGGGACGGCGTGGCGAAGACGTGGTGGCCGGACGGCACCCTGCGAAGCGAGTCCCGCTTCGAGGACGGGGTGGCGAACGGCACGCAGCGGCAGTGGCACAAGGACGGCGGGCTGTTCAAGGAGCTGCAGCTCGTGGACGGTCAGGAGCAGGGCCTCCAGCGCGCGTGGCGTCCCAACGGCGAGCTCTACAACAATTACGAGGCGAAGAACGGGCGCATCTTCGGGCTGCGCCGCTCCAAGCTCTGCTTCGAGCTCAGCGAAGAAGAGGTGATCAGTGCGAAGTGACTGGATGCTGTTGGTGGCGCTGGGCCTGTCCGCCTGCGCGACCGAGGAGCCGGCGAGCCGGGTGGAGCACCTGCCCTACTTCGACTCCAAGGAGTTCACGCCGCACTGGTACGCGCCGGATGAGGTGCCCAGGGACTTCCACCGGGTCAGCGCGTTCTCGCTGACCAACCAGCACGATCGGGTGATCACCGAGGCCGATCTGGCCGGCAAGGTCACGGTGGTGGACTACTTCTTCACGACCTGCAGCGGCATCTGCCCCATGCTCACGAAGAACATGGCGGTGGTCGACGCGGCCGTCCCCGCAGACGAGGACCTGCTGCTGCTCTCCCACTCGGCCACCCCCGAGAAGGACACGGTGGAGGTCCTGCAGACCTACGCCGAGGCCAAGGGCGTGGGCTCGGAGCGCTGGCACCTGCTCACGGGCGATCGGGCGCTGCTCTACCACCTGGGACGGGAGGTGTACTTCGTCGAGGAGGACATGGGCGAGGACAAGGACGCGGACGACTTCCTGCACACCGAGAACATGGTCCTCGTCGATCGCGAGGGCCACATCCGCGGGGTCTACAACGGCCTGAACACCGCCTCGATCCAGCAGCTGACCGTCGACGTACAGACCCTGCTGGACGAGTAGCGGGGGGTCAGCCCCCTCGCGCCGCGCTGCTGCCCCGTTGACGCGGGAAAGCACGGTTCATATGACTGGGTGGTCATTAGTGGATCCATCTTGCCCAAGCCGACCTTCTTCAACCTCCCCGCCGCAAAGCGCGACACCATCATCGATCTGGCGGTCGAGGAGTTCTCGCAGCACACCTACCGGCAGGCCTCTCTGTCCCGCATCGTGCAGCGCGCCGGCATCGCCAAGGGCAGCATCTACCAGTACTTCGACAACAAGCTCGACCTGTACCGCTGGCTGATCACCGAGCACATCACCGCCCGCAAGATGGTGGCCATCAGCGCCTCCGCGCCGCCGCCGGACGCCAGCATCTGGGTGGTGCTGGAGACGGCCTACCTCGCGGGCTTCCGCTTCGTGCTGGCCGAGCCCCGGCTGGCCGCCCTCGGCACCCGCTTCATCCGCGACACCTCGGATCCCGCCGTGCGCGCCATCGCCACCCAGAACCGCGGCGCCAGCGACGCCTGGCTGCGGGCGCTGGTCCAGCGCGCGGTCGACGCCGGTGATGTGCGGGCCGGCGTCGACGTGGAGCTGGCGGTCGGGCTGCTCACCCTCACCCTGGGCGAGGGCATGCTGGAGCTGATGGCCCGCCGCCTCGGGCTCGACTTTGGCGCCCTGCTGGAGGACCCGGCGGCGACGAGCCAGCTCACCGAACAGGACGTTCGGGAGCTGGTCCGGGGGGTCATCGGGTTCCTCAAGTCGGGGCTGGGCTGAGCTCTGTCAGCACCTCTCCAGGCGCGCTCGTACGTGCTTGTGCCAGGGGGTGCCGGCGATCGGATCCCGATCCTCGCTGCGGGTCAGCTCATTGGGGGCCACCCCATCAAGCCGCTGCACCCCGCCCGCGTCCGGGTAGGTGATGCCCGTGCCGTTGGGCAGCGTCATGTGTCCGGGCCGCACATCCTCAGAGAGCGCTACGGTGACATCGACGGCCCCTCGACGGGTGATGAGCCGCGCCAGCCCGCCGTCGATCACGCCGACGGATGCAGCGTCGTCGGGGTGCACCTCCAGCGCCATGTCCGCGACCTTCTTCCGCCACGCCGGGTCCCGGTAGAGGGTGTTCGCCGTGCCCGAGCGCCGCACCCCGGCGGTGAGGATCAGGGGGAAGCGGTCATTCCGTGGAGCGGGTGAGGTGCTCGCGAGGGAGCGCAGCTCGTCGAGCAGCTCGGGCGGCACCGTCAGGCGGATGCGCTTGTCGGGGGTCTCCACGCGCTTGAAGGAGATCTCCGGGTCCTCGTCGACGGTGAAGACGACGCCGTCGGGGTTTCGCAGCGCCTCCAGGAACAGGGCGGTGCCCTGGTGGATGGGGGTGGGGCCCGCGAAGCCGGCGGCGGCCACGGGCCCGGGGTAGGCCTGGGCGGTGCTCAGGGCGAGGCCCCAGATGGGGGCGGTGTCCTCGGCGCCCTCGGGCAGCGCGGCGGCCATGGTCTCGCGCAGCAGCGCCGGGGCCAGGCGCATCACCCGGGGATCGGTCGCGGTCGCCTGGAGGAAGGCCATGGCGTAGGCCTCGATGCCCTGGGCCGCGGCCTCGCGCAGGCTGTCGAGGGGGAGGCCGTCGAAGGCCCCCAGGGCGCGCAGCAGGCGGGCGTGGATCTCCCCCTCGGGCAGCGTGCCGGGCAGCGCCTCGAGCAGCGGCGGGCGCAGGTGGAAGACGTTGTGCGGGAACTCGAGGTTGAAGAAGGTGCACTCCCACTTCTCGAACTGGGAGCTGGCGGGCAGCACGTAGTCCGCCTCGCGAGCCGTCTCGGTCATGGCCACGTCGATGACCACCGAGAACTCCAGCGACCGCACGGCCTCCCGCATGCGCGGGCTGTCCGCCAGAGAGTGCACCGGGTTGGCGCTCTCGACGATCAGCGCCCGGAAGCGGTCGGGGTGGTCGGTCAGGATCTCCTCGGCGATGGCGTTGCAGGGGATGAGCCCGGCGATCAGGCGGTGGCCGTGCACCGGCGAGCCGCCCCGGCGGTCGCCCTTGCCGCCGCCCAGCGAGGCGAAGCGGGTGTGGATGTTCATGCCCCCGGGCTTGCCGAAGTTGCCCGTGAGGATGACCGCCAGCTTCTCCAGCCAGGAGTTGAGCGTGCTGTGGGGGGCCTGCTGGATGCCCAGGTCTTCGAGGATGGAGGCGCTGGAGGCTCCGGCCAGCCGCCGCGCGGCGGCCTGCACCTGCGCCAGCGGCACCCCGGCCTTGTCGCAGCAGGCCGCGACGTCGAAGCCGGACAGCTCCCCGCGCAGGTCCTCCAGCCCGTTGGTCCGGGCCGCCAGGAAGCCGTCGTCCGTGAGCCCCTCGTCCAGCAGCACGCGCAGCAGCGCCACCAGCAGCCAGGCGTCCCCACCAGGGCGGACCTGGAGGTGGATGTCGGCCATGGCCGCGGTCTCCGTGCGCCGGGGGTCGATGACGATCAGCGCGCGGGCGGGGTCCTTCGCGATGTCCTTGAGCACCTTGCGGGCGCGGGGGAAGCCGTGGCTCTGCCAGGGGTTCTTGCCGACGAAGACGGCCACCTCGGCGTTCTCGAAGTCCGGGACCGTGTGGCAGCGGGCCCGGCCGAAGAGCTGGCCGTCGACCCAGAACTCGCCGGTCTTCTCCTGAGCCAGCGCGTTGGAGGTGTAGCGGCAGCCCAGGGCGGCGCGGGTCGCGCGGCCGAAGGCGCCGCCGAGGTGGTTGCCCTGCGCGCCACCGCCGTAGTGGAGGATCGTCTGCCCGCCGTGGGCGTCCCGCACCGCCGCCAGCCGCTCGCTGACCTCACGAATCGCCGTGTCCCAGTCGACCGCCTCGTAGGTCCCGTCCGCCGCGCGGCGCATGGGCGAGGTCAGCCTGTCCCGGCCGTTCTGATAGTGATCCAGCCGGCCGGCCTTCTCGCAGAGGTAGCCCTTGGAGGCGGGGTGGCGCTTGTTGCCACGGATGCGGGTGATGCGGCGGCCCTCGGTGGCCACCTCGAGTCCGCAGTTGATGCTGCACAGGATGCAGGCGGTGGGCTTGAACGACACGGGCACCTCCGCCTCGGAGGGTACTCAGCGCGCCCTTCACGTACAATCCATGTTCTTGAGGGGGGGACCATGCAGGAACTCGACAACAACACCCGCGAGCTGCTGGGGATCGCCAAGGAGGACTTCTGGGCCTATCCGGGATTTGTGCTGCTGATCGCGGGCTGCTTCTTCGCGTCGCTGCCCATCGTGCTGGGCTTCTTCGCGCTGTCCGGCCTGTTCCTGCTCATCTACGAGGTGAAGTCCTTCCCGAAGTACTTCACGGACGAGTCCCTCTCCACCGGCATCCGGATCTACGGCATCCTCGTCAACCTCGCGCTGATCGGCCTCCAGTTCGTCGTTGTCGGCGGTAAACTACTGTATTCGTTCTATCTGTAGGCAACGCCTGACGTAAGGGCCGTACCACCTGATACGGGTAGGCCGATCATCACTCTGAAATCAGGCCGGCTCGCTAAGCTCAGTTGCTGGAGAGTGCACTGATGCTTTCACGGCTGAGCCTGCTGATCCTGTTCATGGTCGCCTGCGGCGCGCGGCGCGCCCCCGAGCCCGCCGCCGAGCCTGAGGGAGCCGCCACGATGACCCGCCGCGCCTTCGCCCCCGAGCACGACGGCCAGCCTGTCCTCGCCGGCATCTCCTACGGCCCCTTCCGCGAGGGCCAGGCCCCGGGCGGACCGAGCCCGACCTCGGAGCAGCTCCTCGAAGACCTGCGCATCCTCGCCGAGCGCTGGCACATGATCCGCTTCTACAGCAGCCGCGGGCCCGCCGAGGACATCCTCCGCGTCATCCGGGACAACGATCTCCCAATCCAGGTGATGGTCGGCGCCTGGATCGCGGCGGACGACCCCGAGGCCAACGCCGAGGAGGTCGAGGGCGCCGTCCGGCTGGCCAACGCCTACCCGGAGCAGGTCATCGCCGTGAACGTGGGCAACGAGTCCCAGGTCGAGTGGTCGGGGCACCGCTCGGATCGGGCCCAGCTCATCGAGCACCTGCGCGCGGTCCGGGGCGGGATCGCCCAGCCGGTGACCACCGCCGACGACTACAACTTCTGGAACAAGCCCGAGAGCCACGAGGTCGCGGCCGAGGTCGACTTCCTGCTGCTCCACGCCTACGCCATGTGGAACCGCCAGCAGCTCGCGGACGCCGTCCCCTGGACCGCGCGCACCGTCGAGGCCATCGCCGCCGAGCACCCGGAGCTGACGATCGTCATCGGCGAGACCGGCTGGGCGACCGAGCTGAACCCGGAGGGGGGCGAGATCGAGCACATCAAGGCGCCCGCCGGCGAGGCCGAGCAGGCGACCTTCTACCCCGGGTTCAGCGCCTGGGCCGCCGAGGCCGGCGTACCCTACTTCTACTTCGAGGCCTTCGATGAGCCCTGGAAGGGCAGCGAGGATCCCCGAGAGGTCGAGAAGCACTGGGGGCTCTACAACGTCGACCGTACCCCCAAGCAGGCGATCTCCGAATGAGCACTGAACCCGGCACCCACCAGGAGACGGCCCCGCAGGACCGCATCTCCTTCCCCCACAAGCTCATCTACGGGTCGGGGGCCTTCGTCAACAACCTGCTCGCCGCCGCGATCGGCGGCATGAGCATCGTGCTCAACCTGGGCCTGGGGATGAACCCGGCGCTGGTCGGCCTGCTCGGCGCGCTGCCGCGCCTGACGGACGCCATCACCGACCCGCTGATGGGCTACATCTCGGACAACACCCGCTCCAAGTACGGCCGTCGCCGGCCGTACATCTTCGCCGGCGCCATCGCCGCGGGGCTCATCTTCATCCTGCTCTGGATGATGCCCGAGGGGCAGAGCGAGAGCTTCTACTTCATCTGGTTCCTGGCCGGCTCGATCCTGTTCTACCTGGCCTACACCGTCTTCGCGACGCCGTGGGTGGCGCTGGGCTACGAGATGACGCCGGACTACCACGAGCGCACCCGGCTGATGGGGGTGCAGAACTTCATCGGCCAGCTCGCCTACGTGGTCTCGCCCTGGTTCCTCTGGTTCATGACCAAGGAGGACTGGTTCGAGAATCAGCTGGAGGGCGCCCGGGCGCTCGCGGTGCTGGTCGGCGTCGGCGCCATCATCGTCGGCGTGCTGCCCGCCCTCTTCCTGCGGGAGCGCTTCATCCCAGATCCCGCCGAGCTCGATCAGGCGAAGAAGACCCTCGGCGAGAACATCACGGGCTTCCTCCAGGGCATCAAGATCACCGTGTCGTCCAGGCCCTTTCTGAAGCTCTGCCTCGCCACCTTCCTGGTGTTCAACGGCTTCATCCTGATCTCGTCCTTCCAGTTCTACGTCATCATCTACTACGTCTGCGGCGGCGATCAGGCCCTGGGCGCGGAGTACGCGGGCTACTCGGGCACCATCGGCGCGGTCTCGACCTTCATCGTGATCGGCATCGTCACCTGGCTCGGCACGAAGGTCGGCAAGCGCAAGGCCTTCTTCGTGGCCACCGGTGTCTCCATGCTGGGCTACGGCCTGAAGTGGTTCTGCTACAACCCGGAGATCCCGATGCTGGTGGTCCTGCCGGCCCCGCTGATGGCCTTCGGGCTGGGCGGGCTGTTCACGCTGATGCCGTCGATGATCGCCGACGTGGTGGACATGGACGAGGTCCAGACCCACGAGCGCCGCGAGGGCATGTTCGGCTCCATCTTCTGGTGGGTGGTCAAGCTGGGCATGGCCGCGGCCCTGGCCGGCGGCGGCTTCCTGCTGAACGCCACGGGCTTCGACGTCGCGCTGGAGGGCAACCAGGCCGAGAGCACCATCACCATGATGCGTATCTTCGACGCCTTCATCCCGGTGCTGGCCTCGGCGGTGGCCATCTGGGCGGTCTGGTCCTACTCCATCACCGAGGCCAAGGCGATGTCGATCAGGGACACGCTGGAGGCCCGTCGCGGCAAGGCGGAGGCCGGCTGAGCGGCCCTCAGTTGCTGGGGTAGAAGTCCACCAGAGCGACGGTCACGTCCTCGGTGGAGACCAGGTTCTCGAACTCCACGAGGTCCGAGTCGCCGTAGTGGTAGGGCACGACCACCGCGGGCGCGAAGTCGTTGACGCAGCCCGCGGCCTCCGCGGGGGGCATGGTGTAGGGCAGGTTCATGGGCACGAAGGCGAGGTCCACGCCGGTGAGCGCCGCCATCTCGGGGGTGCACTCCGTGTCCCCGGCGAAGTAGACCGTGCGCCCGCCCCAGGTCAGGAGGTAGCCGTTGCCGCGCCCCTTGTCGTGGTAGAGGCCGCCGCTCTCCGGGCCGCGCACGAGGTTGTACATGGGCACGGCGCGGATGGCGATGCCCTCGATCGTGACCTCCTCGCCGTTGGCGAGGACGTGCTCGACGGTGAGGCCCTCCAGCCCATCAGCCACCGCCTGTGGGGCGACGATGACGCTGCTGTCCTGAGACACCTCACCGATCGCGGCGGCGTCCATGTGGTCGCTGTGGATGTCGGTGACCAGCACCACATCCGCGGGCGGCCCCGCCAGCTCCCCCTGGGACCACGGGTCCAGCCACAGGGTGACGTCGCCCGCGGTGATAAAGACGGTGCCGTGCTTGATCGGCGTGACGGTCAGCGCGCCGGCCGCCGTCTCCAGCACCAGCGCGCCGTCGATCAGCTCCGCGGGCGTGGTGGGCACGGCGCCATCGGTGGTCTCCGCGCCACCGTCCGGGGCGTCCGCGGAGGTCTCAGGGGCGTCCGCGGACGCCTCCGGCGCGTCCGCGGACGCCTCCGGCGCCGACTTCGTCGACTGGGGCGCGCAAGCGAGCAGCAGGGCAGCGATAGCAACACTCATCAGTTCACTCTCCGGCTCTCCTGATGGTACGCCAGCGAGGCATTTACCACCGCTTTCTGGAACACCGGCTATTGTGACGCCGCCTCAGTGACCCGCGTCCAGCGCCAGAGTGTGTCCTTGATCAGCAGCCGCGCCCTCCTCCTCGCCTGCGCCCTCACCGCCTGCTCGGAGCCCCCCTGCTCCGACGGCTTCGGGCGGGCCGCTGACGGGGTGTGCTACCCCCTCGCGTCCGCCGGCGGGCTCGACAGCGGCGCGACGGACGACACGAGCAGCGCGACGGACAGCGACGCGAGCGACGACACAGACACCAACACAGACAACAACACAAGCGACGATACGGACAGCGACGCGGGCTGCGAGGACTGCCCTGAGGACGCCGATCGTGACGGCTACAACGAAGACGAGGACTGCGACGAGTCGGATCCGGCGGTGAACCCGGCCGCCGTCGAGGTCCGCTGCAGCGGCGTCGACGAGGACTGCGACGGCATGGATGACGACCACCCCGACGCCGACGGCGACGGCTACGACGCCTGCCCGGAGGGCACCGCGGGCGCGGACGATCAGCCCGAGGACTGCGACGACAGCGACCCCTCCGTCGCCCCCGGAGCGCTGGAGATCTCCGACAGCGTCGACAACGACTGCGACGGCCTGGTGCTGGTCGGCGCGGGGCCCTTCCTGATGGGCTCCAACACCCTCCCCGAGTACGGCCCGCTGCACGAGGTCGACGTCCCCGCCTTCGCGATCCATCGCTACGAGGTGAGCAACGCCGAGTACGCGGCCTTCCTGAACGACGTCGGCTCCAACGTCTGCGCTACGGGCGTCGAGTGCTACGACGCGGACGACAACGAGAAGGACGGGCGGCTCTACCAGCACGACGACGACAGCTGGCGGGTGCTGGAGGGCTGGGAGCAGCACCCGATGGTCGAGGTGACCTGGTTCGGGGCGCAGGACTACTGCGCCTGGGCCGGGCTGCGACTGCCCACCGAGGCCGAGTGGGAGAAGACGGCCCGCGGCGGCTGCGAGCTGCGCGGCGTCGAGGACTGCCACGAGGACGAGGACCTCCCGTCTTACACCTGGGGGGCCTCCGACGCCTCCCCCACGGACACGAAGTACGCCAACGCCAGCCAGGTGCTGGGCACGACCGCCCCCGTCGGCAGCTACCCGCTCGGGGACTCCCCCTACGGCGCGAGCGACATGGCCGGCAACGCGTGGGAGTGGGTGCAGGACTGCTGGCACCCTGACTACTTCGAGGCCCCCGATGACGGCAGCGCCTGGCTCGAGTTCTGCGCGGGGGACCTGATGCCTCGCCGCGGCGGCAGCTACTCCACGTCGATCACCGAGTCGACGGTCTACATCCGCTTCTCCAGCAGCCAGCCCGCCTCAAACAACGACGCGGGGTTCCGATGCGTTCACACCGTAGAGTGATGAGGGAGGCGTGATGTTCGGCGTGTTTCTGGCGGCTGCACTGACGACGGCTTCGGCCTCGCCCGTCGTCGAGGTGAGCGACGGCGCGGTGATCGGGCACGTCATCGTCAAGGCGAGCCCGGAGGCTGCCCTGACGCTGCTGGCGGATCCCTCGGGCGTCTTCGCGGTGAGCCAGGGTGAGGGCTATGTGCGGGCGACCCCTGACGGCGCCTGCCTGCTCACCGACGAGTACCACCCGAACGCAGTCATGGACGTGCACTACTCCCTGCGGGTCTGTCGCTCCGAAGACAGCGTGGTGGCGGAGCTGGTGAGCTCGGAGGACATCAAGACCTACTCCAGCCTCTGGCGCGTGAGCGCGACCGAGGCAGGCACCCGCCTGGACTATCGGCTCGACGTCAGGCCCGACATGCCGCTCCCCCAGTGGGTCATCAACCGCACCACCCAGGGCTCGGTCGAGGACCTCCTGATCAAGCTGGAGGCTCACCTCGCGAAGTAGCTGACAGTAGCTCCACGCTCAGGCCGACAGGGCCACGCACTGGTGCACGAAGGCCGGCGAGGCGACCGCGTCGGCCAGGAAGCGGGCCACCGAGCGGCGCGGCACGGCCATGCTGCGGGCCTCGCCCGACGCCGAGAGCAGGGTCTCGCGCGCGTCCTCGTCGGTCAGCCCCACCGGCTGCGCCACCACCCAGTCCAGCCCGCTCTCCCGCACGATCGCCTCCTGCACCTCGGTGTCCGCGATCTGCGGCCGGAGCACGGACGCGAAGATGAGCCGCCACATCCAGGAGGGCCGCCCCCGGGTCGCCCCCACCCCGTAGGTCGTCTGCACCACCAGCCGCCGCACCCCGTGGGCCTTCATGGCCTCAATGATGTTCCGGGTGCCCTCGGACCGCACGTTGCTCGCGGTCGCCGATGCACCACGCAGCAGCACCATCAGAGGGTTCTCGCGGATCCCCAGCGTCACGACGACCGCGTCCTGACCGCGGACGGCGGCCGCGACGCTGTCCGCCTCCAGCGCGTCCCCCACGGCGAGGCTCGCCGCCTCGGGCAGCCCCTCCGCGCCGGGGCGTCGCACGAACGCTGTCACCTGATGCCCCTCCGCCAGCAGCGCGCTCACCGCCTCACGCCCCGTACCACCCGTCGCTCCAAACACGATGACCTTCATCTGAACCTCCTCGCGGTGCGTCATGCACTCGCCCTCTTAGAATTACGCCTCCCTACCGGCGCATCCATGCCACCAAAGCCATAATCAATGCTCTTTCGTCCAGGATGATTGGACTCACTGGTAGAGAGACTGCAGAGTGTCTCCATGACGCGACGCGAACTCCAATGGACCGCCACCGACCCGCTTGGAGAGGTGCTGCACGCCCTCCGCATGACCGGCGTCTTCTACTGCCGCTCAGAGCTGACCGCGCCCTGGGGCCTGACGATGCCGGCCGCGCCCGGCTGCCTCTGGTTCCACGTCGGCCTCACCGGCCGCTGTGACATCACCTGCGACAGCGCGGACGACGGCTTTGCTCCCGTCGCGCTCACCCCCGGCTCCTTCACGCTGGTGACCCAGGGCGTCGGCCACCGCCTGCACACCAGCCCTGAGGTGCCCACGCCGCCGGTGCTGGAGCTCCCCCACGACTACGAAGACGACCGCTACGCGGTGCTGCGCCACGGCGGCGGCGGGGAGCTGACGACCCTGGTCTGCGGCATCGTGCGCGTGGACAGCCACGTCGCTGCGCGCCTGATCCAGGCGCTGCCGCCAGTCATTCACCTGGACGGACTGACCGCCCTCCAGGCGGAGTGGATGCAGAGCACAATCCGCCTGATGGCCGCGGAGTCCAAGACGATGCTGCCCGGTGGGGACACCGTCGTCACGCGGCTGGCGGACATCCTCGTGGTCCAGGCCATCCGCGGCTGGCTGCGCGACGAGGGCGCCCGGGAGGGCTGGCTGGGCGCGCTGCGGGACCCGCAGATCGGCCGCGCGCTGGCCCACATCCACCGCGAGCCCGAGCGCCGCTGGACCGTCGCTGAGCTGGCCGTCGCGGTGGGCATGTCGCGATCGGCTTTCGCCGCCCGGTTCACCGCGCTCGTCGGACAGACGCCGGCTCGCTACGCCACGGACGCCCGGATGGGCGTGGCCCGGGATCGTCTGCGCGCTCCGGACGCCACCGTGTCCGACGTGGCCTGGACGCTGGGCTACCGGTCAGAAGCCGCCTTCCACCGCGCCTTCAAGCGCTCAACGGGCCTCACCCCCGGCGCCGTCCGCCGCGGGCGCGATACTCCTCACTGAAACGGAGAGGCACATGGGAATCGAGAACGCTGGGACCTTCACTCTGGGCGGCGATCTGACCGTCAACCGCCTCGGCTACGGCGCCATGCGCCTCTGCGGCGCGGGGGTCTGGGGACATCCGGCGGATCGGGGTAACCCCGAGCGGGTGCTGCGCCGCTGCCTGGAGCTGGGCGTCAACCTCATCGACACCTCGGACGCCTACGGCCCGGAGGTCAACGAGTACCAGATCGCCGACGCCCTGAAGCCCTACGCCGACGGCCTGGTCGTCGCCACCAAGGGCGGGCTGGTGCGCGCCGGCCCCGGGGACTGGGCCACCGACGGCCGCCCCGAGCGGCTGGACCGCTGCGTCAACAACAGCCTGCGGCGGCTGGAGGTCGAGCGCATCGACGTCTACCAGCTCCACGCCCCCGACGACGACGTGCCCTTCGCGGACAGCGTGGGCGCGCTGGCCCGGGCCCGGGAGGACGGGCGGATCCGCCACATCGGCCTCTCCAACGTCAGCGTCGAGCAGCTGAACGAGGCCATGAACATCGCGCCCATCGTCTCGGTCCAGAACCGCTACAACCTGAGCTACCGCGCCCACCAGCCCGTGCTGGATCGCTGCGCGGAGCTCGGCGTGGGCTTCATCCCCTGGTACCCCCTGGCCGCCGCCGGCCTCTCCAACAGCGACGCCGGGGCCCTGGCCGAGATCGCCGCCCACCACGGCGCCTCCACCAGCCAGATCGCCCTGGCCTGGCTGCTCCAGAAGAGCCCGGTGATGCTGCCCATCCCCGGCACCTCTCAGGTGGCGCACCTCGAAGAGAACCTCGCGGGCGCGGACATCACCCTGAGCGACGACGAGATGACCCGGCTCGACGCCTTCGCGGACTGACGCCGCGGGCCAGCCCCATAGCGCTGCCTCAGTGCTACCTCAGTGCTACCTCAGTGCTGCTCCAGCACCTGCGCCAGCACCCCGGCGTCCAGCACGCACTCGTCCGGGCGGTTGTTCTTCAGCGGCCGGAGGGCCGCGGGCAGATCGCCGCGGGTCTGCGCATCGAGCAGATCCGGGAAGAAGGCGATCGGCGTGCGCCCGCCCGGCTTCCAGTCGCCGAAGCTGTTGAGGATCCTGGAGCCACAGGCGCCGCAGAAGGCGCGGGTGATGGTGCCGCCGGGCCTGGTGAACTCGACCAGCTGATCGGCCCCCGCGGTCAGGCGGAACATCGACGCGTCCACGCAGGCGACCTGGTAGAGGGGCGCGGCGTGCGCGCGTCGGCAGCTGTCACAGTGGCAGTAGGCCGTGAAGATCGGCCGCTCACCGGCCGGGATGTCGACCGCGAAGGTGACGCCTCCGCAGTAGCAGTGCCCGCTCACATGGATGCCTTCCGAAGCCGTCATCATCGCCTCCCGACCCCTCTCAGAGGAGCCATCAGGAATCCTTCGAAGGACTCGGAGAACCCGATGTCCACAGTCACGTCGCCGAGCCCGGCGCCTGCCAGCGCGGCGGTGATGCCCTCCGGCGTCAGGCCGAACGGCTCCTCGGCGTCCGGATCAACCGCCCAGTCCCACTGAACGAAGAGGCCCCCCGGAGACAGCAGCGAGGCAAGCTGCGCGGCGGCGGCCGGGTAGTCCTCGAGGAACGCGCACACCGACGAGCAGGTGATGAGGTCGAAGGGCTCGGACAGCACGGGCGGCGGCGCCTCCAGCAGCCCACCCAGCTCGCCGTCCAGCACGCGCACGTTGTCCAGCCCCCGCTCGATGACCTTGAGCCGCAGCACATCGGCCATGGGCTTCGATGCGTCGAGGGCGACCACCTCGCGCGCCCGCGCGGCCATCCGCTCGGCGAGCTGACCCGTGCCGCAGCCGAAGTCGAGCACCCGGGCGCCGTCGAGGGACAGCCCCCGGGCCTCGCAGGCCTCCAGCAGCGAGCCGAACGCCGCGCGGCTGTACGCCTGCACTGACGGCTGCGTGTCCCAGGTCTCGGCTTCCTTGTCCCAGCTCATCGCCTGCTCCTCCTGCTTGTCTTCAGCGCGACGCTTTCCATAGCACCACAGCACCACAGCACCGGGGAAGAGATTTATGTAGTAGACTACGTAAATGGCTACTCAAAAAGTGAGCGACTTCCTGCCGAGCCTCGGACCGCTCGGCTTGACCCTCCGCATGCGGCGCCTGACGGACAGGCTGGCGGAGGGCGGGCGGCGGCTGTACGCGGCCCGGGGCCTGCCCCTGCAGCCGCACGGGTACGCCGTGCTCTTGCTGCTGGAGCGGCGAGGCCCGAGCAGCGTCACCGCGCTCGCGGCGGCGCTGGGGCTGTCCCACCCCAGCGTCATCCAGCTGGCGAAGAAGCTCACCGACAGCGGCCTGCTGACCTCCTCCAGCGATCCGACAGACGGGCGCCGTCGCCTGCTGTCGCTCTCGGCGGAGGCCCTCGACCTCCTCCCGACCTTCGAGCCGATCTGGGCGGCCTTCTCGGCCGAGCTGGCGTCGATGTTGGAGGACGCCGGCGGCGACCTGCTGTCCACGCTCGGCGTGCTGGAGCGGCTGCTCGACCAGAAGAGCCTGGAGCGGCGGGTGGAGGCCCGCCTCACGACCGTCCCCCGCTCCAGCCGCCGCCCGGCGGACCTGAGCGAGTTCGAGATCCACCCCGCCGCCCGGCGGGATCGGGCGGAGGTGCTGCACCTCGCCCGGGAGCTGGTCCGCGCCGCCGACACCTACGCCTACGACGCGGACATCAGCGACGAGGCCCTGTGGAACTACTGGGCCCCGCCCGCGCCCGACCGGGGGCACGTGGTCCTCCACGACGGGCGGGTCGGCGGCGCCTTCGTCCTCCGCCGCAACCACCGGGGCGGCGCCAGCCACATCGCCAACGCCAGCTACGTCGTCCGGGCGGATCTACGGGGCATGGGCCTGGGCCGCTTCATGGGCGAGGCCAGCCTGGACATCGCCCGAGAGCTTGGCTTCCGGGCCATGCAGTTCAACCTCGTCGTCAGCACCAACCACAAGGCGCTGCGGCTGTGGCGCTCCCTGGGCTTCCGGGTCGTCGGCACCGTGCCCGACGGCTTCACCCTGCCCAGCGGAGAGGCCGTGCCCTACCACATCATGCACCGCCGCTTGTAGGCGGGGCCTCCGGCAGGGTCATGCCCAGCTTCTGTCGGACTGCCGGGATCGGCAGCGCCAGATCCGACCAGAAGTCCCAGTCCTCGGTGAGGTCGATGTTCACCTCCATCCCGCGCTTCGCGGCCCACAGCGCCGCCGCCGGATCGAAGTTCCCCGCGGCCGCGGGGGCGAAGGGGGAGAACTTCATGCCCAGGTGGAACTGGCAGAGCACGAAGAAGATGTAGGTGAAGGGATCCTTGCCGCGGTTGCCGGCGCTGAAGGACGCGGCGAGGATCTCCCCGGGGGCGTCCGTGCCGTAGCCGGACAGCAGGTGCGTCAGGTCGTGGATGAAGACCGGCTCGACCTGGCTGCCCTTCTCGCCGGCGATGGGGAAGCCCTGCTCGCGCATGTGATCGTAGTAGCACCGGCCCAGGCTGCCCTCGGGGAGCTCGCCGAGGGCGCGGTACTTCTCGGCCATCGGCTTGTCCTCCGAGAGCTTCAGCGTCGCCACCGAGCGCGCGAGCCACTTGAAGCCGCCGCGGTTCCACTCGGCCCGAAGCTTGTCGACGAACCAGACGCGGCGGGCCACGTCGAGGCGGAGGGCC
>Ga0316204_10005493_pt1 | contig 20830 bp, 14 predicted proteins | sample 6monrhotite_MG_2_FD_205661 | JGI IMG/M metagenome (GOLD analysis project Ga0316204, IMG submission 205661) | Microbial mat bacterial communities from mineral coupon in-situ incubated in ocean water Damariscotta River, Maine, United States -... | ecosystem: Environmental > Aquatic > Marine >... | reverse complement strand
ATGCTTACAGCGGAACAATCGAATTTAAAAACCAACATCATGGCGGCCTTCAAGTTCGCCTCAGTCTGCCAGCTTAGCGCAGGCAGTTAAATTATAAGGATTACTATCAATGCTTTTACGATTAGCTACGGCAACGATATTGTTGGCAAACATTGCTACCGAGCAGGCATTCGCCCAACAAATCCAACTCAGTTCCAAACAGATAGAGCGCATAGGCATCAAAACGCAGCCTGTCGAGGCCGCGACATCACTTAGCCTCGCCACCATACCAGGGAAGTTAACGGCCCCGCTATACGCTCACCTTGCCGTTACCGTCCCCTTTGGTGGAACGGTCCTTACCGTTGACGTTCTAGAGGGAGCAAAGACAGTGGCAGGAAAGCCGTTGTTATCCATAGCAAGTAGCGACTATTTGAATGCCAAGGCCACTTTAATGCAACAAGATGCGGAATACCGCATGGCACTAGCATCCGCTGATCGACTTCGCAAACTTACTAACGAAGGCATTTCTGCGGAATCCCGGGCTGAAGAAGCCGAGGCGCATCTGGCTCAGGCTGAGGCTGCCTTGAATGCCACGCGAGATCTCCTTTCACCAACTGAGTCTATAAACAATCAAATAGGTGTCTATAACCTTATCGGATCGAGCGATGCCCGGGTTGCCACACTTGTGGTAAAGCCCGGCGAAAGCATTGATGCGTTCAAAACAGCTATCATCTTACAGGCAACTGACCGGATATGGCTGGAGGCTCCTTTGCCAGCAGCACTGGCAGCAAAGGTTCGTCCCGGTGATAGCGTCACCATCTCCCCCGGTGACATACAAGGTAAAGTGATTGCCGTTGGGCTAAATGTAGACCCACAATCTCGCTCTGTCATCATGAGGGCAGAGATAGACAATAAGGGCGACACCCGTCCAGGCCAGAATGTTCTGGCAACTATTGTAGCACAAGCTCCACCAAACGCCCTGTCGGTACCCAGAGAAGCCATTGTCAGACTGGCCGATACGATCGTTGTTTTTATCGCACGCGGCAAAGGCTTTGACGCTGTTCCAATAACCATATTGGCCCGGGGACGAGAGCGCGCAACCATTGTTGGCCAGATAACCGCTGGAGATAGTGTGGCAATAAGCGGGTTAACAGAACTGAAATCACTGGCACAGCAGGAAAATTGAAATGCTGAATAAAATTATTGAATTCTCACTTACTCAGCGATTGCTTTTGTTGGTCATGGCTCTCGTGATTGCGGCTGCTGGCGGTTATGCCTTCATGAAGCTCCCGATCGATGCATTTCCAAGCATATCGCCGACGCAGGTGAAAATCATCCTCAAAGCGCCAGGCATGACGCCTGAGGAAGTGGAACAGCGTATCAATGTGCCTCTTGAAATGGAGCTATTAGGCATCCCTCGACAGACAGTGCTCCGATCCGTTGCCAAATACGCCATCGCTGATATCACTCTTGATTTTGAAGAAGGCACCGATGTTTATTGGGCGCGTCAACAGGTAGCAGAGCGCCTGGCCGGTGTAATGGACACCCTGCCCAACACCGTTTCCGGTGGCCTCGCACCAATATCTACGCCGCTTTCAGACGTTTTCATGTTCACCATAGAAGGAGGCGGCCTAACACTAGAGGAACGGCGGACATTATTGGACTGGGTTATACGCCCCGCCTTACGCACCTTGCCTGGTGTGGCCGATGTTAACGTACTTGGTGGACGGGCGCGCACCTTTGAGGTTGCACCAGACAATGCGGCCTTGCTTGCTGCGGGGCTTACAGTGGCAGACCTGAAGGTCGCCATTGAAGTTTCGAATAAAAATGATGGAGCCGGGCGATTAAATGACGGCGAAGAAGCCCTGATCGTTCGCGCTGTTGGTGCCATCCAAACCCTGGATGATCTGCGTCAAATTGTAGTTAGCGCCAACCAGAATCGTGTACTTCGTGTGGCAGACTTGGCTGACGTGCGCTTTGGCGCCCTAACTCGCTACGGCGCAGTTACCAAAGACGGCAAAGGTGAAGCTGTACAAGGCCTGGTGCTCGCCCTACGCGGTGCTGATGCCCGCGCCGTGGTCGAAGGTGTGAAAGGCCGCCTCGAAGAACTGAAATCCAGCTTGCCTGAAGGCGTAAATATCGATGTTTTCTATGATCGGTCCAGCTTGATTGATCGTGCTGTGGGCACCGTAAGTAAAGCCCTATTGGAAGCAACGGTGCTTGTTGTTATTTTGCTATTACTATTTCTGGGCAATGTCCGGGCAGCTTTGGTTGTTGCGGTAACATTACCATTTTCTGCTTTGATAACCTTCCTTATGATGCAGACCTTTGGCCTTACGGCAAACCTCATGAGCTTGGGCGGTCTGGCAATTGCCATTGGCATGCTGGTGGACGCTGCGGTTGTTGTTGTGGAAAATACCGTTGAACACCTTGAACATCATAAAGCAGAATCTAAAGTACCAGCATTGCACCGTGTGTACCGTGCTGCCACTGAGGTCGCAGTTCCTGTTTCTGCTGGCATCCTAATCATATGCCTCGTCTTTCTACCGCTTCTGTCCCTTCAAGGGCTGGAGGGTAAACTATTTGCCCCTGTTGCTCTGACTATCGTCTTTGCTCTCTCGGGATCCTTGCTCCTGTCTATCACCCTTATTCCGGTTCTGTCATCAATGGCGCTCAAGCCGGGTGCCCACGGCGAGCCCTGGCTCATGCGGATGATCATGCCTGTTTACCGGAACCTGTTAAACATTGCGCTCAACCGGCCAACACCGGTTTATGGTCTTGCCTTATCGGCACTTATGCTAGCTGGAGTTAGCTATATTTCTGTTGGCAAAACCTTCATGCCTACAATGGATGAAGGTGCAATTCTCTTGCAGACCGCAAAATTGCCCTCGGTCAACGTTGACCGAAGTACTGTGGGCGATCTTTCTGTTCAAAAGGCATTGTTGGAAGATATTCCTGAAATAGAGCATGTTATTGCCCGATTAGGTTCAGATGAACTGGGCCTTGATCCTATGGGGCTGAATGAGAGTGATATGTTCCTTGTTCTTAAGCCAAAAGACGAATGGCGAAACCCAGACAAAGCGTGGTTGACGGATGAAATCAGGACCGTAATGGCGGACTTTTCCGGCATTGACTTTGCCTTCACTCAACCTATTGAAATGCGCGTATCAGAGATGCTGACCGGAAGCCGCGGTGACTTGGCGATCAAAATATTTGGCCCCAATCTAAGTGTGCTGGGCTCGCTGGGTGATCAGATCCAGAAAATTATCGCAAGCATTGACGGAGCTGCAGAAGTTATCACGCTGGCAAATGACACCGTCCAATACCTGCAAGTGGATATCAACAGACTTGCAACAGGTTCAGCGGGCCTCAAGATGTCAGAATTACAGGACGAGTTGCGGGCCCAGCTTGAAGGCGTCAGCGCCGGTTATGTTGCAGAACTGAATAGACGTACCCCAATCATGATCCGAGGTGCAGGTGATGCACGTCACATGCCTGAAGTATTTGAAAATCATTGGATGGCAACACCTAATGGCAACACAATTCGCCTCGGTGAGATCGCTAACGTGGGCATGCAGGAAGGTGCTGTTAAAGTTGACCGGGAAAATGCCTCTCGCTATGCGGTGATACAAGCTTATGTCAGCGGGCGGGATTTGGTAGGTTTTGTCGAAGATGCCCAAGCGGCTGTAGCCAATCAGATCAAATTGCCCCCTGGCTACAGGCTTGTTTGGGGTGGTCAGTTCGAAAATCAGAAGCGCGCCGCTGCCCGACTATCAATCGTTATTCCTCTGGCTTTGGCTCTAATATTTCTGGTTCTGTTTGTGACCCTTCGATCAGTGCGTCAATCACTGTTGATCCTTGCCAACATTCCTTTTGCGCTTGTAGGAGGCGTTACAGCGCTATGGCTTTCAGGTGAATATCTTTCAGTTCCTGCATCCGTTGGCTTCATTGCCCTCTTGGGTATTGCAGTCCTGAATGGGCTCGTACTTGTTGTCTATTTCAACCAACTTCTTGCACTCGGCTTTGATATTCGCTCGGTTGTCTTTGAGGGGGCACAGCGACGGCTTAGACCCGTTTTGATGACGGCCAGCATCACTGCCTTTGGCCTTATTCCTCTGCTGTTTGCTTCCGGGCCAGGTTCTGAAATACAAAAGCCATTGGCAATTGTCGTTATTGGCGGCCTTGCCAGTTCCACCCTTTTAACTCTTTTCCTACTGCCTATTCTTTTCCGTCGTTTTGGCGCAGAATCGGCAACAATCTCTGCACACGAGGAGAGCCAACAATGACCACCCCCCTTTGCAAGCTGGTTTTCGTCTGCCCCAAAGAAACATTGGATGGCATTGTGGAAATACTGCTCGAACTCGACCAATTGCACCCAGCCTTCACAACATTCAACGCAGATGGGCATGGGCATGATTTTGACGTCGCATCCACACAGGAACAAGTGCGAGGCAAAGTCGAGCGCCGTGTTCTTTGGCTGGTTCTTCCCGTCGAAAAAACAGACAAAGTGATTAATGAAGTCGCGGCACAAATAAAGAACCCGCATGTCATATATTGGGTGGAACCCATCCTGGAATTTGGATATTTGCCGTCATGATTAAAACTCTCACATTATGCCTTTCTCTAACAGTCTGTGCTTCCGCAGCGGCGCAAGAACCTACACATCACCTTCCGCATCCAGATATTGTCGAGCAAGCCATTGCCACCCATCCTGTTGTAGGGGCTGCAGCCGCGCGCATAACTGCGGCTCATGCCGAAGCGCGGCAACGAGCAGCAGGAAACCACGACTTTATCTTGTCTGGAAGCTATATTCGGCGAGACACACGCTATGAAGGTACGTTCAGTGAATGGGATAGCTCCATCAGCCGCGCGGTACGACTACCGGGCAAGGCTAAAGCAGACCGTAAAATTGGTGCCCTTGGGGTTCAAGTGGCGGAAAATTCCTATGAAGATGCACGCCATCAGGTCGCTTTGGTATTGAAAGACTATTGGTTTGCATGGCTTTCAGCCGCAGCAACTGTTTCCGTTGACAATCACGAAATCGCCACCTACAGGCGAGAACTCGAAGCAGTGGAAAAACGACGACGCTATAAGGATGCAGCCCTTCTTGATGAAGAAGAGGTCAGGTCGGCACTAGCCGCAGCCTTGGCTCGTGCCCTTGTCAATCAGGCAAAGAGTCTTGAGGCTGAACGCGCACTCAATAGCATGTTTCCTGATATGCCCTTGCCCTCTAAACCTCCCGAAGTTTCTGTACCAAAGGCTTTAAGTCGTGGGCACGCAGAATGGCGTAAACTAATCCTCTTGCGTAGCCACGAATTACAAATGGCAGAAAAAGCTGCCGAGCAGCAGATGAGCCTGGCGCGTCGAGCACGACTGGACCGATATGCGGACCCGAGCATAGGCGTAAGGCTATTTAGCGAGAGGGGCGGGGAGGAAAGTGGCGTTGGGGTGTTTTTCTCTGTTCCGTTTGGATTAAAGCATCGAACGGCTGCCAGCGACATACAACGCGCCAAAGTGATTTCGGCTGAAGCAGATGTAAGACAAACACGCCGCTTAATAGAGGGGATTGCGGAGCGGGATATCACCCGTGCGGAATCGGGCATTGGCATATGGCAACAAACCTCCATCTCACTCAAGGAAGACACTGCGGTTATCAAGCGCCTACACCGGGCGGTAGAACTTGGCGACCGTGATCTCGTTGACTTGCTAAACGCCCTGCGCCGGCATTATGAAACCCAAAGGTCTGAGGTAGCAGCAAGAGTCGCAGCACAGGACGCCTTAACTCAGTTACGCATAGATGCACATGAAATTTGGGTGGTCGCTCACGAAGAAGCCCATGACATGAATCAAAAATAAATGCATGAGGCTCAAATTCCCCTTCAGTATATTGGTTACGGGAGCAGGGTTTACCAGCAGTCGCTTTGCTCGCTCCATTATTTTCAGCATGTTAAAGACAAGGGAGCGAGCAGCTTAAATCGCTGCCAAATATTAAGGGTCCTCAATATTCACGCCAACGTTCATGTGAATGGCAATATCCGCTAATCCCAAGCTGAAACGCCATGCCAACTTTACTATGTGCGCCAGGAAAGCGGGCGCTGTGTCCACTTGGATTTGTAGAGCACGTATATTTTGGCAGGGCAGCAAGGGTAGTTGCAGGGTACAAAATGTAAGGACTAAACGCCTAAGTTCTAGCCGCTCGCTTCGCCAGGGAAACGGCGCCAGTGATGCCTGCAAGATCACCAAGGCTTGGCGGGACAATATATTCTGCAAGATCACCTGCCAAGGCAGGAGCGCCTATATATCCACCAAGCAAAGATTTCGTTTTTGTTCGCAGGCGCTCATACAATCCGGAGGCTTTCATCACTCCGCCACCAAAAATTATTCGCTCAGGCATGTGGGACATAATGACTGTTAAGGCAAGGTGAGAAAGATACTCTGCTTCAAGGTCTATGGCCTCATGATCGAGTGGCAATTCACTTAAACTTGCTCCCCACCTATCTAAAATTGCCGGCCCACAAGCCAAGCCTTCTAGACAGTCGCCATGAAACGGACATCTGCCCGCAAATGCATCACGATTGATATCCCGGGGTGGTTTGATGTGCCCGAGTTCGTAATGGCCCATGCCAGATAAAGAAACACCATTTTTAACAATACCCACGCCAATGCCGGTTCCAACCGTTACATAAGCCAGCGTTTTGCACCCGCGCCCCGCGCCTTGGCTCAATTCACCAAGACAAGCCCCGTTTACATCTGTATCGATAACAATTGGTGCGTCCAGAGACGAGAACGCATTAATGAAATTTGCGCCTGTCCATCCGGGTTTTGGCGTTTTTAGTATTGAGCCGTAATTCGGCGCTGAAGGATCAACCTCAACGGGGCCAAAGGTGGCGATACCCAGTCCGGAAATCACGGTGCCCTGATATACTTTCTCCGCAAAAAATTGCTGCACTTCCGAGAATGTCTCAACCGGGGTTGTCGTCGGAATTACGATGTTATCCATAAGAAGGCCCGACGCATCAGCGATCGAGCATACGAATTTCGTACCACCAGCCTCAATCGCGCCTAATAATTTGATATCATCCATAGAGCAGCTTTATCTCTTTTTTCACCACACAAGGTAGCCCTTATACCTCTGCAAATACGCCAATGCAATCGATTGTTGCAAAGGGACAAAAGTTATGCAATTGTCACAAGAAAATGAAGGAAAATGCCCGGACGGAGGAAATTTGTGTGGCCCGTTCGGGGCCGCAGAGCTCATGCAAATAACGGCGATACGGCAGAAGAGTTACCTATCTATGGTCAGGCTTTTTCGTCCGCAATCAATAGAATGCTCCAATAACAAGGCAACTTCAAATGAACACTACATCCTATACCGCGCCATTGTCGTTCAAGGAAAAGGTTGGCTACGGCTTGGGAGATATGGCTTCAAACTTCTACCTTGGGTTCTTCGGCCTTTTCTTGCTGTATTATTATACTGATGTATACGGAATATCGCCCGCAGCGGCAGCGACCATGCTTCTTGTAACCAAGATTGTTGATGCGGTAAGTGACCCGGCTATGGGGCTGATCGCTGACCGAACGAATACGCGTTGGGGGAAATACCGACCATATCTGCTTTGGGCCGCAGTTCCTTATGCGTTTTTAGGCTATCTGTTATTCCTTGGTCCAGATCTATCAGAATTTGGAAAACTCGCGTTTGCTTATGTCAGTTATACGTTGGTTATGCTTGCATTTACAGCAATCAATGTTCCCTACTCTGCCCTGCTCGCAGTGATTTCACCGGTTCGGGAAGAACGAACAAAAGCCACGCAGTACCGGTTTATTTTTGCGTCGATTGGTACGCTATCGGTAGGAGCATTGGCCACGCCGCTAGTGGGCTGGCTCGGAGGCGGTGACGAACTGCTCGGTTTCCGTTTAACAATCGTGTTGTTCGCGGTTCTCTCGGTTCTGTTTTTCTGGATAACATTTTTCTCCACACGCGAACGGATTCGGCCAAAAGTCCATAAATCAAGCGTACGTGCGGATATTTCTTCATTACTAAAAAACGTATCATGGATTGTACTCGTGTTCGCGGGTATTTTGATTGTCGTCGGTTTGGTTGCGCGGTTTGCATCTATCGTTTTCTATCTGAAATACTATTCGATTCATGAAAGCGTCACAGCAAGTGCGAAAGTTTTTTTATGGATGGACCGAACAGCATTTTTGACATCTGCCGGGTTGATCGGCCAATTGATCGGCGCTCTTGTCACGCCGACATTATTGAGGGTGTTTGAAAAGCGTCATCTGATGATCGGAATGAATTTGTTGCATGCGCTGCTGCTTGTCGTTGGTTTTTTTGCTTCGCCTGAACAGTATGTATTAACCGTCATTCTTCATACTTTAGGTATCTTTACATTCGGCGTAGTTATTACCCTGCTTTTTTCCATGTATACGGATTGCTCGGAATATGGCGAGTGGCGCACTGGCAAGAACACCGCTGGCTTGACAGTTTCAGCGTCCATGTTCTCGCTAAAGTTCGGCTCTGCTGTGGGCGCTGCCGTACCCGGTTTCATTTTAGCCGGCTTCGGATTTGTGGCGAACGTAGTGCAAACGGAAAGCGCTATTTTGGGAATTCGCCTGATGTTTACCATACTGCCGGCCGTGTTCTTTCTCTTAGGTGGATTGCTCATGATTTTTTACAGAGTCAACCGCCAAACCCTCAATCAGATGGAAGAAGAGCTTCACCAACGCCGATCCGTTAGTGAATCGAGCGCGAAGCAACCTTAGCTTTGATACTCTCTTCGAGACACCGCCACCCTACCCACAATTGCAGGTTAATTTTATCTCTTGCAATCGATTGCATTTTTGATATGTGTTTGTTAAACAACTCATCGTTCTAATCATTTACCTAAGGGGAATGCGTTGAATAGTGCAGCGCCAAAATATTCGGCCACGGCCTGGACCCGCGACCATGTAGCAGCAATAAAGAACCAACAGGCACCGTCTGTCCCGTTGATCGCGCGCAACACGCAGTTGCCCCGATTTGCCGGGCTTGATGTGTGGGATTCCTGGCCGCTGCAATTGGCCAATGGCACAACCGCCGACTTTGACGGCTGGACAGTGTGGATGATGCTAGCGGCACCCATACTGCCAAACCCTGGTGCAAGGCATGATATTGCACGCATTCGCTTGATAACCAGGCGAGATAGTGAGTGGCGCGACTGTGGCGACTTGCTCCCTGATGGTTTCTCACCAGGAAGCCGCGAATGGGCAGGCTCTGCACTTTTTGATGCGCTTACCCGGCAGATGACGCTTTTCTTCACCGCGACGGGCCGACGAGGAGAGGATGCGCCTACTTATGAGCAGCGAATTTTTCAATCAACTGGTCGTTTGAGTGTTTCAGATGGTTTCGTGACAACGACTGATTGGACAACACCAGTAGAATCCTTTGTGAGCGATGACGTAAACTATGTACGCGTTAACCAGTCTGTCGGCCGACCTGGCCATATTAAGGCGTTTAGAGACCCCGCACACTTTCGCGACCCGAAAGACAATCGTGACTATCTACTCTTCACAGGGTCGCTCAAAAATACCGACAGTGACTATAACGGCGTTATCGGGATTGCTCGCTCAGACCCGGACGCCGGTCCCAACAAATGGACATTGCTGCCGCCGCTCATCTCGAGCGATCACTTAAACAATGAACTTGAGCGGCCTCATGTTATTTTCCATAATGAACAATATTATCTTTTTTGGTCAACTCAGGCGTATGTGTTTTCACCGGATGGCCCGAAAGGACCGAACGGGTTGTATGGCATGGTAGCGCCTGATCTATTTGGACCGTTTCGACCGCTGAATGGCACCGGTCTTGTCGTACAAAATCCAATTGCTGAACCGCTACAGACCTATAGTTGGTGGGTGACGAGCGATTTTCAGGTCGCGTCATTTGTTGACTATTGGGGAATGGATGGTGCCCATATTGACGATCATCCAGAGCGCATCCGCAGTCATTTTGGCGGCGTGCCGACACCATTTTTCAAAATTGCTATAGATGGGGACAAAGCGTGGGTTGAAACTGAAACAAACGTCGAAGCCAGCCACGCCTAACCTGCAAAATTATGTGGACATACGAACAATTAATTCGGGGTCCATCACAATATTGCCCGTTTCTTCGCCAGCAATCCGGCGTAGTAATAAGTCAACCAAATGCGCGGCTCCCGCCGTTAGGTCTTGCCGGACAGTTGTCAGGCGCGGCACGGTGTGTTCCGACAGTGCAAGGCCGTCAAAACCAACAACTTTCACGTCGGCCGGAACCGCAAGCCCATAATCCGACAAGGCGCGCAAAGCACTCATGGCAATAACGTCGGACGCCGCGAATATCCCTTGTGGTTTCTCGCGTGCCCCGCTGAGAAACGCAGAAATATCTGGATCTGCAGTTTCGGCGACAAGATGAGTTGGTACTACCGTCAGATTTTTTTCGAACCCTGCCTTTGCCATTGCCGCACGACAGCCGTCATATCTTTGCGACAGCTCGCGAACGGAGGGATCACCAAAGAATGCTATCCGTTCACACCCCCGTTCAATAAGGTGTTCCGCGGCAAGACGTCCGCCTTTGAAATTGTCGGTGCCAACAGAGCAATGCTTCTGGTTCTTTTCATAGCCGCCCCAAACAACCATCGGACGATATCTCGCAGAGACCTTATCTAATGTGATTGACTGATCCGATTGCCCAATAACAATCAAGCCGTCGATACGGCCTGAATCGACGATTTTATCGAGCCAACCCGAGTCTGCGGGAATGACGCGCGAAAGCATCAGGTCATAGCCGCGTTCAGTCAGTGCATCCGCAAGCAATCCTAGCATTGTAATAAAAAACGGGTCTGAAACATGCTGACCCTTCTCGTGCCCCAAAGGGATAGTGACACCAATCGCACCAGTACGCTGGGTTCGCAGGTTTCTAGCCGTAATATTTGGTTGAAAACCATGCTTTTGTGCCAACTCCTGGATGCGCGTACGGGTTTTCTTGCTGATAAGTTCAGAATCGGCCAACGCCCGGGAAACGGTACCGGTAGAAACGTCGGCAAGCTTGGCAAGGTCTTTGAGTGTTCGAATCTGCATTTTCTTGGTCAAAAAAAAGCTCCAGGATCGACGTGCTGTATTGTTCTTATTGTTTTAACAGCCTGCGCTAAAAAAGCTAAGAAAATATGGATTTTGAATCGTAATGACAGAGAAAAACAATCGATTGCATGAAACATCTTGCAATCGATTGTTTTTTTTGCCATTGATGACTGGAAACATTTTTCAATGATAAACAGAACGCTCATAGGGAGGCGACGATGAAAACAAGAATGGCAGCATACAAAACCCGCGTTTCGACACTCGCGTTATGCATGGCATTGCCAGCAGCAGCGATTGCACAGGACGAAGCAGGCGTTTCTGACGACGGTGGCCTTATAGAAGAAATCATTGTTACCGGCGTTAGCCGGCCAACAACAAAACTTGAATCTACTGCCTCGGTGACATCTATTCCGCAGCGCCAAATTGAGCGCGCCGCTCCACGTTCTACAGCGGAATTATTTCGGAGCCTGCCTGGCATTCAGGTTGAACCGTCGTCAGGCGACGCAAACACCAACCTCAAAGTCCGTGGTCTGCCGATTAGTTCAGGTGGCTCGCGCTATGTATCCTTCCAGGAGGACGGCTTTGCGTCACTCTTGATTGGAGATACTGCCTTTGCAACGGCAGATTCGTTCATTCGATATGACCGTACAGTCGGCAGCGTACAGGCGATCCGGGGCGGCTCTGCCTCAACCGCCGCGCATAATGCGCCTGGTGGCATTATCAATATGATCTCAAAAAACGGTAAGCAGGAAGGGGGACAGGTTGTATTTACTTCTGGTCTAGGCCACGATTCTTTCCGCGGTGACTTCGAATACGGCCTACCTCTGGATGATAATTGGTCAGCACATGTTGGCGGCTTTATTCGGACTGGAGAAGGCGTGCGGGATGCTGCAGGGGACGCGGAAGAAGGGTACCAGATTAAAGCCAACCTCCTCGGAGAATTTGATCGTGGTTCGGTGCAAATTTTCTTCAAGCAACTTGACGATTCTGTTCCGACCTATCTTCCAATTCCGGCACGGTATAATGGCAGTGGCTTTGATGAAGTTGGCGTTGATTTCAACGATGGAACGCTTTTTCTAGGCACCACTGATTTTGCCAACCGCGTAGACGGCACAGATGCTGTAGACGGCGATGGTTTTGAAGCAAAAGTAACATCGATCGGTTTTGTTGGCGACTATGATGTCACCGACTGGCTTTCAGCATCCATTCGTCATCGGTCAGCCTTCATTGAAGGCAACTTCGCTTCGCCCTTCCCGGCAAATGTTTTTGACGATGGCGTTAATGGCCCTTCGGTTGAAATTGTCTATTTCAACACTCAGCTTCGTGATTTTGACAACCGTTTTACCGAATTTGCACTGACGGGTAATTCTGAATATTTTACCGTGAAGGCAGGCGTCTCATCCGACAGCCAGAACATTGTCTCCAATTGGAATTTCAACCAATATTACCGGCGTTTGGATGGTGATCTCACTGTTTTCGATCAAGGTGATAGTGTTGACGGCGTACTTTACGGCAACCCTGCCTTCGGAAATTGCTGCACACGCTCATATGATTTTGATGTGGATTTGATTTCGCCGTTCGTTGCAGTTACCGGCCAATATGAAGGGTTGTCTTGGGATATCAGCTATCGCCGTAACGAGTATGATGTTGACGGAAGCTTTGCTGAGGCCACGGTTCAGCGGCCACAAGATATCAACGGCGACGGCGTGATCGGCCAAAACGAGCAAGCTGTAAATGACTTCGGTACTCCATCAACCGCCAATTATGATGTTGGCTTTGATGCATGGTCCGTTGGTTTGAATTATGAAATCGCAGACAACTTTGCAGTATTCGGGAACTATGCTGAAGGGGGTAGCGTGTCTTCTCCCGACCGCATCACAGGCAATATTGCAACTGATGGGTCTATCGCAAATGAAGCCGGTTTCAACCTTGTGGAACAGTGGGAAATCGGCATCAAATACTCAACGCCGAGCCTGTCATTCTTTGCAACCTATTTCAATGCAGATACCACAGAAGCACGTGAGTTCGAGGTTACTACACAGAGCTTTATTGAAAACACTTTTGCGGCGAAAGGAATTGAGCTTGAAGGTCATTACCAACACGATTCCGGGTTTGGTATCCGTGCGACGGCGACCTTAACTGATGCAGAGATTGTTGCTACAGCAAGCGGTGCAAATGTTGGTAACCAACCACGCCGTCAGGCGGACTATATCTTCAATATATCGCCTTATTATGAAGGTGAGCGGTTTATTATTGGAGCCAATATTTTTGGTACTGATGAAACTTTTGTTCAGGACTCGAACGATTTATCATTCGACTCTTACACGGTGACGAGCATTTTTGCTTCCTACGATCTTACAGAAAGCGTGCGTATAAGCGCCGATGTTAACAATCTCTTCAACACTGTAGGATTTACCGAAGGCGAAGAGGGTTCAGCTTCTTCTGGGGACTTTGTCCGCATCCGCCCAATCAATGGCACAACCGCAACGGTTTCGCTGAGCTATCGGTTCTAACGTTCCGGCCGACTAGGGCTTGAAAAGTATAATGGAGCTGCCTCAGGTGAACTTGAGGTAGCTCCTTTTTTTTCGACTATGGTGCAGAAACCACTTTCCTGAGCATGTAAAGGATAAAGCGGTAACGAGGGCTTCTGATCTGATTTGTGCCTTCTACGAGGAGGCAGGTGAACCTATCGCAGCCACGAGGTTACTACCCGGCGTGCACTGGAAAGGTTAGCTAACTTAGTGACCTGCATTGCTTAAATTGCAAGGGTAGGATTTACCAGCAGTCGTTACGCTTTGTACTGTTGCCTTCGCTTTACTTCCTCCGAACATAGATTCAATTCCGGAGCATCCGAATCCTAAACGCAAAAGGCTGGTTTAAGAAAAATATTTATGTTTGGTTTTGCCTTCGATGGCGGCAACGGAGTGGCATTGGGTTCGACACCCAATGCCACTCATGATTATGGACCCGAGGTTTGAGTAGGCACTTCCAAGCGGGCTTGGACCAACCAACACATCAACTCCTCGGGTTTAGGGGAAGAAAAGGCAATTAATTAAGGTAATTGAACCCCAGCAAGTTCCAATTGAAATAGAACCAAACCATGAAGATCCCGCAAAAGCTGACAACCGAATGCCTAATACGCGGCCACCGGCCTGCATACAGTTTATCACGCCATATCACGACGCACATATAGGCTTGGTAGATAGTCGCAAACAGCCCCATAATTGGGAAGATTAAGGCGAATTTAATCAGGAACGGCAATTCAAATAATAGACCGACAGCGCCCGCAGCCGAGACTGCGCTAGTCACAAGCACAAAGAACAGTAGAGAACTAACTGCTACTGCAACGGAAGCCAGATATGCGCTTTTCTCCTGTCCGTGAAAAGCCCGAAACGCCTTCCATTGGTATGCCAAACGGAAAATGACCCCAACGAACACAATCAGTGACAAACCAACCCAGAAAGAAGTGAAGCCTTTGGTCTCGTAAAAGTGGGGCTTATAATACTGTTTTATTAAAAGGCCGTCCTGCGCATAACCATAGATGTTACCGTCCTTGTCCTCCTGGAAAACAATCCGCCCAGCACCATCGACTTCCCGGAACAAGTTTTTTTCTACTTCCACATAGCGTTTGTCATTGACCAATAGTGTATTATCCGGCATCGGCTTAATTGTAACGCTAGTGGAGAGCGGACGCAAAATAGCTTCTATTGTAGTATAGGCACTACGGGAACTATGATAGTCGCCCGCATATTTTTGTGCGCGTTCAGCAAAGTCGGCAGGCGGTGTGATTACCGGTATGTCTTGCGGAAAAAACTCAGCATAAAAGGCTTTTACAAACGACAGGTGGACAGGCGCAGCGCCCGGCCCGGCAAAAGAAGAGAAGAGCATAAAATCTTCAGACTTAGACAAGCCAAAATGCGAAATAAAGTAAGCAGTTCCGCCGTCATGTCCAAAGTTTTCGAAGCCTTCCGGGCCGTAGTCTCGCTTGAGGAAATTAAGTCCTATGCCACGCACCCGTGGGTCGTAGTTAAAACCTTCATCGAGCATTCTTTGAAGTGTTTCTGGCTTAAGGATACGGTTGTCGCCATCAGCACCACCGTTCAGTAACGCCCGGCCAAATTTCGCCATGTCATAGGCTGTCGCTGACAGCGCACCGGCAGGTGTAAAATTTGACAGGATTTCGAAGTTTTCTTCTGAATGTTTGCCCTCTTTATAACTATAAGATTTAGTCATTCCGGGCTCAAGGTGAGCAGGCAAAGGCTCAAGGAACGTAGAGTTGTCCATGCCCAAGACATCAAAGATATTCTTCCGGACATAGTCGTGAAACTCAAGGCCTGAAACATTGGACACGATCAAACCAGCTACAGCAGTTGCCCAGTTGGAATAGGACGGACGAACGCCCGGGGGGATAATCCGCTCTGGCTGATATTTTGCCAATGCTTGAGCTAGAGGTAGGCTCCGCGCGAGGTCATCTATGATCACATAGCCCAGCACACCGTCCTCAAAACCGGCTGTATGCGTCATAATGTGACGCAGTGTCACTGGCTGATCGGGGTATGTATTCTTGATCTTAAAGGTTTTCAGGTACTGGTTAACATCCACATCAAGGTCTAGCTTACCCTGTTCAACCAATTGCATAACGGACACCCCGGTAAACAATTTGGAAATTGAGCCTGGACGAAACAGGTTAACTTCAGGGTCGACCGGAATGTGTTTTTCTACATCCGCATAGCCGTATCCCTTGGCGAAGATCATTTCGCCACCTTTCATAACCGCGACCACACCTGCCGTGGTATGTTCAGCCTCCATCATGGGCTTCACAGCACCGTCAACAAAAGCCTCAACAACAGCGGGGTTGGTAACATCTGGTGTGTCTGCACTGGCCGCTGTTCCGCCAAGCATCATTGACACTGCAAGCAATGCCGCATGCCATCCAGACGGCTTTTTTAATATCTTGTTCAACATAACAATTCTCCCTTTTCCTTATCCTCGCCAAACGCGTTACTGCTGGTTTACCCGGCTATCGCGCTGATTAATTTTGTCTCGTGGGTAGTGGCTAAAAACGCGAATTGTAGCCATTCAACATGTGCCACTACCGTGAGAACGACACTGGTATAATTGCTACGGACTGTTTCGCCAGCCCGCATAACTGAAAACCTGCTATACAATTTTGGACGCGGCCCTTTTGGCCCTCAAATGTCCCTCTCCTAGATTAAACATACTGTAGTCCCAGGATATTCCAGTAGTAGTAGAAGACGGTCATATAGACGGACGCAAACGCGACAAGGCTGTAATGAATCCGCCGTCCCGGCCGCCAATACCCTTCACGCCATGCCTTAACACTATGAAAGACAACACCAACAGCCAGCGCTGCTGCAATCATGGGAAAAATCAAGGCAAGAGCAAACGGCAAGGGAATATCTTCAGCCAATTTCGCCTGATAAACGGCAATAACCATACCCAACGAGATCACAAACAGGATGTTGGCGGCAGCAACCCCCATAGATAGACGGATCGCATTACGCTCCCCTGGCGCCATGGCTTTGAATTCATTTCTGCGATATATCCATCCGATCAGCACGGTTATAAACATGAAGAAAGAAAGCAGGGGTAGAAGCGCCTTAAAGAAACCGCTTTCAAAGGTTGGGATACGACTGGCGGCAACAACGGCTGCACTGTCGATATACAAATCTTGAATTTCCCCCTCATCGTTTTTAGCGAAAGCAACTTTCTGCTCGCCGTCCACTTGACGGAACAAATCTTCACCAATTTCTACATACTGCCTTGGTTCACCAAATCCGCTGATGAGAAGAGTATTTTCCCCTGTCGGTGCGACAGTGATATTGCCGCGTGCAAGGCCGAGAGCTTTTTCTATGGTGCTTTTATTATAGCGCCAAAATTGATAGGAACCGGCATATCTGCCCGCACGGGCATTAAAATCGGCAGGGGGCGTTATCGGCTCCAACTTCTCGGGATAATAATGATCGTAGAAGGTAGAAATAAATTGGCTCCGGCCCTCGAACCCTGTGTCAGTCGCATAAGAAACAAAGATACCTAGCTGTTCATCTTTATCGAGCATCATATTGGCGTGAAACTGTGAGATATCACCCGCATGGCCAATTAGAATATGACCATTGACACGTTGTTCGTAAAAACCATGCGCCATACCGGTTAGGCGCTTGTCCGGCCGATTGATAACCGAATGCATCAACCTGGCAGTTTCCGGCTTCAGTATTTGTGTGCCATCAAGCTGACCATCCTGTAGATGGGCTAGCATAAACTTGGTCATATCAACCGATGTAGTCGCCATTGCGCCAGCAGGGGAAAAGCCAGTAACCAATTCATAAGGTTGTGGCCTCAAAACACCGGCTTCACGTTTGTAACCATTGGTTTTGGCGTCGACCATATCCGCTGGCAGAGGGGCGGCGAAGGTCGAATTCTTCATGCCGAGTGGCTCAAATATATTTTTTTCTACATACTCGTTGAATGGTATCCCCGATACATTCTGCACTATCAGCCCAGCGAGTGCGGTTGCGTAGTTTGAGTATGAAGCATACGCCCCAGGCTTATTGATCCGCATAGGAACATGTTTCGCCATCGTTTCTTCAATTGTCCCTACCTTTTCAGGGTCGAAATTGAGCAAAAAACCGAGCACACCCTCCTCAAAACCGGTGGTGTGTGTCAGTATATGACGAAGGGTAATGGGTTCCTTATATGTGTCCGGAATTTGGAACGTCTTCAGGTAGGTATTTACGTCAGTATCCAGGTCCAGATTACCGCGCTCAAGCTGCTGCATGACCGACGTCCAGGCAAATAACTTGGACGTAGAACCAACCCAGAAAATTGACTTATCTGCCATAGCCGGGATTTGACGTTCTCTGTCAGCCATCCCGTAGGCCTTGGCAAATACCGTGTGCCCATCCTTAACAATAGAGACTGTGACAGCAGAAATATCCAACAATGAACGCTGTGTCTCGATCACCGTGTCCACAAAAATTTCTAGATCTCTAAACTTTTCTGTTTGCTCGGCTGCAGGAACAGCCTCGGCCCATGCCGTTGCTGTCAACGCTGGTAACTGGCTCCCGATGGCAATCATCATAGTCGCCAATAATTTTTTAATTACCTGTGTCACGACACTTACTCCCGTTAAATCCTGCACCCCTAAATTCCGATGCCTATTGATTGGAATTTAAAATTATCCCCACAAAGCAGGGCTAGGCACGTCAACCACCCCTCCTTCACCATAGATCAAGGGGTTTTCAACATCAGTTGCCAGCAAAAGAGGTCCGTCGATATCCACAAATTTACAGAATTGCCCGATAACATAAGCCGGTGCCATAGACCGCGATGATCCTGTCATATTACCCACCATTAGAGCTTTGTTATCCTTGAGCGCCATATTGGCCAGCAATAGCCCTGCTGTTAGCCCACCGCATTTGTCCAACTTGATATTGATCACATCATACCGTTCTGCAGCAGCAGCGTATTCGCTGACATCCAGACAAGATTCGTCTGCTCCCAGAGGCACAGGCGATTTAAATCCAGCTAAAATATTGTCTTCGCCGCGCTTAAGGGGTTGCTCAATCATAGCAATGCCTAACTTACCGGCAGCAGGGGCGTATTCCTTCAGTTCTTCGAACGTCCAGCCCTGATTAACATCAATTATCAACGTAGCGTCTGGGCGAACTGACCGTATGGCCTCCAATTTCCCAATAGGATCATTTCCATCAAGTTTAATCTTCAAATTGGTGTAGTTGGCATAATCAATTGCAGTCTGCGCCATCAAATCATTGTCGCCAATTCCAATCGTGCAAACTGTCTTCAATTTTTTGGGTGTCAAATTCAAAGAATTCCAAACCGATACACCGCTACGCTTTGCCGTAAGGTCCCAAAAAGCACAGTCCAATGCGTTGCGGGCACCACCAGCTGGCAGGAGCTCCAAAAGTTCCGCATGTGTTGTGCCTTCAGCCACACTGGCAGCAACGCCTTCAAGCTGGTTCAACATTTGGTCGACAGTGTCACCCAAATAATAAATACCCACCCCTTCGCCTTGGCCTTTGAAGCCATCTTCTTCCAGCGTCACTTGCACGGTATCGGTGTAAGTAAAAGTATAACCAGTGATAGAAAATGGTGCCTTCAGCGGGAAAGATACTTTTTTAAAATTCATCTTCATGCTGTGTCTCTTTCCAAAATCGGTGTGCGCAAAGCCATTTCAATATTTAAGCGTTGAATGATCGGCTCCGTGCCACCCTTAAGAGGGTCAACGCACGGCAAACCGAGCCGCGCTGAAAGGTTAGCTAAATATTTTTCCCGCTCATCAGGTTGAAGGCCTGAGGTGTTTACGCTCACGCCCACACAGGTAATTTCCGGGTTGGTCAAAACACCTATTTCGGTGGTGCGGGTAATAACCTCTTCAATGGACGGTAGCGGAAAATCTTCCCAGCCCTTGATATGAGTACGTCCGGCTTCGTGGCAGACCACAAAGGCATCAGGCTGTGACCCCACCAGCAGCCCCATCGTCACTGCGGAATAGCCAGGGTGGATGATCCCGCCCTGCCCTTCGATCACATCCCAGTGGTCATCCGTATTGTCTGGAGACAGAAGTTCTGCCGCTCCTGAAACAAAATCAGACACAACGGAATCAATAGGAATACCTTGTCCAGCGACCATAATACCCGTTTGTCCGGACGCCCGAAAATCGGCATTCATGCCCGCTTTGCGCATATCCAATTCCATTGCGAGAGCCGTATATTTTTTACCAACCGCACAATCCGTACCCACCATCAGTATACGTTTTCCGGTACGTTTTCGCCCCGTCCCCACAGGTAATTCGGCTGGCGGTATTCTCACGTCCACTAAGCGCGCGCCAGACTTCGCCGATGCGTTGCTCAAACGTTCAATCCCACTTAGCTTAGAGTGTACCCCAGCAACAATGTCGAGGCCCTGCAACGCAGCATCCTCAAGTGTATCCAGCCATTCATCGGGGATACCGCCCCCCACAGACGCCGTACCGATTACCAGCGACTTAATGCCCGCTGAGACAGCCTCTGCTATTGTCAGTTTGGGCAAGCCCAAATCAACCGTGCCACCAGCCAAGCTTATTTGCCCCTTGCACAGATCGCCTCGCCATTCCACAAGTCCCGCTCCCGTTTTGGCGTAGGTTTGGGATTTTTCACTACCCAGAAAAATAAGATAGGGTGCCCTTAACTCAATTGTTCCCATTACATCAGTCCTTATTTACGGCAATTATCTGTTGGTAGCCCGGGCCACGTAGTACTGCCCCCGGGGTTGCACCTGTATGTTGGCCGCCATCAAGCACCAGCCGTCCATTAACAAGCACATAGTCAATACCAATTGGTTTTGAGGTGGGTTCTTTCCAGGAAGCCACATCATCAATCTTTTCAAGGTCAAAGATTGTAATATCGGCAGCCAAACCTTCACGAAGCAGACCACGATCCATCAGGCCCATCCGCGCTGCGGGCCAGGATGTCATTTTCCGGATTGCATTCTCAAGGCTCAGTACTTTCGTTTCCCGTACATACTCAGCCACAATGCGCGGGAACGTGCCATAACTACGCGGGTGTGGTAGCCCAAGGGCGTCCAGGTCGCCTTCCTTGAGTGCAGAGGCCGCATCACTACCTATACTAACCCAAGGTGCCTGCAGGGCCGTACGCACATCCCCTTCATCCATCACGAAATAGAGAGCTAATGGACGCTTTGGGTAGGCTTCTAACATAATATCCCATGCAATATC
>Ga0316204_10005492_pt1 | contig 20830 bp, 23 predicted proteins | sample 6monrhotite_MG_2_FD_205661 | JGI IMG/M metagenome (GOLD analysis project Ga0316204, IMG submission 205661) | Microbial mat bacterial communities from mineral coupon in-situ incubated in ocean water Damariscotta River, Maine, United States -... | ecosystem: Environmental > Aquatic > Marine >... | reverse complement strand
GCTTCTACGCGGCAACGCCTCATAGAATTTTTCACCATCAAGATCAATCCGCAGAGCTTTAATATGTGCAACCCCAGAAAGGCCATTGATAATGGTAAACAGGGTTGAAACAAGCACCTCATCTGAATCGTCCTGATCATCAGCCAAATCAAACAAACCATGCATTGTCAGTGGCCCATTAAATAGCATTTCTAATGACGCGCCATCAGCACTTCGATCCTGATAGCCATCAAGCGGGATACTACCCGACACATATTCAGCGCAACGAAAATATATTTCGGCCATCAGGGCCTCAGCAAGCTGACTATTATCGATCTCAATTTTTGCATGCAAAACACATGTGCGTGCCGTCAGAAATTTAATACCGGCTAGATCTTCAGAAAGGTTTCGATGACGCTGATAGGCAGCATTTATTTTAGCCGCAAGCTCATCGTCATCGAGACTGCTGTTCTCGTTACGCTTAACCTCTGCGTAATATAAGCCATGCAACGATTCAGAAGGCGAACCTTGAGTAGATGCACTACCCTTAACTGACAACCAGATATTGTCAATTTCCTTCACTTCATCTAGCAGTATCTTGCGCAGGTCTGTTAAGGTCGTAGCACGACAGGGAAAGACCTCTTCTGGGTGGTGCAGTGATTGCCCCTGGTAATCGAGAAAACCATCTTCATTCAGTAGTAGATCTGCCACCTCTGCATCAGCATGAAAGGTAAGTTCAGTCAGCGCATAACAGAGCTGCTCAAGAATGGTGACACCGGGATCATGCGCATTAAAGTCACTCCAGATATCACCCGAGATTTCCTGTGCTAACTGTACTCCCTCTCTTTTTAATTCAGAAAACCGCCCCTCATTCCCCTTGACCTTTTTTCTTGAGATTGTCACTGATTCACGCATCACAACACCTCCAGAAAAACTGGGGAACACGGCCATGCGATAAAAAACAGGGCATCATGCTATTTCTTTTGCGAACTATTTTTATCACTATCATTCGTTGCCATCGCATCAGATTTCCCGAGCCATGATTCACACATATCCTCATCAAACCATAGGCGTGTTAAATAATAACGAACTGAAATTCCGTCACCATAATCACTATTGGTACGCATCTGCAAGGTATAGAGACGCCCTTCGCCCTTCCAGCGTAACTTTATTTTAGTAGTAAACAGGGAATAATAAGCCTGCTGATATTTAATCCGCTTTTTAAGATTCAGAAAATTAAACAACCAGCCACTGGGATTAAAGGTGTTGAGCGCCGTTGCCTTCATCAACGCATATTTACCGGTACGTGGGCTACCAACACCCGCCATCACCTCAAGTCCATGACAACCAGAGAGTTGCTCCGTAATATCATGCCATTCACCATTCGCAGGGATTGTTTTTTGATTTTTATTATTGGCGCCAATGCGCCCATATGAACTGACGAAACCACCGACATCTAGCGTCCATTCTGGATCTTCATTATCGATACCGACACGCCCATTGGGGCTTAACGTCACAACTGGCGTTGCCTCGTTCTCCTTCGACACCTTGCTAAATATCAGTTTATCCTGATCCTTCTCGTAACTAATCGACCAGGCTGGAAATTTAGAGGCACTATTAAGAAAAAAACTCAGCATACGCTTATGGGCCTGATCACTCATGCCCGTCGCTGAAATTTCAAAACCGTGCTCAGGACTCTTATCAAACCCTTCGTCCACCATATTGAGCGAGGATTCAATCAAGTCACTAAACTGTTCTTCAGTGGGAAGCTTTCCCTCACCAAAGTACCTTTTTAAGGTTTCTCTATCGTTTTTAGCCATAACTCAATTTCTACCAATAATAAATGTACTGCCAATTTCAAGTTCATTGACGCCAGTCTCTTTTGCAGTGATCGGCTCAATACTCATCGTGGTCTCAATATAGTGACGGCGCATCGGTACAGCCAGACTCCATGGATAACGAGGCTTAATCAACGCTTCATGACGGTTACTTTGTTTGGCATCATTGTTTTCCATCTCACACCATTTAACCGTATCCATTAACCTGTGGGTGTCACACCCTTCCTCAGTAATGTGCAACATCGAAAAATTAGTCACAAAGTCGACATAATCTAGTTCTCGGATGTATGACTCAATATCGTCTGCGCGAATAGACCAACCAAATTTCGCCTTATAACCGACATCGCACCACGGGTAGATATAATCGGAAACTGCCTGATTCAAGCGTTTGATATACGCCCCACCGACATTAATATCACCAGAAAATTTCACCGTACATCGCACCTGAATTTTCTCATAGGCAGGATTGATGACCGCTACTTTCACAAAAGGAGAGATGAGTGTCTGGATGTATTGGCGGATTCTTAACAACTCTGCACCATTAACCATACCGCAATCATAATCACGATGCGCGTTGCCTACGACATCTGGCACCACCACGATCAGCACGTTTCCAGGACTCGCAGATTCCACATTACACACCGTGTTAGGGAAGCATTTCACCTTATATAAATCTGGGAAACGTTCGAGTACCAGCCGTTCATAATCCCAGGCTGTAGACGCTCGTCCTTTGTGGCGTAGGCGCTCGCTTACGCGAGTTTTGTATTGCGCATCACTTTCAGCTGCACGTCCGCCGCTGGGGCGACCAATGGCACGCACTGCCGCAAGCCCTGGCACAGATGTAATCGCTCGCCATGCGGCATTCGGGCCAACCGTTTTTGCGCTATTATGGGGAATAGTTTTAATACTACATTTCAGCTGCCCTACATTTGCATAAACAGCACGTAGGCCTGCAAAGCCATCCAACGCACCACTCGTTGAAACCTGAAGCCAGTACTGTCCTTGAGCGACCACTAAACTATCGCTAACCATATCCGGTGGCAGGTCTATGGTGACGACACCCGACATCAAAAATCCTTCCGTTGAATCAGACAACACCCGACTCTGTTCCAGTAGTACCCATCCTGTAGACGTCAAACAGCGCCAACGTATCTCGGATGAATTTTCATCAGGTACTTGAGAGGCCTCTTCATCCAGGTCAAAAAACAGATTAAGGGTACCCATCAACCGAGACGACTCAATACCAATAAATAAATTTCCATCTTCTTTATAAATGGGAAGCAGGTGTGCCTTACCCTTAATTGCGGCAGGATAGGCCTGCTCTACGCCAAATGGGTGTACATGAAAAAACCGCTCATCAAGCAACTGTGTTGATAACGAAACATCATCAGCCATTCTAATGACGCTATGCGCCCTGTAGTTAAGTGATATATTTTTTATCTGCGGTGTATAGGGCGAAAGAGGCACCGACAGCGGCTTCTTTCGACGACTATTCTCAGAAAGTACACGCGTCAAAAGATGAGGATAATCGGCATGACCAAAGCCATTTTCGGGTGATGACATCTGAATTCGAACAAAGCCGTTTCGCGCACCGGAACGATATTCATAACGTTGGTTGATTTCAACAGCATCTAGCGGCTTGAAATAATCAATTGCACCAACAGTCAGCAGACTTTTTTCAGCCACCACGCCACCATCACCACTCTGAAAAAGCCCAACACGGTACTGCGTTTCTGCTTTATCTGGCATCCAGTTACCATTTTGTAACACGCTTACCTCAGCCTTGAAATCAGCGTTAAGCGGTACAAAATCATAATTCTGATAATGGCTAGAAAAGCCACCACTCAGCGTTGGCAAATCACCCCACTCAATTGCCAGCTCCATGCTGGTCACTTGCTTACCCGCTGCCTCACGGCTACCAACAACCATGTATGAATGACGTGTTGGCAGTGGCCCAAAAGGAGCAAATGGCTTCGCAGAATCTAACCGCCCCAGATGATTTGAAACCACCACATCTTTCACGGATTCAACTGAAACATCGATCTCAATACTGTTAACGGCCATTGAATTCAATAACGAATAGGAGAAAAAGCTCGCCTCGGGGTCAAGTAGAATATTAATCATCGGTAGTTCACAGTTACGATTACCACCATGTATCTCACGGTCGTAAGGAACTACTGCTTCATCACTATGACCTAGTGACAGCGTTAGTTTCAGCCCGCTATTATTACCGTGATCATCCTCTATCGCCGGCGATATAAGATACTCCTTCACCGCCAACCAGCCATTCTCACCACTTAATGCAATTAAGAAAGGGTGCTTAAACAGATGATAAAAAACATCCTGCCACGATCTTGACATTAACCTTTCACAAGCGCCGTTATTATCGTATATGGCAATCAGCTTGTTCAGTTTTTTACGGCGAGGCTGACTAAGAAACGCCTCACCCATCAATAAGTAATAACTAAACACCTGGCCAAACCAGACATTAAAACTTTCAATCGAATTGACAGCGGACGATTCGGAAAAGAGTCCATCTAAAGCGCCTTCACCAGGCACCAAAAAATCCACTGTCACATCAATCTCTCTGCGTCCCTCTTTCAGCGCGAGGATCGGTGATGCAATACAGAAACCAACCCTGGCATCAGTCATGCCAACCAATGACATGCCACTTTTTACATTACCAAAGATCGGCATCACATTAAGCAGTTCACCACTCTCATCTGAAGGCAACGTACGCTCATATAACTTCATACGAGTAACGTGCCCCAGTTCTCGCTCAGGAGACATCAGCCTGTTACGCTGTAGATAGAGCGTTTTCAACGACGCCACCCTCGCGCGTCTTACGAGCAACGGATCTTTCAGGTGATACAACATGCTCTCTTCTGAAACGTTTTTTTCAGACGTGAATTCCAGTGCCCTATCCACGAAAAATGGCTTAGCAGAAGGTGCTGGTTCAAATCTTAAAAACAGACTCTCTGTTTTTCTATCACGCGGCCGAGTCTGCAGACAATCACGATAATAAAAATTGAGGTGCCTACCAGTGAATTGATTAAGCCGCTTTTGCGCCACTGTATAGAGTTTTAAAAAGACCATGTAGAGGCCGATGGCTGGCTCGTGCGACTGCCCTTTCAAAGAGTCCTCTAACGCACTCGAGACCACTTTTTTAAGATAGCGAATATTCTCTACCATCTTAAGCAGCGCCGACTCAAGTTGTTCCATTAAAGCAAAATGGTCATTAGACTCTATCGCCACCGCATGCTCAAAGTGGTAGCGCTGATCATTACTCGCTATACTCCACAGCGGGCTTAATGCAGCAATATTAATCTCAGTTAGACGCGCACCACCACCCTCACTACGATTAATAATTTCAGCGGCGGTATGCAGACCGGGCAATAAATTTGCACTGGCCATATCATGCATATCGCGGCGTAACAATGCAGCAGAATCCGTTGACGCCATTGCCAGATGCTGCAGCCAGAAATCTAACATCGAAGCCACTCGCACCACATATTCTGCGGGCACATTAATATTAGCTGTCTCAAGCCGTGAAAAATCAGAGGTCATTTGCTCTAAATCAGTGGTGGCTATCAGTGCCATAATCACCACTTCATTGGCATTAAATAGTGAATCCCAATGACCATCCTTCTGATTAACCACATTGTAATAATTAAACGATGCGGCATACTCAGATGCCATCGATAACAGCATCTCAAAGCTCATTTCATCTGCATTAAAATAGCCAGACTGGAACGCCAAAGGCTCACGGTCCTTCTGATAGGTACCGTCAATGATCCTGCTATTAAAGCTGTCACCCTTCATTATTACGCTCTATCATCCCTTGCATCAAAGACGCACATTACTGCCTTCATTAATATAGTATGGATAAACAATATTGCTTCGATTATTGGTGGTACGCACGGTGTAGTTAAGACAGAAGCGAACACAACCATTAAACTGCTCGGTAAGATCAACATCGATGCTATTAAGTGTTATACGCGGTTCAAAAAACAGCACCGCACGTGCGATTGTATCTTTCAACGCCGTCATCATGCTTTCATCAATCTTTTCAAACACCATCCGTTTTATGCCACAACCATACGTGGGGTACATCAACCGCTCACCCGGCGCTGTGCCCAACAAGATACGCAGGCTTTCATTAATATCCTGTTCATTTGAAACCATCTCAACACTCATCGCATTGGCACTTTTATTAAACACGGGTGGGAAGCTCCACCCGGTGCCTAAGAATTGCTTATCTGTTTTGATCCCGGCCATCGACCTCACCCCCCAATCATCACAGTAAAACAACCAAGCACAATACTGCCGCCATGCCCGGTGGAGTCACCTAGCCTTGCCGCTGGCTTACCACCAATCATCACCGTTGCGGACCCCTTTGCGACCGTATCTGGCGGCCCCACGCAAACACAGCTGTCACCAACCACAGACGCTGGCATTTTGCCAATCAGCACCGTTGGCTCACCCGGCCCTGTCACTGGCCCACCCACATGAGGCACCACGCCTGTCACCATTGGACAGGTATGCATATCGGTTATCCTTGCTGCTGGTGGCATCGCACTCCCCTCACTCTTTATGATGGCCTCGACTCATTAACTACGCTTACTTATGCGTTAGTTAATCATCACCATCGCGCCCTTAATTGTCGTCTGTCCAGAGGCTGATACTTCAGCGGTAGCATTACCCTCTGCAGTAAAACCAACCTGAGCAGTATGAGTAATATTCAGCCCCTCTTCAGTCACGTCACCGCCGGAGGAACTCAGTTCAATATTACCGACTGCCGTCATGGCGATCTTTCCCTGTGCCGAAACGGTGATATCTTTCGGGCTATCCAGCACAATGCCGCTATCAGACAGCTCCACCTTATTATCATTTTGATCCTGTAACAAAATTGACTTTCCATCATCACTCAACACCACCGTGTTATTGCCCGGCGTCACAATGGTGATCACTTTGTTCTCATCATCAAACTCGATTTTGAGCTCCTCTTTTGTCACCAGTCCTTTGATGTAGTTATCCGCAGTCAACTCATATGGCATCGCGCGCTTGCTACTATAAAGGCTACCCAGCACTATCGGGTGACTGGGATCATTATTCAGATAACCAATGATCACCTCATCCCCAACCTCCGGAATAAAAAATGCACCGATACCTTCTGACGCATGAAAGCTAGCAAGCCGTGCCCAGACCCCCTCCGTCTCTGCCTGCATCACAGGTAGTGAGACCTGAATTCTCGATTCCCCAGCAGGGTCCTCATCCAGCTTCATCACCACCCCAATCTGCAAACCATCGACGCCAGGTAATAGACCCGAAGCTGGCGGCGCGATCAGGTCGCGCTGCTCTGCGAACCAGCTATCAGACATACCAAAATCAACCCGTGTACTCCACTGACCATTGGCAATCTCATGCTCAACACTGCTGACATAAACAGTACCGTTAAAACGTTCTCCCACACCGGCCAGCTCAATCATGCCACCGACCTCAGCCAGCGAACTACCCTGAAATTTCATGCGACCACGAATCCGTGCTAACGCCGCCTTTAATTGCTGGCCTTTAGCCCAATCAGTTAATGCGCCCGTTTCCTGAGGTGCAGGTGATTGCAGACAAAACTTATCCAGTCCCAGCACCTTTGCCAAATCATCAGAAGTGATATTGCCGCTTTCACCAACCGTCACGTTACTCTCTTCGGCAACGACAACCGCCTGCGTGGCAGGATCCCAGGCCACACTTTCAACGGAGGTCAGTTGACTGCGAGAATCAAGGTCGGCACTAAACTCCATCATATCCTCACCATAGGTCACCACTAACGTAGCCGCCTCATCGCCTAGTGGTGGGCCAACCGTCACTTCGCCTGCCTCAACACAGACCACCATGCCATTAACCTCCGCTCTCGAGAGCATAAAGTCCCAGTCAGTGCAGTAATATTGCACCAGCTCTTTATGTTCTGTGGTGGTGGCTGTCACGGTTGCCGTTAAGCTGTTATCTGAGATCAACTTGGTGATGACATCGCTATCTTTAGAATCGATATAATTCGCATTCTTGCGCCCAACCGTCATCGCTGCTGCTTTATCACGACATTCAATCACCAGGCGACTATAGTTATCACCACTCACCTTGATGCCATGGCGGACAACGATACCCTCAAAAATAGTCTCTTCTTCGTCATCATAACCAGCATTAATCTTAATCTCTTTTCCCGGTTTGAACTGGTCAGAGTTACTAACGGGGAAATCCTGCTCCGGCATATCACCATCAAGCAGAACAATTCTGGCAAAAGGCACTTTATTAACCGCTTTGATCACGTTAACTGATACCACTGGAATATCTTCATCAATGGCCGCGCCATCTGAAAATAGACTCAGTTTAATGACACCGCCGCCACTTAAATTAGGAGAATCAGCCATTGGTCACCGCAGCGGAGGAAAATGCAGGCGAGTGCCTGGCACAAGGTTACGAAAATTACTCAGTTTGTTGACCCGTGCCACTTCAAGATAGTAGGCGCTATCTTTATAGATTTTGTAACACAACAGCGGCAAGGTATCACCCGCCTTAACCTCGACATAATGCGACAGATCGGGCGAGGAACGATTCGCCATCAACGCCTCTTCTTCTTTACTGAGAAAACTGGAAAATGCCATCTTGATTTTAGCGCGCAGTGGTTCACCACTCGGCTTGAAAAGCGTGTACTCGATTGACATCGTATTGAGCCGCCCAAAGAAAATTAGACTTCCCCAGAGTAGGCGTACGATATTCGTTTCGTGCTTGTTACCATCGTACTTATAGACAATGTCACTCAGTTCTTTCACCTGAGTTGCAACATCAGAGACACCGGCCACATCAACCACACCCGTGCCATCCAGTACAATATCGAAATTTACCTTTTCAGCATCGATGCTGCCAAACTTGGTCTCTGCACCCGCCTGGCCTACTGCCTCTTTTTTATTGTAACTAATCGAATGAGCATGACTGTAGCTAGAGGGGTTAATCATCGCCTCAAAAACGGTACCATCATCGACCGACAACTTACCGTCATCGTCCGTACAGGGCGATATCGCTAAGCGTTTTTTTTCACCATCAGCCATCGCTACCGCCTAGCGCTCTGCACTATCACGCACACATTCAGTCACCATTTCACGACACTCTGCAATCAACTCATCCCTCAGTGCTGCAATGCTTTCCATCAGCTGCTGATCATTGGTACTCGTCACCAATTCCGATTGAACGCTTGATTTAATCACCAATTGCCTTATTTCAATCGTCATTGTTTCATTCCACCCTATCAAAATAGTTGTAGCTTAATTCGATTTTCTCTATCGCAATCTCATTCTTGGTTGAGTTAAAACCTTCAACTTCCCAATTCACCGGATATGCATTGCTAAACGACCATACCCGTGTCGGTTCGCCCGCCTCGTTCATCAACGCAACATCGACCACCATCGGCTTAACAGGCGCTATAAACTCACCTTCCAGCACATCCTTACACCACGTTACCAATGGTGAATCCATCGTCGCTATACCGCGTTTTAATACCAGTTTAGGGTGTTTAACTGATTTTGGAAGGCGATGAGAGAAACGATTCTCGCCACCTTCTGCCAAATCTTCTGTCTCCATCTCAGAGCCAATACCAGACACCTCCTGAAACGAAGTATCATCACTGGCAGATGATGAAGCGAATGTCACCTTAAAATAAAAGGCAGGTAACGGGTAGTCATCCGACTGAGATGGTGCGGGAGCCATTCAACAATTCACCCTGTAAAAATAATAGTTAACAACAGATGCGGGGATACCCGCACCTGCTGTCATCACATTTGAAACGAGCTAACGTTACGCGTTGGCGATCGTAATGCCTTCATGAACAATCTCGATCGTCTCGATAGCCGCTTCATTACCATCAGCCTTAAGATCAGTCCCTGTGATCTTGGTTGGCCAGGCATTGGTCAATGTCCATACCATCGTCGGTGCTTTCGCCTCATCCAGCAGACTAATCGTGACGGGTACACGCTTAACGGTGTTCATTTTGATCTGATTAAACCAGTCCCAGAACTTGTTATCAGACTTGAAAACACCTTTTTTCATCGTCACATTACTAGACTTCTTCAAGCCCGGCATTTTAATCGTTGAAAACTCAGGACTATCACCATGACGGTATTCAATCGGCTGCGCTTCTATATCAAGCCCAGAGACTTCCTGAAATGAAAGTACTTCGCTATCCCATTTTACCTCAAAGTAAAATTTTGGTAACGGCCATACCGTTGTCGATTGTGCAGATCCATCATCAGCCATAACACACCTCCCTATTGAATATTTATTCGAGAATTTTTATTGTTAGTCACAATATGAAACATCAAACTAAGATTTCTGCATCTGCTGCTGGAAAGTAATCTCAATAAATTCAGCAGGGCGCGAAATCGCAACCAGCACGGTCACTCTTAGTACGCCTTCAAGGATGTCTTCTGGTGTCATCGTTTCACCCAGTCCAACGTTGACGCTAAAGGCATCGTCTGGGCTTGCACCGGCCAGTCCACCACGTTTCCAGATACCCGTAAGAAAATTACGAATCATGCTTTTGATGGTGACCCAGGTATTAGCTGTATTAGGCTCAAATACATACGCCTTTGATGCCAGGCGAATCGATTCTTCAAGCATGATCATGGTACGGCGTACATTAATGTAGCGCCAATCAAGGCTATTGCCATCGAGTGTGCGAGCACCCCACACCAACGTCCCTTCACCAATGAAAGAGCGAATGGCATTAATCGACTTACCCTGCGTCGTCACATTCAAGTCTTCTTGCTCATCATGCGTGATATTGACCGCAGGAGATACCACCGCACTCAGACTAACATTAGCAGGTGCCTTCCATACGCCGCGGGTGTTATCAACCATCGTAAAGACACCGGCCATTGCAGCGGCTGGTGGCAACAGATTTAACTGCTCACGCATCTCTTTAATCAGATTGCCATACATGGGGCTTGAAGCACGCAGACTCTTATTCAATAGCATCTTGTCAGCAATCACTTCTTCAGCAGTCTTACCATCCCAGGTACTGGTGATGTTATTGATCATCTCGATCTGCTGCGTCATTTTAGGTGTGCTATCGTCATCTGCAGCCTCACCGACGCCCAGCTCAGTACGAAGCAGACCCTGTAATAGTTCAGGATTAGATACGTTCTCAAAGCCCAGCTCATTTTCCTGCACGATAGTTGTATTAACCCAGGGGTAGTAAGCCATCGCAAAGTCCAGGTAGTTAATACCAAGCGCTGAGCGAAAACTATCGATGCAATCACCCGCTGGATCCTGGCGATCTTTATCTGCCCCCCACACATCAAGCACCGCAACACGGTTGCGCATCTTGCCACCACAATGAGCCAATGCCGCCTGCTGCACACTAATGCTATCTGCTTCCGCCAGCAGTACCGTTTCAGGTAACACCACCATGGTTGGCTCCTGCTCTTTCACCAACAAGCCAACACCTTTGGAGAGTTTAGCAGCTTCAACATCTTCGCCATATCGACCCACAGAAACGATATAACAAGGACCACCACCGTTCTGAAAGAACAACAGCATGCTGTAATAGAGCAGGTATTTTCCAGCACTCTGTTTTAACAGGTACTCTTTTCCGTCCTGAATAAAAGCTGCCTCTTCAAATGAATCAGCCGGCTTTTCTTCAACACCAAAGCTCGCGGTTGGTGCAAAACCGAAATAGTTATGGAATTCAGACATCGAGGTGATGCGCCAGGGCTTATTCGATAACGTCTTACCTTTGTTATCAGCCCTCTCGGTATAACCTATAAAAGCAGGTACGGCTGTTGCTACTTCAACAACAGAGTTAGGAAAGGCGTTCTTTTCAACAATGTAGACGCCCGGTGTTTTCATCTGTCCCATAATATCTCCCTTATGATACTGTTAACAGTTAACGTAAATTTCCGACACAACCTCACTACTGCCGTCGATAACATCACGTCCAAAACGTGTAACTTCTGCCATCGGCAACCGTTTAATAATGACTTTATCCCCGTTGCTATCTTTCTCTTTCAATTGAAATCGATAATCAAAACTTGCCTTTAAAGCCAGCTTTTGTGCACTACGAAAGACTATCGCTTCACGATGATCAGCCAACTGCTCTTTTCCCATTGAGACAAATTCAGCCAACCCATCAACATCAGAGAGGAACAGACCCTCCCTTGCAAACACCCCCATCAGGTAGTACTTCCAGAACACCTGCCGCGCTTTAAGCCTTATATAGTAGTTTTTAGCGGGGCTTACATCTGGGTTATCAATTCGACTCAAATCGTCTTTTACAATACGAACACTCACCACCAGGAACGGCGGAGAAAACTTTTCTCTACGACCTAACACACCCGCGAGCTGATCCGAATCCAGCCTTATGGCGTTGATCATAGATACATACGAGTCGTCATGCAACTTGATCCGCTCACCTGCTTCACCATTATGTTCATGATTATTCACATAAAGGATCTTCTCACGGCTATCTACTGAGATATCAGAACGGCTTCCAAACGAAGCATCTTCAGGGTAAACCTTAAAGGTTAGATCAAGCGGCTCATCATCCTCGACATAAAGCTGCAATGACTCTTTTTTCATTTCATCAAACAACACGGCAATACCACCCGCGATGGACTTAACCATCAAGCCAGCATTGGACATCACACGCGACGTATGCTCACATGGTTTAAACGATAGGCCATGCACCACCCCATCATCATAAAAATCATGTTCAACAGTGAAGGTAAATAATGGTGCGTAATGACTCATTAGTTACCCAATGTAAATTCAGATTTTGTCATCGAGCTATCTTGCTGCTGCACATCACCCGCATCAAATGTCATCATGCGCATTTTATAAAGCACCGAGGGCAGGTATCTGCCACTCAACATCCCCCACAAGCCACTCAAGTTATGCATCCCCAGGTTTTCAATATCCAACATCAACCTGTCGATCCGCTTATCTAGTGCGGGCGTATTCTGCTGATCCATAACAGGCTGCCGCTGGAAAAAACTAATCGCCGTTGAGATGAATTTAAGGCCCTCGGTGTAATTACTGCCACTAAAATTCCCGGCAATCATCACATAAAGGTTTAAGTAGAGGGGGGCGCTAGAGACAACAGAGCGCCCACCATCTGGCCGCGCCATGTGTGCAGGCTGCTGAGGTACTGTATCTTTTTCGATATTAACCAGAAACACGACTAGCTTATTATTAACATGCACCGATACCGAGCCATCCTGCTCAAGCAGGTTAGAGACCACTACCATATCTTCATTCAGCGAGTATGTTCGCCTGATATGTTGGTTCAGTTCACTGGCTATATGACCTACAGCAGCATCAATCATGTGATACGCATCCCGTCCTTAACCCTGGTTAAATGATGAGCAAACAAGATGTTTGATGTTATCCACACAAAATCCCATGTAGGGATAAAGCACAGCGAAACAATCCCTCTCACTCATCTTGCAGGCTGTTTTGCCGCGCATAAACGTTGCGGACACCAACAGCTCTACTATATTTTTGTATTTTTTATCTCAGCGCGCTTTATAGCATCGTCATCGTACACTGAATTTTTTGTGAGTATAGCCACTCTTTTTTTGATGGTAAACAACCATCTAATTTACAGAATATAATCGTATAAAAATCAATCAATACCGCAACAATATCGATCACTCCGCCCTATTAGAGAGCATAAAATAGACGAGATCCATCTCCGGACAAGGGTAACCCAACTGGGTAATGATGCTTGATACCTGACCTCGATGATGTGAACCATGATTAAAGACATGCGCCAATAACTGACCTGTCGGCAGCGAGTGCTCCACACCCGTCGTGCTGCCATAGGTCAACTTCGCCTCAATCTGACCCTCAGTAAGCTGATCTAAATAGTCGACCCACTTGCTCGTCTGCGCTGTTAATGCCGCTGCCAATGCTTCTCTTGAGGAATGTAATTCATAATCAAGCCCGGGCAAATTCGCCGGCTCATTCACAAAGCGTCCATACCACAGGCAATCGCCCACCAGCATGTGATTAAAGGTTCCATGTACCGAAGTAAAATACAGTCCACAAGCCTGATGATACTCCTCCTGACTCAACGGCTCGACATATTGCAACAATCGCGCATGCGCCCACTGATGATAATCAGCCATCATTTTCAGGTGCTCCAGTAATGCCATCACTCACTCCCAGGATGATTCAATGAGACACTACAGCTATAGCTCAATATTACAGGCAAGAAGATTACGAGCAAAGTGCAAGCCCGTCGCTGTCACCTGCTCTCGCTCATAAAAGCGATGTGCCGCTTTGCGCTGCATTCCTGAATCAAGGTGCAACTGATCACACCCCTCTTGAACTGCATACTCACCAAGCCAGCTAAGTAATGCAGCACCATAGCCATGCGAACGCTGCTCTTCCAATGTCACCAGATCATCAACATAGAGGAACTTGCCCCAGGCAAGGTTATTGCTGATGCGAAAGCCAGCCAGGGCAACAGGTTGCGCGGTTATTTCAACATACGCCAACTGATATCTCTGTGATTGTTGCTGTTGAATGCGCTCAACAAATGCCTCCTGAACCAGATGCGGACGCAACTCAAACATCACGGGAAAACAGGCCGCGATCGCCTGCTCAGTTTCTGCTAACGCTATATTCATCATAAGCCTTATTATTTAGCACACCCATCTATCGCCAGCAATGAGGGACTTGCCACTGTTAGGCGTGACCATTTTTAGCCAGTAGCGCTATAAACGCTTCTATCTCCGGCATTGTGTTAAATTTTTCTCCGGTTGGAGCGACTACACCCCAGGATGCCTTTGAATCCACATATAGATTGGCCGCTATATTAAGTGGAGCATCCTCTAATATCCCAACTGGAATCCAATAATAATTAAGGCCTCTAAGCGGATTGGGAACAGGTGAACCACAAATAGAACAAAAATCAGAGCGAAACCCTGATTCTTTAACCCATGATTTAATATGCTCTGTGCCTTTTATCCATTCTAGTTTAGATAGTGGAATAACTGTTCCGCTGTTTGATGCTGAACCACCTTGCTTTCGGCAGAGTGAGCAGTGACACTGATAAATATTACCAATATCGGTAACATCAAATTCAATGCTTCCGCATAAGCAATTGCCTTTCATATTCTATCTCTTAAAATTACTTTCTATTCAACTAAGGAGCCTCTGATTAATTGCTTTATCTGTCAGGCGACCGCAGGAAGTGCCTCTTGGTACGAGCAAAGCGCGGCAATCTCGACTCTATATGAATCATTGAATTAAGAGATTACTTCGTCGCTTCACTCCTCGTAATGACAATTAACCAGAGTTTCCTTAAGCTATCAGCATTAGTTTGAAAATATTGCTGACCAGTCATACGCCTAACAAGCGATAATCATCTCACCTAAGGATCACAAAAACCAGAATATCTCACCCCAGACAACAACGCCATTTCTCGATGCCAGGTCGCAAGGTCGTCTTTCATGAACTTATTCAGGTGATCATGTCCGCACGCGCGCGCCATCACCTGCATCAACTCATTGGATGCATCAAAAAAATTCGCTAGTTGAGTCGATGCCTGCTCGATATTCAACAACTGTCGTAACGCTTCATCTTGCGTGGCAATGCCCGTCGGACAGTTATTGGTATTGCACATTCTTGCTGCGACGCAACCAATCGCCTGCATCGCGCTATTAGAGACCGCCACCCCGTCGGCGCCTAATGCCAGCGCCTTTACAAAATCAATCGGCACACGCAAGCCACCTGTAATGATCAATGTCACTCGGCCACTTGCCCTCTGCTGGTCGAGAAAGCGACGTGCACGCGCCAGCGCCGGAATGGTCGGCACACTGATATGATCACGAAACATCTCCGGTGCAGCACCCGTGCCACCGCCACGACCGTCAAGAATAATGTAGTCCGCACTGGCATCCAGTGCAAACTGCATATCCCTTTCGATGTGATTGGCGCTCAGCTTAAAGCCGATCGGTATCCCACCTGAAACCTCTCGCACGCGATCTGCAAAATGCTTGAAGTCTTTAACTGAAGCAAGATCTTTAAAGGTTGGCGGTGAAACGGCTGGTGTCCCCACTGGTATCCCACGGACTTCGGCAATCTTGCCGATATTTTTATTACCGGGAAGGTGTCCACCCGTGCCCGTTTTAGCACCCTGCCCACCTTTAAAGTGAAACGCCTGTACTTTATTTAACTGCGCCTCGTCATAGCCAAAAGCTGCACTTGCCAGCTCATAGAAATAGCGCGAGTTTGCCTGCTGCTCTTCGGGTAGCATTCCACCTTCGCCGGAGCAAATACCAGTACCCGCCAACTCAGCACCTTTTGCCAATGATAGCTTCGCCTCCTGTGATAACGCGCCAAAACTCATATCAGAAACAAATAGCGGAATCTTTAGTACCAACGGCTTTTTAGCCTCAGGGCCGATCACCAGCTCCGTCCCTACGGTATGATCTTCCATCAACGGTTTAGTCGCCATCTGTGCGGCCATCACTTGCAGGTCATCCCAGTGTGGCAGTTGATGACGCGGCACGCCCATCGAGGTCATTGGCCCATGATGCCCAACGGTCGACAACCCCTCTTTCGCAAGCTGCTGAATAAAGGCAACCGTTGGCTCCTCAACGGTAGCGACTGCCACCGGCATACCCGCTTTCTTTTTCTGCAACGAAGGCCCTTCCTGCCCTACCAGCTCATCCGCTATCTGCTTATGAGTACCATCACAAAATGGCGCTCGACCACTCTGCTTACAACGACAAAGGTAAGCATCACCATCTTTTTCAGCAATAAAGGCCTTAGGCTTAAATGAAGTCCCCGCGTGAGAGCCATCACAAAAAGGTTGATTTTGTGAACGCCCACAGGTGCAATAATAATATTGATCACCTTTGGTCAGCGTTACTTTTTTAGGTCGATTATCGGCAACGATCGGATTACTCATTCTTCCCTCATCAAACATCGTTTTAATTAACAATACCACCCAACCAAAAAGATAGTTGAAGCTGGCTGTTCTGTTTATGGCGGTAATAATCTAACGTTTAGCTAAATTGCGGAGAAAACGGGCAATTTTTTTCGTTCTTTGCAAAAAAAGCGCGGGTTTTCGGAGTCAGCTTCTGATTATATGACGATACCACTTCTAAACGCTTATAATTTGAAATTATTATTAATTATTGCGTCACTTTTATAACCCGCGCCCTTTAAATCACGGTATTTTTATTAACACCACCATTAACAATATTTTTTTTACTTTTAACTAATAATATTACAGGTATAGCAATTGGCCCTAAAAAAACAAAAGTTAAATTCCATCCTACTGTTGGTTTTATATTTTTCCTTTTTGCGATGTAGTAGCAAATGCCTGCACTTATTATCCAAACTATAGCGGGAATATACATACTCATTTTATTCCCCCTCCTTTTAATTATTTACACATAACGAGACTGTAGGAAAATTCCCGCCTATAATTTTGTCAAAAAAAACGGTTTCGTAAGAAACCCACCGAGCGACGATCTCAACACAAGCAATACTTTTGACACCCCTAAATCCGCCTATTTTTTCGCTTAGGGGGTTTTTCTACAGCTTGAACGTCGCCGTTAACCTGCATGCCGTAGTAGTGTTTGTCCGAGTTGAACAGTCTTGTTAGATATTTTTCTCAAGAATCTTAGTTTCTAAGCCATCAATACTCTTTTGGTTCTTCTTTTCCCAAAATCTTTTCAGACCATCACCACCTTGTTTAATCGCCCAATCTTTAAGCTGGTTCCTATCTCCATCATAACTATAAAATGGGACAGACATGCCACAAGAATTTTGAACAAGATCAACAGATAAATCAAATATCTGCCTTGTGCCTGGAAGTAATGTAAAGTGAGAGGATAGCCCATCCCATTCAACATCGTTTTTATGAATGACTCTCGCTTGTCCATACAATCGTAATATATTAGGATTACCATCAAATGCCAAAAACATAATTGTCATCCGATTATTCTATTGAATATGAGCAGATGTTTCATTTCCACTCCCTGTAACATTAAGCCAAATAACTCTATTCGGCCCCAGGACTTTAAAAGAATCCATGCCTTTAGGAGAGATATTCACTCGACTATCTTCCGTTGCTGTACCTACAAAATATATTTTTTGTTCACTGATGAATTGAATGTTTTTATCAGAAATTTCTGAATATTGCTGTCCCACGCCTAAACCCTCTTAAATATCTAACGCCACGCTAAGAGGCTTGGGTAAGATGGTTGCTATTTTTGCGGGTTTACGCAAAAAAGAAGACAGCTTGCACAAGCTCTTCTTGAGCGTTTTGTTATATGATTTTTATCTCACGTTTTTATCAACAAAACTATTTAATTCAGAAACCGACCGAATCACATATAAAGATTTATTAGTCGATATTTTTTCTAATTTCTGCATAAAATTTTTATTCCAGAATTTTGGACAAATTCTTAGCACCTTATAACTTTCCAAAGTTCCCTTTAAAATAGAACTACCATCAGGCCAACCTTCGGGCTTAATAAGTAACCCTTTTAATAATCGCTTTGTTACCAGCCAGTAGCAGACAATATAAGGCAATTCTATATAGATCAATGTATCAGCTACATCCAATCGCTTGTTAAATGACTCAATAGGTCCGAAACCATCAATAATCCAGCTATCGGAAGATAGTATCCTTTCATGCTCCTCATCGTATGTCACACGATCTACTCTAGATCCATTTTTTTTAAATTCAATTGAATCTAATGCATGCAATTTAATTTCCGTAGCTGACGCCAGACTTTTACTTAAAGTAGATTTACCGCTACCGGGCTTACCGAACACTACTATTTTTTTCATGCTACCACCATTAGCTTAGATTAAACCCATGAGGCAGAAATAGAAAACCCGCCTCTTGGGCGGGTTTGACAAATTATAAACGCATCAAAAACCCCACCATTCCTATGGAATGATGATAATTCGGCCTATCTGTTGCGTAAGATTTGTATTCATCAATATATCCTGATTGAGGGTTAGCTTAATGTCAACTGCCAATCGAACAAGACCCGATATCGTGAAATAAAATAGGTATTGACGCCATAGTCACTTGTTATGTGTATTTTTATACACCCAACATTGGAAGGTGCTTGATTCTATGGTAAGTAAGCGACAATGAAATACAATGTTTTAGCTCACTAATTGGAATTTCATCATTTACGTTAAACACTATTGCTCTATTTCCTTCGAACCTTAACAGCTCACTATATATCTCTTTAAACGTATCAACCAGCTTAGTTTTACAGTGAAAATACATGGCATATTGATTTGGCTTTGATTTATTCCAGCCTAACCTGATCGTACTCCCACCTTTAACCAAGTAACTGGGCTCTCCCCATTTTAGTGTTTCTTCGACTGACCCCAGACCATCCGTCTCCAATGCTGTTTCCAGCACGAGCATTCGAAGACAAATCAGCTTTTTTCGAATTGAAACTGGATAACAGTCAAATGCCGCCTGAACTTCTTGGCTTTCAATGTTATTTCTGCTCTTCAAGTTTCTTTCTATCCGCTTTGGTGAGCTTACTCACCACTAAGTCATATGACCCACCAGCAAGGTCATAGATCATTTCCTCTGATACTTCTCCATTAATGGAAATGGTGATCCAATGCTTTTTGTTCATGTAATAACCGGGAACCACTGACTCAAATTGACTAATCAATACCTCGCCATCAGCAGGCTTACATTTTAATGTTACTCGGGGGATTTCCTCTTTTTGAGATACAAGGGCAAACATTTTCCCCATGACTTTAAATACCAAAGCTTCGGGCCCAAAAGGATAACTTTCTTCTGCCCCTTTAAATTTAGAAAGATATTTTTCGATGTTTTCTGATTTCATTGGATATTTCTACGTTGTTTCAGATACACATAACGCTTAGGCTCAGGGGCTTACCGGAGTGGAGACTTTTGTTATGTGCGACTTCATGTATGCTGTTTCACAAGATTAGTGACCGTTATTTCAATAGCCTTTCTCATCATATCTAATGGCATGAAAGGCACTTCTGGCCACTGCGAAATAACCTGTTCCGGCAATGCTGGTATATGAACGAAGCCACACGTTATGTCTTTTTCTCTTTCCTTGGCATGGTGTAATCCATGATAAAGAATTTGATTACATAGACTATTGCCACCCCACCTGGATAAGGCTGCGGGAATGACTTCTGACTTTATATCCTGAATAATGCCTGAAATGTTCGGGATAGTCGAAACATAAGCATCAGGCCCATTTTCTTCTATTATTCCGCCATCGGGTGGCTCACCTACTGCTGATGGAAGACCTAAATGACGATAATTTGTGGCAATGTACTCAAATGTTATTTTATTTCGACTTGGAGCTTGTCCTGTAAAAAGACAATAATTTGGCTCATGGCTTTCTAACAACTCTGAAACTTCTGGCTTTAAGGTATGAGTGTCATCACCAACAACCTTCAGAACTATTTCACAAGGTAATGCAGTGAGTCCTTTGGGCATATCGTTGATCAACGAAGTAACCAAGATATCTGAAGCATTGGATTTATCTTCTTTTGACTCAAACCCTGTAATTAAAACCTTCAACTCTTCCCTCCTCACATTCCAGGCCTTTGCCGATCACTGTTTATTTGTATTGTTAAGCGGCGCGCAACTCTCTCGGTTGGACCTCAATCTCTGATCTGGGACATCCACCACTCAGGTCTCTCAGTATATCCCAGGAATCAACCGATAGCGGACGCGTCGTGCATAGTCTCGATAGCCCGGTAACTCTTCCTGTAAAGTCTGGTCTTCAAGTACGGTTCTAATCACCGTGATGATTGATGCCACCGCCGCAGGAATCAGTGTCCATACCGAGCCCAGGGCAAGAACAATACCGAACAGTGCAAGAATATTTCCGGCATAACCCGGATGCCGCACAAACCGGTACGGGCCACTGTCACACACCACATGCCCTCGATCCGTCTGAATGCGCACCACGCTGGAGAAA
>Ga0316204_10005491_pt1 | contig 20831 bp, 17 predicted proteins | sample 6monrhotite_MG_2_FD_205661 | JGI IMG/M metagenome (GOLD analysis project Ga0316204, IMG submission 205661) | Microbial mat bacterial communities from mineral coupon in-situ incubated in ocean water Damariscotta River, Maine, United States -... | ecosystem: Environmental > Aquatic > Marine >... | reverse complement strand
TTATAGAACGAAAGGTGGTAGTCCCCCAAAGAGATCAACTCAAACTCTAGGATCTCTTTGATTGTCTGCCAAACTTTTTGTAATTCTTTCATAAAGCCTAATGTAACACTATTCTTCCCAACTCTTTTGCCAATGCTTTTTTTGCCTCATTCAGTTTGATCAAATCATTCATAATTTGATCATAATCTCCTGGCTTCTCTTTTAGTAGATGTTGTTTCTCACTAATCATTTTTTGCACTTTGTTCAACCTCCATGAACACACCCCTTTATGCACTTTTTGTGGTAAATGCTGTTCTTCCATAATTGTAAGGATCTTGTGTTTTTCTTCCCAATTTACACTCAAAGAGTACTTCTCTAGAAGACATTCTATTACAAAACTGCTTATCTCCTTATCCATATGAGATACTAAATCATTTTCAACCAATTGTGTTTCAGCATGTATTGCTGCTTGAAAAAGATTATAAATTCTTTTATACAATTGATTTTCAAAAGTCAGGCCGTCTTGTTCTACCTCAAATACTAAATATTCAGCAACTGATGCCTCAATTGAAGGTTGCTCCTCATCAGCTTGCTCCGCATTCTTTTCGGCAGGAATCTCAATTTGAAAACTGCCATATTTTATTAATGTTTGGATAATGTCATATTCTTGGAATTCACCAGCATCAACTGTTTTCTCTTTTCCCTCCGATAAATGGATTGGAATATCTTCTCCTCGAACTTCTTCCTCCTTTTCTTGTTGTTTTATCTTCTTGGATAATTTTGCTCTTCTAACTTTGTTCAACTCACTCAAAAGAGCTTGTTCTCCAATATTCATCAAATGGCTACATTCTTGAATGTATACCGATCTTGCTATAGGGTCAGGGATTAATGCAATACTGCTAACAATCTCTTTGATTAACCCTGTTCTTTTTATCGGATCATTGCCAACTTCTTCTAGAAGCAGATTCGTTTTAAATCGTATAAAATCAAAAGCATTTTTTTCTAAAAACTCTGCTAGTTCAGCATTACTATGAGATTTTGCATATGAATCTGGGTCTTCTCCATCTGGAAAGGCTAAAACCTTTACATTCAACCCTTCTTCTAAGATCATATCAATCCCTCTAAATGCTGCTTTTATTCCTGCTGCATCTCCATCAAATAAAATCGTGATATTTTGAGCATATCTTTTTAATAAACGAATCTGATCTATGGTGAGTGAAGTTCCAGAAGAAGACACTACATTTTCAATCCCATTTTGGTGAAATGAAATTACATCGGTATATCCTTCTACCAGATAACACCTATCTAATTCAATTGCCTTCTTTTTTGCAAAGTTTAACCCATATAGAACTTGACTTTTGTGATAAATTTCTGATTCAGGAGAATTAAGGTATTTCGCAGTTTTCTTATCTGCTGAAAGTGTTCTCCCTCCAAATCCGATTACCCTACCAGAAATATTTTGGATTGGAAAAATTACTCTCCCTTTGAATCTATCAAACTTTTTATCTCCTTTTACAATTGTTAAACCTGTCTTTTCTAAATAATCAAGGCTGTACCCCTTTTCTAGGGCTTGTTGGCTAAATGCGTCCCATTTATCTGGACTATATCCCAGCTTAAACTTTTCAATCGTTTCTTCTCTAAAGCCTCTTTCTTTAAAATAACTTAAGCCAATTGCTCTGCCATCATCACTTTTATTTAGTTGTTCATCAAAATACTCCGCAGCATATTGAGAAATTAAAAACAAACTTTCTTTTTCGTTTGCCTGCTTAATTTGTTCTGCAGTCTGTTCTTCTTCTTCAATCTCAATATTGAACTTATTAGCTAAAAATTTTAATGCCTCTGGGTAAGAGTAATGCTCATGTTCCATCACAAAATTGACAGAACTCCCTGCTTTACCACAACCAAAGCATTTATAAATTCCCTTAGCAGGTGAAACAGTAAATGAGGGAGTTTTTTCGTTATGAAAAGGGCATAAACCCAATAAGTTTGCCCCTCTTTTTTTGAGGTTTACATAGTCTCCAACTACTTCCTCTACTCTAGAGCTCTCAATTATTTGATCAACGGTTTCCTTTGGAATCAATCGTCTGTGATTTGATAACTAAATTACAAAAGATAAGAAGGCACTTTCTTATCTAGGTTCTAAACTAAGAGAATCTCCTTTGGCTTTCATTTCGTCAACATTAACTTTTCTCGCTAATGTTCCATCTTTATTCCAAACCTCCCAAATTCCTACTTTTAAATTATTCTCATACTTTCCTACCAATTTCTTTCTGCCATTCTCATAGTATACCAATGAATAACCCTTCCTTTCACCATACCAATATTGTCCCTCACTCCATATAAATCCATTCTCGTAATAATAAATCCACTTCCCATGCCTTTCTCCATTTACCAACTTCCCTTCCAGTTTTTTTATTCCATTAGAATAATACTCCACTACATTTTCTTCTTTCCTTTCCTCGTTTTTCGAATTTTTCTCCTCTACTTTATTTGAATCCCCTCCTTCTAATTTACACCCAAAAATTGCCCCTATTAATAGGATAAATATTAACTTTTTCATTATTATTTCTTTCTTTCTGTTGTATATAAAACTAAATCTCTCAACGAATCTCTAGATTGGTTTTTAGGGAATTCTTCTAAAACAGTAAGCGCCTCATCTCTATATCGATACATCCTTTCTGTAGCATAATCTATCCCTCCAGATTCAATTACGAAATTGATTACTTCCTGTACTTTTTTCTTATCGTTGTTGTTGTTTTTTACAGTATTTATTATTTGTCTTCTTTTAGATTTATTAGCCTTGCTCAAAGCATAAATCAAAGGTAAAGTCATCTTCTTCTCCTTGATGTCTATTCCTGTTGGTTTTCCTAAATCTTTTCCACTTCCATAATCAAATAAATCATCCTTAATCTGAAAGCAAATTCCGACAGTTTCTCCAAACAGCCTCATCTTTTCTATTATCTCTGCTGATTGATTCGCGGACTTTGCTCCAGTAGCGCAGCAAGAAGCGATTAAGGTTGCTGTTTTTTTGGTAATAATGTCAAAGTATACTTCTTCTTTGATATCCAACTTCCTAGCTTTTTCTATTTGAAGTAGTTCTCCTTCACTCATTAATTTAACCGATGTACTTACAATTTTTAATAAATCAAATTCTTCATTCTCTACCGAAAGCAACAACCCTCGAGAAAGCAAGTAATCTCCTACTAAAACGGCAATTTTATTCTTCCACAATGCATTAATGCTAAAAAACCCACGCCTTTTATAAGCCTCATCAACTACATCATCATGAACCAAAGTTGCCGTATGCAATAACTCAATTAATGATGCCGCAATAAAGGTCGACTTTGTCGTTTCTCCAAAAAGTTTTGCTGAAAGAAATACAAACATCGGTCGCATTTGTTTGCCCTTCCTTTTTACAATGTAATGCGTGATTTTATCGAGTAAAGGAACACTACTCTTCATGCTATTTCTGAAATGCTTTTCAAATGATTGCATTTCTTCTTGAATGGGAGCCTTTATGTCTTGAATCTGAATTTTAGCCATGCGAAAATCAAAAGTAGCCATTAGACTGCTACTGCGCCATTTTTATTAGCCAATTGCCCACAAGCTGCATCTATATCTTTCCCCCTGCTCCTTCTTACATTCACAATTAGGTTTTTACTTTCTAAGAAGGTGGCAAATGCATCTACCTTATTAGCATCAGCTTGCTGAAACCCTCCTTCATCAATTGGGTTATATTCAATAATATTTATTTTACATGGTACGTTTTTACAAAACTCTGCCAACTCCCTTGCATCTTCTACTTCATCATTAAACCCCTTAAAAATAATATATTCGAAAGTAACTCTAGTGTCTGTTTTTTCATGAAAATATTGCAACGCTTCTGTTAATGCTTCCAAGTTATTTTGATCGTTAATTGGCATAATTTCACTTCGCTTGTTATCATTTGCCGCATGCAACGAAAGTGCTAGATTAAATTTTACCTGATCATCTCCTAATTTTTTAATCAATTTAGCTATTCCTGCTGTCGACACAGTAATTCTCTTTGGTGACATTCCCAAACCATTTTCTGCTGTTATTCGATCAATTGATTTCAACACCTGGCTGTAATTCAGCAAAGGCTCCCCCATCCCCATGTATACGATATTTGAAAGAGGTCTATCGTAATATTTTTCTGCTTGTTCTTTAATAATTGCTACTTGATCATAAATTTCATCAAAGCGAATATTTCTCATGAGTTTCAATTTACCGGTAGCACAGAACTTGCAAGTTAAACTACAGCCTACTTGTGACGAAATACATGCTGTCATTCTCTTTGTTGTTGGAATTAGTACTCCTTCAGTTATTTTCCCATCAGCTAGTTTAAACGCATTTTTTATGGTTTTATCTTCACTTATTTGCTCTTCTGCTACAGTTACAGCAGGAATCTCAAAATTCTCTTCTAAAAGCTTTCTTTGGTTTTTTGATAAGTTGGTCATTTCTTCAAAAGATCGTGCTGATTTCTTCCACAACCACTCATATAGCTGTTTTGCCCGAAATGCTTTTTCTCCGTTTTCTACAAAAACTTCTTGCATCTCTTCAAGACTCAATTCTCTTATGTTTCTTTTAGATTGTAACATGAAGTGCAAAGGTAATCTATATTTTTGCCTCCGAAATAAAGCCAGGCTATTGATTCGTCACATATTCAAAACAGATCTATTATATACTTCAATTGGTTCTCCTATTCCAGGAGGAATGCTTGCTATCGATGACAAACAAAACATTGTAGCTGTTGGAACTGATATTAATGTAAAAGGGGTAGAAGTAGAACACTTCGAAGGAGCCCTTTGTCCAGCTTTTATTAATACACATTGTCACTTAGAACTTTCACATTTAAAAGGGAAAGTGCAAGAAAAAACTGGCCTAGATGGTTTTATAAAAGAACTTCAGTTAGTAAGAACCTCTACCGAAGCTGAAGTTCAAAGAGCAATTCAAAGTGCAGATTCCTTAATGAAGAGAGCTGGCATTGTTGCAGTTGGTGACATTTCAAATGGCCCTAGTAGTTTTAAAGTAAAAAAAGAATCTTCTATATACTATCATACTTTTCTTGAACTTTTTGGTTTTGACCCTTTAAAAGCAAAGCTTGTTTTTAAGAAAGGACTTGAATTAAAGAAAACTGCTCAAGGCCTTGGTTTGTCTTCCTCTATTTCCCCTCACAGTCCTTATTCTGTCTCCCAAAAACTTTTTTCCTTTATCTCTTCAGACAAAAACAACACTCCTTTGAGTATTCATAATCAAGAAACAGAGTCGGAAAACGAACTCTATCAAAAAGGCTCTGGTAAACTCGCTGAAATGCTAGAAGTTTTTGGGAATGACCTCAACTTATTCAAATGTAGTGGCCAAAACTCTTTGCCTTCATATTTAAATTTTTTGCCAAAAGATACTCCCTTGTTACTTGTTCACAATACATATACCTCAGCTCAAGACATTCAAGAAGCAGAAGAAAAAAACAAGCAACTCTTCTGGTGCTTCTGTCCTAAAGCAAACTTATACATCGAAGGCCGTTTACCTGATATCCCAATGTTTATTGCTGCCAACGCTTTATGCACGATTGGAACTGATAGCCTAGCTTCAAATAATACATTATCCATTTGGGAAGAAATTAAAACCATACAAACTCACTTTCCAACTATAGAATTGGATGCTTTAATTCAATGGGCAACTATAAATGGTGCCAAATTTTTGGGAATTGATAACAAATATGGGAGTTTTGAAGTAGGCAAAAAAGCAAAAGTAAATTGGTTAAAACCTACAGTTAACATAGACAAATTTGACTTAGAAGTTATCCTGTAATGCATAGAAATAACCTTCCCACAATTTATTTGTCTTCTTTAATTGATTATGAATTAATCGACTCTGGAAATCACAGAAAGCTTGAACGTTTTGGAAATTTAATTCTTAACCGCCCTGAGATTGAGGCCAATTGGAAACCTAAACTATCTCCAAAGAATTGGAAATATCACTGGTATTTTTTCGAAAAAAAAGGAAAAACCGGCTCTTGGACTAATAAAAAAAAGGAGCCCTCCGAATGGACGGTCAATTACAGTTATAAAGATTTAAGTTTAAATTTTGAATTGAGATTGACTTCATTTAAGCACATTGGAATATTTCCAGAACAAGCAGAAAACTGGAGGTATATTCAGCAACAGCTATTTAAAATGAAAGGCCCTAAAACAGTCTTAAATTTATTTGCTTATACTGGTGCTGCTAGTATTATTGCTGCAGCATCTGGGGCAAAAGTTACAAATGTAGATTCTGTGAAACAAGTACTAAATTGGGGTAGAGATAATGCGAAAAAAAATAACATAGACTCTATTCGGTGGATTTTAGAAGACGCACGTAAGTTCGTCGAGAAGGCAATCCGTAGAGGCGAAAAATATAATGGAATAATAATGGACCCACCTGCTTTCGGATATGGAGCAAAAAAAGAAAGTTGGAAGTTAGAACGTGACTTAAAAAGCCTCTTGGAACAATCAATACAATTACTTCATCCTGATCAACACTTCTTTATTTTGAACACCTATTCCCCTAAGCTTAGTTCAATGAATTTGTCCTCAATTTTAAACTCAATTCCTCATTTTCCTAAAAATTTTGAACATTCTATCTTGGCATTAAAGTCCACAAGTGGGCAAGCATTACCGCTTGGCAATTTATTGCGATTTAACAAATAAACTTTTGCTTAACTTCATAGATTAGAATTGTTCTATTAACCAATAAATATTTTATACGAATAATGGGAGATAATAACTATCAGTTATTGCTCAAAAAACTTGATGAATTTATTCGCAAGTTTTATGTAAATCAAATTATTAGAGGCGCTATCTTCTTTTTTAGTATTGCTTTTATTCTTTTTCTTCTTGCAATAACAATAGAATACTTGGGAGAGTTTAACTCTTTTGTAAGAACCATTATTTTCTATTTTTCTGCTTCTTTGTTGTTCTTCGTTTTTGTCATTCTTATTGTTGTTCCTTTTCTTAAAATCCTTGCCATTGGGAGTAGAATTTCTCATGAAAAGGCATCAGAAATTATTGGGCAACACTTTATTGAAATAAAGGATAAGCTCACTAACATATTACAACTTAAAAACATAAGCAGCAATTCCTCAGATTTAATTTACGCAAGCATAAATCAAAAAATAAGCTTGCTCAGTCCCTTACCTTTCAATCTTGCTATCAATTTTAGTGAAAACAAGCGCTATTTAAAGTATTTAATAGTCCCTACACTCATCATCCTTGGTTTAGCTGCATTTGAGCCTAAAATTATTACTGATAGCTCTAATCGTCTTATTTCCCATTCGGTAGACTTCGTTCCTTCTGCTCCATATAAAGTTGAAATAGAGAACAAAAAGATGGTTGCATATAAGAATGACGACTTTACACTTAAAGTTCAACTCAATGGAGAAGAGATTCCTAACAGTTTGAATATCATTTTTTCTGGCCTACGCTTCAGAATGATTAAGCAAAACAAAAATCATTTTAGCTATACTTTTAAAAACATTCAAGAAGACATCAAGTTTACTTTGTTTGATGGCGAATTTGAATCCATCCCTTTTCTTCTAACCACCCTGCCTAAACCTTTATTGGTTGACTTTACTGTTAACCTAGTTTATCCAAAATACCTAGGAATGAAGCCGGCATCATTTAATAATACTGGAGATATAGTTGCTCCTGAAGGAACTCAAATCAAATGGACTTTTAATACTGAGAATACGAAAGGTTTAGCATTTATTAGCCAGGACTCTACGATTGAACTTATTAAAAGTGGAGAAAATGAATTTTTATATAGTAAAAGAGTCTATGCTAGTGGCACATATGGGCTTAGCCCTTCAAATGAATTTCTTCAAAATGCTGATACTATTCAATACTCTATAGAAGTTATTCCAGATCTTTCCCCAACCATAGAGGTAGATGCTAAAGATGACTCCACTAATATTAAAATGAAATACTTTAAAGGAATTGTTAAAGACGATTATGGCTTTAGCAAACTATTGTTTCATACACAATTTGTCAGTCAAAATGATTCTTTAGGCATTCCTCAAAGTGAATATATTCCTATCAACAATTCTTTAGCTCAAACGGACTTCTTTTTTGCCTGGAATACAGCTGAATTTCTAATGAAAGCGGGAGATAAAATTGAATTCTTTTTTGAAATTTGGGATAATGATGGCGTTAATGGTAGTAAGTCTAGCCGCACACAAAAATTTAGTTTTAATGCTCCAAGTAAGGAAGAACTCCAGGAACAAAACGAAAAAAATAGCGACTTGGTCAAGAGTGAATTACAAGAGAGTCTTGATTTAACTAAAGAAATAAAAAAAGAACTTGATGCTTTGAATGAAAAATTGTTAAGTAAAAAACAGTTGGGGTTTCAAGAAAAAAAGCAATTAGAATCTTTATTAGATAAGCAGAAAAAAGTTCAACAATCTCTTAAAAAAATTAAGGAAAACAATCAAAAAAACAACCAACTACAAAAAGAGTATTCTCCACAAGATGAAACTATTGTGGAAAAACAGAAACAGCTAGAAAATATGTTTGAAAATATTTTCAGCGAAGAAATGAAAGAGATGATGAAGCAGTTGGAGGATATGATGAAGAAATTGCAAAAAGATCAACTTCAAAAATCATTGGAAAAAATTGAATTAAGTAATGAGGAACTTGAAAAGGAGTTGGACAGAAATTTAGAGCTTTTTAAACAATTAGAGTTAGAAAAAGAACTTGGAGAGGCAAAAGAAAAATTAGATCAATTAAAAGACGAACAAGCAGATCTAAAAGAACAATCTCTTGAAAAGAAATCAGATGCTGATGAAATCAAAGACGAACAAGACGAATTAAAAAAAGATTTTGATAAACTCAGCGAAGAACTAAATGAGATTGAAAAGAAGAACCAAGAATTAGAGCGTCCATTTAAATTGGAGGAGACCGAAGAAACTAAAGAGCAGATTAAAGAAAATATGGAAAAAAGCTCTGATGAGTTATCTAAAAACAATAAAAAAGAGGCCGCTGAACAACAAGAAGAGGCTGAAAATGAGATGCAATCTCTGTCAAAAAAGTTAGAGGGAATGCAAATGCAGATGCAATCTGAGAATAATGTTGAAAATTTAGAAGACCTAAGAGCACTATTAGAAAACCTTATCCAGCTTTCTTTTGATCAGGAAGATGTTATGGAAGAGTTTAAAAAAACAGGCAAGAACGACCCTAAATATGTCCCTCTTACTCAACAACAGAAAAAACTAAAAGATGATTCAAAAATTATTGAAGACTCCTTATTTGCTTTAAGTAAAAGAGTTATTCAGCTTGAAAGTATTGTGAACCGAGAAATGACTGCTGTAAACTTCAATATGGACAAAGCTATTAATGAACTTGGAGAGCGCAGAACTCCAATCGCAATTGCAAAACAACAGCGAGCAATGACCTCAATAAACAACCTAGCTCTTTTGCTGGATGAAGCTGTACAAAACATGCAGATGCAAATGCAAATGAAAAGTGGCAAAGGAGAATGTAAAAAACCTGGACAAGGCAAACCTAAGCCTGGTGGAATGAAAGCCCTACAACAACAGCTAAATCAAAAAATGGAGAGCCTTAAAAAGGCAATGGAAAAGGGTAAAAGCCCTGGGGGGGAGAAAAAAGGAGAAAAGGGTAAAAAAGCGCAAGGTGCTGGTGGAATGAGCAAAGAACTTGCTCAAATGGCCGCTAAACAAGCTGCTCTAAGAGAAGCTGTTGAACAACTCCAAGAACAAATAGGAAATGGTGAGGGCAATGCTAAAGAAGCCGGAAACCTTAAAAAGCTAGGGGAGTTAATGGAAAAAACAGAGACAGACCTAGTAAATAAACAATTAACAAATGAAACTTTACTCAGACAAAAAGAGATTCTTAGTAGGTTATTAGAGTCTGAAAAGGCTGAGCGTGAACGAGAAAAAGATGATAAAAGAGAGTCTAGAGAATTCACAGATGAAATTTCTCGTAACCCAAATACAATATTTGAGTATAATAGTCGCAAAGAACGAGAAATTGAACTATTAAAAACATTACCTCCGTCTTTCAATGAGTTTTATAAAACGAAAGTTTCGGAATACTTTAACTTGATACAAAAATGATGGCAAGTGCATCTATTCATAGGCATCAACTTCCTTCAGAAATTGAAACTTTAGCAAAAGTTGAACAAATCATTGAAGAGTTGAGAGAAAAATATACCATCTCTGAGGAAATATATGGTAATATACTTGTTTCTCTCTCCGAAGCTGTTAATAATGCTATTAAGCATGGAAATGGTTTAGATCCTCAAAAATTCATTGATTTTTCATTTGAGACTTCTGAAACCGAATATTTATTTACTGTCATTGACGAGGGTTCTGGCTTTGACTATGAAAACATTCCCGACCCAACACACCCAGATAATATTGAAAAGGCTGATGGTAGGGGTATTTTTATCATGAAGAGTTTAGCTGACGATGTTGAATTTATAGACAATGGGAAGCAGATTAAAATTCACTTTAATAGAATTTAATTTCTTTGAGCGATAATGCATCTCATATCTTCTTCCATACCGAAGAAATAATATTCAAACTTGCAAATCAACCACAAATAGAAAGTTGGATTCAACAGTCTATATTGCTGGAAAACAAAGAGATAGGTGATTTAAACTTCATCTTCTGCTCTGATAATTACCTGCTTAAGTTAAATCAACAATACCTAAGCCATAATACCTTTACCGATATTATAACCTTTAATTACGTTGATAAATCAATTATCTCTGGAGATGTTTTCATTAGTGTTGAACGAGTAACTGAAAATGCTAGCCAGTCTTCTATTGACTTTCAAAAAGAACTATCACGAGTAATAATTCATGGGATATTGCATTTAATTGGTTATAATGATAAAACGAATGAGGAAGCCCAAGAAATAAGGGCTAAAGAGGATTTTTACTTAACTTTGCTGCCCTAAAAATTTACGTTCCACGTGAAACTATTTAAGTTATGCTAAGAGAATACGATGTTATTGTTGTTGGAGGAGGCCATGCAGGTTGTGAAGCGGCAGCAGCGGCAGCTAATACTGGCTCTACTGTTCTCTTAGTAACCATGAACATGTCAACCATAGCCCAAATGTCTTGTAACCCTGCAATGGGTGGTGTTGCTAAGGGTCAAATTGTTAGAGAAATAGATGCAATGGGTGGATACTCTGGAATTGTCTCTGACAAAACTGCTGTTCAATTTAGAATGCTTAACCTTTCTAAAGGGCCAGCAATGTGGAGCCCAAGAGTTCAAAGTGATCGGTGGTTGTTTGCACAAGAATGGCGCTTAATGCTAGAGCAAACTCAAAATGTAGACTTTTGGCAAGATACAGTAACTGGTGTTCTAGTAAATAACGATAGGGTTTCAGGTGTTAAAACCTCTCTTGGGCTTGAAATAAAAGCGAAATCTGTAGTGCTAACTAATGGAACTTTTTTAAATGGATTAATCCATATTGGAGAGAAAAACTTTGGCGGTGGTAGAGCAGCTGAAAGAAATTCTACTGGAATTACGGAACAACTGATAGGCCTTGGCTTTGACCATGGAAGAATGAAAACAGGTACTCCTCCAAGAGTCGATTCCCGTTCTTTAGATTATAGCAAAATGGAAGAACAAAAAGGAGATGCTTTCCCCTCAAAGTTTTCCTACACTAACACTAAACCCTTAGAAAAACAACTTAGTTGTCATATAACATATACAAACCCAAATGTTCATGATATTCTAAGTAGTGGTTTAGATAGATCACCAATGTTTAGTGGTTCAATTGAAGGCACTGGTCCAAGATATTGTCCTTCTATAGAAGAAAAAATACAGCGCTTTTCTGATCGAGATCGGCATCAAATATTTGTTGAGCCTGAAGGATGGAACACAGTAGAGATTTACGTCAACGGGTTTTCCACTTCCTTGCCAATGGATATACAACTAAAAGCTATAAAAGAAATAAAAGGCTTTGAGGCTGTGAAGTTATTTAGACCAGGGTATGCGATTGAATATGATTATTTCCCCCCTACCCAACTAAAGCACACTTTAGAAACTAAGCTTATTGAAAACTTATATTTTGCTGGACAAATAAATGGGACTACTGGCTATGAAGAAGCTGGAGGTCAAGGATTGATGGCAGGCCTTAACGCCAGCCTTAAACTCAAAGAAAAAGAGCCTCTAATATTAAGAAGAGATCAAGCATATATTGGAGTATTAATCGATGATTTAATTACTAAAGGCACAGAAGAACCATATAGAATGTTCACCTCTAGAGCTGAATATCGTATTTTATTACGTCAAGATAATGCTGACGAAAGACTAACTGCTCTATCTAATAGCATTGGGTTTGCATCTGAAGACCGACTAAAAGCCATTGAACACAAACAAAAAGAAACTCAAAAAATACTTGAAAAATTAAACACAAGTAGTATTGAGCCTTCTGAAATAAACGGCTTCCTTAACAGTGCTGGAACATCATCAATTAAACAAAAAGTCAAACTTTCTAGTATAATTGCTCGTCCACAAGTCTCTATGGATTCAATAATAAAAAAGAAAGAACTTGAGCGCTTAGAACTTAGTCACTATTCTAAGGATTGCCTTGAACAAGCGGAAATAAAAATTAAATATGATGGCTACATTCAAAGAGAAAAGGAAATGGCCGCCAAACTGAGCAGACTTGAGGATGTTAAAATTAAAGATGACTTTAACTTTAACGCCTTAAGCTCTATCTCTGCTGAAGCTAGAGAAAAGCTAAGCAACATTAAACCAAAAACTATAGGTCAGGCTTCAAGAATAAGTGGAGTTTCCCCTTCAGATATTTCAGTTCTGCTTATTCATTTTGGAAGATAGATAGTGACTGTTCCACGTGAAACAAACTTACAATGAAAGAATATTCAAATTGCCCAATCTGCGAAACATCTGTATTTAACAATTTTATTGAGTGTATCGATCACACTGTGAGTCAAGATAGTTTTAATATTGTTCAATGTGAAAATTGCAACTTTACTTTTACTAACCCTATTCCATTAGAGTCAGAAATTGGTAAGTTCTATGAATCTGATGAGTACATTTCACACAGTAACACTTCAAAAGGTTTCATTAATTCAGTTTATCAAATAGTTCGAAATTATACACTTAGTAAAAAGGTAAACCTGCTCCATTCTTTAAGTAACGAAAAGAGTTTGTTAGACATTGGGTCAGGAACTGGTGAGTTTTTATTTCGCTCTAAATCAAGTGGTTATGTTGTTTCTGGGGTGGAACCCTCTATCGTTGGTAGAACACAAACCAAGGAAAACTTCAATATTGATGTTAGTGATGAAGGCGGTTTAAACAAATTTGAGTCAAAGAGCTTTGGCATAATAACTATGTGGCATGTCCTAGAGCATGTATATAACTTAAACGATAGAATAAAACAACTAAAAGAGTTAGTAAAAGATAGTGGGTATGTAATAATAGCAGTCCCAAACAGAACTTCTTTTGATGCTGTTCATTACAAAAAAGATTGGGCTGCATATGATGTTCCTCGTCATTTGTACCACTTCACACCAGATTCAATAACCCTTCTATTTAAAAAGCATGATTTTGAACTACACAAGACACTTCCTATGAAGTTTGATTCATATTATGTATCCATGTTAAGTGAGAAATATAAAACAGGGAAATCAAATATTTTAAAAGCGTTTTACATCGGTTGGCTCTCTAATCTTAAAGCAAATAAAAAAAGTTATTCTTCACAGATATATATATTCAAAAAGAAAACTTCTTAATCACTCTTCTTCCAATTAATTAATAACTCTTAATTAAGCCCTTCAATCAGTTTCTCTTTTGTTAAAGGTTTTATAATATATCCGTTAATGCAATGAAAGCGTGATGCCACTTCTATATCTCTATTTAAATCAGATGATGTAACCAAAACAATATCAAGTAAGTCAAACTCGTCAAAATCATCTTCTAACTCATCCAAAACATCAAACCCAAACTTCCCTGGCATATTGATATCTAACAACAATAAGCTTGGTACAGAAAACCAACTCTTTGCATTTTCTATACAATCATCAATAAACTCTTGAGAGTTTGTGTAACTCAATATTTTGGCGTCTCTGCATTCCTCTTCTATAATGTCCTTATTAAGAAAAATGGCTGTTTCGTTATCATCAACCAGAATTACTAATTCATATTGCTTCATAAGTCTATGGGTAAGTGTATTCTAACTTTTGTTCCTTCTCTAAGTTTACTCACTATTTCAATATCTCCTTTATTGCTATCAAGAATTCTTTTGATCATAAAAAGCCCTATTCCAAAGCCTTTGGCTTCTGTATTTTTTCTCCTTTTATCAAACAATTTAAACATGGTAGAGTTTTCATCATCTAAATTCATTCCAATTCCATTATCGACAACATCAATAAGCAGCCTATCTTCCTTTTTTGTCATCCTTGCATGGACTACTGTTTTAACTTCTTTTCGAGCAAATTTTAATGAGTTTGATATTAAGTTAACCAATATAATTCTCAAAATATGTTGAGAGTAGGACAGGCCATCAATATTAAAATCAAAAGTCATTTGAAGATCCCTACCTTCTATCAAATAATTTGTTTCTAAACGAACCATTTCTTCAAGTTCAGTAGCATTAATTTCGCTTCTATCTCCTTCAAACGACCCTTCTGCTGCAGATAAAAAGAGAAACCCATCTAAAATAGAAGACATCTGGTTGACTGAAAGTTCAAGTTTTTTAGTAATAGCAGTAACAACTTCAGTGTCTCCTTTTTTTTGGTACTTAAAAAGCATCTGCAAAAGCCCTCTAAGATTTGCTGTATGATTCTTTACATCATGAGCTAAACCATAATTAAAGCTATCTAAAAATGCATTTTTAGATTCTAATTCAGAGTTAATTTCTTTTAACTCTTTATTACTGATTTCTTCCGCCCTTCTATTAAGCCTCCTCTCTTCATCAAAATAAGAATAAGAGTTACTTACTAATTCTATAAGCTTTTCAACTCCAGAGGTGGAGTGCTTACCTTCAGGAAAGGCTTTTTTAAGCTGCCTATTTAAAAGCCGATGAGTCTCTGTTATATTCAATAAACTATCGTTCATAGAAATTTGTAATTGTCATCGTTTGATTGTGTAGATGACAGGCATTATCTCCAACAATTGGTGATAGCTCTGAGTAAGAGTAAAAGCCACATATTTTAGTCTTATCACCTAATGCATTTTTTGCTTCTGATAACTCTTCTTCAGTAAGTTGGTCTAACACCAACCGTCTTGCTACACAACTAATTAGTATAGATAAGTCCGGTTCGCCCAACTCTGCCTTCTGCGATTCAGCTGCAGCACTGCTTGCTCCTTCAATCACTCTATCAAAGTTCGCTCTCATCAAATGAATGCATGCCCCATCTGGTATATCACCAAAAAGGATCAAAGCATTCTTTTCTTCATCAATATCTTGTACCCCCCTCACAATATACTCCTTTGTTACAGGGTCTATGATCGCGAGAGGAAAATGTAATGCCGAACCAGGTAGTTCTTTTGATTTTTCACCCAAATATTCTTTGTATAAATCTAGAACTGGTTTTTCATCAACCTCATACAAAACATTCCCATCACATTTTGTCACCTTTCGTTTTGGGCCAAAAGTATCCCATCCGCCTCTTGAACTATGGTAGGTATGGAGTCTACTCCCATGAAAAGAAACTACCACAATTGAATTCTCCTCAACCGTTTCGTTTAATCCAACTATGGTTTTTTCAAATTTAAAATTATCTCCTGCCACTCCTCCAGAAACGGGAGCAGAGCCACCTATTACTTCATTTACACCAGTCAAGAAACGACCTGCATTCAACTTGTTTGTGCTTAAAACCAAAACATAAGCCAAATCTTCCTTATTAATTAGTTCTCCTACCTTTGTTCCCAAGCTTTTTCCAGAATCTCCAGAAAATGGAACCAAATGTGTTTCTATTCTTGTGTGTTCTAGCTCTATACAGTTAGCGATAATAACCTCATCTATTAACTCTTCTCCAATAATATTTCCTGCTGTGCTGCAAGTGACTATCTCTGTGTTTGAATATTTGCTTCTTAATTTGTTGTAATAGTCTCCCTCTTCAATTTCTTCTCTTGTTCCAAAAAGCAAACATAATTGAGGGTTTTTTGCGAGGTTCTCTCCTTTCAATTCCCATTGACCTTCCTTCCATATATATTGACTAACTTTCATTGAGACGGAAAATTTTTCGTTCGTTAAAAAAGTTCAATGTACATATTTTTGGTTAATTAGTAGTTTAAGGCGTTTTGTCTACAAAAAAAAAGCATTCATCTAAGTTTAGATAAATGCTTTTGTGCGACTCCGGAAGGATTCGAACCCTCAACCAACAGAGCCGAAATCTGTTATTCTATCCAGTTGAACTACGGAGCCCTTATATTTGCAAATATACTTCTATTTTTAGGCAATAATTTCTAGCAAAACCAGTTCAAAGAGTCACAATTTTCAGATGAAAACACTTTTCAGCATTTTACTCAGTTTTTCTTTTCTTTTTAGCTTCTGCCAACTTAAGCCAGTAGGAAGCTGGACAGATCATTTACCTTACCAAAGTGGCACGTCAATTACTACGGATGGGGAGTTAGTATACTGTGCCACCAAAACAGGTCTTTTCACATACAACAGTATCGATAATTCAATTGAAAGGTATTCAAAAGTTAACCTATTGAATGATATAAATCCTGCCAAAATAGAATATTCCTTTCAAACAAAATCATTGCTTATTGTATACGAAAACAGCAATATTGATATTCTTAAAGACGGTCGAGTTATAAACTTGCCCTTCCTAAAAAACAATCCTCAATCTCAAAAATTTATTAATGAAATAAAGCTACAGGGAAAACTAGCTTATCTCTCTTTTGGTTTTGGAATATTAGTTATCGACTTGGAGAGAGAAGAAATTGTTGATACTTATAAGTTTGGAACTAATGGAAACGCTATCAATGTTAATTCTACTGAAGTTTATAATGGGAAAGTTTATGCAGCAACTAATGCGGGTTTATATCAAGCAGACCTAACCGCCAACCTTCTGGATTTCAACTCTTGGTCCCGCTTAGGTTTTAAGTCAAACCATGTAATCCATAAAGTATTTAAAAACAATTTCTTAAACATAATCACCAATGAAGTTGCTGAGTCAGATTCTACATTTTTCTATGACGGCCAAACCTTTATTCCTCTTCCTGACATTTCTGGAAAAGAATTTATTGCACTATCAAAAACATTAGCTGGAGAAAGTATTTTTTTTGGTTCTTCTGAGACTGTTTTTATAGACAGCTCTTCAAATAAAACAACCTCTTATACTTCAAACAATCAAAATATAATTGCTGGTGTCACTACTAAAAATGGCCGATACTTTCTACTCAACCCTTTTGACCCATTGGTTGAATTAGACAATACAAGCTATAATGTGGTTCTTTCTACTAAACCTAATGGTCCTTTTGCAAAATCAGTTTTTGATATTGAAGTTTCAGAAAATTTTGTTTGGGCTGTAAACGGCCGATTTGATGGCGCATACAACAATGGGTTTAATGGTGCTAGAATTTATAGGTATGATAAAAGTAATTGGACTAGCTTCCTCGATTTTGCCATCCCTTCTTTGGGTGGGATTTTTGATGTTGTTTCTGTTAATATTGATCCTGAAAATGAAGCTCGTATTTTCTTTGGTAGTTGGAGTGGGGGTTTACTTAAATTTAATAAAGATGCCCCCTTCTTTAAACAATTTGACACTGGGAACTCAAGCTTAAATGATAGAAAGGTGTTGCCTGGCTGGATAGGAGTGGGGGAGACAGAATTTGATCAAGATGGCAATCTTTGGGTTACTAACCCATATAATATTAATTGTCTTTCAGTTCAAAAAAAGAATACAGAATGGAAGAACTTTAACTTTGCTGATCGCCTTCAAAGTGCAGAAACTGCCATATATGATATAATGATTGATGAAAATGGATATAAGTGGTTAGCATTAGAAAGAGATAATGCTATTATTGTTTTTGACGACAATGGAACAATCGATGATATTAGTGATGATAGATCCATATTGTTAACAGGAGAAACAGGCAAGGGAAGCATTCCTGGAGACAGAGGGTTGATTGTAGAAAGCGATAAAAATGGGGCAATATGGTTGGGTTCTTCCGATGGTATTGCTGTTCATTTCAACCCAGCAAGTGTTTTTGAAACCAACAGTCGCGACTTTCAAAGAATTATTGTCTTTGATGGGGAAAACAATGAAATTGTTTTGGAAAACGCAAACATCACTGCTCTAGCAATTGATGGTGCCAACCAAAAATGGGTCGGTACCGATAATTCTGGTGTTCTTTTATTATCTGAAGATGGTAAAGAAACCTTACTTGAGTTTAATGTAGACAATAGCCCATTATATTCAAACTCTATAAGTGCTATCGCCATTGATGATTTTACTGGAGAAGTTTACATTGCTACTTCTGAAGGTTTGCTTTCATACAGAGCTAGAGCAACTAAGGGTCAAGATAATTTTTCCTCCGTTAATATTTTCCCAAACCCTATTCGTGAAGATTATAAAGGCCCTATTACAATCCAAGGCTTAGTTAATAATTCAACCGTTAAAATTACTGATGTAAACGGCACACTAATTAATGAACTTAAAGCCCAAGGTGGAACAGCTACTTGGAATGGCAATAATTTCAGTGGAAGGCGTGCTTCAACGGGTATCTATTTATTGTTCATGAGTGGAGAAGATGAGGATAGTGACTTAAAAACAGAAGTAGGGAAAATTTTGTTTGTCAACTGATGCTTTTATCCTCAAAGGGCATCGTCCTGCAATCAATAAAATATGGTGATAGCTCGTTAATAAGCAAGGTTTTTTCTGAAGAAAAAGGATTAATAAGTATCATCTCTAATCGGTCTAAAAGCAAAAAGAATAGAACGGTTAATTATCTCCAACCCTTAAGCCCAATTCATTTTGTTTGTTATTTATCCAACAAATCCAACATTCATCGACTCAAAGAAATTTCTTTTGATAAAGAGTCTGTTTTTGGTAATGAAAATGTTGCTGTTAGTGCAATTCGGTTCTTTCTAGCTGAGTTTTTGTGTGTTGTCGTTAAAGAAGAAGAGCAGAATCAATCTTTGTTTTCTTTTTTGCACAAGAAAGTTCTAGATCTATCTTGTTGCTCCCAAACCGCTCTTAGTGATTTTCATATTTGCTTCTTAATTGACTTTCTAGATTTGCTTGGGATTTACCCAAACTTAAACATTGAGCATTCTTTCCTTGATTTACAAGAAGGTATTACTACCTCAAATAAACCACAACACGTTAATTACTATAAAAAGGAAGATTTCTCCTTACTTCTCAATTACACCGAACAAAGAGCAAACCTTAATAAAACCCAAAAGAAAGCCCTTTTAGCTTTATTAATGGACTATTATATTCTTCAGTTGGGTGGCGAAATGAAAGCGATGAAATCTAGGGAGGTTCTTGAAGTTGTTTTCAATTAACCTTTACCAAATTAGTTGTCTTTAACAAAGCCTCTAATTCTCTTAAATATTCTCTTTTGTTAAACTTTGGTGCATAAACAAAGCCGTCCAAGTTAATCACTCTATTTCTTTCTTCATCTACAAAAATATAGTGCAAAAAAGGACCCCCCATAAAGTCATTTTTCATATTCCATAATCCCCTATACTCTTTCGAATACTTATTGTTGAAATTAACTTCTTTCGAAACTGGCTTATACTCCTCATAAACAGCCATATATGAGCTATCTCTACCTCCCTCAATAAACTCCTTTGTAAATGTGTTTCGGTTATTAATCAATTCAACAATGCTAAATGTGCTATCTGACTCATAAGGGTAACTATAAAAACTAATTCCTTGTATTACTTGATGCTCTCCAATACTTTTTTCCTTCTTGAGCCAAAACCCTTTTTCATTGCTTTGCATTTTTACGAAGCCTGGTGGGATAATCATGTCTATCCCATATTCGCTTCTTAATTCTGATGCCAACTTTTTTAGTGGTTTTTTTGCATATTGTTTTTGAAGTCTTTGTATCTCTTTTTCGTTGAAGTAATTTCTAATTGTTTGTGTATTTTTCTCTAGAATCCTAGAAGCATCCTCATCTGAAGCAGCTGTTATTTGAAGCATTAATTGATTTTTTGCCCACACATTCTCTTCAATATTTATCGCAGTTTTTTTGCCCTTTCCGATACTTAGTTTAAGGATGTTTCTACTTCTCTTTAATATGGACTTAAAGTTTTTAGGTGAAACTGTTGCCATCCGAAATTGAGCTTCCTGTTGTGGCAGGCCAACCGATGATTTGAAAAAAATTTGTTTTAATAAGTCTCCTGTCTTTCTATTCTCGTAGGTTGTGTCTACTACTACTAAAACTTCTCCATATTTGCCAGTACCTGGAGGTAAGGAAGATTTCTCAATTTGAATTTGATCACAAGAAAAAAAACCAGCTAACAATAGAAAACAGAAAAACAGCACTCTATATCCCATTAACCAATCATTTTAACTTTCACCTGCATTCCTGGTTTAAGTCGTTTAAAGTTTAGGTTACTATTTAGCCTTTTTAAGTCATTAACTGATGTGTTGGTATACAACTTTGCTATATCCCACAAAGTATCTCCTGAACGAACGATATGTACCTTGTATTTTCCTTTTGTTTCTGTTTTGGGTTTAACCTTTGATGCCTGTTGCTGTGGTTTTGAGGGAACTCTTCCATTTGTATATATTGTAAGGCGATCCCCTGGATTAAGCTTTGTTGACCTTAAATTATTCCATGCCATCAAATCCCTTACTGAACATCTATATTTATTGGCGATGTAGCCCAA
>Ga0316204_10005490_pt1 | contig 20832 bp, 18 predicted proteins | sample 6monrhotite_MG_2_FD_205661 | JGI IMG/M metagenome (GOLD analysis project Ga0316204, IMG submission 205661) | Microbial mat bacterial communities from mineral coupon in-situ incubated in ocean water Damariscotta River, Maine, United States -... | ecosystem: Environmental > Aquatic > Marine >... | reverse complement strand
TGGTAAAGCTAACAAGCTTGATGAGGTCACAAATAAATTAGCTATTCAAAAGCAAGACTATCAAAACATCCATCAACAGCTTGAAATTGTGCAACAAAAAGCACAACAAGTCGAAACACAATTAATTAATAACGCTGAATGGATGACTCAAGGATTAACCTTGAATTTAATGTTTGCGACTAATTCCACCGAACTTTCTGCGACAGATCTAGGAATGATAGAACGATTATCAAATATCTTAAGGGAGTTCCCTGAACTCACTCTTAAACTAGATGGTTACGCAGACCCAAGAGGAAAAGAGATTGACAATATGAAGCTCTCTCAGCAACGTACAAAAAGCGTAGAAGAAGCTTTTCAAACCCATGGAATTGCACCATCCAGAATCACAAGCGAAGCTCATGGTGAAACAACTACCACTGCAAATGTCGATGATTCCGATAGTTACGCAATGGAAAGACGTGTAAGCATCAACTTCTTAACGGAACAAGAATCGACCTTAGCACAAAATTAATCATCATTTTTTACTCCAACCTATGGTGTGCTGCTTCATTGAGCACACCTTTTTTGATTTATACCCGTTCCACTTTAAAATGCAACTTAAGGTTGAACGGGGATATAATAACCCCAAATTTATGGCTTAAATAGCTCGATCTCCTTTTAAAGCCTGTGTAAAATAGCGCCCAATCTAGCCCTAGCCATAAATGAGCCCCCTTCATGTCAGATAATAAAACTCAGTCTCTTAGTTATAAAGATGCCGGTGTTGATATAGAGGCTGGCAATCAGCTAGTAGAAAGAATTAAAAATGTCGCCAAAGCCACAAAAAGACCGGAAGTAACCTCTAATCTTGGTGGTTTTGGTGCAATGTTTGAACTGCCATCAGGATACACGCAACCAGTTTTAGTTTCGGGGACTGACGGTGTAGGCACTAAATTACGTTTAGCTATTGATGCGGGTATTCACGACAAGGTCGGCATCGACCTAGTAGCCATGTGTGTAAACGACCTCATAGTACAAGGTGCAGAACCTTTATTCTTCCTTGATTATTACGCTACCGGTAAGCTTGATATTGATACTGCTGCTAGCGTTGTAACAGGCATTGGTGAAGGCTGTAAACAGTCTAACTGCTCACTCATTGGTGGGGAAACTGCTGAAATGCCGGGCATGTATGAGGGAAAAGACTATGACCTAGCTGGTTTTTGTGTAGGTATTGTCGAAAAATCAAAGGTTATTGATGGCACGAGTGTTCAAACCGGTGACCAACTCATTGGTTTAGCATCAAGCGGCCCCCATTCCAATGGTTATTCATTAATTCGTAAAATCATTGAGGTTTCTGGTGCTAGTCTAGATCAAGATTTTAATGGTAAAACGCTTGCAGAAACCTTATTAGAACCAACCAAAATATATGTAAAATCAGTTCTAAAATTGATTGAGTCAGTTAATATAAAAGCTTTATCCCACATCACCGGCGGCGGCTTATTAGAAAATATTCCGAGAGTTCTACCAAGTTATGCTTGCGCGCAAATTGATCAGTCTAGCTGGACTAGACCTGCAATTTTTGATTGGTTGCAAGAAAAGGGTAATGTCACTCAAAATGAAATGTATAAAACCTTTAATTGTGGTGTAGGAATGCTGCTCGTGGTTGCCGAAGAAGATCTTGACCGAGCTATTCAGTTATTAAATGATAATGATGAAAAAGCATGGCATCTTGGTTCAATCACAAACAAAGAAAATGACCAACAAGTTACCTTTATCGACTGATATCGGTCATTAACTGATATTAATTATTAATTTCGTTTGTCGACGACTAAACAGAATTTTTAGGTTAATTTAAAAGATGTCTAAAAAGAATATCCTTGTCTTAATCTCTGGTAGCGGCTCTAACCTACAAGCCCTTATTGATGCTCAAAATCAAGCTGATTTTTTGGGTGAAATAGTTGCCGTAATTAGCAATAAAAAGAATGTTCTAGGACTACAAAGAGCTGCCGCTGCCAATATTCCTGCACTAATCTTACAACATACGGATTATTCATCAAGAGAAGCCTTTGACACAGCCTTGGCCAAAACTATCCAAGCCTACGATCCGGACTTAATCATACTTGCCGGTTTTATGAGAATCTTAACCGCTGGCTTTGTAGAAAATTTTCGCGGAAAATTATTGAACATTCACCCTTCTTTGTTGCCAAAGTACCCTGGGTTACATACTCACAAGCGTGCACTTAAAAATAATGATGAATATCATGGTTCGAGTGTTCACTTTGTAACAGAAGAACTTGATGGCGGCCCGCTAATCGCCCAGTCAAAAACTAAAATAGCTAAAAATGAAACTGAAGAATCATTAATAAAGAAAATATTAAAGTTAGAACACCAACTTTATCCGCAAGTGGCTAAATGGTTTTTGAATGGTCAAATTAAACTAGAAAACAATGAGGTACTTTTTGAAAACAAAAAATTGGAACAGGTTATCCAACTCTAGTTGTGATCAAATTTATTTAACTTATTCGACGGATGTTACGAGTTACGAAAATCGTCAGGCTTTATATCAACATTTTTTAACTTATTTTATCCCGTTTTTCATGATTTTATTAAGTTATTCTTCATCATCCATCGCTCAAGAACCTGCCCCCATTCTTACAGTTTCGGAAAAAAGTATTTCTGGTAACACTGCTTACCCGACCTCTGAAAAAGCAGACCCATGGAAATTTCTTCATAATTATCACGCCAAATATTCTGTTTTCTATGACGGAAGTAAAGTCGGTAATGCGACTCGAGCGCTCACAAAAAAAGACAACCAATGGACACTTATGACTCAAGCAAAATTGAGTAAGCTGTTTTTTAAGGTGAAAAGCAAAGAATTTGCTGAATTCCAGATCAAGGCTCAACAGCTTGTGACGAAACGATTTTTCTCAGAAACTAAACGCACATTCAAAGAAGATAAAAAAATGGAGCAGGTGTTCGACTGGGAAAATAAAACGGAAAATGGTTTAAATGGTAAAAAACAATGGCAGCTCGAATTAAAACAGCAGGTCTTTGACCGAGTATCCCACGTTATTCAGCTTCGCTCCGATCTATTAAATAACAAAAACAACTTTAGTTACAATATTAGTTACAAAGGAAAACGTGAGAATTACACTTATCTATTAGAAAAAAAAGAGTCTATTAAAACCGATATGGGAGAGCTATCATCCTTAAAGCTTGTGCGAACTAAATCTAACGGAGATATTTTTGTTTTTTGGTTATCTCCAGAACTCAATTATCTACCGATAAAAATTGCTCAATTTGAGAAAGACAAAGCCGATGTTGTAATGCTATTAGATTCTTATATACCCGTTCTACTTGAAGATGCATGATTCAGTCCAAAATTAATCTTTAAAAACAGCTATTTATCAGCCTCTATCAATTGTCTTACTTTTTTCTCGGTACTTTTCATTCCCGCTTTTTTACCCAAAGCTAACGCTTCTGTGGACGTCCGCCCTTTCAAACGAAAAGCTCTATAAGCGAGCAGCCCTCCCACTCGATTGCTACTGGCACAATGAACTAGAGTATTCTCTCCTTCATTGAGAACGCTATCTAATAATTCAGCGTTTTTTACCGTGATGCCATCACTTCCATCGACCTCAATTAAGATGTATTTCATTCCTAATTTCTCAACTTCCAACTTCTCATCAAATTTAGTGAATTCGCCTTTGGTACGCAAATTGACAATTGTTTTGACACCTTCTTTTGCCATTTTATCGAGATCATCAATGCTTGGCTGCCCGCCAGTAATTAAATTAGGCGCAGGATTAGCCGTGTTACTCATATCATATGGATTAGACCCATTACCACTACATGAAAATATAAGTAATGAAATAAAAATAACAGCACAATTTCGTAGCCCCTGCATTTGTAATACCCGCATTTAATACCCCTTAATCATTTAACCCGTTAGCTGTTTACTTATTGCGATTGATACTCGCTCAGTCTACCCCAGAAACATTGGTTGTAAACAGATAATTGGCTAATTTATTCAATAAGATCCTTCAAATTCATCTAATTTCTGCTCAATTCTAGTTGATATTGTATTTTATTTTAATTGAAATTGACTTAGAACAAGGAATTCGATTACTCTTTAGCGCAAACAACTATTAAAAAAAAGGGGTAACTATGTCATTACTATCGGCATTTGCGTTAATGTATAACCCATCAAAAGAATGGCGCAACATCAGTGATAAACCGCAAAGTATTGGCCATACTTATCTCACCTTCTTGATATTTTTTGCAGCAATTCCCCCGGCCTCGGCATTTATTGGTAGTACTTACGTTGGTTGGCAAATTGGCTCTGGAGAGATACACACGTTAACCGTTCAGAGCGCATTAATGCTTTCCATTTCGGCTTATATAGCCATTTTGGTCGGTGTTTTTGTATTATCCTACTTTATTAAGTGGATGGCTCAAACTTACGGCGCGTCACCAACCCTATCAGAATGTGTGAAGCTAACTGCTTATAGTTTTACTCCATTGTTTTTAGCAGGATTCTGGGGTGCTTTCCCTATTTTATGGCTTGATATGCTAGTTACCCTGTTTGCTATTGGCATGTCAGTTAACCTCTTATTTAAAGGCGTTCCGCTAATTATGGGCATTAACGAAGAAAAGGCATTTCTTTTTTCAAGCTCTATTTTAACGGTATCTATGGTTTGTTTAGTAGGAATGCTGGCCATCACCGTTATTTTTTGGGGTTCTGGTTTATCGCCCGTTTTTCATAGATAAATCAATTTAAACACGATCAAGATCAAGATTCTTTTAAAGAGCAGGCTCTTGGGGCTAGCTCTTTAATAAAACTTCTATTATCCTAAGCTCCTACAGTTTGTCTCTGTGCTCAAAGTATTTATAGGTCATTCGTTTGGATATTATTTATTGGTTGATTCCCCTTTCTATCTGCATTCTAATTGTTGCTGTAATAATATTTTTTTGGGCGGTAAAAAATGGTCAATTTAACGATCTTGATACGCCAGCAATCAATATATTGTTAGATGATGATATTCCAAAGCCGATTGATTTATCTAAATCCAGCCAATCTAATCAAAGTAGCCATTCATCCACTAAGCAATGAGATTCTTGCATGAGAAATACTCTATCTAAAACTTGCCTATTATTTTTAATATACTCCATTAGCTCGGTATTATATGCCCAGAGTAAGCTATCAGTACCGGAAGAATTTAATGTGATATCGATTAACGGCTCTTCGGTTAGCTCATCATTATTGCAATCTAATAACAATATTAAACTTCGTCATGGCTTTAATAAGATCGCTTTAGAATACGAAGCCGTTTTCGATTCAGAAAATGAAGACCACTTTGATATCATCAAATCAGATATATTTATCGTTGATTTTTATGTCAATAAAAACGATCAGTATCGCGCGAGATATTTAAAACAATCAAATGCAAAAGCGGCAAGACAATTCGCTAAAAACCCGTCGATTAGCATTACAGATAGTCAAGAAAAAAATATTCGATTGAAACAGTTTTTTACCGCCTCTAAATCCATGTCAGACATCTACCAACAAACTCAAATAAATAAAGATAATCAAAAAACCATTAATATTCAGTCAGTGCCAAATAAAAAGAACCAGACAAACCCCAATATAGAACAACAGCCTAATGCTGAGAATATGCTGGAATATTGGTGGCAACAGGCTGACGAAAAACAACGGCAATCTTTCTTAAAAAAAGTAAATCATTAGTAGTACATTAATATCAGAGGAATACAGAATTGGAAAATATTACCTTTTTAGGCGCACTATTACTCGGTTTAATGGGAGCTGGTCACTGCATCGGCATGTGTGGCGGTATTATCTCCTCTCTATCAGTTTCAACTGCTGGCAAAGGTAATCAACAGAATTGGATTTTTATCGTTATTTATCAAATAGGTAGAATTTCAAGCTATACTCTTTTTGGCGCGCTTGCGGGGTGGATAGGTCTTCAATTTAACCATATTAGTCCATTACCTATCTTGAAAACCCTATCCGGTATTTTACTCATCGCTATGGCTCTGTACCTAAGTCATATTTGGCTAGGTTTAAGTTACCTTGAACGTTTAGGTAAGAAGTTATGGGATAAAATTAGTCCGCTAACCAAAAAACTTTTACCCGTTACCAGTATCAAACAAGCATTTTTATTAGGAAGTTTATGGGGATGGCTGCCCTGTGGATTGGTTTACACCAGTCTTGGATATGCTTTATCAATGAGTGATAGTTTTCAAAGTGCATTCTTTATGCTCATGTTTGGACTTGGGACTCTTCCTGCGACCATCTTTGCAGGTTCCGCTAGTTTATCCCTTAAACATTTCCTCAATCATGTCGCAGTTAGAGCAATCACCGCTCTGTTATTTTTTGCCATGGGTGCTTGGACGCTTTATATGATATATGCGAGTAATGGTGGGCATCATCACCATTAAGTTTCCTTTTATGTTAGTTTCCCAACCATAGTGCTAAATTAAAAATAAGCTATCTTCAACTATCCTTTTGGGATCTAAAAGAGACTTATTTCTCAATGACATGAACGATCCATGTTAACATTAGACATTTAGTCTATTTTAAATTACTTACCTTTTTACATTTATAAAGAATAGTTTATTGTGATAGTCAAAAATAATTGACCACTATCTTCTTGATACTATATGGGAATTCTAAAAATATGAAAATAACAAAAGCTGTTATACCAGTCGCAGGATTAGGAACTAGGATGTTACCTGCGACCAAAGCTATTCCGAAGGAAATGTTGCCAATTGTCGATAAACCATTAATTCAATATATCGTTAATGAGTGTGTGTTAGCAGGCATCAAAGAGATAGTACTAGTAACTCATTCATCAAAAAATGCTATTGAAAACCATTTTGATAAATCATTTGAACTTGAAACAACGCTTGAACAAAGGGTCAAAAGGCAGCTGCTAGAGGAAATACAAGCAATCTGTCCGAAAGATGTAACTATTATGCACGTAAGACAAGGTGAGGCAAAAGGTTTAGGCCACGCAGTTTTAAAAGCAAGACCTTTAGTTGGAGAGGTTCCTTTTGCAGTTGTACTACCAGATGTACTCATTGACGATGCTAGCTGCGACCTAAACCGCGAAAATTTAGCGGCGATGGTTGCTCGCTACGCGAAGACATCCTCAAGTCAGATAATGGTTGAACCGGTACCAGAAGAACTAGTTTCTAACTATGGTATTGCGGACTGCGATGGCGTTAATATATCATCCGGTGAATCGATTAAAATGACCCAAGTTGTAGAAAAACCACCTTTAAATGAAGCGCCCTCCAATCTTTCAGTTGTAGGACGTTATGTGTTATCAGAAAAAATTTGGGATTGTTTAGATTTCACACCCCCTGGTGCGGGTGGCGAAATACAATTAACTGATGCAATTGCTAGTCTAATGAAAATAGAATCAGTAGAAGCATTTCACATGACTGGAAAATCACACGATTGTGGTTCAAAAATCGGTTACATGAAAGCTTTTGTTGAGTACGCTCTCAGACATGAAGAAAAGTCAGATGAGTTTATTCATTTTTTAAAACAATTAGTTAACAAGTTGTAATGCGATAGTTATTGAAAATACCTATTTCTAAAAAATATTTAAATTAAAGGTTTATTAAAATGAAAGTAACTGTATTTGGTATTGGTTACGTGGGTTTGGTTCAAGGTGCCGTGATGGCGTCCGTTGGACATGATGTCATCTGCGTTGATGTCGATGAAGCCAAAGTTGAAAATCTAAAACAGGGGGAAATCCCTATTTATGAACCTGGACTCACACCACTAGTGACTGAAAATTTTTCTTCTGGACGTTTGAAATTCACAACAAATGCAGAAAAAGCAATTGAGCATGGAGAAATATTGTTTATAGCGGTTGGTACTCCACCCGATGAAGATGGCTCGGCAGATCTTAAGTACGTTTTGTCTGTAGCTGAAACGATTGCTACCTACATGGATGAAGAGAAAATTATCGTTAATAAATCAACGGTTCCGGTTGGTACGGCCGATAAAGTTTCCGCAACCGTCAACAATAAATTAAAGAAACGCGGTTCAAAGCTAAATTTTTCCGTTGTTTCAAATCCTGAATTTTTAAAAGAAGGCGCGGCGGTAAATGACTGCTTAAAACCTGACAGAATAATTCTAGGTACAGAAAATAAACTTGCTGAAGAAAAAATGAGAGAGCTTTATGCTCCTTTTAACCGGAATCACGATAAAATTATAGTCATGGATGTTCGTTCAGCAGAACTTACTAAATATGCAGCAAATTGCATGCTCGCAACAAAAATTTCATTTATGAACGAAATGTCTAATCTTGCCGAAATTCTCGGGGCAGATATAGAATCAGTACGACATGGTATAGGCTCAGATCCAAGAATAGGTTATCAGTTTATTTATCCAGGATGCGGTTATGGCGGCTCATGTTTTCCTAAAGACGTACAAGCTTTAGTTAGAACAGCAAATCAAACCGGTTATAAGCCACATATTTTAGAGTCTGTTGAAAAAGTTAATCAACACCAAAAGAAAAAGTTGTTTAGTTATTTGAGTACTCACTTTGAAGGTGATTTAAAAGGCAAAACAATTGCTATTTGGGGCTTGAGCTTTAAACCTAATACCGATGATATGAGAGAAGCTTCGAGTCGCGTACTAATGGAAAGCCTGTGGGAAAATGATGTGAAAGTCCAAGCTTATGATCCCGAAGCAATGCAAGAATGTCAACGAATATACCTTCATCGAGATGATTTACTGTTAACAGGAACAAAAGAAGCCGCACTTAAAAATGCGGATGCGCTAGTTATTTGTACAGAATGGAGCCAATTTAGAGCTCCAGATTTTGAGTTAATTATGGATAGTTTAAATTATCCCGTTATAATTGATGGTAGAAATTTGTTTGAACCTTCTGACATGAAAAAGAAAGGGTTTGTTTATTATGCTATTGGCAGAGGATTATCTGTTAATAAATAAAATGTCGCTGTTTACTTTATAGCTTGAATAACAAAATTTACAAGATACACTTAATACATTAGAGATATGTATATTTAGATCACAAAGGAATTATATGAACAGAAAAATCTCAGTTATCGGATTAGGTTATGTCGGACTACCTGTCGCAGCCGCATTTGGTAAGTCACATAAAGTAATTGGGTTCGATCTAAATGCTGCACGAATAGAAGAACTTAAGCAGGGGCATGATAGAACATTAGAAGTAGAAGATGCTGAACTTGCTTCAAGTGATATATTATTTACTTGTGTGGCTACAGATTTAAAGTTAGCTGACTTTCATATTGTCGCAGTTCCAACGCCCATTAACCATGCCAATCAACCAGATTTAAGACCAATGTTGTCAGCATCAAAAACGATTGGCCAACAACTTAAAAAAGGCGATATCGTAGTTTTCGAATCGACAGTTTACCCTGGAGCCACAGAAGAAGAATGTGTGCCTATTTTAGAGTCTGAGTCTGGTTTAATTTGTGGCCTAGATTTTACCGTCGGTTATTCTCCAGAGCGTATAAACCCAGGGGATAAAGAGCATACTTTTACTAAAATCACAAAAGTTGTATCAGGTCAAGATCAGGCCACATTAGATATAGTTTCTGATGTATACAGTAGCGTAGTAGTAGCAGGTGTTTATAAAGCGGCATCCATAAAAGTCGCCGAAGCATCTAAAGTTATTGAAAATACTCAAAGAGATCTAAATATAGCGCTAATGAATGAACTAGCCGTTATTTTCGAAAAAATGGGAATAGATACCTTAGATGTTTTAGAAGCTTCTGGAACTAAATGGAACTTTTTACCATTTCGACCCGGTTTAGTTGGAGGGCATTGCATTGGTGTTGATCCTTATTACTTAACTTATAAAGCAGAACAAGTTGGATATAGACCGGAAGTTATTCAAGCCGGTAGACGAATTAATGACAACATGGCAGGTTTAATTGTTGAGCGTTGTGTAAAACAAATGATTTTACAAGACAAAAAAGTAAAAAATTCTAAAGTTGCTATTTTAGGTTTAACCTTTAAAGAAGATTGCCCTGATTTAAGAAATTCAAAAATAGAAGATCTAATAGCTGGTTTTAAAGAATATGGTGTACAACCAATTATTCACGACGCAATGGCTGACAAAAAAGAAGCAAAAGATATCTATGGTGTTGAGTTAACGCAGCTCTCGGATATTAAAGACTGTGAACTAGTGATAGTGGCAGTTGCACATAAAGAATATAAACTTTTAGAACCTCAAACTTTTGCAAATATGCTTTCCGATAGTGGTAGTTTATTTGATTTAAAAGGCATTCTTCCGAGAGACGACTTTAAGCAACTAGGTCTGAAAGTTTGGCGAATATAACTGCTTATTTAATTTATTAGTAATATGATTTTTAATTAGGAATATATATGAATGTTTTAGTTACAGGTGCGGCAGGTTTTATTGGTTTTCATGTTTCAAAGTATTTAATGAACAGAGGTGATTCTGTAGTAGGGATTGATAATATTAATGATTATTATGATCCTAAAATTAAACTTAACCGACTTGAGCAACTAGAAAAATACGACAATTTTTCATTTTCAAAAATGGATATTGCTGACAAGAAAGCCATGGAAGATCTGTTTGCGAATAATCAATTCGATGGCGTGATAAATCTTGCTGCACAAGCTGGTGTTAGATACTCATTAGAAAATCCTCACGTTTATATGGAGAGTAATATTGTTGGATTTTTGAATGTTTTAGAAGGTGTAAGGCACCATAATATCAATCATTTAGTTTATGCTTCATCAAGTTCAGTATATGGTGCTAACACGTTACAACCTTTCTCTGAACACCACAATATCGATCACCCTGTGTCCTTATATGCTGCAAGTAAAAAAGCAAACGAACTGATGGCACATAGTTATAGTCATTTGTATGGCATAAAAACAACTGGGTTACGTTTTTTTACTGTATATGGACCTTGGGGACGTCCGGATATGGCGTTGTTTCTATTTGCCAAAGGTATTTTAGAGGAACAACCGATTAATATTTTTAATAATGGTGATATGATCAGGGATTTCACTTATATAGATGATATTGTTGAAGGTGTCGTCAGAGTACTCGATAATCCAGCGGAAGCTAATCCTAACTGGAACGGTAATTCTCCTGACCCAGCAACAAGCTATGCTAATTATAGAGTTTTTAATATTGGCAACAATAATCCTGTCAAACTAATGGATTTTGTTGAAGCTATTGAAAATGCCGTAGGTAAAAAGGCAATTAAAAACTTTATGCCAATGCAAGCTGGGGATGTTCCTTCCACCTGTGCTGACGTAACAGAACTCGAAGCGGTTGTTGGTTTTAAACCCAATACATCAATACAGCAAGGCATAAATAATTTTGTACAATGGTATCGTGAATATTTTTGTAAATAGCAAATAGTAGCTATTGTAAAGACTGATTAATACATTAATCAGTCTTTACCCCCATTTATTTACGCCCAAAAATATTACGCCCAAAATAACTAACCTTAATAATAACTAAGTGATACAATCGCGCCTCAAAATTGCAAACCATCGATAATTTATGACCAAGTTAAGATCTCCCGAACTATTAGCCCCTGCCGGTTCGCTAAAACACATGCGTTATGCTTTTGCCTATGGTGCTGATGCTGTTTATGCGGGACAGCCTCGCTATAGTTTAAGAGTTAGAAACAACAGCTTTAATCTAGAGAACCTTGACATCGGAATTAAAGAGGCTCAAAGCCAAGGAAAACAGTTTTTTGTTGCAGCTAACATCGCTCCGCATAATTCAAAAGTAAAAACCTTTCTCAAAGATATAGAACCCGTCGTTAACATGAAACCTGACGCACTAATCATGTCTGACCCAGGTTTGATGATGATGGTTCGTGAAAAATGGCCTGAAGCGATTATTCATTTATCAGTTCAAATGAATACAGTTAACTATGCTGCTGTTAAGTTTTGGCAATCGATAGGCGTGAAACGAGTGATCCTCTCACGGGAATTATCTCTCGATGAAGTTGCAGAAATACGACAACAATGCCCTGATATTGAATTAGAAGTATTCGTTCATGGTGCACTTTGTATCGCTTATTCTGGTCGCTGTTTGTTATCCGGCTATTTTAATCATCGCGATCCCAACCAAGGAACTTGTACTAATGCCTGCCGCTGGGGATACGATGTTCATGAAGCCGTTCAGCAAGACAATGGTGATATTCAAGTCGTCCACTCTCAACAATCGACAAAGATACAATCACCAGAACCGCAAATTGTAACAACCACCGGCATTGGTGAAATTAGCGATAAATTAGTTTTGATTGAAGAAAAACAGCGCCCGGGTGAATACATGCCTATGTACGAAGACGAAAATGGTACCTATATTTTTAACTCTAAAGATCTTCGCGCGATACAGCACGTGGAAAAGTTAATCGAAATTGGTATTGACTGTTTAAAAATTGAAGGACGGACAAAGTCTTATTATTACGCCGCAAGGACTTCGCAAGCTTATCGACAAGCTATAGATGACGCTATTGCCGGAAAACCCTTTAGTATGAAATTAATGGATAATCTGCAAGGTATGGCTAACCGCGGTTTTACAGAGGGTTTCTTCCGACGCCATGTGCACGATGATTATCAAAATTACCTAAATGGCAGTCCTGAACAACATGAACAAAAATTTGTTGGCGAAATCATTGACAGTCGCGACGAAGAAATTCTTGTTGAGGTAAAAAACAAATTCCAAATAGGTGATCAATTGATATTTATGTCACCACAAGGCGATATAACTGCTACGCTTGAATCCATGACTAACCAATACGGCGGAGAAATGATTGTTGCACCTGGGTCAGGTCACCAAGTTTGGATTCCTAAGCCTGAAGGCTACTTAATTGAAATGGGATTGATCATTAAAGATACACTCAATAGAAAATCTTGAAGATCCTTTTAAACTGATTAGATCTAACTAGCACTAAGTCACCCTTCAAAAACAAACACATAACTCTTTGATTTTATTGGGTATTTACCATAATCCATTCCTTTGTATTTCTACTTTATATTTTTTGACTTTACTTTTAATCAACAAGAATGTTATTTTACGCTAGTAACATAAGGTTTTACTAATAAAGTGATTCCTAATTAACTAGTAACTTTGTAATTTACGGTCAATTTTAAGGTATAGAATTATGCAAATAAAATGGGGTTGGTTGAAAGGTGGTGCGATTCTCGGTGCAGTTTTCTTGCTAGCAGTCGTTCTCGTAAAACCTTTAGGTGTCTCAACTCAGTTTGTCATTTTTGATGGCATCGTTTGGAGTCTATTTTCAGACGATTTGATACAAGAAGACGAAAGTAGTAAGCACGGTTATACAAGTGAAAATGCCTACTTAGATAAAAGCGGTGGAAAATACGCGAAAAGCGTTGAAAACCCTATCAATTATGGTTTTGTTTTAGTTATCGCAATGGTTGCCGGCGGTTTTTTATCTTCTGCACTACAAAAACAAAAACTATCAGATGAGGAAAAACAAGCACCTAAGGTTTTTAGAACGTCAGGAAAAAATCATCGATATGTTTATACCTTCATCGGTGGTGTATTGACACTGTTTGGTGCAAGGCTAGCCGGCGGGTGTACTAGCGGTCATATGATGAGTGGAATGATGCAAACATCGGTCAGTGGTTATCTTTTTGCATTCGGCGCTTTTGCTGCAGCCATTCCTGTTGCTATTTTACTATACAAAACCAAAAAAGGAGCTTCTTAGAATGAACATTTTACTCGCAATTATCGTTGGGCTAGCCTTTGGTTTTGCATTGCATAGAGCTGGAGCAGGAAACCCCCAATATATTATTAACATGCTAAGACTTAAAGATCTCCATCTAGCGAAGGTTATTTTATTTGCTATAGGAACAAGCAGCTTATTACTGTTTTTGTTACTATTCGCAGGTTTGATTGACCAAAGCCATATCAGTATTAAGAGTGCTTATACCGGCGTAATATTAGGCGGTCTAATTTTTGGAATTGGTTTTGCTGTAGGCGGGTATTGTCCAGGAACTTGCTTAGTTGGTTTTGGTGGTGGGCGAAAAGATGCATTGTTTTTTATATTAGGAGGCCTAATCGGAGCCGGTATTTTTACCTTAATCTATGGATGGTTAAAATCAACCTTTCCTGCTATTTTTAATACTATCGCTGGTGGTAAGACAACTCTTGCAGATACCGGTGTTGAAAATTTTCAAGGGCTATTTGACAATATACCGTCATTATTAATTGCTGGCGGGATCGCAATTATTTTCATGTTAGGTGCTTGGAAGTTACCTAATAAAATTGATTTATAAATCCTTTATAAATGTGGATGGGAGTTAGGCTCCCATTCATCTAGCCATTGAGTAGCATCTCCCGCCGGCATTGGTTTAGCTATAAAAAAACCTTGAACCGTATTACATCCGAGCTCTTTTACTAGATCCCAATCCTCTTGTGTTTCGACCCCTTCTGCAACAATTGATAAATTCAATTTTTTAGCTAACTCAACACTCGATTCGAGAATGGCTCGCGCTTTTTTGTCTTTGTGTGCTGCGGTAACATAGGAGCGATCTAACTTTAACTCACTAAATGGTAACCGTTGTAATTGATTTAAACTCGAATAGCCTGTACCAAAATCATCAATCGACAATCTAAATCCTAACAATTTCAAACGCGCAAGGACTTCCATATTGACCGTTAGGTTCTGCATTAAACCACTTTCAGTTACTTCAATTAATATGTTATTAGAATTTACTCCTATATTTGAAATACTTTTATACAGTATATCCGGCAACTCTAATCGACTTAACGTTTGCATTGCAAAGTTTACAGAAACTTTTATCTCTGGCCTTTGCTGACACCATTTTTGCGTCTGGTTAATGGCTTGAACAAATACATTATCGGTTAAAGAACCAATCAAGTTCTCCGATTCAGCAATCGGAATAAATACGTTTGGAGAAACCATTCCTCGTTTTTTATTTAACCAGCGAGCCAACGCTTCAAAACCAACAACTTTTTTACTAATAATTTCAATTTTTGGCTGATAATAAACAACAATTTGATTATCTCTAATGCCATTCGCTAATTCGCCAACAGAAAAATCTTGATGCTCAATGCTCTTAATCGCTTTAACGTTTTCTTTACGACGATTTTGATTGGTCAACTTAGCAAATAAGCTATCCACTTGCTGTGGCATAATTGGTTTTTTTAGACTACCAAGTAGATTTAAATGATGCGCTTCTGTAAGTTCCGATACAGCATTCAATAAACCTTGATCTTCACCACTATTGATTACGATAGCACCTGAAAAATTTTTCTCTGAAATTAACCGTAAAAATGTCACACCATCCATATTGGGCATATTTAGATCGCAAAAAATAACATCCATTACAAATTTTTCATTCTCTAAAATTTCTAAAGCACTCTCACCTTGATCAGCAAGAAAAATATCAACCACTCCCAAATTTAATAGAATAATCTTTATATAATCTAACATAAAAGGATCATCATCTAACAATAAGACTTTTAAACCAATCCCTGAATCCACATCGAGACTTAATTCTTTAATAGACTTAGCATCATGTCCTTGACAATGTTGCTCTGATACAAATTTTTCAACTAAGTTAAATTTTTCAGCTAATTGTTGGGATAAACCTGCTAGTAGCACCCAATCACCTCTATCTATCGCGCAGTCAATATCATCAACAACTTTAGACATCTCTACCGCACCAACAGCTTTAGTCGAGGATTTAATTTTATGAATACTAAAGCCTAAATTATCAACAGATTGGAGCTTACAAGCTGATGCTATCGAATCTAAAACAGGAGGCGTGGAAATAAGGAACGAATTAACAAAAGCTCTTTGAATATTTTGGTCTTCACCAAGGAGTTCAGTTAACAGATCACAATCTAGTGGCAAAGCTGTTTTAATTGATTTTTTTGAAGAACTATTAGCTTCAACTTCTATTGTTAAGGAATCTAATTTTGATTTTTTCTCATTAGCGTTTAAGTCTGTGATATTTTCTGATTGCGACAACCACCTTTCTAAAATCTTTGACATCGACTTTAAGCGGATCGGTTTTGGTAAATAGTCATCCATGCCAAGATTTAAACAATTTTCGGCTTCCCCTTTCATAGCATTGGCTGTAACAGCAATAATAGGTATATGATTACCTGTTTTTATTTCCTCCTCTCTTATTTTTGCTGTTAACTCGAAACCGTCCATCACAGGCATATTACAATCTGTCAATATTATTTTGTAACTTCCTTGTTTCCACAATTTAAATGCCTCCTCTCCATTTTCTGCGACATCAATTGAATAACCAAGAAGCTCAAGCTGTTGCGTCATCAATATTTGGTTAGCAAGGTTATCTTCTGCAAGTAAAACCATTGAGGAATTAGTGGCTTTATTTTTTGTTTTTTTGCCAGATTCACTTTCTAATCGACGCAATTTTTTGGCTAAATTATAGTTTTGAAATGAGGCGTTAAAATTTAGGTTCATTAATTCTAATATTGAACCAGATAGCTCCTTATTTGACTTAGATAAAGCCACCAAATAAAAATCGCTACCCAATGGAAAAAGATATTTTTTAAAAGGGTGAAAATCCTTCTTTTCATTGGATATAACTAACTGCTTGTTAGATAAAGGTGCAACATCAGAATACTTACCAACTAGTAATAGGGTTTCGTTACCTATACTTGTTTTAGAAGAGAGAAAACTCTCTTCTATTACTCGACACGAACAACCACAATCATCGGAAGTATTTTTTTCATCTAATTTAATTAATATAATGGTATCAAAATATCGTCCAAGAAAAAAATCACTAATTTTTTTATTTAATAATTTTTCGCTATTCCTTAGGCTAAACTTATTGCTAACAGTTAATTGATTCATAAATCAGCATCATCAAATTGAACAGACATTTTATTATCGTTTATTACGTCTGAAATAGATTGAAGTAAACTAGGTATGCAAATAGGTTTGGCTATACTCATTTCAAATTCATATCGATCGTTTTTTTGTGAGCGTATTCGTTCTATGTCAGCCGTTATAGCAACAACCGGTATATGCTTAATTGATTCCATTTTTTTTATTCGAGATAAAGCCTCAAACCCATCCATTCTAGGTAGATCTATATCCATTAAAACCAGGTCTGGCTTTATCTCTAACATTCGTTCAATTCCTGACTCTGCATCATTTGAAAAAATAAAGTTATAGCTATTGTCATGTTCGCTAATTTGTGAAACAAGACGTCTGTTAGATGGGTTATCTTCTATGTACAAAATAGTAGGTTTCACCTCTGTTTCTGCAATTTTTGAACGCGATAGATTACTTTCGATATTTTGATGAGTTTTTTCTCTTGGTAGCAATATCCAAAAACAACTCCCTTTATCTATTTGACTTTTTACACCTATTTTTCCACCCATCAATTGCACTAATTTTTTAGTGATGGTCAAACCTAATCCTGTTCCTTCTACCGTGTTGTTCTCTTCACCTAAGCGGTTAAAAGGCTCGAAAAGTTCTGCTATTCTTGAGTCATCTACCCCTTTACCAGTATCTTCAACTTCAATCAATAGAAATTCTCCCGACTCTTTTTGGCAACGACAAAAGACATTACCTCCAGTGATATTATATTTAATCGCATTCGAAATTAAATTTAATAAAATTTGTTTAACTTTTGTATAATCACTATTGAGTGCGAGGTCATCTTCACAAGTAAAATCAATCGTTATATTTTTTTTTGCTGCTTGAGACTTGCTAAGCATCAAACACTCTTCAAATAAATCAGTAACAAGAATTGCTTCACATGACAGTTCAATGCTACCTGACTCTATTCTCGACATATCAAGAATTTCGTTTATCAATTGCAATAAATGATTACCTGCACTTTGAATTTCTTTCGCATTTTGTTTTAACTTATCACTAAGTCCCGGACTGTATTCAAATAATTCTGAAAACCCTAAAATCGCATTAAGAGGCGTTCTTAATTCATGAGACATGCTTGCAAGAAATTTACTTTTGGCGCGACTTCCTGACTCAGCATCTTCTTTTGCTTGAAGCAGTTCGTTTTCATGCTGACGCCGTGCAGTTATGTCTCTTATAATTCCAACAAATCCATCTCTATTATTTCCAAAAGGCGTTACATTGATTTCAATTGGAAATAATTCCCCATTTTTTCTACGGCCCAATAACTCTCTAAAGCGGTGAAAAATTTTTGACTTACCTTTCATCGATGTTTCAGCCACATAGGTATCATGTTCATTTCGATCTTCTTTGGGCATTAACAGCGAAACATTTTGCCCCACAACTTCTTCTCTTTTATAACCGAATATTTTTTCCGCCGCTTCATTAATTGTCTCAATTACCCCTGATCGGTTAATGGTAACAACACCATCAGCTAAGGATTCAAGAACTGCTTTATGTTTGTTATGTGCCTGACTTAATTCGGCTACTCTATTTTTTACTTTAATCTTTAGTTGTTCATTTAGCTCTTGCATCTCTTGAGAATTAACCTCAATGGAATGTTCAAGTCTTTGTCGATCTTTATCAGAATCTTGATAGCTGTCAGAAACTAGCTCTATTAGTCTTTTCCAATTAGTTTCATTGGGTAAAACGTTTTCACTTAAACCAAGTTTTTTAAATTGTCGTTCAAGTAATCTATCCATCAACTGTCTAATTCTCCCAAATCAATGTTAAGGTCATTGTCTGATTATGTAAATCACAGCGACCACTCGCTAATGGCGAAATTTCACCATAGGAATAAAAACCAATTTGTTGACAGTTCTCAGGTAACTCTTGCATAACAACTTCTAGTTCATCTTCTGTCCGTTGACCCAGTAATAATCTTCTGCCAATACAGCTGATCGCTAACGATAATAAATCCCCCCCTTTATATTCGCTAAAATTTATTCCAGATGCAGCACTCATCGCACCATCAACAAGGTGGTCAAAACTTGCTCTCATAAGTCTTACACAACTACCTTTTGGTACATTACCCGCAAAAGTAATCGATTGCTCAGATTCATCGACCGCAAGAATTGTTCTTACGATATCTCCATCTTCCCTTTCACTACGAATCGCCAAAGGAAATAATAATCCACTCGCGGGCAAATCGTCCTTTAGTTCACCTAAGTGCTTTTTATAGAGCTCTAATGCAGGTTTGCCATCCAATTCAAAAAGAACATTATCAACCGACGCTGTTACTTCACGATCTGGACCGAGAAGCTTCCACCCTCCTCTCGAACCATGAGAAAAACCGAGGTTCTTACCATAAAAACCAATAGCAGCAATAACACCACTGGTAAATTGTCCTTGATTCCAAACCCAGGTGTTTTCAAAACGATCGCCATCAGCAGCTAAACCGCCGGTTATGGTTACTTTACGCTCTAACACCTGATTAAGCCCTGTAACCAGATCTGAACCATTCACTAACAAACCTTCTGATAAAATAAATGCCGCTTTCAAATCATCTTTTAATAATTCCTTTGCCAATTTTATCCCGGCATTTCTAGATTCATGTGTTTCATCAATTTTCGTCGAAACTAACCTGATTTGACTTGATTCAAACTTTAAAATAGCGAGACTAATACTATCGTCATATAACCCTTCATTAAAAATTTCTCCCGCAGTTGAGCATCCAACCATTAATGAATCAGGGAAATTACGCTGCAAATTTTTTAGCTCACTTTCAATGATGCGACCATCGGCTGCCCCGAAAAAAATTAGCAGTGTATTATTTGAGTTTAATGATTGATCCGGTATCGAATTCCAGTCGTTTTCGACAGAATAGAGGTAGGTTCGCAAGATCACGTATTTTTTCCTATCGAGGAATTCAAAAATGATGTCCATCTTTAGTTAATATCTATTTAAAAAACTAGTCCAAGAAGTTAGATTTGTCAAAGTATTTCATAGGATTAAAGTCCCTTGGGCTTGATTAAAATAATGGGGTATCGGTCAACTCAAAATCTGAGTGTTTTGGGTACTTTTATGGCAATTGAACATAAAAGGTGAGCAATAATAAACACATCGTCTAGAGGTATTTTATTCCGATAAGTAGTCCTCAACTCTATTAAGGTTTAAAAATAGCTCGTCATTTAAGCCTAAATTTATTTTTTGACTATTAACCAAATGGTGGAAGCGGGAAACCTTTGAATTTCCTTGCCCTATATAACCTTCTAACTCTTTCAAACAATCCCTATGTATAAGCATTGATAAGTAGTGTTCTCGTAATTTTGTCTCCAAATACGCGCATTTAATGAGCTTTTCTTTACGTCTAAACATCAAATCAAGCGTGTTTGCTGGGAGATTTGGTACATCAATAGGTTGAACAAACAGCCACTGCGTCTCACACTTTTGTAATCCTTTAAGTACGCCTGTCAAAGGGCCAGAAAATTCATTGTCTGCATCCTCTAACACTGGGAAGCCGAACTTTTGGTATTCAGTTAAATTTCGATTTGCCGAAATTAAAATGGTTTTTACTTGCCTATTAGCCCAGCTAATTTGCTTATCAATCAGTTTTTCACCTTGAAATTTGAGCAATCCTTTGTCTTCCCCTCCCATCCTTCTACCTGCACCTCCGGCGAGAATCAGGATTGTTATATTTTGTTGATTACACATCACACTATTACGCTTTTGGTTAAAAATAATACTGATTGAGTTAATTTGATATGGATCAAGTTGCATCTTTAGGATCTTAAGTAACATGATAAGCCTTACGCAAACGCTCGCTCATAGTATAGAGCCTGAAATGGATTCTACAATGAATACTTCGAATAGCGATAGTGATAACGAACAACATTTAAACAATAACCTAAAATTCCTCAGCCCTTATTTTTTAGGCGC